>Ga0207428_10002063_pt1 | contig 20271 bp, 22 predicted proteins | sample RhiMethybrSRZTD1_FD_187600 | JGI IMG/M metagenome (GOLD analysis project Ga0207428, IMG submission 187600) | Populus rhizosphere microbial communities from Tennessee, USA - Rhizosphere MetaG P. TD hybrid SRZTD1 (SPAdes) (version 3) | ecosystem: Host-associated > Plants > Roots > Rhizosphere >...
CGCAACGATCGTGAATTCATCGGCCAGCAACGCTATCAGTTTGTGGAACTCGAACACTGAGCCTGGCCAGCCGTGCGAGATCAGCAGCGGCATTGCGTTGGGTGCGCGTCCCGGCACGTGGATGAAATGCAGGTCGATGCCGCGGATCGGCACCGTGAACTGCGGGAAGGCATTGAGCGTGGCCTCCCACTGCCGCCAGTCGAACGACGTGCGCCAGTAGTCGATGAGCGATTTGGTATAGGCGACGCTGGTGCCCGATGACCAAGGCGGCAACGGTGGCTCATCTGGCCAGCGTGTGGAAGCTAGGCGCTGCTTCAAGTCTGCGATTTGCGCCTCTGGGACATTCAGTTTGAAACGCGTTGGGCGAGGGGGAGGCATGGCGCGTTTTGTCCATTGCTGCTGGACGCAGAGCCTGACCGAGGTCAACCTAGGTGGTCAAGCGCAAGTGAGCATCGGAGGCCGTGCAACGTCTGCAGCCCCATCCTGAGGTTGGACACTGATCATTGGCCACAACATAGCTGCTAGCTTGATACCGGCTGCGCGGATCTAGAGACGACGTCACTCAGCACTGACAGGCGTCGCGCTCATTTCGTAGATTTTATTTGCGCCAGCTCCAGCTTGAGCCGGCTAAGGCGGTCTTCGTCGGCTTGGTTTGGAGTGCCGCGCACAACCATGCGCCGAACCAGGCTCTCCTGCTCCGCAACCAGCTGTTGCAGCTTCTTCAGGCGTTCGACATCCTGCGCCATGAGCAAAAAACGGCCTGGCACTTAGTCTAGTTCCCCCGTCTGATACTCGTAGGTCGCTGCCCTTCGAGCACCTCACAACCCTTCGCCGTCGCTATCCAGCCGGTAGGAGTATTGGTGACAAGTCCGCCTTGCTCGAGACTGACAACGGTAGGCACTAGGGACTCGGCCAACGATGAGCTCGGTCGGATTGCCAGTGTCCTTAGGACGGCAAGTTTTTCTGGAGACATGCAGCACCCCCGTAACTGCAGTGGAGGGCTGCGCCCTAGAGCTATTCGTTGCACGGCACCATTCAATATTTGTGAAGCCATGTTGCAAGCGTGAGGGAGCTTTGGCTTTGCTGCTCGGCCGAAGCTTTGGTGGTGGCGAGAGCGAACTCGTCGGCTTTGACTGGGATCGCAAATAGGCCAATCCCTATGAGGGCGATCACGACGATCATCAGGTAGAAAAGCCGATCTCAGTTCATGGCGACATCTCCTCAACGCCGATTCTGCTGTCGCTGCCAGCTGTCTCGGCCTTGCAGGAGCGCCAACATGTGAGCGAGGTACGTGGGATCTGCTCATTCGGTTTGGAGCCGTTGGAACAACTCGGTTCAATGCCCTGCGAGCGGCGATTTTACGACCGTCGAGTTCCGTGCGGAACAGAAACCCTCCTTGTCAGCGTGCATCAAAGGAGCCATGCACCGAAAGGCCAAGTACATCGCCCAGATCGACAACGTCTATTTTGTCGGGCGGCTCGGCGCGTCCTTGCGCGAAGCGACTGCTGATATCGTGCGGGAGGAATTGCCTGAGAACATCCGCCTCTTGCTGAGAAGGCTGGAGCGCCTGGAAGCCAAGGGCACAACGAAGAGGACAGATTAGTTGGGCCGCCGAATACCCCGACGGCCCCAATCAGTTTTTCGAACAGCTCAGTTCTAGTAGTCCGTGCATCCCATGCCCCCAAACCCGGCATCGGCGGCGCCTGTTCCTCTTCGGCCGCTCCTCAAGGTCAGCGAAGCTTTAGGCGATGCTTGCGTCGCCGGGCATCTTGCCATCCGGCCAGGCCCGCACTTCCTGTTGCCGATGACACGGGTAACGCCGTAGTTTTACTCGGATCGCAATGAAGCGATGTACTGAGGCGTGCGCAGGAGCAGTCGCGTGAAGGTAACGAACATCCTCAAGGCGAAGGGCCCTCGGGTCATCACTGTCAAGCCGTCGGATACGATTGCGATGTTGGCGGAACGGCTGCGTGAGGAGCGCATCGGCGCGGCAGTCGTGAGCAGTGATGGACGAACGGTCGAAGGGGTGATCTCGGAGCGAGACCTCGCCTATAGCCTCGCCGAGCACAAGGCTAACTTGCACGCGATGCCGGTGTCGGCACTCATGACGAAGACCGTGATAACCTGTTCGCCTGATGACAGCGTCGCGAACGTGGCCTCGACGATGCTCACGCGCAATATCAGACACATTCCGGTTGAAGATCGAAAACAGCTCGTCGGCATGGTCAGCATACGTGATGTCCTGAACCTGCGAGTTGATGAGCTGCAGCAACGGACGAATCTTCTGCAAACGTTCGTAGGAGAAACGGATCGCGACACGCAGGATCGATGACACGTTTCCTGAGACCCAGACCACACTTGACCGCCACAAATTGGCGAAGTGACCTGGGCCACACTAACATTCGAGTCGGACGCTCGGCGGGGATGCGCTCTTCCGGAATTGAGCATAAGAGAGCACGCAATGAACGGCCGGCGGCACACATTTTTGCCGCGAATCGAGTCGAACATCCTGCGCGGTGCGCTTTCGGGGGAAAGCATGGTCATCACAAAGCTAAATCGGAGTCTTGCCAAGCAAGACCCGGAGGGAACGTTCGAGAGCCCGTTTGTGATCGTGGGCGAGACGATGTTCACGCGCGGTGAGAAGATAGCGGCGCTCGATCGGTGGCGTGAGTCCATCCTAGCCGAGCTGACGGCGGTAGGCGAAGTGAAGAGAGCCCGGCTGCTCGGTGAAATCCAAGAAGCGCGCAATCGACTTCGCCGGTAAGCGGAATCCTGCCGTATCTGGTCGCTCGTGGTCTGCGAATGCAGCCCGCTCTATTGCCACGAGTACGAGACAGTCACGGGGCATGGGGGACGAAAGGCATACGATGAACTCTCGTGAAACGTCCTTGCTTAGAACAAGACTTCGCCAGGTGAATATGGAGTACAGCGCATTGGTTCGCGACCGAACGAGCGAAAGGCGTTTCGTGCGTATGGATGAACTGAGGATTGAGCGGCGGGCGCTTATGAACCTCCTGTTCGGTGGTCCGAACCGCACGGGACGCCCCCTTGTCTCCCGGTCTGATGTGGCCCTCCAGCAGCTGGCAGACATGCACCGTGAAGGCAGTGAACATCTTGCCTTCCCAATCCATCGTTAAGATTTGCGAGTGATGTCCCGCTTCGGCCTATCAGCTCTGAAACATTCCGAAAGGGTTTCCTCATGAGGATCTCATCGGTCACTCGCGCTGCGCTTATTGCGCTTGTTGCTTTCGTCGGCTTGTCCACCGCCAGCTATGCCGACAGCGGGGCAGTGACGCTCACGATCTACAAGGGAGGGTGGATCATCGGTGCTTCCGGTGGTCGCGGCTCCCTCTACTTCCGCGGCAGGCACTACGCGCTGTCGACCGGCGGGCTGGATTACGGCCTCGTCTTCGGCGGTTCGAAGACCGTGCTGCACGGAAGGGTAAGCAACATCTGGCGGCCGTCGGATGTCGCAGGCGTCTACGGCGCCGCCGGGGCCGGGCTTGCGGTCGGTACTGGCGCACGCGCGATCGTGCTGACCAACCAGAAGGGCGCCGTGCTGGAACTGACCGGTAGGCAGGTCGGGTTGTTGGCTAACCTGGATCTGAGCGGCCTCGCGATTACACTAGAATGAGCACTCGTCGTGGAGTAGCTCAGTTGAGCCGCTTTGTGGGGTAAAGCGGACGTATCCTGACCGGGTCTCCGACTTCCGAGTCTGAACCCGATCCGGACCAAGTAGACGGCTACCAGTCGCCAATCACCGCAGCGCGCGTCCGCCGGAACCTTCGGGTACGTGCTCGATCTCGCTGGGTCGCCACTCCTTTGTGAAGAACGGCTCGAGCGGGCTATAGAGGCGAAGGAGGGTAAACCAGCCTTTTTTCGGATCGGTCTGGATCCAATTGCCCCGCTTGACGCCATCCGGTTGTTTCGGTCCGAAGTAGATTGTCGTTGAGCCGTCGGCGGTTGGTTCGGCCGCGGGTGAGGGATAGCTCTGGCTGCCGGCGCGCGGATAGCGTTGGGGCGTGTCGAGCATCGAGCGTGTCTGGTTGTCGTAGAGGGTGAGCGACCAGAAATTCGCCTCCGGGATACCCTTCGGCAGCGTCACCTTGTAGGTCTTGCCGCCATCGAAATATTGCTTATTGGAATCAAGCATGGCGAAGAGATATTGCGAACCGATGCCGGTCATGCGCATGGCCATGGCCGGCGTGATGCCGGTGACGCCGTAGAAGAAGGTCGTGCGCCCATCCAGCGTGCGGTAGCCGGTCGGCGGGAAGGGCTTGGCCGCTTCTGGGATCCGCTCTCCTCCCCGGACCGGCCCATCGATCATTGGGATGGGCGTCTCGAACTCGTAGCCGGTGACAAACAGGGAGTTCCACCATGCCGAGTTGGGATAGTAGAACCAGCTCGGGTCGTGCGGATTCATGAACAGGCTGCGCGAGGTAGCATTGGCGACCACAAGCGCTTCCGTGAGGATTTTCTTCATCCGCGCGTCGGGCGCAAAGGGCTTGCCCTTGATGATGCCGATGGCAGAAACCGATCCCATTTGTTCGGGGTCAAGCGACGTGGCGGGCTCCTGCTGCACGATCTCGCTGAGCATATCGTAGAAGGACCAATCGTTGGGCGGGACGGTGTTCATCAGCTTGCCGCTGCCTTCGTGGAATACGGTGGCCGGCGGGTCACTGATCTTGCCAAGCTTGGCCTTGCCGGAAAGGAACTCGGCGATGGGTGTGCCGACACCGCCAGCCTCGTACGGGTAAAGCTTGGTGAACTTCTTTATCGACTCAACCCCGGGCTTCGGATCGTTCTTGTTCTCGAGGAACGCGCGGCCCAAGATCAGTAACCGGGTGGTCCGTGAACGGGCGACGAAGTAGCCGCCCTCCGGCACCGGACCATCGTAGCCTGGCGGCAGGATGAGATACTTGCCCCCCGTGCCCCGATCGGGGCCCGGTAGTCCAAAGTCGGCCACCCAGCGGAACCACATGTCGTCCAGCGTCCCCAGCACCTTGGGCGGCACCTCGAACACCATGGGGCCTTTGGAGACATCCATGAAGCCCAGGAAGTACACGGTGTCGGCGTTGGCCGTGAGGAACAGCGACTTGGCATCCATCAACTCGGAGAAGATGAGGATTTCGTTGTCCATGACGCCGGCGCCGAGAAAACCTCTGCGTGCGGCGACCACGCTGACGCCCTGCATCGTGTTGACGAACGCGTTGTAGGCGTGCGTGAAAAGAATGTGGTCGTAAGCCTTTTCCAATGCGCCCTTGCTGGGCGCGCCATCCTTGAATTCGAGCGTACCGAGCCGTGACTCAACTTTGTCCGGCGTGGTGATCGATGATGGAATTGGGGCCGCGGTCTGAGCAGTGGCGCCATTCCCGCCAACGAGAACCGTCGCGGCGAGCATTGCCGCCGAAATAGAGAGCTTACGATGGATAGCTTTCATGACGATGATCCCCAACCCAGCCGTTGTTCGGGACGCGCGTCGTCCGCGGCGCTTCGCCGGGGAAGATCAGCAGGTTTTCGGGAACGTCATCAATGGGGACAAACCCTAGGTGCGCAAGCATGTAATCCTGAGTGTGCCTATCGATTGGTGGTAGTTCGCGCGACACTCCGTGCATGTCCGCTCCTGGCACAAATTCGCCGTATGTCGGCGTTGCCCGGAACGTCAGCTTTTGGGGGTAGATCCGCCGTTGGAGCCTTGTCTGTTGACCGGTGAATTTTGACCCAAACCTGCCCTACCCCTCACCGCTACGCGAACGAAACGTCCCCTGAAGCAGGCGGTCTGCCAGTTGATCCCGAACGTACGTCGCCTTCAAAGATGAGGGCAGCCTTGACATCGTTCTCGTCATATACTAATGATTCTTTTTATAACGATTTTTATAGTAAGCAATACGGGAAGAGAGCCGCGTAGTCGGTGCTAGCGATGAGAAACCAGGTACCGCCACTCCATCGGGTCCCGGCGCACCTTGCGCGCCGCTTCCATCAGATTTGCATCGGCATCGGTGATGAAGTGACCCGCCCCTTCCGTCTTTCGCCCGTTGAGTTCGCGATGATTGCGGCCATCGAGGACGAGACAGGTCTCGACCAGCGCCGTCTTGCCGGTCGGTTGGCGATCGACACAGTCAGCACCAGCAAGTTTCTCGACCGGCTCGAAAGCCTCCGCCTCGTACGGCGCAGGGTGAACGCAGAGGATCGCCGAGCGCGGGCTCTTTCACTCACACCTCGCGGTCGGGAGGTGCGTCTGAAGATCGGAGTGGGCTTCAGGGCGGCCCACGAGCGACTCATGGCGCCGCTGTCTCGAGACGAGCAGACCCAATTCATCGAACTCCTAGTCCGTCTTGTTGAAGCAAACGAGGCCTATGCGCGCCCGGGCAATGGGCGGCGGAAACCCGTGCGTAGACGTGAGGCCAAAGAGAGCAAGGGAAACGACAATGGTAAGGGTGGCGTGGTTGCGTGAACTCACATGGCAAGCTGTCCTGCAGGCGGCGGCACTAGGTTTGGCACTCGCTAGCGTTGGCGTCGGGCTGGATGGCAGAGCACATGCATGGCCGGGCAAGACGGTTAGGTTGGTAACTCCGGCAGCGCCAGGGAGCCATACAGACGCGATGGCGCGCATCCTAGCTGAGGGTCTTAGTAAGAAGTGGGGACACCCGGTAGTCGTCGAGAACCAACCGGGGGCGGATGGCATTCTTGCTGTGCGCAGCTTCCTCGCCGTTCAAGATGACCACGCACTTTTCTATACGTTCAACAGCGTTGTCACTGTGAATCCAGCGCTGCACGACAAGCTACCGTACTCGCCAAAAGGCGATCTTGTCCCGATCTCGCACGTGGTTGAGGACTTCATCGCAATCGTCGCGTCGCCCGCGTTGGAAGTCAGCACGCTTGCGGACTTGCAGACGATGATGCGCAACACGCCCGGAAGCCTCAACTACGCAAGCTTTCCCGGGTCTCCCTACCTCGTTTTCCAAGCCTTCCAGGAGCGCGTTGGCGCCGATATAGCATTCGTCCCTTACCGTGCATTGACCGGCGCCATACCCGACCTGATGGAAAACCGTATTCAGGTGGGCGTCCTATCGCTTTCAATGGTCAAGGAGCTTGCGCGCGACGGCAAGCTGAAGATCTTGGCACTTGTCAGCTCGCGGCGCGCGCCGAGCGCACCCGATATTCCTACCGCTTCAGAGCTTGGCTTTCCGGAACTGGCCCTGTTCGGCGGCCACGGATTGTTTGCGCGCACCAGCCTGGCACCGGAACTCCGCGCCCAAGTCGTGCGCGACGCACGAGAGGTTCTCAAGGAGCCGACCGAGTCGCAGCGCATCGCCAATCTTGGTTTCGTGCTGCGCGCCACCGAACCTGACGAATTTGCAGCATTTCTCGATCGGGAGACGGAACGGGTGGCCACCCTTGTGCGCCAACTCGGACCCAAGGCGCGCGGCCGCAACCCACGGTGAAAGCTGGCTGGGGGGCATCTCTCAAACGATCAGCAGGATCTACGTCGTGAATGTGGAGCAAGCAGATCAGCAACCGCCGTCCGCGGCCGCTATGCGGCTCGCTACGGGTTACATCGCCTCACAGGCCGTGAATGTTGCGAGCAAGTTTGGCATTCCCGATATCCTGCGCGATGGCGCCATGACGGCGATTGAAATCGGGCAAGCGGTAGGGGCGCAGGCCGATATGATGCGTCGCCTGCTCCGGGCGCTAGCGGCGTTCGATGTCGTCAAGGACCTCGGCACTGGAAAATTCGAGCTGACGCCGGTGGGTCAATGCCTTCGTTCGGACGTACCCAACTCCGTGCGCCCGCTCGTTGCGATGTTTGGAAACGACAGCTTCTGGCAGTCCTTTGCGAGCCTCTCCGACTGCATCAAAACTGGCCGAAATGCCTATCAGATCCTCTATGGCTTGGACTCCAGCTTCGCCTACTACGAGAAGCACCCTGATATCGCGCAGATCTTCGATGATGCCATGAGCACGGTCTCCGCCTTTACCGGGCCAGCCGTCGCGGAAGCCTATGATTTTTCGCTCGTCAATCACATCATCGACATCGGTGGAGGGCATGGGCGGGTTATCGCATCAGTCCTCAAAGCGCATCCGCATTTGCGCGGCACCCTATTCGATTTGCCCCGCGTGGTCGAGGGTGCGCGAACGTTGCTTGCGAAAGAAGGGGTCGCTGATCGCTGTGAGGTAGTCGGAGGCGACATGTTCAATTCGGTACCAGCCGGAGGGGACATCTATCTGCTCTGCCAGGTCATTCATGACTGGGATGATGAGCACGCGAGGAAAATCCTGCATGCCTGCCGCCGGGTCATGGCGCCGGCTGCGAAACTTGTCGTTCTCGACCGGGTGATGCCGGAGCGCATCGAGCCCAGTCCTATGATCCAAGCCAACGTCCTCCTCGACCTCAGGATGCTGGTGGGCACCCGCGGCGGACGCGAGCGAACTGCGGACGAGTTTGCGGCCCTCCTCACGGCAGCGGCTTTGCGGCTCGAGCGCACTATTCCAACACGCATGCCGGCCAGTCTCGTCGAAGCAAGTCGACATGACAATTGATGCACGATGTTCGAAGAACTCCGCCACGGGCTTCTCATCGAAGCGGTCACTCAGAAAGTGGCACATCTGAGACCTAGCCGGCGTGCTGCTGGAATGCGTGCTTTCGGGGGTGGACCTGACGTACCGGAGGCTTCGCGCTGAGGCGTGCTTTTGACCCTGAGCTGCCCTGTGCTGTCGCCGAGGAGTGACTGCGTCTGGCATGAAGCGGACATTGCGCTGGAAACGCGAGAGGCCGCGCTGCGGCGGCCTCCTTGAAGTCTCGGCGTGCCCGCGGCTACAGCACCGGCTGCCAGTACGCCGGATGGAACTCGTAACCGTCGCCGCGCTTGGAGATGAAGCCGGTCGACGGGAACGGCAGGTGGTAGGCCGAGATCTGGATCTTGTCGGTTGCCGCCATGTCGAGGAGGCGCTTGCGCGCCGTCACCGCCATCGCGGCGTCCATGTCGGCCCACAGGCTCCATTCCGGATTTCGGATCAGGATCTGGTGATTGACCGTGTCCGAGGTGACAAGCAGCTTACCGTTGCCCGACGCAACCAGGAACGCCGTGTGGCCTGGGCTGTGGCCGCGCGAGTCGACCGCCGTGATGCCCGGCACCAGCTCCTTGCCATGCTCGAACTGCTTGACGTCCTTGGCGACCGGCTCGAACACGCGCTTCACGTTGGCGAAGCCAGGCTTGAAATTATCGATGACCTTTGCCTGGTTGCTGGCGTCGTTCCAGAACTGCCACTCGCCCGACGGCACCATGATCTCGGCGTTGGGATAGTTCGCAGCACCCCCCTTGGCGCGGATGCCGGAAATGTGGTCGCCGTGGAAATGGCTGACCAGGATCGTGTCGATGTTCTTCGGGTCGATACCGGCAGCGCTCATATTGCCGAGCAGATTGTTGCCCGTGGGCGGGCCGTTGTCGCCGAAGCCCGAGTCGATCAGCACCAGATTCTTGCCCGTGTTCACCACGATGGTATTGAACTGATTGATGACGTGGTCGGTCGGCAGGAACGCGTCGCCGAGCGCCTTCTGCACGTCCGGCAGCGTCTTGTTCACCGCCATGTTGGCGGGCGTCGCGTTGCGAACGACGCCTTCGTTCAGCGCCGTCACCTCGAAGTCGCCGACCTTGTAGCGGTAGAAGCTCGGGCCTTGCTTGCCGACGAGCGGCGCGGCGGCGCGCGCCGCCGTACCGGTCAACGAACCTACAGCGATAGCCGCAGCGCCGCCCAACATGCAGCGACGTGTCAACACTGTCATGAAGTCCTCCCCTCGTTGAATGCAATTCGATCGACCCGGCCTCTATGGGCCGTCGGAGCGGATTGTACACGATCGGCCGCGAGCTGGTGGCTGCTGCCGGATTGTTCAAATCACGTTCGCTTGATTGCGCTCAAGCAAAAGGGCCGCCCGCAGGCGGCCTCGCCTGACGTGACGATCAGATCACCGCATTCCACGGCACCATTGTCTCGCGATATCTTTTTCAAGCATTGCGCTCGGCTGGATTAGGCAAGGCTCGATGTCCGCTAATGGCAGATTTTGTTGCAGAAGTCGGTTGCCGTGAGCCGCGAAGCGTGCACGCCGGCGCGACAGCGAACCAAAGGCCTTCACCTGTCTCTAGGCCGCGCTGCGTGGCCGGGTGCGCGCGATGTGCTCAATAATGCGCGAAGTCCGCCTAAAATGCGCCATTGGGCCGGTCCATCCGTATTGCACCAACTAGCTAATGTTCATTCGTTGGCATGGGAATTCGCCATGCGCCCAATTATGGTCAGTCTCCTGACGTTGCACCTGCTGGCCGGCGGCCACGCCCGCGCGCAGATACCTGGCCCCGTCGATCGGATCGATCTGAAGGTCCGCGTGCTCGACATCGATGGCGTCAGGTACGAGCTGCTTTGCCGCCGAGCACTAAAATGCTGGCGGTGCGCGTGACCGCGAGCAGCTTCGTCATCAACGGCCATGAAGCCGAAGGATTGCAGTCCGCTTTTTTGTGCTCGGACCGGATCCGATCCGGCTGGCCGGTGTCCTCAACTCCCCACCCCCCGAGGTCTCATGTCACGCCTCCTCTATGCCGCCGCCCTTGCGAGCTCCATCCTACTCTTCCCCGCCCACGCACAGTCCCCATCCACACCCGCGCCACTGGGTGAGGACATCCTCCAGAAGGCCCGGGACTGGCAAGCCGCTCCCAACCCCAAGCCGCCGACCGAGTTCCGCGCCGGCCACGTGACCCCGCGCAAGGTGGGCAAGGATGCCCTAAAGGCCAAGCCCGGCGGCTTCGAGGTCACCCTGCCGAGCGGTGCGCCGGTCACCACACCGACCGTCTACGACGGCAAGGTCTTCAGCTCGGGAGGCTTTAAGTCCAAGGAGTTCTATGCGGTCGACGCCAAGACCGGCCAGCTCGTCTGGGGCCTCGACCTGGACGACGATGGACCGTCCTCGGCCGCCTGCGAGGCGGGCCGCTGCGCCTTCAACACCGAGTCGTGCACGCTCTTCGTGGTCGACGCCAACACCGGCAAGCAGGTGTGGTCGCTCTGGCTCGGCGACCCTCTGACGAGCGCGCCCGCCATCGCCGACGGCCGAGTTTACACGTCGTACCCCGCCCGCGGCCACCCCTCGGCCAGCCACGTGCTGGCGGCCTTCGACCTGCAGACCGGAAAGATCTTGTGGCAGCGGTGGATCGACAGCGACGTCCAGTCCGCGCCCGTCGTGGCCGAGGGCAGGGTCCACGCCTCCACCTTCAGCGGCTCGGTCTATCAGCTCGAATCGAAGACCGGTGAATTTCTCTCGGCGCGCCAGTCCCGCGCCACCTCGGCTCCCACCATCGCCGGCGGCGACATCCACTACAGTGCGCGCGCCGACAAGGCCGGCGGCCGTCCCCAGGAAGCTCTGGCGACCCGAAAGGGACAGGCCGAGCGCAAGCTCCAGGAAAAGGAGGCGATGTATCTCGACGAGCAAATCCAGCTGAAAGCCGCCTACGCCGCGCAGGCTAAATTGTTCGATGCGATGAACGGCTTCAGCGGCGGCGCTCCGGTCGCCGCCAACGCCACCGCGGCGCAGGGCAATATCGGCAAGGGCAGCGTCTCAAGCATGCAGTCGCACCAGGGGTCGCGCGTGCTGTCGTTCGAGGAGGACCTGGTCGCGGCGATGGGCGACGAGATCGTGAGCACCGACAACAAGACCGGCAAAACCCGCTGGAAGCGGAAGCTCGACGGCGACATGGCCCAGCTCGGCGGCGCGCTCGTGACCGCGCCGGCGGCCGCGGGCGACGCGATCTTCGTCGGCACTACGGCGGGCGAGGTCTGGCGCCTGAACCCTAGGTCCGGCGAGGTTGAGCAGCGCTGGACGGTCGGCGGCCCGGTGCGCTCGCAGCCGGTGATCGAGGGCGGCTGGATCTATGTCGGCACCGAAAACGGCCGCCTGGTCGGCATCGACACGAAGAACCCCGCGTTCACCGGGTGGGCGACCTGGGGCGGCAACGCGGCGCGGACCGGCGTGTACCAAGCGAAAAAGTGAGCCACGCTTTTACTGACTTTGCTGCACTGCATGAGTCCGTATTTGGCAGTTCTCGGACCAGGTGAGCGAGAGCTCAGTTGGTGGTCTGCTTTGAGGGGTAAAGCGGACGTACCCTGACTAGGCCTTCGACTTCCGAGTCTGTCTCGGAAATTGAAGTCGTTGGCCGCGCAAGAGACGCAGCTATGCCGTCTCTGAGATTCCACGGCTGACTACGGCGCCGACAATGCCGGCGAGCGCAATCATCACAAGGACCGCGACGAAGCCACCCAGCGCCAAGGCAATGGCGCCGCCAGCTACGCCAACACTTCCACCAAGAAAGGTGCAAGCGTTGACAATGCCTGAGCCCTGCCCAGCTTGCGCTGGCGAGAGAACCGATAGCGCCAGCCGCGGTGCCAACGCATAAGGCACGGCTAGACCGACGCCCATTGCGAGAAATCCGATGGCCAGCAGGACCATATCGCCCCGGGCGATGGCCACGCCGATGATGGCACCGGCAATCGCTATCAGCGCCATGCCTCCGGTCATCGCGGTGCGCAAGCCCACGCGGGCCGCCACGGCGGAAGCGGACAGGGCTAGAGCGAGCAGCGCCGCGCTCAGCGGCAGGAGCGATGCGCCCGCCTCCAGCGCCGTCAAGCCAAGTCCTTCCCGGCTCTGCGCATAGAGGTTGAAGTAGAGCAGCAGGCTCATGATGCTGAACATCGACAACGAGCCGATGGCCACTCCCATGACGAACCCGCGCCGCGCGAAGAAGCGCAGGTCGACCAGCGGAGCTTCGCTACGCGATTCCGCAGCCACAAGCAGGATAAGCGCAATCGCCGCCAGTCCGAACGTGCCGATGACGGAGAGCGGCGCCACCGCCATATGCGGCACGCCATGCAGCGCGAAAACCAGCGACACCATCAACGTGGCCAGCAAGACGAACCCGACCCAATCCGTCCGCCGGTTGTTGCCATGGGGCATCAGCGAACCTGCGGAGGCTAGACCGACGATAGAGGTCGAAATGAGCAAGACGTTGAGCCAAAAGATCAGCCGCCAACCAGTAATGTGAGTAAGCACGCCGCCGAGCAGCGGCCCGATACTGAAGCCCAGTATCAGGAACCCGGCCCAAGCGCTGGTCGCTATCGCCCTGCGCTCTGGAGCCGCACTCGTGTCGACTGCGGCCAGAGTGCTGGGTACCGCGAACGCTGCCGCGAGACCCTGCAACGCCCGGCCGGCGAGCAAAGCCGTTTGCTCGAAGGCGGTGGCAATGATGCAAGACGCACCGGCGAACAGCGTCAATCCGACCAATGCTACCAGCCGTGAACCGAACCGATCGGCCGTCTGACCGCCGAGCGCGATGCAGGCCGCGGAGACCACCAGATAGGCATTGACCGCCCATTCCGCGCCGGCCGGGCTGAGTGAAAGCTGGGTCTGCATGTCCGGCAAGGCCGCCATGATTGCCGTGCTGTTGGCACCGACCGCCAGCATCGCCAGGCACGACGACCACAGAACCGACGCGAACACCGTCCGATACCTCGCAATGCGTCCAATGCTTCGCGAATAAGGTTGCCGCGTTCGAAACAAAGGGTGGATACGGGTTTGTCCTCATCACGTTCAAGCGAGCGACGCCGCAAACCTTGGACTGAACCAGTAGTCTGAGCTACCGTGCCCTCATTGATATTGCGGAGGACACATTTGTGCGCGTGCCCGTCACAGGATGAAATCGGGTCTCAGTGGCTTTGTCGTTGGATAGCAGGATATCACCGGAGGAGATGAGAATGGCGCTTAGCAAACCCCTACTTACCGACGTGACCAAATGCGACTTGCGCCCCAGTTTTTCAGTCTGACTGGGATGTGTCGCGCTTTTTTGATAGAACGACGTGCGTTGCGAACGAGGCCGTCCGCAATGAGAACTAGCGTCGGTATTTGCATTGGGGAACTCCTCACACACTCTGACCGCACGAGGCGCCATTCTAGGCACAAGGAGGTTGGCGACCCTCTCCCACGAAGGATTTCCCCAGATTTCTTGTAAGCGTTGCAACGCCAAATCCCTTGCATTACAGCGGACGCCGTTCGTAGGGCTGTGGACATGGAAGTGACGATGACATGACCATGCCGGAGCAAACACCGACCAACCAGCCTTGCTCGTCCTCAGGCTGAGCCAATGACGGCCGGCCACTTTACGTTCCAACTCCGCACAGTCTTGATTGGAGTCTGTAGCTGCTTCGGCGTGAGCATAGCGGCCACCTGACGGCTTCGGGGTGACACTGTCATTCAGAAAGCCTTTACCAAAATCGACGTACAAGAGGGTCCCCTTACTTCGCAGTCCATCTCCTGGCGGCCCCAGAGTTCCCCTTCTGGGGTCGCTTTCTATTTTGCAATCTCAGCGTTGCAGTGAGAAACGAAGCGCCCGCCACTCACGGAGAGTAAGTGACGGGCGCCGGGATCAGCTTACCTCGGGAGGATAGTGAGGCAAGCTCGAGCGTTCCGGCGATACGTCTGTTCGGACTTGGGTTCAACGCGGAGTCCGGCTTGTACACAATCGCTTGTCAGCTCGTCGTCAGAACCACCCCCGGCCGGTGGCATCTCGTGCTGGAACTGACCGGTAGGGATTGCTGGCTAACCTGGATCTGAGCGGCCTCGCGATTACACTAGGATGAGCACTCGTCATCGGGTAGCTCAGTTGGGCCGCTTTGTGGGGTAAAGCGGACGTACCCTCACTCGGTCTCCGACTTCCGGGTGTGACCCATTTGAGACATCAAGGCGGCTTGCTTTCCTCGCAAGTTTCATCCATATGCGCGCCATGACTGTCGCCGTGATCACGTTCGCGAACTTGTGGTGGCGCTCCACTTAGGAGCGGCACGGCTTTGTCATTCACCCAACCGTCGCCGCCGTGCATCGGCTTGCGAGGTTGCCCACATCGACAGTCCGATTGAACGGCGGTTCCTATCAGGAGAACCGCGATGCAACGTTCGTCAGCCGCCCTGCCCGTCATCTTGACCGGCGACAGAACCACCGGCCGCCTGCACTTGGGGCACTACGTCGGTTCGTTGAAGAACCGAGTCACCCTACAGACGACGCACCAGCAGTACCTACTGCTGGCGGACACCCAAGCACTCACGGACAACGCGCACAATCCCGGTCGGGTGCGTGACAACGTCCTTGAGATCGCGACAGACTATCTGGCTGTCGGAATCGATCCCAACGTGAGTACAATCTGTCTACAATCGCATCTCCCGGCGCTTGCCGACTTGACCCTGCTGTATTTGAACTTCGTCACGGTGGCGCGGCTTGAGCGCAACCCGACCATCAGGGACGAAATCCAGGCGCGAGGCTTTGGCAGAGATATTCCTGCAGGCTTCCTTTGCTATCCCGTCGCCCAGGCCGCCGACATCACCGGTTTCAAAGCGACGATTGTTCCGGTTGGAGAAGATCAAGCTCCATTGATAGAGCAAACGAATGAGGTTGTTCGCCGCATCAATCGCCAAGCTGGTGTTGAAGTGCTGCCAGAGGCCCGCGCGCTTATTCCGCGCGTCGGACGCCTTCCCGGCATCGACGGCAAAGCCAAAATGAGCAAGTCGCAGGGTAATGCAATTCAGCTATCGGCCACGCCCGACGAGATATGTGAGGCTGTCCGGCTTATGTTCACCGACCCAAACCATCTAAAGGCATCTGACCCTGGCCGCGTCGAAGGCAACGTCGTCTTCACCTACCTGGATGCGTTCGATGAAGAACACATTGCGGTTGAGGACTTGAAGGCACGCTACATCCGCGGCGGTTTGGGTGACAGCGTCGTGAAGAAACGTCTGGATGACGTGCTGCAAGCACTTCTAGCGCCAATCCGAGAGCGTCGCCGCGCGTTCGCTCGTGATCCCGGCTATGTGCTGCAAGTCGTCAAGCGCGGCACTGCGCGAGCGCGTGAGACAACAGATGCCACCTTGCGAGACGTTCGCGCCGCGCTTGGCCTTTTCGTCCTGGATTGAACGGATTGGGGCCACGCCAGCGAACGTCTGGATTTGGCACACATTCCCCGTTCGCGGCGTTGCAAAAGTCCGGCAGCTATTGGGGGTTCTATTGCCGTGCGTTCACCATCGCTAGACGGGTGCGTTTTGACTTAGAACCGGCCCTCGACGGAGGGGTGAACGGAAAAGAATTCGTCGGCTCCTCGGAGTACTACGAGCAGACGCGGGCCGCACGCTCTTAAGACCCAGTGGCACTGACGTCCAGCGGCGCTCTCACACGATCAATGCTGCAAGAATGTAGAAAAGGGCAGCAACAAGTGCCGCCGCCGGCATGGTCACGATCCAAGCAAGGACTATATTGGTCGCCACGTTCCATCGCACTGCTGATACCCTGCGCGCAGCGCCCACACCGACAATCGCCCCCGTGATCGTATGGGTCGTCGACACCGGGATACCGAGCCACGTCGCCGCGAACAGTGTCGCCGCCCCGCCCGTCTCCGCGCAAAAGCCCTGCGTCGGTGTCAGGCGCGTGATCTTCGAGCCCATTGTCTTGACGATGCGCCACCCCCCGAAGAGCGTTCCGAGGCCCATGGCGGCCTGGCAGGTTATCACCACCCAGAACGGCACGTAGAACTCCGGTCCGAGATGGCCCTGGGCGAACAGCAATCCGGCGATGATGCCCATGGTCTTTTGAGCATCGTTACCCCCGTGCCCAAGCGAATAAAGGGAAGCCGAGCCGAACTGAAGGATTCGAAACGTGCGATCGACGGCGTAGGGAGTCTTGCGCACGAAAGTCCAAGAAATCGCTAGAACCAAGGCGAGAGCCAGCACGAAGCCGACCATCGGCGAAAGGACGATGGCCGCGGTTGTCTTGAGCACCCCTTGCCAGACGATAGCACTGATGCCTGCACTGGCGACTCCCGCCCCGAGCAGCCCGCCGATCAAGGCGTGCGAGCTGCTGGAGGGGATACCGGCCCACCAGGTAATCAAGTTCCATGAGATGGCACCCATGAGAGCCGCGAAGATCACGCGCGGCCCAACCACCCCCGAATCAATGATGCCGGTGCCGATCGTCTGGGCGACGTGCAGGCCGAAGAACAAGAATGCGATGAAATTGAAGAAAGCAGCCCAAAAGACGGCAGCATGGGGTGGCAGAACACGCGTCGACACGATCGTGGCAATCGAGTTGGCCGCGTCATGAAGTCCGTTGAGGAAGTCAAAAATGAGGGCGAGGGCGATGAGGCCAAAGACGAGGCCGACGGCAGTCGCATCCATTCCGGTGTCCCCGCCGCTGTTCAGGTGTGCTCAATGACGACGCCCTGGATCTCGTCGCAGACATCATCAAAACTGTCGATCACTTCCTCCAAGTGATCATAGATTTCCTTCCCGCGCACAAAATCCATCGGATCGCCCGCTTTCGACCTCTCGTAAAGGATCTTCAGACCACGATCGTGGGTCTCGTCTCCGCGCCCCTCTATCTGGGTCACTTGCAAGCAGATCTCATTGAGCTGTCCTGCGTTTTGGCCAATGTTCGCAAGCAGTGGCATGGCCCGCGCAACAAGGTGTGCGCATTGCACGATGGCGTCCGCCATGGCGCGCATATCCGGCTCGAAGGTAGTGAGCTCGAAAAGGACAATTGCCTTGGCAGTCTTCTGCATCTCATCGATCGCATCGTCCATGGACGTGATCAGGTCTTTGATATCGCCACGGTCAAACGGCGTAATGAACGTGGTGCGGATGCCGATGAGGACCTCGCGCGTGATTCCATCTGCCTCTTCCTCATAGCGCAACACGTCTCGACAATGCTGCAACGCGTGCTCACCGCCCTCCAGCATCTGCCGCAATGCCTCGGCAGCTGCCGTCACGGTCGTTGCGTGGCGCTCGAACAGCGGAAAAAACAGCAGCGTGTGCGGCATCAACCGCTGAAACCAATCCATCATCGCGGCGCTCGCATCACTGCATTTCTCGTTAACGTTTGATCTTACCCGGGGTCGATCACGTGTCCTGTCACTATCCCACCCGTCGGGCAAGGGCTATGGCGGCATCAACGTTGTGACCCCCTTGCTCGAAGCGCCGCCCAACCTGCTACGCAACACCGCTATGCCTGGAACCGGAAAAAGCTGAAATCTCGGCGCTACCTAACGTTTTCGGCAGCTAATGGCACAAACTCACCGTATGGCGGTGTTGTCCAGAACGTCAGCTCTTGTGGGGAGACCTGCCGTTGGAAGCTTGCCTGTCGATCGGTGAATTTTGACCCAAACTCACCGTAGTCTGGTGCAATGCAGCATGCACCAAAGGAAAATAACGAGTGGTCGCAGCGGTACCCATCCCCATGGCCGACGTGATATCGGCCTTGCTCTGCTATACAGGCCTGGCGAAGTCCGCTCAAAATCGCTGACGCGCTTCGTTGCTCTCAAGAATCAAATCAAGATTCTCGCCTGAGGAAATTCAGGCCCTTCCCCGATACCGCCCAATCCGGCAGGAGGAACACTCTCCTGGTTCTGCTGCCTCGCTCTCGTTGAGAACCGAGAACATCTGCCATGGGCTCCAACCTCGTATCGGTAGTGTTGCAATTCCTGACTCCTTTGGTTGTTGAAAGGTTGGGCGCCTCAGCCGGTCTCGAGACCGACATGGCGCGGAAGGTGGCCACCGCGGTAGTCCCGTCGCTGTTGAGCGGATTTGCTGTCCTTGCCGCCAAACCAGTCGGTGCCCTGCAACTGGAATCAGCCATTGCCGAGCAACCCATCGATACTCTGCAAAACTTTTCACGTGATGGCCCCGGCTCAGCACTGCAGGCAGCGATGGGAACTAATGTGCTGTACTCATTGTTGGGCGGTAGTGCGCTCGGCATGCTCACTTCGGCAGTAAGCAGGTTTGCAGGCAGTCGGGAAGGGTCAGTGAGAACCCTAGCGGGCCTCGTTACACCTTTAGTTCTGAGTGTACTCGGACGCGAGCAGCGCGCCGCCGGGCTCGATGCCCATGGTCTAGCGCGTATGCTGGCGGGCCAGACGGACCAGATCGCGGAGGCCATGCCGTCTGGCCTCAGGAACCTTCTTGACGCGAGCGGGCTCTATGAGTGCATCGGCTCAAGCACATTGCCGCAGATACAGGCGACATCGCGGACCACGGACAGGCGCTCTCGCCTAACGAGTATTGTGATCGCCGACCCAACGACACGAGTCCACAGCGCGACCTGGCTTTACGGGGTTCTTTCTCTGCTCGTAGCGGGCGGGCTCCTTTGGAATCTATTCCCGGATCGCCCACGAACTACCGAACCCGTCGCCAGTTCCGGCAAGTTGACGTATTTCACGGCGGTTCCAGACAACTGGACCTCAATCGGTGGCACGCTCAACAACTACGTTGGTCGGGAGATCTACAGTCGCGCTGGCGAGAACCTCGGGACAGTCGGGGACATCTTGGTTGGTCCAGACGGAAAGATGGCGGCGGCACTCATCAATTTGGGCCGGTTTCTCGGCATTGGCCAGAAGGACGTCGCTGTGTCGTTTGCCGTGCTTCAGATGGAGCATGGCGCCACTAAGCCTCGCATCGTCATCGATGCCACGAGGGAAGAGCTTCAGTCGGCCCCTACCTTCCTGCAGCCACCGCCTCGATCAAAAGCTCCCAATCGGTAAGCCACTCATCGCCCCGAGTACCGAACATCGGGATCAGCTGAGCAAACACCGTGAAACAGCCTCGACAAATGAACCTTGGCCCAGGAACCAAGCGTTAGCTTGGGCGTTCAGGAGGTGAGTGGGAGACCATTTCGATGCTCCCCGTGATGCAACGCGTTGGCCTCACGTGGCTCCAGAAGAGCCAGGTCAGACGCGTGCCTGCGCTGACCAAATCAAACAAGGCGACCGCGCCCGCGCTTCTAGCGCGCGCGGTTCGCTAGCAAACGGATAGGGAGGATTCCATGGCTGTGATCGCAATGAAACGCGAGATGGGGTCGCTCGGTAAGAACGTCGCGGCAGCACTTACCGATCAGCTGGGCCTCGCGGTGGTTCATCACGAACTTGTTGAGCACCACCTCGCTGGGCGCCTCGGCGTCAAGGAGAGCACGGTGCACCGCTATCTCGAAGGCGAGGCCTCGCTCCTCGAGCGCTGGAAAATCGACAAGGAGAAGCTGTCCCGCTACACGGCCGAAGAAATTCTCGAGCTGGCCAGGAAGGGGAACGTCGTCATCCGCGGCTGGGGAGCAGTTGCCGTACTACGAGGCGTGCCGCACGTCCTGCGCGTGCGCGTATGCGCCCCGATGCCTTTCCGCGAGCGGGTGATGGCGGAGCGTCTAGGATTGAAGAG
>Ga0207428_10002066_pt1 | contig 20261 bp, 21 predicted proteins | sample RhiMethybrSRZTD1_FD_187600 | JGI IMG/M metagenome (GOLD analysis project Ga0207428, IMG submission 187600) | Populus rhizosphere microbial communities from Tennessee, USA - Rhizosphere MetaG P. TD hybrid SRZTD1 (SPAdes) (version 3) | ecosystem: Host-associated > Plants > Roots > Rhizosphere >...
TGATTGCCGCTCGTCGCCGAGTTTCCGGGCAAGTAATTGATTTCACTTTCGAGGTCCAACACAGGCAGTGCGTGATACACGAACCTGCCGCCTAAGCCTCCGGCCTCCGTCCCGACTTCAGAATCCGTGCTCCCGATCTCTCTCAGGAACGTATAGGTGATCAGTCCTCCAAGCTCGTAACGCTGTTGCGCGTCCTGTGCCCCCGCTATATTCGGAACCAACAGGAGCAGGATCACGCCAATGGATGTGTTCCAACTTGCCATGAGAACTTCCTCATAGAGGTAATGCGGGATTCGCATCGAAAAATTGGCAAGGTGGAACTCTCGGAATACAACTGACAGGTTTGAGCATCCTTGGCGGACCGGGCCGCCAAGAATGCATTGCCTGCTCAGGCGCCGCCGCTTCCGGGGCGGTCTATAAAACCTCCCTCCTTTGCCTCGTGCGGAATCGACCATCCGAAATAGACCTCGACCTCTACGAGTTGGTCATCGCGGAAAGTGAGGATCTCGGTGTTCCGAAACTCTCGGCCCGTAACCGCACGTCCCTCGTAGGTCACGAAAATACGATCGCCATCGGGCACCATGTGGATGAAACGGAACCCTTCTATCCTCTCGCTGTTCGGCCAGCAACGTTCGAAATAGGTCGCCCGGCTAATTCGATGATCCAGCGGGCTCGTAAAGTGGAAGTCGGCAGCGATCAGCGCTTCGATCGCCGAGCGATCCTTGGTCACGTACGCCTCATAACAGGCGCGCGCAAGAGCAACGTTTCTTTCTTTATTCATGTTGGCATCAACAAGTTGGCATCGCGCGAAACTACCCAATGACCGTCCTTTTTCCGAAGGACTGTGAGCGTATATCCTGAATGCTGCTTCGGCTCACCCTTCGGTGGCGTCATGGTCATGCGAAGCCGGTTGCGCATCCAGGCCCAGTCGCCTAACACTTGTAGTTCCTGGATGTCGCTGGTCCCTTCGATCGACACACCCTTCATATCTTTGAAGGCCCTCACGAATGCTTCTTTCCCAAATGGCTCGTGGCCCGGCACCATGAAGATCACGTCGTCAGACATCAAACGAAGAAGTGTTGCGGTATCGCCTGTCTTGCTCGCAGCCATCCAATTGTTAACCAGCTCATGAATCTCTTTTTCATCGCTTGTCATAGCTGCTCCTCTCTACGCCGCTTGTCGCTCTCGCCGGTATAACTTGCGCAGTTCATCCTTGGCCGTTTCAAGACGGGCACGACGCGTCTTTGAAAGGTTCTTACCTGCGCGGTTGATGTAGAAATTGAGCATCGACATTGCCGAACGAAATGGATTGCTCTTGCGACGTCGACTGCGTTCCGCGGAGCGTTTCAAAGAGCGCGCGATACTGCGTGGATCAGCGCGCGAGAAGACACCCGCATCCAAGTCCAGCGCATGGCTCGTTTCTGTTACATGGTGAGACCACTGTTTGCTTTTTCGACTGGTCATATCATTGGGCATGCAAGCCGGCTGCCGCGAGCGTGCTGATGTCGGCTTTATCCACTCATTTGGGCTGATCTTTATAAAATGGTCGCTGTCTAAAATGGAGTCAGGTGAGACAGGAGACTGGATGAGTACCTCGCAGTCACTCACCGTTCATCTTTCATACGGTTCATTTGTCCTTGGAGCAGATCGTGCCTGCTCGTCCAAGGACTGTCGATAAGCCACGCATCCTCTGATGAATTCCGGCCACTCCGGGACCACCGGTATTGGATCTGTTTTTTCCGGCAACAAACCCCACAGCAAAGGATGATGCCAACAGAGTTCGTGGCGAGTACTGTCGCGATGCTGACGAATACCCTCACGGAGCCTTTTGACTTCCTCAATCAGCTCCTCTCGCCTCATGTGAACAAGATCTTCGTCCATACACGTCCCCCTGAATCTGCGACGGATAGCACTTCAATTGTGCTCCACTTTCAATGTTAAATGATGCCTATGAACGATCCGGTTCGTGAACAGATCATCAAGCTTCTGCAGGGTGGCCAGGCGCACCTCACATTGGACGACGTCCTCAAGAGCTTTCCTCCGAGGCTCCGCGGTCTTAAGCCGGCAGGCGCACCGCACAGCGCCTGGCAACTTCTCGAGCATCTGAGGATTGCGCAATGGGACATTCTGGAATTCAGCCGAAACGCAAAACACGTTTCACCGAAATGGCCTGAGGGTTACTGGCCATCGAGCGACAGGCCGCCCACGGATGCAGCCTGGAAGAAATGCATCTCGGCGATCAAGCGAGACTGTCGCGCGATGCAAAAACTCGTCGAATATCCCAGGACGGACCTGTATTCAAAGATTCCTCACGGCACCGGTCAAAACATACTCCGTGAAGCGTTGCTGATCGCAGACCACAATGCGTATCACATCGGGCAACTGCTGCTTGTCCGTCAGTTGCTGGGGGCGTGGAAGGAAGATTGATATCCAGCAGGGCATCCACGTACGCTGTTTGCAATGCGCGAAGAGCCAGCACCGGTGATCGAACTTCGGCGGACGGGCTTTCGCCTGTCCGGCGGGAGGGCTCTTCTTTCGGAAATCAATCTGAGCGTTGGTCGTGGTGAAACGCTCGTGCTGCTTGGCCGGAGCGGCTCCGGAAAAACCACGCTTCTGAAATTGATCAACCGGCTGCTCGATCCGACGGACGGTGAGGTGTTAGTCGAAGGGCGCGCGACAGCAGAGTGGGACGCGATTCAGTTGCGACGGCGTATTGGTTACGTCATTCAGGAAACGGGACTGTTTCCGCATTTCACCATCGAGCGCAATGTCGCCGTCGTTCCCCGACTCGAAGGTTGGCCCGACGACCGGATTCGCTCCAGGGTGGTCGAAATGATGCGGCTCGTCGGTCTCCCGCCGGAGGAATTTGCCCATCGACGTCCGCATGAGCTTTCCGGCGGTCAAAGGCAAAGGGCTGGAGTGGCGCGGGCTTTGGCGGCGGACCCGCCTGTGCTGCTGATGGACGAGCCTTTCGGTGCGCTGGATCCTGAAACGCGTCTGGAATTACAGCGCGAATTTCGAAGCCTGTCGAGGTCGCTCGGCAAGACCATCGTGTTCGTCACGCACGATGTGCGAGAGGCCTTGCGGGTTGGCAGCCGCATCGCGCTACTGGAAGAAGGCAGGCTGGTGGCAGTCTATTCAGCCCGAGAATTCAAGAATGCCTCCGAGCCCCAGATTCAACGATTCATCGCAGCAGGTAGTGATGGCGACGGCGGCTTTTTCACCGATTCTTTCGAAGGAGAGTGATAATGGAATTCCTCACCTACATCTTGCACAACAGCGACCGGGTATTTCGTCTGACCATCGAACACCTTGAACTGGTCGGCATCTCGATCTTTGCTGCAACGGTGATCGGCATTCCACTTGGCGTTGCAGCTTCGCGGAACACAACCCTGAAGCGCTGGTCCCTTGCATTTGCCAATGTGGCGCAAACCGTTCCAAGCCTGGCCCTGTTTGGTTTCCTGATTCCGGCAACGGGAATCGGCGCTCGCACGGCCGTTATCGCACTCGCCCTGTACGCGTTGCTACCCATTCTTCAAAATACATGCGTGGGCATCGCCGGGGTGGATCGTTCTGTGATCGAAGCGGCGCGCGGCATGGGGATGACAGCCCGCCAGATGCTCTGGCAGGTGGAACTGCCGCTGGCTACCGGTGTGATCCTGGCGGGTCTGCGTGTGGCGGCTGTCACTTCAGTGGGAGTGGCGACGATCGCGGCTGCCGTCGGCGCCGGCGGACTGGGGACATTTATCTTTCAGGGCCTGACCATGGTGAACAACAATGTGATTCTTGCCGGTGCCGTTCCGGCGGCAATCCTCGCTATCCTGGCCGACGCAGGATTCGGATGGATCGAGCGACGGCTAACCGCTGCATTTGGAATTGTATGAAAACTCTTTCGCCTCTTCTCCTGCTGGTGATTCTCGTATTCACGGGTTGTGGCGGTGCGAGTAGCCCCCGACTCGTGATCGGGTCGAAGAATTTCACCGAACAAACAGTCCTGGCGGAACTGCTGGCACAACACCTCGAGTCGAAACTTGCCATCGAAGTCGAGCGCCGTGTGAATCTGGGCGGCACACTGATCTGCCATGAGGCGGTGAAATCCGGTCAGATTGACCTCTACGTCGAGTACACCGGCACCGCGCTGACCACCGTGCTGAATGAAGAATCGTCTGGCGATCCTGTGGAAGTGCGACGCCGCGTCAAAGACGGCTATGCAAAACAGTTCGGACTCGAAGTTACAGAGCCCCTGGGATTCGACAATTCCTTCGCCATCGTGATGCGGGGAGATGACGCGCGGAAGCTGAAGGTCCGCACGCTCAGCGAGGCTGCCGGGCCGGCAGTACAGTGGACCGCCGGATTCGGCTATGAGTTCATGGAACGGCCTGATGGCTTTCCGGGCCTTGCCCGCACCTACGGGTTGAAGTTCGCGCAACCACCGCTTCTGATGGATCTCGGACTTCTCTATCGCGCTCTCGAGGACAAGCAAGTCGACGTTGTGGCGGGTAGCGCGACCGACGGCGTTATCGCAGCCCGCGGATTTGTCGTTCTCGAAGACGACAAACATTACTTTCCACCTTATGAAGCTGTTCCTATCGTGAATCGCGCCGCTTTCGAGCGGCATCCGGCGTTGCGGGAAATCCTGAGTGCGCTTGGCGGCAAGATTACCGCAGAAGAAATGCGGCGGCTGAACTACGCTGTGGATGGCGATCATCGCGACGTGAAAGACGTGGTCCACGAGTTTCTTGTGGCGCGCAAACTATGATCGAGAGATGCAAACGGCTCCTCTCCTCAGCAGGAGGAGGGGTGGCCGCGACACCAAGAAGAAGCAGCGAAGCCTCCTTTAATGGAGCGGACGGGGCGGTGTGGTCAGGAAATTTCTGGACCACACCACCCCGTCTGCACGAACTAATGAGGCTTCGCGACTTTTCTTTGTCGTGCAGCCAGCCCTCCTCCTGCTGAGGAGGGGACGTCCAGCATGTACCCCTGCGACGAGGGCGTCATTGCTTCTTCGCCCGACCTGGCTCCCTGCTCCCCCCGGGCGGCTCCGTGGGTTCTGGCCGCAACGATTCTTGGTTCGAGCCTCGCTTTTATTGATGGTACGGTCGTCAATGTTGCACTACCCGCTCTGCAGGCCAATCTGAATGCCACCGTTGTCGATGTGCAATGGGTTGTCGAGGCTTACGCTCTGTTTCTTGCAGCTTTGCTGTTGGTCGGAGGATCACTCGGCGACATCTACGGGCGAAGGCGAATCTACGTGATGGGCGTCATCGTTTTTACGATAGCGTCGGCCGGCTGCGGTCTCGCGGCTAATGTGAATCAATTGATCTTCGCGCGGGCGGTGCAGGGAATTGGCGCCGCACTACTTGTCCCGGGGAGTCTCGCTATTATCAGCGCCTCATTTGCGGAGCGCGATCGAGGCCGGGCTATCGGCACCTGGTCGGGTTTCACGGCAATGACGACGGCCGTTGGGCCTGTCCTCGGCGGATGGTTGATTGAACATGGGACATGGCGGTGGGTTTTCTTCATCAACGTACCTCTCGCAGCTATCGTCATCTTCCTTACGTTGTGGCGTGTGCCTGAGAGCCGGAATCCCCAGGCGAGCAGAACGCCGGACTGGCCAGGAGCTGTTTTGACGGTTGCGGGACTCGGGGGGATCGTTTTTGCACTCATCGAATCATCGAAAAGAAGCATGAAGGATCCCGTTCTGATTGCGGCGCTGCTCGTGGGCGTGTCTGCGCTGATCGCATTTGCCGTCGTTGAGAGCCGGACGAAGGCGCCACTGCTTCCCATCACTTTGTTTCGCGCACGGAATTTTGCGGGGGCCAATCTCCTCACCCTGTTTCTTTACAGCGCGCTCAGCGGCATGTTTTTCTTTTTTCCGATGAACCTCATACAAGTACAGGGCTACACACCAACTGCCGCCGGTGCGGCCTCGTTACCGTTAATCGCCTTGATATTTCTATTATCACGGTGGTCCGGCGGCCTGATGGGGCGGTACGGGAGCCGCAGGCCCCTCGTTTTCGGACCCATCGTTGCGGCAATTGGGTTCGCGCTGTTCGCGGTGCCCTCGATCGGTGGCGGCTATTGGACGACGTTCTTTCCAGCCGTCATGACACTTGGACTGGGAATGGCGATAAGTGTGGCGCCGCTTACAACTACCGTCATGAATTCAGTCAGCGGGAAATCGGCCGGCATCGCTTCGGGGATCAATAATGCCGTATCCCGGCTTGCGGGGGTGTTGGCGATCGCCATCTTCGGAATCGTGATGCTTGCGACTTTCAGTCGGCATCTCGACCGGGATTTGACGGAAATCCAGGCCAGCCCCGAGGTTCGGCGAGAAATTGACCCACAACGGATAAAGCTGGCGGCAATAAAAGTCCCCTCGAACATAGACATCGCAACAAGAGAAGCGACCAAACGATCGATCGATGAGTCTTACATTGCCGGATTTCGTGCAGTGATGTGGATTGCCTCCGGGCTGGCATTGGCAAGCGCAGCGACCGCGTGGTTCGTGATCAGGTAGATTTGGGGACAGTCTCCGATCTCGTGCCTCAAACCCTGATCTTGTCCTTTGCCCATAGCAAGGGTTCCGTCTGTAACTGTGGACCCCGTGGTTTTGGTCCAGGTTTGCCTGGCGCTAGTTGTCGACCAACAAGCGTCTCGATCCTCTTAATAAAGTCATCATCCCCACACGGTCTTCCCGTGAAGGTGCGAGCACGAACGTGGCCTTCGCGTTCCTGATCGTTCTCGGCCAGCCAGCCACTCCAGTCTCGCGTGACCAATTCGGTGTTGAGCGGTGATAGCAATGAGTCCGTCGTTATGCCGCAGCGAGCGCGGGCGCTCGACCACGGATAGTCTTCCGCACGCGCGACCATTCCCGCGCGAACAGGATTGCGCTCAACATATCGGATCGCGGCCCATGTATGTGCTTCGTCCAGAGCGCATGAGAAGGGGCGCGCCTGCCAGACGTGCCCAGTCTTTCCGTACTTTTTGTTGAATTCTGAGGCGTAGACGCCGTGACAGTCTCTGAACACTTTCGCGATCGAGTCCTCACGTTCAGGCACTCCCACGATATGCACATGATTCGTCATCACGCAATACGAGGTGATTCCCAGGCCAAATTTTTTGGAGTAGTGCTTCAGCAGATCGAGGTAACGGCGATGGTCCGATTCGTCCAGGAACACATTGAATCGGCGGACACCGCGCTGAGTTATGTGGTGAGGAACTTCAGGACAGACAACCCGAGCCATTCGAGACATGAACTTTCCCACGACGATCGGTTAGGGATCATCGCCTCCGAAGGCAAAGGGCATACCATTCTGGTACGGGAGCAGACGGAGATCAAAGACGATTGTTTCGGAATTCGGAGACTGTCCCCCGAATTCCCCCCGAATTCCCCTACGGCGTGATCGCGTTCCGGAAGTGGACCTCCCCGTCACCCTTCATCATGTATTCCGTCGCGGTGTTGTTGTCCTGGCAGATGTATTCGAAGAGTTCCGTGTCTCCGCTCCAGCGCAAGTCAAACCCGCCTCTCCACGGTTGAGTGTAGACGTTGGAGTCATCGATAAGGACCTCGTACCTGATCGTGTTGAAATCGGTGCGGGTGAAGCGCTCAACTGTCCGGAGTTTTTCGGTGTGAGGCAATCCTGTTCGGTCGAGCCAGAATCGTTCGCTATAGCCCGACGTTTCGACCACGAGGGTGTCTTTTTCCCAATGCCCGATGGAATGACCATAGCTGCTTGGTACGTCGTCCGGGCGAGAGCCACCGTCCATGTAAACGACGCGATACGTGTGAGGTCCTCCGATATCCATGATAAAGACGCGTTTCAGGTCGGGGCGTTGTACAAAGTCGACGCCGTAGGGGGTCTGAAACTGACGGGCGGCGCCGGAAGGATGGCAGCGCGTGTGCGGTTCCAGTTCGTGGATCTGGCGATCTTCGTACAGGGCTTTCGCCCACCCCTGAAAGGGAATCGTTTCGAGCGGGGCGAGTGTCGAACGACGTCCCAGATCCGTTCGATCCCTGGGAAGCCAAACTCCCTTTTCATCGGACGTGCTCCCAAGGTTCGCGGTGCCGTCACTCAGACGCGGCACAGGTTTGACAGCCGCTCCACGCCCCGGGTCCTGCCCGCCCCACGATGCAACCGAAAGGCTGAACAAGAACAGTGCGACTGAAACGAGAGGAATACGATGCTTCATGGAAGCGCTCCGATGGCCGCCACGCTAGCATGAAACGGCTGAGGGCGCCAAATTAAGCGCGTGCCAGACGATGGATCAGGTGGAATGGCAGGGTCACAACATCCCAGATCAGCTGGAGGATCCCTCGGACGGCGAAACCTAAAAGCCGGAAGGGCAACAGAATCAGCCAGACGACCGGATAGAGGACCAGCGCCAGAAGCGCCAAAGGCCAGCACGCGACGAACAACAGACACCAGAGTATGAAAGTAAACATCCTGATCGTCAGTACGATTTCGCGGGAAGAAAGTTCCGCTTAACCGCCGCTCGCGGAGAGTATGATTCACCATCATGGCCGAACCCCCCGGGAAGGAGTTCCCCTGAAGTCGGTTCTTCTGCTTTGCCTCGTGTTCTTCCAGGCACCTGCGACCGCTCAGATTTTTCGAAACACAATCAGCGGGCAGATTCTCGGTATGGACAGCAAGCCGGCATCTGGCGTTCGCGTCGCGGTTGTGCCCGTGCACGAAGGGGAGACCTTCTCGCCCTTGTGGTCCGCGAATCAGACGGCGACGACAGACTCCAGGGGGAATTTCATTCTGCGGGATGTGGATCCGGGCCAATACTACCTGCTCGCCGGTCAACTCGACGCCCCGACCTATTTTCCGGGTGCAAAAGAGGTGGCGCAGGCTCGGAAGGTCGCCATTGATAGAACTGTCCTGGAGAAACAGGACTTTCGCCTGGTTCAGTCGCCAGGAGTGGATATCCGCGGCCGGCTTGCAAGCAATCGCCGCATCGGCTCCCCTCCCAGCATCCTGCTCTGGCGTAGAGACACCCGCATATGGCCTCGCGTGGAAACGCCGATTCGCGCCGACGGATCCTTTGTGTTTCATGGAGTGCCTCCTGGCGTGTATGACCTGTCGCTGGGGCTCTATGGTGGAGCGCTCCTGAATGGGACCGAGATTCACGTGAAGGACAAGCACGTCTCCATTCGTCTGGTCGAAGTGCCTGCCGCAGGAGCTCGTGGTCGAGTGGAAATTGAGGGTGGCGGGACGATTCCTCAAGTGACGGTGGAATTCAAAAACGGCGCTGGCCGGTTTCTTGCTGGAATCAGGACACTGGTTGAAGAGAAAGACACGGGAACCCTGATGTTCCCGGCAGGAGAGTATCGCGTTTCATTCGCACAATTCCCCGCCGACTACCGTGTTGTTTCTTTCACCTATGGCAACACCGATCTCCTGAAGGGCTCCGTAAAAGTCGCGGGAAGTCTCGAGACCTTCAAGTTGAAACTTGCGCGCGTACAGCCGTCGAAACTTCGGCGCATTAGCGGACGTGTTTTAGGGGTGGAACACGTTTCGACACCATCATTCGTGGGGTTGTCGAATTCATCCTTCGCCTACCCCGTCTTAGCGCGCGCGTCTCTGCAGAGTGACGGGCGTTATGAGTTCACTGGGCTCACTGCAGGGACCTACACCCTATGGATAGGAGAAAGAGTGTATGAAAGCCTGCCCCGGACCGTAACTCTCGGCGAAACCGACATTGACGATGTGGATTTCAACATTCCTGCACTACGCCAACTTCAGGGCCGCATCGTTCTGAATGGTGGTGGAGCACTGCCCAACTTCGGCGTCGTGTTCGTTCACGAGACCGGAGTATCCAGATACGCAAGCCGTAAAGCAGATGGCGCGTTCACAGCGATTGTGCCGGACGGTGACTGGACGGTCCGACTGGATAACCTTCCGCAGGACGCCTTCCAGGTCCAGTCCATGATGTTCGGGAACTCCGATCTCCTTCGTAGTCCGCTTCGAATTGAGGGATCTAACCTTCCGGAATTGAGAATCACTTTGGCGCCATTGAGAACGGGTACAAATGCAGCCGAGGTCGCGAAGGACAGCCGGATTGCCGCGTCGTCGCTGCAACCCATTGGAGTCACCGTCGACGTGGAAGGAGATTTTCCGAAACCCAGAGCGTCGCTGGAGTTTGAGCGTATTTCTCCGGATGGGATGGGCGATCTCTATTTCACAAACGAATACTTCAAGACCTCTCTCCCTCCGGGTGATTACAAGGTTCGGGTTAAGGGATTCCCGAAGGACTTTTTTCGATTGAAATCCCTCGACGCCGGATCCATGGATCTCTTACGGGAGCGTCTTCATGTCAGCGAGGGTTTCAATCCGCAAATCATCCTGACCTTTGCCGGAATCGTCAACGCCCCCTGGGGGCGCATACGGGGCCGTATTGCGGTTGAAGCGCAATCATGGGGAGCCCACCTCATCGGGCAGGGCGAGGATGGGAAGTCGCCCGCGGATTCAAGCGGTCACTTCGAGTTCACGCGAGTTCTTCCCGGATCCTATTGGGTCAACTCCACTTCCGTCGTCGGCGCTGGAGCCAGTCGCGTTCTTGTAGCGGACAACAAGACGCCATCTGCCGACGTCACTCTTCCCGCGGTGCGGGAAATCCGTGGCCGGGTCGTTGTCGACGGTGGCAACCCATTACCGTACGCCGTGGTCCAGGTTTCCGGTCCGTCGCTGGAAAGACCGATTGAAAGCGTGGTCGACGCGGATGGAGCTTTCCAAATGACAGTGCCGGATGGGGAGCACGACGTGCAGGTGATCAATCTTTCCGCGCCGTATCGGACCAAATCGATTCGTTGGGGATCCGTCGATCTCGTTGGCGACAAATTCCGGCTGGCTTCGGCGACCGAGGACGAAGTTGTGGCGACTTTGGACGTGATTCCGACAGCGCTGTGGCCGAGCGTCTCCGGCGATGTCGTCGGTGTCGCCGGACTTCCCGCCTCCGCGAAAATCGCGCTGGTGGGAGGCGCCAATCGATTATTCGTGCGCACCACAATGAACCGCAACGGCGGATTCAGCTTTCCCAGGGTTCCTCCCGACATTTATACCTTGCGCCTCGACCCACCAATATACGGGATGCCCGACAGGACAGTGGTTGTCGAAGACAGAGATGTTCGTGCCCCGGACCTAGTCGTGCCTGAGCAGCGGATGATTACAACGCGAGTCCGCGTTGACGGCGATGCGCAAAAGCTCCGATTCACTCTTGTTTTGAAAGGGAGTGACGGAAAAGGATTTCAGTTCCTGTATTTAGGCTCGAATTTACTAATACCGCTTGGGAGAACGGACTTCGAATGCATTGGCGACGTTTGCGGCAATGCACGGCTGGGGACGTTCTTGAACGAGCCTTCTGTTGTTTCCGACAACAGCCCTGAAACGTTTTGGTTGAGAATCCCTGACGGGGAATATCGGCTGGAACTACGTGGCGGACCGGCGCTGAGATCCGTCACGTATGGTGCGGTAGATCTCCTCAAGGACAGTCTTCGACTTTCCAGTGCGAATCCTGCCGAGATCGTGATTACCTTCGCGCCGTAATCGGTTCGATGAATTCTGTTTCGCAACGGTCTGTTTTCTGGTTTATGTATTCAATCCAAGATGGCGCGAGGTAAATCAAATGGCAATCCACCCTCTGGCGGGCAAACCTGCTCCGAAAGAAGTCCTGGTCGATATCGAAAACCTTCGAAAGCATTACTACGCCCGCAGGCCGGACATTACAAACTCTGGGGAACGAGTTAAGTTCGGCACCAGCGGCCATCGAGGATCCTCACTGCGCGGCGCATTCAATGAAGGCCATATCCTCGCCATAACACAGGCGATCTGCGACTATCGCAAGAGCCGGCGCATCGACGGGCCCTTGTATGTAGGGAAGGATACGCACGCGCTTTCTGAGCCCGCTTTCGCCAGTGCCCTGGAGGTGCTTGCTGCAAACCACGTCGAGGTCATGGTCGACCGTGATGGCGGGTACACACCGACGCCGGTGATTTCCCATGCGATCCTTACCTACAACCGCGTGCGAACGGAGGGCCTCGCCGACGGAATTGTGATCACGCCGTCGCACAATCCGCCGGAAGACGGCGGATTCAAATACAATCCACCGCATGGTGGCCCGGCCGACACCGACGTTACCAAATGGATCGAAGACCGGGCGAACGGCTTTCTTTCGACAAATCTCACAAACATTCACCGAACGCCATACGAAAAGGCTTCCCGCGCCGCAACCGTCCATAAACACGATTTTGTCGGCGCATACGTCAGCGATCTGGCATCCGTGGTGGACATGGATGTAATCCGAGGCGCGGGGATAAAAATCGGAGTGGATCCACTTGGCGGAGCCGGAGTCGGATACTGGCAACCTATTTCAGATCGTTACGGTATCCCGTTGGAGATCGTTAACACAGCCGTAGATCCCACCTTCAGTTTCATGTCTTTGGATTGGGACGGTAAGATCCGCATGGATTGCTCCTCTCCTCATGCGATGGCAAAGTTGATTGCGCTTAAGGATCATTTTGACATCGCATTCGGCAACGACACAGACAGCGACCGTCACGGCATCGTGACGCGCAGTGCAGGCCTGATGAATCCGAACCATTACCTTGCTGCTGCGATTTCTTATCTCTATGCCAACCGTCCGCAGTGGCGCCCGGATGCCAGGGTCGGCAAAACCGTGGTCAGCAGCAGCATCATCGATCGCGTGGCCGCAAAACTCGGCCGCAAGCTGGTGGAAGTGCCTGTAGGATTCAAATGGTTTGTCCCGGGACTTCTCGACGGAACGTTCGGCTTTGGCGGTGAAGAAAGCGCAGGCGCGTCATTTCTCCGGCGAGACGGCACCGTGTGGACCACGGACAAGGACGGCATCATTATGGATCTTCTTGCCGTTGAGCTCACGGCAAGAACGGGACACGACCCTTCGGAGCTCTACCACGATCTCACGGCTGAACTCGGCGCGCCGGCTTATGAGCGCATCGATGCTCCGGCAACCCCCGAACAAAAGGCGGCTCTGCTGAAGCTTTCGCCAAACGCTATCGCAGTATCCGAGCTTGCCGGCGATCCGATTCAAGCGATGCTCACTGCAGCGCCCGGCAATGGGGAACCGATCGGGGGCCTGAAGGTTGTGACCACACATGCATGGTTCGCTGCACGTCCGTCCGGCACCGAAGAGGTTTATAAGCTCTATGCCGAGAGCTTTCGGGGACCAGAGCATCTTCGCCGAGTTCAGGAAGAAGCCCAGGGCCTGCTGACTCGAACGCTGGAAGGAACCGGCGTCGCTTAGATCCGATCTAAAGTTTCGGTGGGCGTTTCACAAGAAACCCGCTCGGTCATAGAATGAACAGCAACGACGCCACACCAATGATCACCCTCACCAAAGTTCGACACCTCGACCTTTCAGCCACTACTTCGGGGCGGCCCTTGCATTTGAGTGCCGCAAGCGGACTCGCATGTCCTAATTCCTTCCATTACGTCGTGGCCGACGATGAACTTCACCTCGGTGTGTTTCGCGCGAACTCCAGCGAACCCGGTCATCTGATTCGTCTTTTTGAAGGCGAGTTGCCCGCTTGCAAAGTGGACCGTAAGAAGGAAAAGGCCGACTTCGAAGCGCTCACGCTGCTTCCTGGTTACGGAAACTACCCTTATGGTGCGCTTTTGGCCTTGGGTTCCGGCTCCACGCTCAATCGTCGTTTGGGTGCTTTGCTCGGACTGGACGCGCAAGGCGCCGTGTGCGGGTCACCGCGAGTCATCGATTGTTCGCCTGTTCTTGCTTGTCTCGATGAAGAGTTTTCTGCGCTCAATATCGAAGGCGCTGTCGTCAGCGGCACGGAGCTGCGATTGTTCCAGCGTGGAAATCGACGGCAATCCGAGAACGCCATAATACGATTTCAGCTTTCGACATTCCTTGACGCGTTGATCTCTGGGCAGACCGCCGCGATCACCCCATTAGCCGTCGATAGGTTTGATCTTGGGAAGATCGAGGGAATCCCGTTTTGCTTTACCGACGCGGCGGCTCTGCCGGATGGCTCAATGGTATTTACAGCTGTCGCGGAAGATACAGACGACAACTACAACGATGGAGCCTGCGTCGGCGCAGCCGTGGGTATCGTGGATAAGGAATTGAAGTGCCTGTATCGTCTCGAACGACCCTATAAGGTGGAAGGCGTGAACGCGCGAGTGGAAGGCGATGTCATAAGGCTTTTGCTGGTGACGGATGCCGATGACTTCGAAATTCCGGCGGCCCTGTTCTCCGCTACGCTCTCCCTGAGGGTCTGATCAAGTTTTGGCCTCGGCCGCGCAGTTGCGCGATCGCAGGCTCAAGCAGAACGAGGTTTCGGCGCGCCTTGCGGGTGTCGAGTCCGACGATCGCACGGCCTTCTGCGGTGAATGCGAGACCTTCCGGCTTGCCATCCAGATCGCCGAGCCGCCACGCATCGCGGAGCGCAGCAGTGCCGCCACCCGCCGGGAGATTATCGAGCCTAGCAATCGTAGCGGACTTGTCACTGAGCAAATAGAGGCACCTGTCCGGACCTATCTCGAGGTCGCTGAAGTCCGCGCACGTTTTGGCCAGTTTCTTGTCGGGAAGCCAGGTTGCGAGCGCAACGAACCGGTGGCGGCCTTTTTTAATAGGCCAACGCTCGCCGTCCGCTAGCACGCCGCCGCGGACCAGGCCCCGCGATTGCGAATGTGGCGGGCCGAACTCAATGAGCGCCGCCGGCTTCTTCTCCTTGGCGACGAGCAGATGCCCGTTCGGCAGGAGCACCGCTCCTTCGCCCCGCGATCCCTCCGGGTCGGACCACGCTTGCGCAATTTCGCCGCGCCCTTCGATCACAAGATCGATCAAGGCAACCGCCTCTAACGCCTTGGGGTCGATGAATTCGACACGAGGAGGTGTCTCTTGAAGCAGCAACATGCGTCCGACGCCGTCGGCGCAGACAGCCTCGATCTGCGGGTCATGCTCGGTAAGCTCTGAATTTGAGAGCTTCGCAATGCTTCTGGTATGCCAATCGATTCGCTCTCCATCACCGTGCGACAGAGAAAACCACGCGATTTTCGCTGCCTGATCGCCTACCGCGATCAGAGACATCCGACCGTTTCGGCTCCGATGCAAACAAATACCTGAGACCTCTTCAAGTGGTACGTGGACCACGCGGCGCACACGCAGCGGGCTTTTAATCAACTTGCCGTTTCTCGCCATGGAAAGGATTCTAGTAATCCGGGGACAGACTCGCAATTCAGAGCAAGCCTACAGAGTTCTCACTTCGATTGCGAGTCTGTCCCAAAAATTCAACCGCAGAGAGCACGGAACGGAATGCGAATGGCGCGGAAGCCGCCACGTATCGCCGCTCGCTCCTTGAAGAGAACTTCAACGCGCCCTTCTATCAGATCCTGCTCTACCTTCGAAAACTGGAGAGTGACGGCCGTGGCTTTCGTGCACGCATCCGCGGAAAGGCAGTACTGCGCGAAGCCCTGATTTCCCGGTATTTCAAAGCGGAGTCTGCCTCCTGTTCGGAATTGGCTCCAGTTCGAATACAGAGAGACTTGAAGGTGGGGAAAGCCTGGCTTGAAGGGGGTGGATGCGACTTCCTTCCCCAGCAGCAGCGTCGTCGCGGAGCCATCCCAGGGTGCGCAATCGTCATGAAACCATGCGGATCCAAGGCCTTGTGGCGGGCCGGCGGGCAGATCCGACTGCAGGGCGCAGGCGGCCAGTGGTATCCCCAACAGAATCAGTAAAAAACAACGAGAAGGATGCATCATCTATTAATAGGCCACATCAGAGATAACATCCGGCCTCACGGTTTGTTAGGAAAAGCTGAAGTCTTAGTTTAGTTAAGCCAAGAAAACAGCCGTTCGGCGACTGCTGCCTGGTTGCAGCATCCTTATATATAAGGACGCCAAGGCGTGGGGGTAGCGCGGGCAGGATAAAAGGAATACCTGTCCTCAATCGCGGTGGCCGACTTCGGTGCAGGATCGGTACCGTCAAATTGGTTTGCCAGCAGTAGACCAGTTGATTGGGCTGCGAAAGGATCGAGGTGGCTTTGCTGGAATCGTAGTCAAGGGACACGGCAAGGTTTGGAGTCCGTTCGCGAATTCGGTCTTGCATTTCCTCGTCCAGGTAAAAAACGCCATTGTCGGCATAACCAATCAAACGAGCTTGGGAGACATCGGGCCGCGACGCGCTATCCGCCTGGATCTGATTGACGAACTGTTCCATCCCGGTGACCATATCGCGATAAATCCACAGATTCAGTGTCGTGCCCAGAACATAAGCGAGGGCGAGAGCCGCCGCCGGAACCAGCGGCCGCCGCGTCTGCAAAATCAGCTCTGCAAAAAACAGGCACAAAAACACTCCCGGCCAGTACAGATAGCGCGCTTGCTGTGCCGTGGGGCCGACCCAGCCGAGCAGGCTGATTACCGGCACTGCGGCCAGGCACGCGCCGACCAACAACAGGACGCACTTGTTGTTCAATCGCGCCTGTTTCCTGGCGACTACGATCAGGGCGACAACGTAAATCACGATGCCTAACCGCATCCAAATCGGCAAACCAATGGCGTGATTTATTTGGAATGGTGCGACGCCGAAAAGTCGGGTGACGCCCATGAACAGCACATTCCAGCTGACCTCGAAGTTCGGGGACGCTCCGGATGTGCGGGCATACCCGCCAAGATTCCCATAGATCACGATTCGCAGAATCAATCCGAGGACGGTGACCGCCGCTGTAGCCACCATCAGGCGTAGAAACCGGTAATGGGGAATTGATGGAGTCCACTGGAGACGGGAGGAGAGAGCCAGAAGTCCAAGAAGCAGCGGGAAAGAGTAGGCGCTCTCCTTGTTCAAGATGCTGACTGCATACGCAGTCGTTGCGAAAGCCATCAACCATGCCGAGGCCTTCGGTGCAGTCAGATAACGCAGAGCGAGCGTCAGCGCGAGCAATTCGAAAGTCGTTGCAAGAAGGTCAAACCTTGCAGCGGGCCACAGCACTGCCTCGAACGCCGACGGGAACAGACCGAGTAGCATGGCGCCGCAGTAGGCGGCCCTTCGATCCAGGCGCAATCCGAGTCCGAGTCGATAGACCAGATAGACGTTGATGAGGTGCAGAGCGATGCTTTGCAAATGACAGGCCCAAGGCATGTCGCCGAAGAGGCGCTGGTCCATCCACAGAGAGAAGTAGCCCACAGGACGGTAGAAGCCGTCGGGCAGTGGTGTCGTAAATAGCCCAAGAACCGACTGGAAAGTTGCCAGTCTCAGGTTGCCATACGCCCACGCCGCATGATGCAAGTTGACGACGAACGATTGTGAATGCAGGACCGCGACGCCAAGCAGGGAGATAGCCCACACACCGGGGCCGATTTCGCGCTTCTCAATGCTGTGAGCTTTGTCAGGGGGACGGGGATCGATAGACGTTTTCAGCATGAGAACAATGAAAAAGAGTCCGTTGAAGTACTGAAGGGGTTTGAATAAGTCGTGGGCAACAAGGCGAAATGGCCCGATGGAAATGTCATAGCCCCCAAGACAGACCAGCAGCACGTTGAAAGCGGCCAACCAGAAGAGCGCGTGACTCAGTGCACGCACACTGCTCAGAAGGGATTGCATTCGAATCTCCGCGGGAGGGCCATTGGTGCGCCGTATCTTACTCGAAGTAATCCTAAAGCGATGGCTGCGAACCGCAGTGATCTCTAGAAGCCGGACCTGATCGGCTTCACCTCGGATGGATTGAAGAGCAGGACGCGGCCCGGATTCGCTCGCTGCGTGGCGTCAAGATCGAGTTCGCTTAGTGCAATCTTTGCCGAGCTTTGATCACCCAGAACCAAAAGCGTCTGCCGGACGAATGCGTAGCTCTGGATGTTCAATCGACGGCCGTCGCGGAATACCAAAGCAATGGGTGGGGGCGGCGGCTCAGGAGCTCGCGTTGGTGGTGGCGGTGGCGGCGCAGGTTGTGGCGCTGGTGGGTTTGATGCCGGTGGGAGCGGATGGGCGTGATCTTCGCGCAAGCGCTCGACTTCTCTTATTAACAATTGCACCTGGTATGCGAGATCTCCATTACTTTCACTCCGGGGTGGCGCCGAATAGTAAGGGTCCGCATAAGATGAGTAAAACGGTGAGTACCAGTACGGATTGTAGAAGCCGTTGGACAGCCCCGGATACACAGGATCGATAAAGACGTAGCGGCGAGGTCGCGCCACAGGGCGCGGAGGACGCGCTCCGATATGTCTGTTCGAAGGTGGCGACGCTATTCGTGCCGGAGGTCTCATAGCAGGCCTCGACGCTGCGCGTGCCGGTGCGGACGCTGCACCCGTTCGAACCATACGTGAAGGACCGCCAGAACCTCCGCGACCGCGCCCTTGTGCGGCGGCCGTTGCCGCTGTGGTTTCCAAAACCAACAGCATCGCAACAACGCAGTAGCTTAGCCGAATCATCAGGAAACTCCGTGTCCGCGATCATATACCCCGGATCCGTAAACTGCGAAGCGTTGACAGGGGTAACGCTTCAGGCTCTAAATCTAGTTTAGGATTTAGAGCGTTAAGCCATGAAAAAGGCGCTCTTCTGGTTGCAGCATGTTTATTTATAGGGCCAAAGCGCCGAGTAGGCAGCCGGAATCGGACCGGCAGCAACGAGCTTTTTGTCCCGTGGGTTCACGACGAGATTCAACCCCTCGAGCGTACGTGCCCCCAGCAACAGCCGGTCACCCTTTTCGGCGAATACAACTTCGTCAATCGTGAAGGACTCGCCAATTCTTATAATGACGAACCCGACGCTGCGCGTAATCTGCTGTCCGTTAGCCATTATGAACGGAATGTCTTTCTTCTCGCGCGCAACACCGATTCGTTCCAGGGTTGCCTCAGGAATCCAGGTGTATTCGCTTCCGGTGTCGACCAGGATTTTGGGAACCCGATACTGCTTTTTTCGATCGGAGTGATTCTGAATGATGCAATGTGTATAGAACGCTCGCATCTTGGGAATGAGTCTAGCACGGTGGTTTTAGGCTGAGCGTTGGCTTCAGAAGAGTGTCAAAACGATTTCGACCGTAAAAGGAATTCGGTAGTGGGTCAGCTGAAACTCGAAGCGAGGAGATCTCATTGGCGTCTTCAATGTCAGTTGAGAGATGTGCTGCTGTGCGATGAATAATAACGTTAGCTGACTGGCCGGGTAGCCCGACCCAAGGTTTTTCGTAATGCAGGACCTTGAGTTGGGCTACCCGGCCAGTCAGCTAACGTTATTGTTCATCGCACAGCAGCACATCTCTCAACTGACATTGAAGACGCCAATGACCAGCTCTCTTCCTTACATGATTTCAAACTGACCCACTACCAGGAATTCTTACCAGCCCTTGGGCGAAGGTTCTGCTATCGTGCGAGGAACATCGTTTACGACCACAACCGAAAACGGCGCAATGGGTGCCGGATTCTTGAACGGTTACGGGAGGGATAAGTTATGAACCGCAAGAAGAACATCATCACCAGGCGCGATCTCCTTGAAAAGGGAATGGCCGCGGCCACCATCGGCGCTACAGGTCTCCTGTCCGCGCCGTCCGTCCTTGGAAAGGCGGCACAGGGGCCGGCTGTCGTCACACGGCGACGTTTCCGCGCGTGGATCTCTCGCGGCAATGGGCAAGGCAGAACGACCCTTCACGAAGTCACCCTGAGACCGATCGCCGGCAGGCAGGTTGCAGTTCGAACCGAAGCCACGAACCTCTGCTATTCGAATGCAACAGCAGTTCTCGGCCAGCCGGCCATTGCTGGCGGGCCTGCTCCCGCGCCTTCCGCGCTCGCGCCACCTCAGGGCGCGAAAACCCGCTGGATAACGGCACTTTTTCGTACCGTCCGACGCAACTCCTAACCTCGCAGGTCCGCTCGACGACGGCCGTTCCGCCGCCTGGGCGCTAATCACTACGCTACGACCAGGAGGTTGGAATGGCGTCCGCGAAGCAAGCCCAGACTGCTGACACAGCCCTCGACGACGTCGTGAACGAGGTAGTCGACGCGGCTCAGAACGTTGCGCTCAAGCGCTTCTTCACGATCCCTGGGCGCGATCCGTTCGAGGAGGTCGAGTGGGAGCTTCGCGACGCGCTGATCCCCGGCAAGGACAAGCCGGTCTTCGAGCAGAAGGGCGTCGAGTTCCCGAAGTTCTGGTCGCAGACGGCCACGAACATCGTCGCGCAGAAGTACTTCCGCGGCCGCATGGGCTCACCCGAGCGCGAGTCGAGCGTCCGGCAGATGATCGGCCGTGTCGTGACGACGATCGGCCGCTGGGGCCGTGAC
>Ga0207428_10002067_pt1 | contig 20252 bp, 21 predicted proteins | sample RhiMethybrSRZTD1_FD_187600 | JGI IMG/M metagenome (GOLD analysis project Ga0207428, IMG submission 187600) | Populus rhizosphere microbial communities from Tennessee, USA - Rhizosphere MetaG P. TD hybrid SRZTD1 (SPAdes) (version 3) | ecosystem: Host-associated > Plants > Roots > Rhizosphere >...
GCGCGCGCCCGCGATGTGCCCCGCCCGGAACTCGACCTCGGGACGCACGTCGAGCAGCACCACGTCGCCACGCTCGAGCCGTTCCTGCAGCTCGGCGGCGGAGAGCTGCTCCACCTCGTCCCGGCCGCCGAGGTACTCGTCGGCGAGCACCGTCACCTCGGCGACGTGACGGGCGGCGACCTCGCGCACCGCCGCCCACAGCTCACCGACACGATCGCTCGCCAGCCGGTAAAAGACACGATTTCCCTCCCTACGCGAGCGCACGAGGCCCGCCCGGGCGAGCACCTGCAGGTGCTGCGAGGTGTTGGCCACGCTCTGGGAGATCTCGCGCGCGAGCGCGTCCACCGAGCGCTCGCCCTGCGCCAGCACATCGACGAGCTCCGCCCGTCGCCCGCTGCCGAGCGCCTGCGCCACCGACGCCTGCGCGTCGAACAACGCCGCCTTCGCGTCCCCGCACCCCACAACCGATCAAGATATCTTTTGATTAGTTGAAAGACAAGTGCAGGTTTACCACGCTCGCGGGACCGCACACCTCATCCAAACAGTCGTTAGGATGTTTGGGTGGCCGACGATCACTGCGATCTCCTCTGTCTGGATCTCGAGATCGCCGAGGCTGTTCGCCGCCGTCGCCTGGACACGGAGGCGGCCGAGCGCGGCGCCGGGCGTGCCCGGGCTCTGGCCGATCCGACGCGGCTGATGCTGGCCGCGGCGCTGGCCGAGGCAGGCGAGCTGTGTGTCTGTGATCTCGCCTGGGTGGCGGAGCGATCGCAGAACCTCGTCTCCCATCACGTGCGGGCGCTGCGGGCGGCCGGGCTCGTCCGCTCGCGCCGCGAGGGGAAGATGGTGATGTACGCGCTGACCGGCGCGGGCGAGGCGCTGCTCCGCTCGGTTCTCTCCGACAACGTCGAGGTGAGCGTTTGAGCGCGGACTGCTGCGCGCACGACGAGGCCCGGATCGAGGGCGACGCCGCCACGACCCGGCTGATCGATCTCCACGAGATCCGCGCAGCCGCCCTCTCGGGCCTCCTGCTCGCGGTTGGGCTGGGCGGAAGCCTGTTCGAGCTCGACCGGGTCGCGCTCCCGGCGTATGCGGGCGCGCTCCTGGTCGGCGGCTCGACCTTCGTGCCCGGGGCGGCGCGCGCGCTTCTGCGCGGACGGCTGGGTGTCTCGACGCTGATGACGATCGCCGCGGTCGGCGCCGTGATCCTCGGCGAGCTGGCCGAGGCCGCCACCCTGGCCTTCCTGTTCTCGATCTCCGAGGCGCTCGAGAGCTACGCGCTCGCGCGCACCCGCCGCGGCCTGCGCGCGCTGCTCGATCTCGTCCCCGCAGGGGCGAGCGTGCTGCGCGGCGGCCGCGAGCTCGAGATCGACCCGGCCGAGCTTCAGCGCGGGGACCGCCTGCTCGTCCGCCCGGGCGAGCGGCTCGCGACCGACGGCGTCGTCCGCTCCGGCCGCTCCACGCTCGACGTGTCCGCGATCACCGGGGAGTCGGTGCCGATCGAGGTCGCTCCCGGAGCCGAGGTCTACGCCGCCTCGATCAACGGAGGCGGCGCCCTCGAGCTCGAGGTGACCGCGCGCACCGACGAGAACTCGCTCGCGCGCATCGTCCGCATCGTCGAGCAGGCGCAGGAGCGCAAGGGACGAAGCCAACGGCTCGCCGAGCGCATCGCCCGGCCGCTCGTGCCCGCTGTCCTGATCGCGGCCGCGCTGATCGCGATCCTCGGCAGCGTCTTCGGCGATCCCTCCGAGTGGATCCTCCGGTCGCTCGTCGTTCTCGTCGCCGCCGCACCGTGCGCGTTCGCGATCTCGGTGCCTGTCACCGTCGTCGCAGCGATCGGCGCGGCGACCCGCGCCGGCATCCTGATCAAGGGCGGCGCAGCGCTCGAGGCGCTCGCCCGCATCCGCGCCGTCGCGCTCGACAAGACCGGCACGCTCACCCGCAACGAACCCACCGTGGTCGACGTCGTCTCCTCCAACGGCGCCGCACCGAGCGAGATCGTTCGCCTCGCCGCCGCGCTCGAGTCACGCAGCGAGCACCCCCTCGCCGAGGCGATCCTCAACGCCGCCGACGGCTACGAACCCGCATCCGACGTCGAGGCCGTGACCGGAAATGGTCTCGTCGGACTCGTCGCCGGCCGCCGCATCCGGCTCGGCAAGCCCGGATTCGTCGCAGCCGACGGCCTCCAGATCAAGGTGGCGGCGTTGCAGCAGCAGGGCGCGACGGTCGTCCTGGTCGAACAGGAGGGCGAGACGATCGGCGCCATCGCCGTCCGCGACGAGCTTCGCCCCGAAGCCGCCGAGGCGGTCTCCGCCCTCCGGCGCCAGGGCCTCGAGGTCGCGATGCTCACCGGCGACAACCGCAGCACGGCGCAGACGCTCGCCGCGACGGCCGGCATCGAGACCTTCCAGGCCGAGCTCCTGCCCGAGCAGAAGGTCGACGCCGTCCGCACGCTGCAGAGCCGGCGACCGACGGCGATGGTCGGCGACGGCATCAACGACGCACCGGCGCTCGCGACCGCGGACATCGGCATCGCCATCGGCACGATCGGCACCGACGTCGCCATCGAGACCGCAGACGTCGCGCTCATGGGCGACGACCTACGCCACCTCCCCGACGCCTTCGCGCACGCCCGCCGCTCGCTGCGCATCGCCCAACAGAACCTGTTCCTCTCAGCCGCGATCCTCGTCGCGCTGATCCCGCTCGCCGCCTTCGGCGTACTCGGTCTCGCCGCCGTCGTCGCCGTACACGAGCTCGCCGAGGTCGTCGTCATCCTCAACGGCGTCCGCGCAGGACGGCGCACCGCCCTCCCCGCTCACCCACCCCTCGAGCCAGCACGCCCGGTCAAGATCGCCACCAATGCAGCCACGATGCACGTCACGCCCCCGCTCGCAATCGTCGGCGCAGCCACGGACGACAGTTGCGACTGCAGCGACGGCTGCTGCGGATAAAAGGCCTGCTTCACGTCACACGCGCGGCCCGGCGGGTATGGAGCATTTATGGAGCAGAGCGGTCGCAACCGGTCGCAACCGGCGGCAAGTGGCGACGCCGCGACAACCGCTCAGATAGGCGAAAACCGCTGCCGTGGGTTGCGACCAGTTGCCGATCGGGGCACATGGTAAGGAGGGGGTCGACGGTTCGAGCTCGTCAGAGGGCTTGACCCTGCAACTTCGCCTCCTTGTTGCCTTTTCGGACGCCAGCCCAGGAGAGCGTTGTGGAGGGGTCGAGGAGGCGGTCATTTGCAGGCACTTCTCGGGCAAGAGGCAACTGTCGGCGCGCGAAACCGTGAGGGAATACCGCCCGGCGGTCAGCGCCTCGCTCGGCGTAGGCGAGGCCGATGCTGCGAGCGTCGTGGTGCTCACCGCGACGGTCGTCGATGCTCCTTCTTCAGCTGCCGTGTTCGCCTCGGCAGCGGTGCAGACTCTGACGGATTGCACCGTCTGGCGGCCGCACGCCGATCAGATCGTCGGCGATGAGTTTCGCGGTGAGCGCCGGTAGTACCCGATGACAGGTACCCCCGGCTCAGGAGGCTCCAATGAGAAGGCTCACCGCATCGTTTTTTATCTCGCTCGACGGGGTCGTCGAAGCGCCGCAGAACTGGCACTTCCCCTACTTCAACGACGAGATGGGGGCCGTGGTCGGCGAGGCGGTCGCGGCCAGCGATACGTTCCTCCTCGGTCGCCGGACATACGAGGAATGGTCGGCCTTCTGGCCACACCAGGACGCGGCCGTGAACCCCATGGCGACGGCGATGAACGAGACGCCGAAGGTCGTCGTCTCGACGACGCTCGACCAGGTCGACTGGCAGAACTCGACCCTCCTCGAGGGCGACCTCGCCGAGGCGGTTGCGGCGCTCAAGGCGCAGCCCGGCAAGAACATCGGCATGTCGGGGAGCGCCACGCTCGTGCGGTCGCTGCTCGAGAAGGAACTCGTCGACGAGCTACGGCTGCTCGTTCATCCACTCGTCGTCGGATCCGGCTCGAAGCTGTTCGAGAACGGCACACCTGCTGTGTCGCTCGAGCTCGTCGACTCGAGCACGTTCTCGACCGGCGTCGTCGATCTCACCTACCGCCCCGTGGCCGCATGAGCGGCTACAGGGCCGTACGGTCGGCAGACGGAACGGCGATCGCCTACGACTGTGCCGGCGACGGGCCGGCACTGATCCTCGTCGGCGGCGCGTTCAGCTTCCGCCGCTACAAGACCTGGGTGCAGCTCTTCGAGCTGCTCGCGCCACGGTTCCGCGTCATCTCCTACGATCGGCGCGGGCGGGGCGACAGCGGCGACGCGCTGACGTACGCGGTCGAACGGGAGATCGATGACCTGTATGCGCTCGTTCAGGCGGCCGGCGGGTCGGCGCACACGTTCGGGATGTCGTCCGGCGGCGTGCTCGCCCTCCGCGCGGCGGCGGCCGGCGTGCCGATCGATCGGGCGGTCGTCTACCAGCCGCCATTTAGCGTCGATGCGAGCGGCCACCTGCCCGCGCCGGACTTCGGGCCCCGGCTCCGCGCCCTCGCGGCATCGCGGAACCGGGGAGCGACGGCCGGTTACTTCATGCGCGAGGGGATGGGCGTACCGCGCGCGCTCGTCGGCCTCCTCCGCGTCGTGCGACCGATCTGGAGAGACCTCGAGGCGGTGGCGCACACGCTCCCGTACGACTACGCGGTGATGGGTGCCACGGTCCACGGCAAACCGCTCACACGCGAGCCCTGGGCGTCGATCGCAACGCCGACGCTCGTCATCGACGGCGGAAAGAGCCCAGCCTCGCTCCGCCTGGCGGCTGACGCGCTCGCCGGGCTCATGCCGAACGCGGAACGGCTCACGCTCGCCCGTCAGAGCCACAATCTCTCGATGAAGCTGCTCGCGCCGGTGCTGGAGGGGTTCCTACTTGATCGTCGCTGACGCACCCGACCCGCGCGTGCTCGAGGCGGCGCGGCGCGGCGACGAGGACGCCTTTCGCGCGTTGTTCGAGCCCCGTCGGCATGAGCTCCACGCTCACTGCTACCGCATGCTCGGCTCGCTGCACGATGCCGAGGACGCACTCCAGGAGACGATGCTTCGAGCCTGGCGCGGGCTCGCCGGGTTCGAGGCCGGCCGGCCGCTCCGGCCGTGGCTCTACAAGATCGCGACGAACGCGAGCCTGGACCTGATCGCGAAGCGACAGACGCGGGTCGTTCGGCTGGACGGCGCGCAGCCGTCGAAGTCGACAGACGGCCCGGGCAGACCGCTTGTCGAGTCGGTCTGGATCGAGCCCTATCCGGATGAGCACCTGGGCATCGAGGACGGCTACGCCGCACCCGAGTCGCGCTACGAGCAGCGCGAGAGCGTCGAGCTTGCGTTCATCGCGGCGCTCCAACAGCTGCCCGCGCGTCAGCGGGCTGTCTTGATCCTGCGCGAGGTGCTCGGCTTCTCGGCCCGCGAGGTCGCGCAGTCGCTCGGCACCACCGCGGCTTCTGTGAACAGCGCACTCCAGCGCGCCCGTAAGACGTTGGACGACGCACTGCCGGATTCGAGCCAGCAGCAAACGCTTCGCTCGCTCGGCGATGCCAAGCTGCGCGGGCTCGTCGAGCGCTACGTCGCGGCCTGGGAGAGCCGGGACGTCGACCTGATGGTCGCAGTGCTCGCAGAGGACGTGAGCTTCGCGATGCCGCCGTTCCCGCACTGGTGGAGCGGACGCGAGAGCGTCATCGACTTCATCGTCTCGACCGGGAGGCCGCCACTGCGCCACGTGCGCACGCGCGCGAGCGGCCAGCCGGCGGTCGGCTGGTACATGCGGCGCGCCGGGGGCGTCTACCTCCCGACCTCGATCGAGGTCCTCGCCCTCGAGGGCGAGCGCGTCAAGGAGATCATCGCGTTCGCGTCGCCCGCGCTGTTCTCACACTTCGGGCTGTCCACGTCGCTCTCAGAAGCTCCCCGATGAAGACCACCGCAGTGCCGAGAGGGTTCTTCAGAGACGAGAACAGGAGCTGACCGGGGAGGTGCCAATGTGGACGAACCGCGCTTCGAGCTCACCCAGATCGGGACGGTCGAGTCTCCGCTGGCCGATCTTGCGTCGGTCCCGAAGCAGGGCGACGAGGGGGCGCCGGACGCGTGGCCGGGCTTCGCGCCCGCGGTTCTCGAGGGCCCGGAAGGTCTCCACCCCGGCGACGAGATAATCGTGCTCACGTGGCTCCACCACGCCCGGCGCAACGTCCTGCGCGTACATCCCCGCGGCGACACGTCGCGAGCACAACAGGGCGTGTTCACCACGCGCTCGCCCGACCGCCCCAACCCGATCGGGCTGCACCGAGTGGGGATCCTCTCGATCGACGGCATCCGGATTCAGGTGCGCAACCTGGAAGCCGTGGACGGGACGCCGATCGTCGACCTCAAGCAGACGCTCAGCAGCGACATGCACGAGCGCTGAGCGCACTTCTGTACGGCCCTGGTGCCCATGCTCGAATGCCGGGTAGCCAGGATGAACGCGAGCGTTGAGCCTCGAACCGAGCCGCGGTGCCTTCGCCGAGCTGACGGGCCTCCTGCAGTTCAGCACCGATCTGCGGATCGCGAGTGGCTACGGCGGACCGATGCATCCCGACCGAGAGTCGCGGAGCCCACTCCAACCTAGCGACGGTGGCCAACTCAGGATGGAGCCGTATGGAGGCCACCTGCGGTCGCAACCGAGTCGCAGGTAAAGGTCGAGCTTCCGGCCACATTCGCAACGGGCCCTCGATGATCTGGCTCGGCGCGGCCTCGCGGGCGCCACGACTCTCGGAAGGAATCCGGTCACGAGCTTCGGGTCGCCCTCGTATCCGGCGGTCGGGTCGTGCAGCGCCCTCGAGAACCGCTCGGGCGTTCGCCGCGTACCGGGGGTATCGAGATCCATTCCCACGGAACTGAAGATCTCACTCACGTACCGCCTCAAACCGGCGACGCCTCGGGCCGCGGCTCGGGCTTTGGCGGCCAAAGATCGATCACGGCGTGCCTCTGTGTCGCCCTGAACACTCACTTGCGAGGCTCCTTGTTCGCACCGGACTACCGGTTGACTGATTCGTGACCGCAGGTCGCCAAGGCTTATCGAGCGCCGCCCGAGATCAGAGCGGCGTCGGTTCTCAGTCGCCGGTCGCGAAGCGCACGACCGAGCGAGAACCCGCATCAGAAGTAAGACCTCCCACGGGTGGGACACTCAGCTGGTTGCAGATGACCAGTTCCATGTTCAGTGAGTTGTCCGGCCACGAGCAGGCGCAAGCCGCCGCACTGCTCGAGGACTGCGCAACTCAGACGATTCGTGCTGGGAGCATTCGTTCATCGGCCGCATTCGAGGGCACGACCTTCCTCTTCCTCGAGGAGGGCGTCGTTCTGGTGGAATCGCTGTCGTCGCCGCTCAACCGTGTCGTCATCGTCAGCCTGGCGGGCTCCGGTACACCTCTCCTACCACCTGCTCAGGCGGAGCGCCTCATAGCACTGACGGACGTCTTGCTGAAGGCAATTGCCCCGCCGACGCTGAGCCGGCTCCTCCGCATTCCGGGTGTCGCCGCCATGCTGATCGAGCGGCTCGCCGAACAGCTGCGCGAGTCACACGAGAGCCTCTCGCTCGAGGGGGCGGTCCACCACGTCGAGCGCGTTCGCGCGAAGCTGCTTCAGCTCGCGCGCAGCCATGGGAGGGTTGCTGGAGACGGCGTTCGTCTGGACCTGCCGCTGACGCATGATCTTCTCGCTCGAACAGTTGGATCAACCCGCGCGACAGTTACCCGCGCGCTCGCCGAGCTTCGGACGGAGGGATTTCTCCGCCGCGATGGACGCTCGTTCGTACTGATCATCCCGCCCGAGAGTTTGGCCTGATAGCCGCCGTCCCGTGCGCGTCCGGGTCGGGCCTGAGCTTCGCTCGTTGTCAGTGTGCCGATTCGCACGCTGTGCGAATCCGCACAGTTCTTGCGGGTATGGGCACTTATGCTCGACCCGCGCGTTGACGACCCCGAAGCCGCAAGAGGAGGCGTCGATGGCAATCGCCACGAGAGTCTTGAAGGCCGCGGCAGCCCTCGCCCTCGTCGGCTCGCTGCTTCTGATTGGCGGGGTGCTAGCGAACGGAACGGTGAGCGCATTTTCCGTGCAGAAGCAAGCGAAGGGGAAGAAGCCGTTCAATCAGCGATTCTTCGAGCAGGGGCGGAAGATCTTCCGCTTCGACACGTTCGGCGACCAAGTGTGGTGGGGCGACACGCTCCAGCTGCATCGCGCAATCGAGGGCGCGAAGCTGGGCGGAGTCGGCCCGGGAGTTAGCCCGAAGACGGCTCTGGCCCTCGGGCTCAAGGTCGATGCAACAGCGATCCCGGCAAAGGTGGCTGCGGACATCAAGGCCGGGAGGGTCGACCTCGACGACCCAGCGACGACACTCGCGCTGCTGAAGCTGAATGCCGTCGTCGGCGTCAAGGGGCTCTTCAACTCGCAGGGCAGTCTGCGCTCGATGGGAATAACGTGCGCGTTCTGCCACTCGACGGTCGACGACTCGTTCGCGCCGGGGATCGGCAAGCGACTCGACGGCTGGCCCAACCGTGACTTGAACGTCGGTGCGATCGTCGCGTCGGCCCCCACCGTTAAGCCGTACGCGGACCTGCTCGGGGTCGACGAGGCGACGGTGCGGAAGGTCCTCCGCAGCTGGGGGCCCGGCTTCTACAACGCGGAGCTCGACAAGGACGGGAAGGTCGCACAACCGAACGGGAAGCCGGCTGGCACCCTGATTCCGCCGGCGTTCGGACTCGCGGGAGTGAACCTCGGGACGTTCACGGGCTTCGGTACCGTGACCTACTGGAACGCGTACGTCGGCGTGACGCAGATGCACGGTCGCGGCACCTTTTTCGACGCGCGCTTCAACGACCCGAAGAAGTATCCGCTCGCGGTGAAGTCGGGTAGCTGGAACGTTCGCAACAAGCCGGACCTCGTCAGTCCGAAGCTTGCGGCGCTCCACTACTACCAGCTGTCCCTTCCTGCCCCGACCCCGCCGAAGGGGAGCTTCAACGCAGCGGCCGCGAAGCGAGGAGAGAAGATCTTCATGGGCGAGGGCGCGCGTTGTGCCGACTGTCACGTGCCGCCGACCTACTCCGAGCCCGGCTTCAACATGCGACGGCCGAGCGAAGTCTGCACCGATGCGTTCCAGGCGAACCGCTCGCCGGACGGGAAATACCGGACGACGCCTCTCCGAGGGCTGTGGGCCCACGCCAAGGGCGGCTACTGGCACGACGGCCGCTTCAAGACGCTGGGAGCGGTCGTCGACCACTACAACAGCTGCTTCAAGCTCGGGCTGAAAGCAGGGCAGAAGCGCGATCTCGTCGAGTTCCTGAAGAGCCGCTAGCGGCGGAGGAGGAAGCTACAGCAGTCGGAGGTTGCGCGGTGACGGATCGGAGGCCGAGCACGGGCCTGCCGGCTGGCGCCGGCGACAGCTTCCCAGCCGGGACGACGACCGCTCGAGCGTCCGCGTGCCGACGCCTCGCCGTCGTCGGCACCTCATACCGCAGAGCGTCCGTCGAGCTGCGGGAGCGCCTCGCGGTCAGCCCGTATGAGCTAGGCGGCGTTGCCGCCCGCATGGCCCAGGGACGCGAGGCTGTTGTCCTGGCCACGTGCGGCCGGACCGAGGTGTATCTCGCCGACGCCGATCCGACCGCCGCCGCTGCGCACGCAGCGGCTGTTCTTGCCGACCGAGCCGGCGTGGCGCCGCGCGATCTGGAGCAGACGCTCTTCGCCGCTACCGACGAGGAGGTCGTCCTTCATCTCTTCCGCGTCGCCGCCGGACTCGAGTCGCTCGTTCCCGGCGAGTCGGAAGTCCTCGGTCAGGTACGCGACGCACACACGTGGGCTCGCACGGCCGGTACCGAGGGGCCCATGCTGAACCGCCTCTTCTCGCACGCGCTTCGGACCGGAAAGCGCGTTCGCTCGGAGACGGCGCTCGCGACGCACCCCGCGTCGGTCGCATGGGCAGCGGCGGACCTCGCCCATCAGCTCCTGGGCGAGCTCGCCCGGCGCTGCATCGTCATCATCGGTGCAGGAAAGATGGGTCAGCTCGCGGCGGCGAGACTCGTCTCCGGCGGCGCCGAGAACGTGCTCGTCGCCAACCGCACGCTCGTGCGGGCCGAGGGCCTAGCACGGCGTCTTGGTGGGGAGGCAGCCAGCTTCGATCGACTCCCCGAGGTGCTCGAGCGAGCCGACGTCGTTGTTTCGTCCACTCGCTGCCCACGGCTCATCCTCGCCGTCCACCAGGTCGCCGACGTACTGCCCAGGCGTCACGGACGCCCGCTACTCCTGATCGACATCGCCGTCCCCCGCGACCTCGATCCGCGGATCGGCGACCTCGAGGGCTGCCACCTGTACGACGTCGACGACCTCGGCGAGATCGCGCGCGCGGATGCGCCGGAGGTAGAAGGCGAGTTCGTCCGCGCCGAAGCCATCGTGTCGGAGGAGGTGGAGCGCTTCTGCGGATGGCTGCACTCGCGCGATGTCGTTCCAACGATCACGAAGTTACGGCGCAGGGGAGAGGAGATCCGGGCTGCGGCGCTGGCGGACGCCGAGGGGGACTTCCGCAGGCTCTCGCCGGACGAGCGGAAGGCCGTGGACACGCTGACGACGAAGATCGTGAACAAGCTCCTCCACGCGCCGACCGTGGGGGCGAAGGAGGCGGCCGCGCAGGGCGACGGCCACCTCCACGAGACCGTGCTGCGCCACCTGTTCGGCCTCGCCGAGGAGGGGGTTTGAGGAGCAGCGGAAGTCCCGTCCGCCTCGTGATCGCCCTCTCGGTCGCGGCCACGCTCGCCGTCTTCCTCGTCTATACGAGCCTTGCCGGCGGCAGGACGCCTTCGCTCCGGCCGAGCCAGCTCGCCGAGCACTCGGGGCAAGTCACCCTCGCCGGCCTCGTGCTCGGCCCAGTCCGGGGTGATCCCGACGACGCGGGCATCCGCTTCACTCTCCGCGACATCGACGGAACCGCGACCGTCCCCGTTGTCTACCGCGGCTCCGTTCCCGACCTCTTCCGAGCCGGCCGGCACATCTTCATGCGCGGCCAGCTGCGTGGACAGGGCTTCGTCGCCATCCCGGGCTCGATGGTCACGCAGTGCCCTTCCAAGTACGCCCCCAAGGGAGAGTCCTAGTTGGCGCCCGTGGGCCAAGCCGCGCTGATCGTCACGTTCGGGCTCGTCCTCTACGCGGCCGTCGTCGGCGGCTACGCCGCGCTGCGCGGCCGGCGGAGGCTCGCGGAGTCGGCCCGCAATGCCCTCCTCGCATCATTCGCGACCACCGCCGTCGCCTCGGCCGTGCTCGTCATCGGCTTCCTGCGCCACGACTTCTCGCTCGTCTACGTGGCTGAGCACTCGAGCCGCGAACTGCCGTTCGCCTACACGCTCGCGGGCTTCTGGAGCGGGCAGTCGGGCTCGCTCCTGCTCTGGCTTCTCGTGCTGACCGGGATGAGCTCGGCTGCGGTACTGCTCAACCGTCGTCTGCTCGTACAAGCGCTGCCCTGGACGGTTCCCGTCCTCGCCTGCATCGCCTGCTTCTTCGCTCTGGTTCTCCTGGTCGTCTCGAGCCCGTTCGAGACGCAGGCCGCTCCCGCGAACGGCGTCGGCATGAACGCGAGCCTGCAGAACCCCTACATGCTCGCGCACCCGCCGCTGCTCTACCTGGGCTACGTCGGCCTGACGATCCCGTTCGCCTTCGCCATGGCGGCGCTCCTCTCGCGGCGAACGGACGAGCGCTGGCTGGTCGCCACGCGGCGCTGGACGCTCGCTTCGTGGACGTTCCTCGGCGTGGCGATCCTGCTTGGGGCCAAGTGGGCCTACGAGACGATCGGCTGGGGCGGCTACTACGCCTGGGATCCCGTCGAGAACGCAGCGCTGATGCCCTGGCTCGCGGCGACGGCCTTCCTGCACTCGGTGATGGTGCAGGAGAAGAAGGCGATGCTCCGTGTCTGGAACATGATCCTTGTCTCGCTCGCCTTCTGCCTCGCGCTCTTTGGCACCTTCCTGACGAGAAGCGGCGTGATCAACTCGGTCCACAGCTTCGCGCAGTCGTCGATCGGTGCCTGGTTCCTGGCGTTCATTGCGCTCGTCGTCATGACGACGACGGTGCTGATCTTCGTTCGGCTGCCGCATCTGCGCTCGCAGTCCAGGCTCGAGTCGCTCGCTTCGCGTGAGGCGGCCTTCCTCTACAACAACCTCCTGCTCGTCGCGCTTGCGCTCACCATCCTCTGGGGCGTCGTGTTTCCGCTCGTGTCCGAGGCCGTGCGCGGCACCGCGGTAACGGTCGGGCCGCCCTACTACAACTTCTTCCTGCGCGCCTTCGGTCTTCCTCTCCTTCTGCTCATGGGGATCGGGCCTCTGATCGCATGGCGCCGTGCGTCAGTTCGCTCACTCGCCCGAAGCCTCGCCGTGCCGGCCCTCGCGGCTGGAGCTGTGGGCGTGCTTCTTCTTGCGGGCGGCGCAGGCTCCAGCCCGCCTGCTCTCGTTGCGTACACCTTCTCCGTCTTCGTCCTCGCGGCCATCGGCCTCGAGTTCGTCCGCGGCACGCGCGCGCGCCGGTCGCTCGGCGCTGAGAGCTGGCTGGGTGCGTTCAGCTCGCTCGTTGCGCGGAACCGGCGACGTTACGGCGGTTACATCGTGCACGCCGCCGTCGTGCTGCTCGCCATCGGGATCGCCGGGTCGAGCGCATATGGAAGCTCCGCCACGGCGCGCTTGCAGCCCGGGCAGACGATGACCGTCGGCGGGTACACGCTTGGTTATCTGGGCGCGACGTTTCGGCCGGGACGGAACCACGACGAGCTCAGAGCGCAGCTCGCAGTCAGCCGCAATGGCGAGCCCATGGGCGTCGTCGCTGCCGGCAAGAACCGCTACCACGTCGAGGCGTTCTTCGCCAGCGCGGTCGCGATCCGTACGGACTGGCTGCGGGCCGAGGACCTGTTCGTCGTCGGCGAGGACTTCAACCGGGACGGTTCGGTCGACCTGAAGGTCCTGGTCAATCCGCTCGTCGGACTGATCTGGGTGGCGGGAATCGTGTTCCTGCTCGGCTCCGTGATCACGCTCTGGCCCGACGCGCGTGAGCAACGGCGGCTCGCTCGGCGCATGCGCGAAGCCGAGGTGCTCGCGCACGCATGATGGCAACGCTCGCATTCGCAGTCGTCTTCGCGGCCGCCGCGGGAGTCTTCGTCGCGCTGCCCGTGCTGCGCAGGTCGTCGCCGACCCGCGAGCGTTTCGGGGGGCTCGGCGACGAGCGGGCACACCTCGAGCTGATCGAGCGCCGCGACCGTGCGCTCGCCGCGCTGAAGGAGCTCGAGTTCGATCACCGCACCGGGAAGGTGTCGGATGTCGACCACCGCGCGCTGATCGTGTCGCTTCGCCTCGAGGCGACCGAGGCCTTGGAGCACCTCGAGGACGTCGGGTCCGAGGCCCATCTGCCACCGGACGTGAGCCAGAGGACCCGCCCCCCAGGTGCGAGGCTCGTGGTCGCGAGGGACGGACGATGACGATCTCGGGCCGCCACTCGGGACTCGCGGTCGCGAGTGGAGCGTTCGTGACACTCGTCTTCGTAGTGGCGGCCGTGATCGCAGTCGCGGCCTCGCCTGCCCTGGCGACCGAACGCCGCCCGACGCTCGACGAACTCGAGCGCGAGGTGATGTGCCCGACCTGCCAAACACCCCTCGAGCTTTCCGATGCTCCAATCGCGGAACGGATCCGCGTGTTCATCCGTGCACGCATTCGCGCCGGGGACACGAAGAGCGAGATCAAGGAGGAGCTCGTTTCGAACTTCGGCGAGGGCATCCTCGCAGCACCCCGCACACGCGGTTTTGGTCTGCTGGCCTGGATCGTTCCGCTTGCCGGGCTGCTCGGCTTCGGAGCCGTTATCGGTGTCGTCGCCTGGAGATGGACCCGTGCTGCCGAGCTGAGTCGCGCCGGGGCTCGACCGCCCGACGGTGGTCGCCATGTATTCGACCCTGCCGTCGAGCGTCGGCTGGACGAGGAACTTGCTCGCTTCGACGCCTGATCACGCTCGAAGCCCACGACGCTAGAGACCCGCGGCGTCTCGGGAGTCGAGGCCGTCTGGCAGCCGGTCGTGCAGCGTTGCGACGGTCTCGTAGCGGATACCGGCGTCCTCGAGCACCGAGGCGAAGGCACCTGGCGCAGCCTCGGGCGTGCTGGAGGAAGCATGTCGCATCGAGCCCGGCGCCGAGTACCTCGCCGAAGCCGCGACCTATGATCGCCAGGTGTCACAACCGACGCCGAGTGTCGAGCTCCGCGGGGACCGAGTGCTCGCCGACCGCCTCGTCCAAGAGCTCCTCGCGGCAAGGGTGATCGGCGTGCTGGCGATGCTCGAACCGGATGGCGGGATACACGCTGTGCCGATGTGGACTGCTCCGAGCATGGACGAGATCCTGCTCGCGACGGGATCCCGCAGCCGCAAGGTGCGGAACCTGGAACGAGACCCGCGCGCGACGCTCGTGCTGCACGACTCCCGGTCCGGTGCCGAGGTCTGCGGTGCGTCGATCCGGGGGCACGTCGAGGTCGTTCGCGGTGTGGCGGCGCAGCCTCTGATCGCTCGCGTGCACCGTCGCTATGTCAGCGACCGCGGTCTCTCCGTGTCCGAAGTCCGCACGTTTCTCGCCTCCGATGATGTCGCCCTTCGCTTCGCCCCCGAGACGGCAACGACGTGGGACGAGCGCCCGAGCGCGGCAGCTCGGGCGTTGCGTGTAGACGGGCGAGCGCTTCCGCTCGAACCGACCGCACCGCGCGTGTGAAACGGAGAACCGCTTGCTCCCGGGCGCCGCAGGTCGAATCCGTGCACGCTCGGCACGCTCGGGGGGTGAGGCCTCCGCACGCGCTGGCGTACTTCTGGTGAGCTTTGTGGCGGCGCCTGCGCGAGTGGCTCGCGACGACAGCGTCGTCGTCTACAGCACCCAGGCCCACATCTCCTCGCCGCCTCGACGAAGCTCGAGTGCACGTCCGCATCTCCCTCGAACAGTCGCGGCAGAGCGGTGAGCATCCGAAGCCAGGCCTTGCTCGACGCTGTCATGACGGCTCTCCTCCAAGAGCCGACCGCCCCGGGCGACCCACCCCATCGCCGGGGCCAGGTCGCCCCGGAAGAAGAGGCCGATGGCCTGCCAGAACGCACAGCGCGCGGCGCGCTCCGTCTCGCCGCGGCGCCACCATGCCTGGTGCGCGCTCGTCCAGGCTTCTTCGGAGTCGCCGTCTCTCCCGAGCATGTACGCGGCGACGGCAAGACGCTCGAGATCGTCGGGCTCCAACTCCCCCTTGCGATGACCCGCCGACAGCTCGGCGAACGCCTCGTCCCACAACCGACGTTCGAACGAGCCGCCGGCTCGCTCCTCCCGATCAGCGACGGCCATCGGCTTCACGATATGCCGAGACCTGGCCCACGTCATGAGGCGTACGCGACCTTACGTGCCGAGCCACGCACGAAGGGCCCACCCCGATCCACGGGCCTTCGAGTGTGCCCGGAATCGCGAGTCAAGGGTGTCCGCGGCTGCGATCGTCGAGGCTTCTGACTCGCCGTCAGCTGCGCGTGCCGAGCACGAGCAGGTACTCGCGCGCGTGTGCGATTCGACCGTCCGAGCTGTAGTTCTGTTCGAAGAAGTCCACCCAGGCCCGGCGCAGCTCCTCGCGTCGTTCGCCGAGCGACTCGGCCAGTGTCTTCGCCGGGCCGAACGACGTCGAGAAGAGCTTCCAGTACGCCTCGCCCGAGTCGATCTCGAGGGTCGAGACGTGCTCCTCGAACCTGAGCTCGAACCACCCGTCGAGTAGCTCCTGCACTCGCGAGCGGTCGCCCCAGTCGAACGGGTTGCTCGGTGGAGGCGCGGGCTGGAACGGAGCCATCATGTCGAACATGCGCGCCACGCCCCCGGTCGGGGTCCAGTTCGCAAGCCCGATCAGGCCGGCGTGCTTCGTGACCCGCGCGAGCTCTCGCGCGCTCGCGCCGTGGTCGGGCGCGAACATGATCCCGCACGCGGAGGAGACGACGTCGAACGATGCGTCGGGAAAGTCGAGCGCCTCGGCGTCGCCGACCCGGTAGTCGATCTCGAGCCCGAGCGTACGGGCACGCCGCTTCGCCGTCTCGATCAGCGCCGGCGCCAAGTCCACGCCGACGACGTCCGCGCCCTTCGCGGCGGCTCCCTCCGCGACGGCGCCGGTGCCACAGGCGAGGTCGAGCCAGCGCACGCCCGGCGTCGGCTCGAGACGCTCGAGCAGCACCTCGTGCAGGTCCCGGATCGTCTCCGTGACCTGCTGGTAGGGGCCCGAGCCCCACATGACGCTCTGCCGCTGCTTCAGCTCCTCGTAGGCCATGGATTCCTCCTTCCAGTCGTTTGTCTACCCCGCCCGCGCACAACCGGGCGAAGAGCCAGGCGCTCGGTGACCTCGGGCGCCCGCCCGTGACGGGGCGCGCGCGGCCGGATCGCCGGTACTGCCAAGGCAGCAGCGGATGGTCGTCGTGTTGAAGGCGTTCCGCCTCTGGATCGCGCAGCCTCGACAGAGCCCGGGCAGGCGCAAAGCGTTACTGGTCAATCCCGAGGTGGCGCCGAGCTGAGCGGCGCTGTCGCTCTCCGACAGGAAAGTAACCAGAGGGCGAGCGACAAGTTCGGGCGTCTCCATCGGGAATGCGTGCAAGCCGCCCGGCGCGACCGCCAGCTGCCGGGGGGCAGCTCTTCCAGGTATCGGCTGGTCGAACCCTGGCCGGGTGCCTCACCACCCGGCGCTGAAGAACGCTTGCGCGTGGCTGCCTATACCTTGCCTGCTTCGCCGACCCTCGAGGGCGCCGCCGCCGGCAGCAACAGGAGATGACTTTCGACGACTGCCTCCGCTACGTCGATCAGCTTGCGTCCGTTGTGTTGCGAATGGGAGCGGAGCATCTCGAACGCACGCTCTTGGTCGATCGCGTGGCATGCCATCAAGATGCCCTTCGCCTGCTCGATCACCGCTCGGCGGCCGAACGCTCCCTGCAGGTTCTGATACTCGGCGAATCGCTGCAGCGTGATGTCGATCGCACTCTGCAGCTCCTCCGCGTCGGCATCCACGATGTAGGCGAAGACGCCGCGCTTGGCCGCTTCGTGGATGTAGGCAGGATCCCTGGCCGAGAGCAGGGCAATCACGGGGCAGGTCGACGTGTGCACGATCTCCGCGATCAGCTCGAGCGCATGCTCGGAGCTCAGCCCAAGGCCGACGAGCGCGACGTCGGGGTGCTCCCGCGCAGTCACCGGTCCGATCTCTTTGACGTTGATCTCGCGGGCGATTACCTCGTGACCAAGTCCCGTCACTACCTGTGCCAGTAGCTCCAGTCGGTCTCTCCGCTCGTTCGCGATCAGCACGCGAAGGGGCGAGATCATCTCCGCGTCGCCCAGCGGTTGAGGAGCAAGAGCCAGAAGATCGATTCTAGCGGCGGTGGGCCATCCGTCCGTCGCGCCCGTGACAGCGTCTGGAGCGTGTTAGACTCGCTCGTGCGAGTCATAACTATCGGCTCGCAGGCGTTGGCGGAGGCTCACAAGATCGCCCCCGCGAGGTCCACCCTCAGCAGCCGGGTCGGAACGGCTTCAGCCGGCCGGTAGCCCGCGGCCGGCAGACCTGCGAACGCGAGGGAGGATCGCATGGAGCTGCGGATCCTGGTACCGGACGCCCCGAGCGCGGCCGTGCTCGCCGATCGGCTGGTCGTCGCTTTCGGCTCCGAGGATGTCTCGCTTCGAGATGGGCGGCGGGAAGTCGACGTGCGGATCGATCGGGAGCCGGACTCGGCGATCCTGCGTGCCCTGGAGACCGTCGAACGGTGGTTCGACCAGGCCCGCGTGGGGTCAGTGGAACTGTGGCTTGGAGAGTGCTCGTACAGGTACGCCAGGCGGGCTCCGACCGAGACCTGGCACTGATCTCCGAGGGATGAGACAGGCGCTCCAGTGAAACACGTCGTCGTGGGCCTGCCAGGAACATCGGCAGTGGAGCCGCTGGCCGAGGGTCCCTCTGCTGGACGCGATCTCCTGCATCGCGCCGTGCGCCGTGCACGATCCCGGAGCGGCCGACTCGTGGTCGGCGCGGGGTCGGGTCTTGTCGGAATGGTTCTCGCGCTCGTCGCCGCCTGGCACGTAGCCCGAACACCCTGGCCACTCAGTCTCGGCCCGCTCACGCTTCTCGTCGCGGCGGCTCTTCTCTCACTGCTTGGCTACGTGCTCAAGGCGTACGGGTGGCGACGGCTCTTCGCAACACACGAGCGTCCGCAGGCGCTCGCGCTCGCGGCTGCGAACGGGGGCGCGTCCATCACGGCGCTCGCGCTTCCCGGGAGGGTCGACGATGTCGTGCGAGTCGCGATCGTTCGCAACTTTAGGGGTTGCCCGGCAAGCGTGCGAACGATCTGCCTTTCGCTCTTCATGCTCGGTCTGATCGACAGTGTCGCGTTGGCGCCCTTCGCCCTCGCTGCTGCCATCCTTCCGGGCCAATCGCTCGGAGTGCGGCTGGGCCTCGTCTTCGTCGCCCTCGTCGGGATCGCAGCAGCAGGACTGATCCTCGCACTGCCGCGCCTGGCGCGGAGCAAGAGGCTTCGCAGCTTCCGGATCAGCAGCTGGCTGCGTCCGCGCAGTGTGTCGTTGCAGGACGCGACGCAGGCGTGGGCACTCGTGTCGGCAGCCTGGGTCACCCGAGTCCTCGGGCTTGTCCTCCTCCTCGGCGCGTTCGGGGTCGGCTTCTCGTTCACGCTCGCGCTCCTCTTTCTCTGTACGAGCTCCGCAGCAGCAGCGCTACCGGTTGGCCCAGGAGGTGCCGCAATGCAGGCCGCGGCCGGAGCTGCCGTGCTCATCGCATCCGGAGTCGGGGTCTCAGAGGCCGTCGGCGTTGCCGTGGCAGTCCAGACGATGGGGATGCTCGTCGGCGGCTCGATCTTCCTCGCCGCCACAGCCTGGCGCACCGGCGTGCGGCTGGCGGCGCGGCATCGGGTCATTCGTGCTTGGGCTCTGCGCGTGAGGGTCGCCGGAGGAGTGCAGGCGTGAGAAATCCTCCCGCCTCAGGCGCCGACAGGACGCCTGCGGTAACGAACATCGTTCAGTCGGCCCTCGCATGGAGCTCGGACGCACCGGATGGCCTTGACTGGCGACGGTTTTGCGAGGCCTACTCCCCGGGGAGCCGCCGCCGCGACTTCGAGGCAATAGCAGCGTATGCCGGCTACGAGCGCTCGCGAGCAGTCGCACCGTCGCCCGACGTCGAAGCGAGGAACGGCCTGACGGGATCGGCGGCGCTACAAGACCGGGAAGACGAGGGCGGCGGCACGCTCTCGCCGACGTGGCCAACACGACCGAAGCGCTGCCTCGAGACCGAGCGAGAGCAGCGACGCCGGACGATACTCCCACTCCTTCTGAAGCTCCGGCGCAGACAGCTCGCCATGGAGCATCCGGCGCGCCTCTGCAACGGTCGACCGGGACGGATCAGGCTCGCCGAGGAGCGGTGCGAAGTCGGCCATGGGGGATAGGTCGTTCTCGTGCCGTCGCCTGTTTTTCACGAGCCAGGCGAAACCGCGCACAACGATTCCGCTCGTCCTCGCATTCGTCCAGCATCCGCAGTGCGCGCGGCATCGCCAGCCCGGTGGCCCCGAGCGCGTGTGAGCGGCGCCTGCAAATGTCGACTCGTGGGTCGGTTGCCAACGCCCGGCGCCGGTACGAACTCGCTCGCGAACGGCTACCATGGGTACCCCCGAGCCTCTCTTTCCGCGTTGACCTCACTGGCCACTGCGCCGAGGGCGGCGGAAGCGAGGTGCTGATGCACGTTACGCGTAGCGTGTCCGCGAGGATCCGCAAGTGGTTGGGACTGCTCGGGAAGAGGCCGGCCGCCAAGGTGCCGTTCGGCGCCGGCGCATGGGGCCGCTGAGAGGTTCGCCAGGTGATCGAGAGCCTTCCAAAGAACCTCTCATCGCTCGACCACGACCAGCTTCGAGATGCGAGGCAGGATCGTGATGAGCGTATGGCGCTTCTCTTCCAGGGTTGGCCATCGTTGAGCAAGACCGAATTGGCGGAGCTCCGGAGGCTGAGCGACGAGCGTCAGCGGCTTGCGAGGCATGTCGGCACGCTTCGAAGCCTCCGCGTGCTTCGAGGCTCGAAGGCGCGCGCACCGGAGAGCCGGCTTCCGGCGTGAGCGTCGCGCCTCCCCCCGCAGCGCACGACTTCCGGACAGGAGGCCCGGTCGAGGATCGCCTCACGTCGGTTCGAGACCTGGACTGGGAGAGCTTCCGGTCCGCGAACTTTCCAGGGAGCCGCCGACACGATCTCGAGG
>Ga0207428_10002070_pt1 | contig 20243 bp, 22 predicted proteins | sample RhiMethybrSRZTD1_FD_187600 | JGI IMG/M metagenome (GOLD analysis project Ga0207428, IMG submission 187600) | Populus rhizosphere microbial communities from Tennessee, USA - Rhizosphere MetaG P. TD hybrid SRZTD1 (SPAdes) (version 3) | ecosystem: Host-associated > Plants > Roots > Rhizosphere >...
AGTACTTCTTGCGGTGCTCGTAGCCCTCGCCGAATCGCTTCTCGACCTCGGCGAGGCTTCCCGGGGTGATGCGATACGTCCGGATCTCGTAGATCACGCTCGGCTCCTTTCGACGTAGAAGAGGCGCGCGCCGCGCCGGGCCCCCATCGGCCGGCAGGGCGGTCTCATCGTAGCCGAACGGCCGCGGCAGGGCCAGAGGCCCTGCCGCGCGTCAGCTCAGCTCCGAGCGGGATCGATCAGGTGCGCTCTTCGAGCGCTGCCGGCTGCGCGGGTGCGCCGTCGGAGTCCGAGCGCTGCTGTCGCCGCTCCCGCCACTGCTGCATGCGTGCCATCATGAGGCCCTTGAGCTTCGCGCGCTGATCGGCGGTGAGCTGCGCCTTGCCCTGCTCGTCGGCGCGGAACCGCGCGATCGTTCCGTCCGCGCGCATCTTCTCGATGTCGCGAATCTTCGCTTCGACCTTTGCCGTGTCCACGGGGTCGGCACGGCGAAGGGTCATGAGGTCCAGCCCGGCGATCTGCATATCGGCCCGCCGCTGGATCCCGGCCCGCACGGAGTCCGTCTGGAGCTTCTCGAGGGCCTCGACTTGCTGCGGGTTCAGGCCCAGCTCCGCCTGATGGCGAAGGGCAATGCCGGCATAGGTCGGCATCCGGCGGTGACGCATGTGGCGCGGCCAGCCGTGGCCCCGGGCGTGGCGGTACTGGCCCGGGCCCTGGGGGCCGGGATTCGGGGCGGCCTGGGCGAGCACCACCCCATCGTTCGCGAGGGGCGCGGGGGCCTCGAAGGCGGCAGCCGGCACTGCCAGGCCCAGGCCCAGCGCCAGCGCGGCGAGTGTCTGTGTGGTCTTCATATCGTTCCTCCCTACCCCTACTGACGAGGGAGCCCCGCCGCCGGTTGACGCCCCTATTGACCTGGCGCCGGCCGGAGCGCAGGCTACGGGCGACGGCCGCTGCGCCTTCTAGCCGAGAGGAGCCCCAGGCATGTACGAGATCACCGTCGACGACGTCGAATATCTTCGCCACGGCGACAAGCCGCTCCTCGCGCGCCTGTTCAGGCCCAAGGGAGACGGCCCCTTCCCCATGATGGTGGATCTCCACGGGGGCGCCTGGTGCAACGGCAACCGCACCAACGACGTGGCGATGAACGAGCCGTTGGCGAAGAGCGGTGTCATCGTGGCCGCGCTCGACTTCCGCATGCCGCCCGATGGCGGCTATCCCGCGTCCCTCATCGACATCCACTACGCGATCCGCTGGCTCAAGACGCGAGCGGGCGAGCTCCGGGGCCGCGCCGATCGCGTGGGGGCCATCGGTATCTCGAGCGGAGGCCATCAGGCCATGCTGCTCGGCATGCGGCCGACCGACCCGCGCTACGCCGCCCAGCCGCTCCCCGCGGGCTCGGCGGCGGTGGACGCGCGGCTTCGCTGCGTGGTCCTCTGCTGGCCGGTGATCGATCCGCTCGCGCGCTACCACTACGCCAAGAAGCTCAAGGCGGGCGGGCCGCCCTATCCCGACGTGGTGGACCGCGTGCTGCCGCTGCACGATCTCTACTGGCCGGGCGAGGCCGCGATGGCGGAGGCCAATCCCGTGCTCGCCCTCGAGCGCGGCGAGACGGTCGAGACGCCGCCCGCCCTCTACATCCAGGGCACGAAGGACGTGGCGCACCCGCGCCCCGACCTCGACCGCTTCGTCGCGGGGTATCGCAAGGCGGGCGGCCAGGTCGAGCTCGAGCTGTACGAGGGGGAGGCCGAGGGCTTCGTGAACCGCAATCCCGGCTCGCCCGCGGCTGCGCAGGCGGTGGCCCGCATCGTCGAGTTCGTCCACAAGCAGCTCGGCTGAGGGCGTGACCCCGGCGGGCGTGAGGAGTGCGGCGTGACCGCCGAGCCGCCGAGCTCCTCCGCCGAGCCGCGCGACGCGACCCCGCACACCGCGGCCCGGAACCGGGCCGTCCTGGACGCGCTGCCGTTCGCCGAGCGCGAGGATTTCGCGGACGCGGCGCGCGGCTTCGTCGCCACGCTCCCCGATGTCGAGATCAAGAACGCGCAAGGGCGTGTGGTGTGGAGTCTGCGCGAGTACGCGTTCCTCGCCGCGGAGGAGGCGCCGCCGACGGTGAATCCCAGCCTGTGGCGGCAGGCGCGGCTCAACCTCCACAACGGGCTCTTCCACGTCGCCGACGGGATCTACCAGATCCGCGGGTTCGACATCTCCAACATGACGCTGCTCGAGGGCGAGCGCGGCGTCATCGTCGTCGATCCCCTCATCTCCACCGAGACCGCGCGCGCCGGGCTCGAGCTCTACTTCGCGCATCGCGGGCGGCGGCCGGTCGTCGCGGTCATCTACACCCACAGCCACACCGACCACTACGGCGGCGTGCGCGGCGTCGTCGACGAGGCCGACGTGCGCGCGGGCCGCGTGCCCGTGCTCGCGCCGGACCGCTTCATGGCCGAGGTCGTCTCGGAGGCGGTGATCGCGGGTACGCCGATGGTGCGGCGGGCGCAGTTCCAGTTCGGCGCCACCCTGCCCAGGGGGCCGCGCGGCCAGGTCGACGCGGGGCTCGGCAAGGTGACGTCCCGCGGGACGGTGACGCTCATCCCGCCGACGGTGACGATCGCGCAGCCGTTCGAGACCCACCGGCTCGACGGGGTGGAGATCGTGTTCCAGCTGACCCCGGAGACGGAGGCGCCGGCCGAGATGCAGATGTTCTATCCGGAGCGGCGCGCCCTGAACCTCGCGGAGAACGCCACCCACAACCTTCACAACATCTACCCGATCCGCGGGGCCCAGGTGCGGGACGCCAACGGCTGGGCGAAGTATCTCGACGCCGCCCTGGACCGCTTCGGCGGCGACTCCGACGTGGTCTTCGCCCAGCACCACTGGCCGGTGTGGGGTGGCGACCGGGTGCGCGACTTCCTCGCCAAGCAGCGCGACCTCTACAAGTATCTCCACGATCAGGCGGCGCACCTCATGAACCACGGTCTCCGCCCCGCCGAGATCGCCGAGCGCCTGGCCCTGCCCCCGGGCCTGGCCGGCGCGTGGCACGCGCGTGGCTACTACGGGACGCTCAGCCACAACGTCAAGGCCGTGTATCAGCGGTACCTCGGCTGGTACGACGCCAATCCTGCGCATCTCGAGCCTCTGCCCGCGGTGGAGCGGGCGCAGAAGTACGTCGAATACATGGGTGGGGCAGAGGCGGCGCGCCGCCGGGCTCACGAGGACTTCGCGCGGGGGGAGTACCGCTTCGTCGCGGAAGCGATGAGCCATCTCGTCTTCGCGGATCCCGACGACGGGGAGGCGCGTCGGCTCGGCGCGGACGCGCTCGAGCAGCTCGGCTATCAGGCGGAGTCGGCCACCTGGCGGAACGCCTATCTCCTCGGGGCGCGCGAGCTGCGAGGCGGCACGCCCGATCTCGCGGCGCGGGCGCCGGTGAGCCCGGACGTGGTGCGGGCGATGCCGCTCGACCTCTTCTTCGACTATCTCGCGGTGCGGATCGACGGCGAGCGCGCGGCCGGCGTGACGCTGGCGCTGAACTGGACCCTGGAGGACACCGGCGAGCGCTACGCCCTCAGTCTGTCGAACGGCGCGCTGACCTATCGCGGCGGGCGGCAGCACCCGCGGCCCCACGCGACGGTCACGCTCTCGCGCGCCACGCTCGATCGCCTCGCCCTCCGGGAGACCACGCCGGCCGAGGCGATGCGCGGCGGCGCGCTCCGCGTGCACGGCGATGGCGACACCCTCGCCGTCTTCTTCGGGCTGCTCGACGATTTCCGCATGATGTTCCCCGTGGTGGAGCCGCCACGCCACGGCCGCGGCGCGCCGCTTGACTCCCCCGTGCCGCGCCCCTAGGGTTTCTTCGGGAGGCTTCCCATGCCCGCGACGACCTTTGGATTGACCCTGCCCAATCGGGCGGTGGTGCTGGGCGCGATCAAGGCCCGCGATCTGCTCGAGCTGACGGTTGAGGCGGAGGCGTCCGGCGCCTTCGACACGGTGTGGGTGGGCGACAGCCTGCTCGCCAAGCCCCGGCTCGAAGCGGTGACCCTGCTGTCGGCCCTGGGCGCGGTGACGTCGCGCGTCCGCCTCGGGGTGGGGTGCATGGCCACCTTTGTGCATCGTCATCCGGTGCTCTTCGCCCAGCAGTGGGCGAGCCTCGACGTGATCTCGGGCGGCCGCGCGTGGCTGGTCGTCTGCCTCGGCGGCCCCGACGAGCAGAGCCCGGCGCAGGCCCTCGAGCACCAGGTGATGGGCATCCGCGCCACCGAGCGGGTGGGGCGCATGGAAGAGGGCATCACGATCCTCCGGCGGCTGTTCGCCGAGAAGAAGGCCTCGCATCATGGGCGCTTCTATCAGTTCGATGGCGTGACCATCGAGCCCGCGCCCGTCCAGCAGCCACACCCGATCTGGATCGCGAGCAATCCCACCGGTCTCACCTGGAAGGGCGGCGCGAGCGCGGAGGATTCCGTGGTCGAGCGCAGCTTCCGCCGGGTCGCCCGCTTCGCCGACGGCTGGATGACCAACAAGGTGAGCCCCGGCCAGTTCCGCGAGCAGTGGGCGCGCATCGCCGCGATGGCCCGCGAGGAGGGCCGTGATCCCGCGCAGCTTGGCAGCGCGCTCTACCACAACATCCACATCAACGAAGACCGGCCGGTCGCACTCGCGGAGAGCAAGGCCTTCCTGGACGCCTACTACACGAGCAAGTTCACCCCCGCCTTCGTGGAGGGCTGGACGGTGGCGGGCAGCCCCGCGCAGTGCATCGCCGAGCTGCGCGCGTACGCCGAGGCGGGGCTCAGCCACATCGCGCTCCGGCTCACGTCCTGGGACCAGCGCGGTCAGCTCAAGCGGTTCCTCGGCGAGGTGGCGCCCGCGCTCGCCGGTCGATGATCTCGGGCATCGACCATCTCGTCATCGCGGTGCCCGAGCTGGACAAGGCGGTCACCGCGTATGGCGAGCTCGGCTTCACCGTGGTGCCGGGCGGGCGTCATCCCATCGGGACCCACAACGCCCTCGTCGCCTTCGAGGACGGCGCCTACCTCGAGCTCGTCGCGTTCCATCGCGACAGCCCCGAGCATCCGTGGTGGGCGGCGCTCCAGGACGGCGGCGGCCTCGTCGACTATTGCCTGCGGACCGATGACCTCCTGGCGGACACGCGCGCCCTGCGCGCGGCGGGGGTGGAGATCGTGGACCCGGTCCCGCAGTCGCGCGCGCGCCCCGACGGCTACCGCGTGACCTGGATGGTCTCGCTCGTCCGGGCCCGGCACCAGGGCGTGGCCCCCTTCCTCATCAAGGACGAGACCCCGCGCGCGGAGCGCGTGCCCCGCGAAACGCGTCACGCGAACGGCGTCACCGGCATCGCGCGGCTCCGGGTCGCCACCACGTCCGCGGAGCTGCCCGCGGTGCGCCACTGGTACGCCAAGGTGCTGAAGCACCCGGGCGAGGACATCGTGAACGCGGAGCTCGGCGGCAACGGCATGCGCTTCGCCGTCGGACCGAACGTGGTGGAGTTCCTGGGCCCGCGGCTGGCCGGCGGCCCCATCGAGCGATGGGTGACGCGCCACGGGGCATCCCCGTTCGACGTGGCCCTGCGCTCGCGCTCGGGACGGTTCGGGCCGCTCGATCCGCTGCGCACCGGCGGCGCGCGGCTCGTCCTCACCCCCGCGTGAAGTAGTCGCGCGTCTCGAACACCGTCGCCGCGAAGCGGCGCCCTTCGGCGGCGATGCGCCGCTTGAGCACGAAGTCGAAGAGCAGCGGGTTGTGGCGCCGGATCTCCACGATCACCGGCACCTCCGCGGGATCGAGCAGCCCCAGATCGGCGATGGCGTGCGCGTGGATGACCGGCAGCACGCCGGGCAGCGGATAGTCCGACCCCCAGAGGAGCCGCGCGTGCCACTCCGGCCGCGTGAGCAGCGCGCGCAGATAGCGCTTGCGATTGCGCTGGACGGTGGCGGAGATGTCGGCGTGGAGCAGCCGCGCGTAGCGCGCCTCGCCCATCAGCCGCGCGAACAGGTCGAAGTTGGGCACCTTCGGCCCGTTCGGTCCCGCGTCGAGATCGACGCCCTTGCCGTACGTGGCGCAGTGGGCGACGATCACGCGCACGCCGTGATCGAGGGGACGGCGCAGCCGCAGGGGGTTGCCGAGGTCCTGCCCGCCGCCCCACGCATCCACGGTCCCTTCCTCGCCCGCGTGAGAGAGGAGCGGCATGCCGGCGCGCGCGAGCGCGGCGTAGAACGGGTCGCAGCGCGGGGACGCGGGATCCATTCCCATCGAGTTCGGCAGCCACTTGACGGCGCGGGCGCCCCGCCGGCGCGCGATTTCGAGCGCCTCCAGGGCGTCCGGCCGATACGGGTGGATGCTCGCGGCCCACTCGAAGCGCTGGGGAACGCGCTGGGCGACGGCCGCCGCGTAGGCGTCCGGCGTATAGAAGGTCGAGCGCGCGAGCTCGGGGCGCCCCTCCGCGTCGCGGTGATAGTCGAAGGCGAGGAGCACGCAGCGTACGCCGGCGGGGAACGCGTCGATCAGCGCGCGCAGGCGCTCGACAAAGCTTCGGTCGGCTGCCTTCGGGTCGACGCAGGCCCCGTTCATGAGGGCCGTGCGCCGGAGGTAGGCGAGCGGGTGCCAGAGGCTTTCCGCCTCCGGCGGCAGCCAGGGGCCCTCGCCGGAATCCCCCGTGCCCACGAGGTGCACGTGCACGTCCCACACCCGGGTCGCGTCCACGCCCTCCCACGCGGCCTGCACGATCTCGTGGCGCGCGAGGTGCTCGGGAAGCCGGCTGTCCAGGCAGGGGTTGCGGAGGCCGTCGTCGATGAGGGGCAGCGCCTCGACGGCCGGTGCCCGGGCGCCCGCCGCAATGCCGAGCCCCGCGGCCGCGCCCACGAGGAAGGCGCGGCGACTCAGCACCCGATGGCGTCCGTGATGACCTGCTTCATGCGGACCGCGGTGTCGAGCTGCGCCCGCGGCGGCGTGCCCTTCACCACGCTGTTCAGGCAGAGATGCGTGGCCCCGAGGGTCTGCCAGCGGCGCGCCGCGCGCACCCACTCCGCGGGCTCCCCCGCCGCCCGGATGCGCGCGTCCAGGCCGAAGGCGGCGGGGTCGCGGCCCTCTTCCTTCAGCACCGCGCGCAACCGCGCCACCGCCGCCTCCGGGTCCTCCGCGGGCGGCAATAGTGGCATCCAGCCGTCGGCATGGCGCGCGAGGCGGCGCAGCAGCACGTCCCCCACGCCGCCGCCGATCCAGACCGGCAGGGACCGCGCCGGCCGCGGGGCGATCGCGACTCGGTCCAGCAGATGAAAGCGGCCCTCGAACGAGACGAGCGGCTCGCTCCAGAGCCGACGCAGCACCACCAGCTGCTCCTCGAGGCGCCGGCCGCGGCTGCCGAAGTCCGCGCCGAGCGAGCCATACTCGGCGAAGTTCCAGCCCACGCCCACCACCAGGCGGAGCCGGCCCCCGCTCAAGAGGTCGACCTCCGCCGCCTGCTTGGCGACGAGCGCGGTCTGGCGCTGCGGCAGCACGAGCACGCTCGTCACCAGCTCGATGCGGTGGGTGAGCCCGGCGAGATACGCGAACAGCGTGAAGATCTCGTGGAAGGGGCTGTCATGGACGTACGGCGGCCCCGCGAAGCCGGGAATGGTCACGTTAGCGAAGCGCTCGGGATGGGCGCCGGTCACGTGATCGTACGCGATCAGATAGTCGAAGCCCGCCGCTTCCACCGCCTGGGCGAAGTCGCGGATGGCCGCGGGATCCGAGCCGATGTCCGCGTGCGGGAATACCGTGCCGATCTTCACCGCGTGCCGTGCCGTCTCATGAGATGTCCTAGACGCGTCGTGCGTCCGGCCGCCCCAATATCCCATACGGCCGGACGAACAGCACGCCGAGGAGGAGCAGGTAGGGGGCCACGCTGCTGAAGCCCGCGCCCACGAGCGGATCCACGTAGCCCGCGGTGAGGCTCTCCAGCACACCCACGACGATGGCGCCCACGATGCTGCCCGGAATGCTGTCGAGCCCCCCGATCACCACGATGGGAAACACCTTGAGCCCGAGCAGCGCCACGCCGAATCCCACCCCGGCGATGAGGGCCCAGAGCGTGCCCGCCAGCACGGACAGCAGGCCCACGAGGCCCCAGGTGATGGCGAGGTGGCGGTTGACGTCGATCCCGACGGAGAGGGCGACCTCCTGATCGTCGGCGAGCGCGCGCAGGGCCACGCCGGTCCGCGTCCACCGGAAGAACGCGGCCACCGCGACGATGGCCACGATGGCCACGCCGAGCGCGACGAGACGAGTGATCGGCACCGCGATGTCGAGCACGACCAGCGGCTCCTCGGGAATCGGAAGAGGGAGCCGCCCGGGCACACCCGCAAAGAGGAACGGCGCGGCGCCGCGCATGAGCGCGCCGAGCCCCAGCGTCACCATGATCACCGCGATCAGCGGCTGTCCCACCAGCCGGCGCAGCACGACACGGTTGAAGACCAGCGCGAGGGCGACCATGGCGGCCCCGGCAATCCCGAGCGCGGCGGCTCCGCCGAGGCCCGCGCCGTGCGCGCCCGCCGCGGCGAGACGCGACCCGTACATCACCCATTCCCCCAGGGCGAAGTTGATCATGCGCGAGGCCTTGTAGACGACCACGAAGGCGAGCGCGATCAAGGCGTAGACCGCGCCCGCGAGGACGCCGTCGAGCAGCAGCGCCACGAGAAAGCGCACGGGGTGAGCCTACCACCAGCGGGTGGCCGGACCACCCTTGACGCCGTCGCGGCAGCGGGGCACCATGCTGCGCAGGAGGGCATCGCCATGCCGAGGGTCCTGACCGAAGCGCAGGTGCGCGCGTACGAGCGCGATGGCTATCTCTTTCCCATTCGGGCGATGTCCGCCGAGCGCGCGCGCCACTACCGGGAGAAGTTCGAGGCGCTGGAGGCGCGGGTGCCCGACATCAAGAAAATGAAGACCAAGTCGCATCTGCTCTGTCCGTGGGTGCTCGAGATCGCGGAAGACCCGCATATCCTCGACGTCTTCGAAGACCTCATCGGGCCCAATCTCCGGTGCTGGAGCATGGCGTGGCGGGTGAAGAAGGCCGATCGCGAGACCTTCGCGGGCTGGCATCAGGACTCGGCCTACGGCGCTGCGCTGCCGGTGGTGCTGGCGGGGCTCGCGCTGTCGGAGTGCGGGGTGACGCAGGGCTGCCTGCGCGGCATTCCCGGCTCGCACAAGGGCGGCATCCTCACCCACGGGGAAAGCGCGGATCCCAAGAGCATTCTCGCGCGGGGGCAGCACATCACCGATCGCTTCGACGAGGACAGGGCCCTCGACTTTCCCTTGCAGCCGGGCGAGATGGTGCTGTTCGACAACTCACTGATCCACAGCTCCGGCGTCAACGCGGGGCCCGACCGTCGCTTCCTGCTGCTGGTCGAGATGCACCCGACCTGGGCCAGGCCTCCACGCACGCGCCAGTCCACCATGCTCGTGCGCGGGGTCGACACCTACGGGAATTTCGACGACGAGCCCCGCCCCGACGCTGAGTGGAGCCCCACCGCGCTCGCCAACTGGGCACGGATCACCGAGAAGCGCGCGAATCTGATCTTCGAGGACAGCGTCATCGGCCCCAGCGAGGCCTACGGGGGCAAACGGCCGGCGACGTAGCTCGGCCGGCGGGGCGGCGGACATGTGGACCTAGCCGCCGCCGCCCAGCGCCTTCATCGCCTCGCTCAGCAGCGTCTCGCCGCGCGCGAGCACGGCCTGCCGCCAGATCTCGTCCTCCGGCGAGAAGGCCTCGCGCAGCGCCCGCTTGGCCGGATGCGTCGGCGCGCTGCCGCCCCAGTGGTGCCAGCGATTCTCCTCCCGCAGCGCCCGCACGATGTGGATCGGGCGATATGTCCCGAACTCCTCGGCCACGAAGTGCAAGTCACGACCGGGGAAGACACGAGCCAGCATCTTCTCGTAGCCGCCGCGGATGCGATACGCGGCACCGCGATCGGCATCGGCAAGCGTCACGCGCGCGCCGAAGATGCGGCGGGCCGCGTTGAAGTCCTCTTCCTCGGCGAGCAGCAGCTCCTCGCCGTACTCCCCGACGCCGGTGTGCACGTCAATGGCGATAACGCGCGAGGCACCGCTCAGGCGCTCGCGCAGGAACGCCTGGTAGCGCTCGGGCCCCTGCTGCAAGCGCTTTCCGCCGAAGAAGAGGCCCTTGGCGTAGTCGTACTGCCCATTGGCGACCGCCTGCTTGAGCGCGGTCATCCCGTGCCGCGCCACCTGCCCGACCGCGCGGACGTAGAAGAAGTCCCACCCCGGGGGGCTCGGGGGATTGAGCAGGACATCCAGCGCGCCGTAGCCCGTGGGCGCGCCGGTGTACGCTTCGTCGGGACCGAGGAAGTTTCGGTTGAGGTCCACGTTGTCCTCGTTGGCGCGGCGGAGCCAGGCCACCCCATACGGATTCAGGAGATGGACGAGGACGATGGCGGCGTCGGCATCGAGCCGGGGCACCGCGTCGAGGAGCTGGAGCTGTATCGCCGAGCCCGCGAAGCCCTCCACGCCGTGAATGCCCGAGGAGTGGAGCAGCACACGGCGCGGCCGCGCGGCGCCGAACCACCCAATGTCGATCGTGAGCGCCTCGCCGGCCGGGCCGCGCGCGTCGATGGGAATCTGGGCCAGCCGACCGTGGGCGGCCTCGACCTTCGTGCGGAAGCGCGCCCGGGCGGTGTGGTAGTCGGGCGAGAAATACCGCGCCGTTTCGGGCGACACCGGGGTGTGACGCTGCCAGCCGGGCGGCGGGCCGACCACGATCCAGAAGGCCGTGCCGGCGCCGACGCCGAGCGCCGCCGTGAGCGCAAGCAGTCCGAGCCAGGGATGGCGAAGAAGCCAGCGCATCGCCGCGAATACTCTACCATCGCGCCTGCGCCGGAGCCGCTCCCAATACGTACTCAAAAGGACGGGAATTGGCTGACCACAAACGCGCGCGCCTCCCGGATACTGAAGGTCGTCTCATGCCCGCCACCGTCCTCCACCCCAGCGCGCCCGCGGCATTGGGCCAGGAATCCGCCTACGCGTGGACACGGCTCGCCGCGGCGCTCCTCCTGTCCGGCATCGGGGGCGTGGGCATGTGGTCGGTGATCGTCGCCCTGCCCGCCATCCAGGCTGAGTTCGGCATCGCGCGCTCCGCGGCCTCGCTCCCCTACACCGTGACGATGATCTGCTTCGGCATCGGCAGCATCGTGATGGGGCGCCTGTCCGACCGCTACGGCATCATCGCTCCAGTGATGGGCGGGAGCGTGGCCCTCGGCATCGCGTACGCGCTCGCGGGTCAGGCGGCGAACCTCTGGCAGTTCGTGCTGACCCAGGGCGTGCTGGTGGGGGTGGCGGGCTCGGCGACCTTCGCGCCGATCATCGCCGACACCTCCCTCTGGTTCACGCGCAACCGCGGCAAGGCGGTGGCCATCATCGCGAGCGGCAGCTATCTCGCGGGCACGGTGTGGCCGCCCGTCGTTCAGCACTTCATCCAGACGGCGGGCTGGCGTCCCACGTTCCGGGGGATCGCCGTATTCTGCGTCGTCACGATGCTGCCCCTGGCGCTCGTGCTGCGCCGGCGCTCTCCCTTGGGGGAGGGCACGCCGGGACGCGCGGCGCTCGGCGCCCGCCACGCGCGCCCGCTCGACATGTCCCCGGGGGCGCTTCAGGCCGTGCTGGTCATCGCCGGCCTCTCCTGCTGCGTGGCGATGTCGATGCCCCAGGTCCACATCGTGGCCTACTCGGCCGATCTCGGCCACGGCCCGGCCCGGGGGGCGCAGATGCTCTCGCTCATGCTGGGCTTCGGCATCGTGAGCCGCCTCGCCTCGGGGTGGATCTGCGACCGGATCGGCGGCCGGTGGACACTCCTCGCGAGCTCGAGCCTCCAAGCGCTGGCGCTGGTTCTCTTCCTGCCGTTCGAGAATCTGCCCGCGCTCTACACGCTGTCGGCCCTGTTCGGTCTCTTCCAGGGAGGCCTCGTCCCCTCGTACGCGGTGATCGTGCGCGAGTTCTACCCGCCTCAGGAGGCGGGCGTGCGGGTGTCGATCGTGATCACCTCGACGGTCTTCGGGATGGCCCTCGGCGGCTGGATGTCCGGCCTGATCTTCGACCTCACCGGCTCGTATCAGACCGCGTTCGTCAACGGCATCCTGTGGAACCTGCTGAACATCGGCATCGCGATCGGGCTCTTGCGGCGTCCGGGACGGCCGCTCGAGCAGGCCTGGCGCTAGATCAGCGGGCGCACGACGCGGCCTGGTACATCAACTCCGCTCCCGGCGCACGATGAGACAGCCCTTCTCGCATTCCACGCTCTGGGTGGCGAGGCCCGGGATCTCACGAGACCACCGCGCGAGCGCCTGCTTGACGTGGGCCTCGTGCCCGTCGTCGAGGAAGGCGACGCCGCCCACCCGTAGGCGCCGCAAGAGGACCGGCCCCGCGGGATAGCGGGCGAGAGGGCCGGTGTGACCGGGGGGTCCGTCGATCACCAGCGTGTCGATCTCCAGGTCGGGCAGCTCGTTCACGGCGTACCACGACCATCGCTCTCCGGCGAGCTCATGGGGCACCAGCGGTGACGCGAGTACGTCGGCGCGATGCGACAGCTCGTGCCGGGTGAGCTCGGCCCGCGTGGTGTCGGCATAGCCGGCATGATGCTCGAGGCTGTAGACGTGACCGGCCTTGTTCAGCTCGCAGCAGCGCGCGAGCACGACGGTCGAGACGCCGCTGCCGCACTCGACGATGACGCTCGGCCGGGTGGCGAGGACGTGGCGGGCGAGCACGGCCAGGAAATCGGGAGAGGCCGCCCAGCCCCGCGTCGCAGGAAGGCTTCGATCGAGGCGGAGATCGACGTAGAGCGCCTGCAACGTCTCGATCTGCCGGAACGTCTGCTCGAGGGGGCTGAGCCGATCCTGGACGCGGAAGAGGCTCTGACGGATGTGCCGGACCTTGAGGAAGGTGGCGGCGCCCATGAGGAGTCCCAAGAGGAGCAGGCCGACCACGAGCGCCATGCTCATCGATGTGGGCTCGATGGGTTCCAGAGCGGCCAGCGCAGACATCGTCGCCATGTCCGGCTTCACGCGGCGTGCCAAGTGGGTGTGCCCGAGAAGCGCGCGAACATATGCATCCTCGACGTCATGATGCCGCGATAGCGTGCAAGTTCTTCCATTTCAGATCGCGCCCTCGCGCGGTACTTTCCCCCTGGGGCAGGAGGTACGCTTATATCCTATAGTTCTATTTAACCGGTAGTTCCCCCTAGCAACCCGTGGCAAAAGTGCGTTTTCACGACCAGGTAATCAAACCAGTCGACGTGCGCCGGGCTGGGCACGTCGTGCAGATCCAGCCCCAGGAAATCCCGCAATGCCAACGAATCGGCCGCGCGCCAGGCGATCCCGCGCTCGGGGTCGATGCCTTCGAAGTCGCCAATCAGCAGCACTCGGAAATAAATCCCAGGGGGCGGCCCATCGTGGCGGCGTAGAAGCCGGCACATTGCGCTTCGACGAAGTCGTCGAAGCCATCGACATGGGCGAAGTGTAGTACCGTTCTCTCGTATGTCGAAGTTGATCTACATCACCCATGCGTCACTCGACGGTTACATCGAGGACCGCACCGGTTCCTTCGATTGGACCAATCCCGATCAAGTCTTCGATTTCATCACTGAGTTGATGCGACCGATCGGAACCCATCTCCTTGGGCGGCGACTCTATGAGACGATGGTGTACTGGGATGCGCCGGTGGAGGGCTATCCGCCCGAACACCGTGACTTCGCACGGGTCTGGCAGAAGGCCGAGCAGATCGTCTTCTCACGAACGCTGACAGGCGCTCCGACACGCATCGCGCGTGTCGAGCGGGAGTTCGATCCCGAGGCGACTCGGAAGCTCAAGCGCGAATTGGAGCACGACATCTTCATTGGCGGCGCCGAGCTGGCAGGACTTGCGCTCGAATCCGATCTCGTCGACGAATGTCACCTGTTTCTCCACCCGGTGATCGTCGGCGGCGGAAAGCCGGCATTTCGAGCCGCCATACGACGGGATCTCGAACTCCTTGAGACGCGACGTTTCGGCACCGGAGCAATCCACTTGCGCTATCGCATGCGGGGCGCTACCCCGTGAGGGGTGACTACCCGGCCGACTTTCACCACCGGCTGCTAGCGGGCGTGGCCCGAGCGCGTGGGCTCGACGGTGATGAGGGTGGGTCGCGTGCGGTCTCCGAGGAGGTCGGTGATCCTGTCCTCCATCCGGCGGATCGCCCTTTCGACCTCGGTCACGGAGAGGTCGGTCTTGAAGTGAACGCCGAGGGCCACCACGATCTGATGGGGTCCGATGTGCATGGTCCGTAGCTCAACCAGGCGGTCCACCGCGTCGTCCTCGACCACGAGCCGGCGGATCGCCGCCTCGGTGCGGCGCGGAGCGGGCTCACCGATGAGGAGGGAATAGTTCTCGGCGGCGAGCAGCGCGGCGACGGCGATGAGGAGCACGCCGATGGCCGCGGAGGCCCCCGCGTCCCAGAACGGATTCTCGGTCTGCCGGCTCAGCCAGATGCCGGAGGCGGCGAGTCCGAGCGAGAGGATCGCCGCGGTGTCCTCCAGCACGACGGTGGGCAGCGTGGAATCGCGGTTCTCGATCCAGTATTGCCGGAGCGACAGCCGGCCCTTGGCCTTGCGAAGCGAGTGAAGACTGATGCCCAGCGAGATAGCCTCGAAGACGAAGCCCCCCGCCAGCACGCCGTAGGCCCACGTCGCCGAGCCCTCGTGGGCGAAGGGATGCAGCGTCTTTCGCACGCCCTCCCAGATGGAAAATGCCCCGCCAAGGGTGAACAGCATGATCGACACCACGAAGCCCCAGAAGTACACGGCCCGGCCGTACCCGAAGGGGTGCCGCCGGTCCGGCGGCCGCTGCCCGACGCGCATGCCGAGGAAGAGCAGCAGCTGATTGCCGGTATCGGCGAGGGAATGAAAGGTCTCCGCGAGCATCGCGGCGCTGCCCGTGACGGCCGCGGCCACGCTCTTGAGCGCGGCGAGCGCGACGTTGCCGGCGAGCGCCGCGATCACGGCGGTCTTGGATTCGTTCTCCATCGAATCCAGTATGCACCGCGGGTTCGAACCGCGGCCGAGCGTCAGCGCGAAACGCCGGCGCGCACCGCGCTGGCGGAGTGAGGGCGGCGCCATGCGCCGCCGAGGATCACGAAGCCGACCACGAGGAGATAGGCCACGTGGGCCGCCGCCTCCAGGGGCGACGGGCGCTCGCGGTAGCCGAGAAGGCCGGCGAGAAAGCTGCCGACCACGCTCGAGTCGCTCAAGAGCCAGGACGTGTCCCAGAGCGGCGTCATCATCGGGAGGACGCCGAGGGACTGGAGCCGGCCGATGCCGGTGCTGAAGAGTCCGGCGGCGAGGAAGATGAGAAGCACGGTGGTGACGGTGAAGAACCGACCGAGGCTCAGGCGCCGGCCACCGCAGAAGATGATCCAGCCGAGCAGTCCCGCCGAGGCGACGCCGGCGACCCCCGCGGCGACGCTGCCCCAGCCGGCCGCCGACGTCGCCTCCGCCATGAGGCCCCAGAGGAAGATCACCGTCTCCGCGCCCTCACGGAACACGCCGGTGAAGGCGATCAGCCCTACCATCCACAGCCGCTGGGTGCTCCGCGCCTGATCGATGCGGCGCTCGACCTCCCCGCGGATGCCGCGGGCGTGGCGCTGCATCCACCACGCGTGCCATGTGAGCAGGATCACGGCGAGGAAGATCACGGCGGCTGCGATGACATCGGGCCCGAGGTCGACCAGCGGACCGGAGAAGTACGCCACCGCAACGCCCATGACGATGCTGGCGGCGAGGCCGAGGGCGCCGCCCAGAGTCACCCAGCCGAAGTGCCGCCGGGCGCCGATCTTGTCGAGGTAGGTGTAGACGACTCCCAGCAGCAGCGCGGCCTCGAAGGCCTCGCGGAGCGTGATGAGGAAGGTCCCGCCCATGGCATCCTACTCCGCGATGATCCGGCCCTGGGCGGTGGCTTCGTGGTACTCGCCCACGAATTTGTACGTGCCGGCCTTGAGCGCGGGCACCTTCACCTTCACGGTCTTGCCGCCGGCGATCACTTTCTCGATCTTGAGGTCCTTGCTCTCGAACTCCTCGGCGGACTTGTCCTTGTTGGTGATGACGAGCACGAACGGGGCGCCCGCCTTCACCTTGATCTCGGCGGGATCGAAGCGGTTCTTCTCGAGTGTGAGCGGGATCTCCTGATCCGCAGCCTGCACCCCCACGGGCGCGAGGGCGAGACCGGCGAAGAGCGGGACGGCCAGCGTGGCGGCGAGCCCTTTCATGATCTTAGGGTCCCCCTTGTCAAGGACATCAGGGTTACCTAAATCACGGGCGCCTGTCAATGCCCGGCACCGTGAGCGCCCGGGCGCGGGGGCGCCGGTCAGAGCCCCAGCAGGGCCTCGAGGTTCCGCCCGAGGATGCGCTCCTTCTCCTCGGGGGTGAGGCTGCCGAGCCCCTCGACCCAGTTCACGGGCGAGGGATGCCAGGGCACGAAGGGCCAGTCGCTGCCGAGCACGACGCGATCGGCGCCCACCTGGTCCAGGAGGAAGCGGAGCGCCGCCTCGTTCCCCACCACGCTGTCGTAGTAGAGCCGGCGCTGATAGGCGCTGGGCGGCTGGGGAATGCGCTGAGGGCCCTCGAAGCGCGTCTGCCAGGCGCGATCCAGCCGGCCCATCGCATAGCAGGCGGGTCCGCCCCCGTGGGCCACACAGATCTTGAGGCCGGGGCAGGCCTCCAGGATGCCGCCCAGGATGAGGACGGCCACGACGATGGCGTCCTCCACGATCACGCCGAGGCTATTGTTGAGGCGGTACTGCGGCGCGCGCTCCGTCATGAAGTTGTGAAAGGGCTGCGGGTGGTAGAACAGCACCGCCCCCATCGCCTCCGCGGCCTTGAAGAAGGGCAGGAACCTCGCCGCGTCCCAGTTCTCACCATTGACCGCGGTATCGAGCTCGGCACCCTTGAGACCGAGCGTCGTGACCGCCCGCTCCAGCTCGCCGATGGCCGCGTCCACGTCCTGCATGGGCAGTGTCGCCAGGCCGGCGAAGCGCCGCGGCCAGCCACGCACCATGCCGGCGATCTCGTCGTTGACCTCGCGGGCCAGGGCCAGCCCGCTCGTCGCCTCGAGGTGATAGCCGAAGAGGGGTGTGTGGATGGACAGGACCTGGATGTCCACCTTCTGCGCGTCCATGTCCTGGATGCGCTGCTCGGGAGTGAAGCGCACCTTGGGCGTGACGAAGCCGTGCCGCTTGCCGCCGCCCACGACCACGCCGACCCCCTCGCCCGGCTCGTGACGGTAGCCGTGCCAGGGCTTGCCGGCGTGCGCCGCGCGCCAGAGTGACTGCGGCACCACGTGCGCGTGAATGTCGATGGAGCGCACCCGCGGCTCTCGCGCGACGGGCGTGACTACTCGGGGATCCCGTGGAGCAGGTACATGACCTGCAGGATCGAGCCCGGCGCTCCCATGTCCCCGAACCACTTCCGGTAGATCTCGACGATGTCGCCCGAACGGTAGAGCGCGGCGAGCGTGCGATTGGCGATGAGGCGGAAGGCCGAGTCATTGCGCCGCACCATGAAGCCGTGGGGCTCGTACGAGAACATCTCGCTGGACAGAGCGTAGCGCTCGGGCTTCTGGGCGCGGCGGCCCACGCCGATGAGGATCGTGCGATCCGAGGCGTAGGCGTCCGCGGTCCCCTTCTCCAGCGCGGCCAAGCCCTCGTCATGTGTCTTCACCGGCACGATCGTCGCTTGCACCTGGGCCCGCTGCATGACCGCTTCCAGCGCGGGCGCGGTGGTCGTGCCGGGAATCACCGCCACGCGCTTCCCCCGAAGGTCAGCCACGTTCCGGATCCCGAGGCCGTCCACGACGAGCAGGCTTCCGCCGTCCACGAAGGTCATGTACGTGAAGTCCACCTGCTCCTGGCGCGAGAGGCTCATGGTGGTGGAGCCGCATTCGATGTCCACCGTGCCCTTGGCCACGGACTCCACCCGGTTGGCCGCGGTGACGGGGACGAATTTCACATCGAGCTTCGCGAGACCCAGGCTCTTCTGCACCGCCGCGGCGATATGGCGGCACAGGTCGACGGAATAGCCCGCGGGCTGGCCCTGCTCGTCCTTGAACGCGAACGGCCGCGCGGTGTCGCGGTAGCCGATGGTCAGGGTCCCGGACTTCTTCACGCGGTCCAGGGTGTCCTCCGCCCGCGCCGGGACGGCGGCGGCGAGGGTCAGAGCCAGCGCGAACGTCAGCGTGCGTGCGGCGGTGTGCAGCCGATCATGGTGCATCCGTGCCTCCCGTGGTCGAGATCGTTTCGCAGCCGCTCGGCCAGCCGACTATATGCTTCGGCTTTGGCGTGGGTCAACCGAATGCTTGACGGCGGGCGCGACTCGCGCGATCCTCGCCGCGCCGGCACTCGTCACCTCACGGAGGCTCGCTCATGGAAGAGATATTCCCGGTTCTCTGCGGCATCGTGCTCGGGCTGGCCACTCATGCCGTGCGGCCCGTGTGGCTCAAGGCCGCGCTCATCGCCGTGCTCGGCGTCACCGCCGGCTTCACCGCCGCGTGGGTCAGCGGAGAGCTCGAGGTAAGCTCGGCGTACCTCCTCATCGATATCGTGCAGGTGGCGGCTGCCGCGGTCATGACGGGCGTGCTCGTCCGGGTCTGGCTGCGCCGCCGGGCGCGCTCGCTCGCCCGCTAGCCCCCGCGAACAAGGGCCTTGGAGCCGCACACCGCACGACTCCAGGCCCCGGGGACGCCAACAGTGGACGCGGGGCTACTTGCGTCGCGGCTTGCTCGACTGCCTCCCCCTGACCGCCTCTTCGAGCCAGGGCGCTTTCGCTTGCTACCATCTCCGCCACCTTGGCCCGTGGTACGCGGTGGGGGGCGCGGCGGGATGTTTCTCACCCGTTTCGGCGAGCGCGGAGCGTCGCGATCACCGCGACCCCGGGACGTTCTTTGAGCGGTATCCGCGGTGACTCGGTCGCGACTGCCCGGGGAGCTTGAGCACACTCGCAGCGGCCACGAAGGCCTCGCGCGTCTTGGCCTGGTCGAGCTTGGCAAAGGCCTCGCGGGCCCTGTCCAACGCCAGGCAGCGCGTGCCGTCTTCGATGTGCGGGTGGAGGCCCCGGTTCTCGTGCACGACGAGCACGCCTGGTAGCTTGCCCGTGGCCGACTCCGGCCGCGCCAGTTACGCCCGCACGTTGCCGCTGCCCTGCGGCGAGTCGTAGTCGATCCACTCCCTGCGCAGGCGCTTGTCGTCCTTCGCCACCTCCTGGGCCTTCGCGAAGCGCGGGCTCAGCTGGTCCAGCAGCATCGCCGCGCTGATCTCGCCCACCGCGAACTTGGCCGCCCGCTCCCGGAGCGCGCGTCGGCGCTCATATGAGCTCCCGCACCCGGTCACCCAGCACGGTGAGCGCGATGCGATGGCCATTGGGCTCGCCGCGCGCGAGCGATTCGGCGAAGCGCAGCGCCTGCCGCGCGGTGATCTTCGGCGGCAGCGGGGGCTCGAACGGATCGACGACCCCCTGCACGATGACGGGGCCCGCCGTCGCGAGGGCCTCGTCCAGGATCGCCCCGCAGGATCGAGGATCTTCGATGGTGAAGCCCTTCCCCCCGCAGGCGTGCGCGAAGGCCTCGAAATCCATGGGCTGCAGCTCGCACACATATTCCGGGTTGCCGAGGAACACCATCTGCTCCCACTTGATCTGCCCGAGCGTGTTGTTCTTCACGATGTTCACGGGGAGCCCGTACTTGATGCAGGTGAGGTACTCCGCCATGAGCATGGAGAAGCCGCCGTCGCCCACGAAGGCGACGACCTGCCGGCCCGGATATGCGATTTGTGCGGCGATCGCATAGGGCAAGCCCGGGGCCATGGTCGCGAGATTGCCGGACAGCGTGTGCATTTGGCCGCGTCGGGCCGGGATGTGGCGTGCCCACCATGTCGCGATCGTCCCGCTGTCGCACGTCACGATCGCGTCGTTGCGCAGCCGCAGGCCCAGCTCGCGCGCGAGCACCTGCGGCTTCATCGGCACGTCCGTCCGGGTGCCACGCTCCTCCATCAGCTCCCGCCACTTGCCCATGCCGCGCTGCGCCGTCTCGAGGAACCCGCGATCGAGCTTCGGCTCAAGCAGCGGCAGCAACGCCGCGAGCGTGCGCCGGCTGTCCCCCACGAGCCCGACTTCCACGGGATAGCGAAGGCCGACCCGCATGGGGTCCATCTCGATCTGCACCGCCCTCGCCTGTCCGGGCTTC
>Ga0207428_10002072_pt1 | contig 20224 bp, 14 predicted proteins | sample RhiMethybrSRZTD1_FD_187600 | JGI IMG/M metagenome (GOLD analysis project Ga0207428, IMG submission 187600) | Populus rhizosphere microbial communities from Tennessee, USA - Rhizosphere MetaG P. TD hybrid SRZTD1 (SPAdes) (version 3) | ecosystem: Host-associated > Plants > Roots > Rhizosphere >...
GAACGAGCCCGCATCGGATTCGGTGAAGGTGACGTTCGTTGCCGGTGACGCCGCGTCGATGCTGCAGGGTCTCGAGATGAAGCTCGGCGATCGGTTGACCGGATGGGTCGCCGAGCACCAGCAGCCGATGGTGAATTCCGACGCGAAGCTCGATCTCGGATCCGAGGCGGCGCTCTACGGCCTCAAGTATTGCCTGGCGCTGCCGCTCGTGGCCGAAGGAGAGCTGGCGGGCGTGCTGTCGCTCTACAGCGCCGAGTCATTCAAAGAAGACCAGACCGAAACGCTCCAGTTCGTGATGCCACATTTGGGACAGATGTTTCTGTCCCTTCCTCGCCGCGGCGGCGACTCTCCCCCCGTCGCCGCGGCGAAACCGTCTCTGCGCGTCGTCGCGAGCCGTTAACGCGCGCGGCGCAACATCTCCACTTCGATCGCGGCGAGTAGCGCCATGGCGCCGCCGCGATCGTCGGCGCCGTTCACGACCGGCCGATTCAGGTAGTACTCCTTCGTTGGTCCGACGCCGGTCCCCGAGCACACATCCTTGACGGTGCCGTCGGCATTCACGCGCGCTGCGACCGCGGTCCAGCCGCGGTTGATGATCGGCTCGTACGTCGAGCGATCGATCCAGCCAAGTCGAACGCCTCGCGCCATCGCCGCGGTCGTCATCGCCGTGACCGTGAGCTCGCGGTAACTTGCGGGCTCATCGACGACCTGGCGCCAGCTGCCATCGTCTGATTGCAGCTTCACGAGTGCGGCGACATGCTTGCGATAGATCTCGAGCACGCGCGCGCGATCGCTCCAGCTATCCGGGAGGTAGGTGAGGGCTTCCGTGAGGCCGAGCAGCGCAAACCCATTGCCGCGACCCCAAGCGTGCGGGCCGTCCGTCGCGTGGATGAAGATGCCATCCGGTCGTTGCAACTTGCCCGCGTAGGTGGTCAGGAGCTTGCCGATCGTCGCCTGCATATCGGCGGTTGCGACGCGCGACAAGATTGAGGTCGCCATGAACATGTCGTCGGTCCAGCCCGTCGCATAGCTGACGACTTCGTCTGGTGTCCGAGGCGGAATCAGTACGGCGACTTCCATTGCCACGGCCTGTGCGGCCGAGTCACGCGCGATCACCCAGGCGTCATGGAACGCGAATGCGCCGGCCAGGCTGGTCAGCCGCCGCGGTTCGGCCTTCGCTTTTGCCCGGTCGGCCTTGAACGGCTCCATGTCCCTGGCCGCCTTTTCGCGCCATTGCGGTTCGCCGGTCAGCTCCGACAGCCGGTAGCTGTTCGACCAGGACAACGCGGGGATGTAGCTCATGATCGGCTGGGCCGGATATTTCGCGGCGAGGATTCTGGCGACGGCCAACGGTTCAGTCGTGGACTGGCCCGCCGACGTTTGAAACAGTGCCAGGAGCGCGATGAATCCAGTGAAAATCCTCATAAAGGGTCTCCAGTGTGGCGCATACCAAAACCGATTGGTAAGCGGCGGCACTTACGGTAGCGTATACAGCCTTCAAGGGATGCGCCGCATTGCATCCTGCGCTTTCAAAACAAGGAGTTGAGGAATGATTCGCAAGAGCTTATTGGTTCTGCTGTGCGCCGTGATGCTGGCGCCGTCGATCGCCTGGGCGCAGGACGCCAAGGCGTTTCTCGGTGAGTGGGTGCTGACCATCGAAGGTCGTCGCGGTCCGCAGGAGCGTCCGTTGACCATCAAGCAGGACGGCGGCAAGCTGTCGGCCGAGCTCGGCGGCGGCCGCGGCGGTCCGACCACGATTACCGACGTGACGGTGAAGGGCAACGAAGCCACGCTGAAGTACAACCAGACGACACAGCAGGGCGACATCCCGGTCGTGATGACGCTGACGCTGAAGGACGGCGCGCTGACCGTGAAGCAGGACATGGCCGGCGGCCAGTTCACGCAGAACGGCACCGGCAAGAAGAAGGGCTAGGCCACCGATTCAACGCCGATTAAACTCAGAATCGGTGTTATATCGCTCGTCGTACCAGCTTCTCAATCGCGCTTCGGTATCGGCGGACGCTACGAACAGGTCCGCCGGATATCGACGATAGGTCAGGATCCCCCCGAAGATCGCGAACCGGTGGTCGGTGTTCGCGGCCAGTCCAGCCAGATACTGCAATCGCAAGCTACGCTCACGATTGATCTCGGCGCCGGCGAGCCACGGCGCAAGGTCGCTGCCGCGTCCCGCGTAGGTGCCGAGAATATCGGCGGCTGATTTCAACACCACATCCTCGAGCGATTTCTTCACGCGCGGCGCCGCGTCGATGCGCGCCTGAATCGTGCCCTCGACGATCGGCGCGGCTTCGGCGCGCCCGAGCGCGACGAGGTCGTAGCCTTCCTCGAGCAGATCGGGATTCCACAACGTCGTGTCGGGAAACACCTTCGCGAATGTGGCGATCTCGCTCTTGACCGATCGCTCGTCCGTTTCGTACATCGGAATCCATTGCGTGGCGACGCCGCCGGGATTCAGGTGATTCTTCGACAGCGTCAGGTATTCCTCTGAATACAACGTGGCCGCGCCGCGCACCCACGGATGGATCGGATCCGACGTGATGATGTCGAACTTCTCGTCGGTGGTCTGGAGGAAGTGACGCGCGTCATCAAACACCAGCTGCACCTTCGGGTTGTCGAAGACGTGATGGTTCTCGTTGCCAAAAAAGGCGCGCGCGCTGATCGGCACCAGCGGCTCGATGTCGCAGATCACGATGCGCTCGATCTCCGGATGAATCGACAAGGCGCCGGCGGTGACGCCGGCGCCGACGCCGACGATGAGCACGGACTTCGGATGCGGATGGAGCAGCGCCGGGACGTGGCCGAGCATCCGCTCCAGCCGCATGTCGATATCCATGTCCGAGGCCTCGACCTTGCCGGCAATGTGGAACTGCTTGGCGCCGCCTTTGCCCTCGGTGACCGCGATTGAGGCCGTCGCGCCCTCGCCAAGGTAGAGGAAGCGGGCAATTGAATCCCAGGAGTTGACGGAGCGGCCGTAGGCGATCAGCTTCCCGGGCACTGCCGGCACAATCCACAGCGCCACCGTGGTGACGACGGCAATCACGCCAACCCGCATCGCGCGAGCGCTGCCCGGAGTCACGAGCAGCAGAATCACGCTGCTGATCGTCGCGCCGATCACGAGTGCCTGCTGTGCGTCGTGCGATCCGAGCTTCGGGATGCCGATCAATGTGAACGCGATCGCGCCAGCAAGCGCGCCGGCGGTATTGATCGCGTTGATGCGGGCCACGTGGCCGTCGAAATCGGTCCCGCGGCCGGCGGCCAGGGTAAGCGGGAAGCTCGCGCCCCACAGGATCGTGGCCGGCAGCAATGCGAAGCCGCATCGCAGGGCATCGTAGGTGAACATCATCCACGGCGTGGAGCGCACTTGCGGCAGGAACAGCGCGGTGGGTTGCCAGTGCGGCAACACACTCACGATCGCGTACGCCCCGAACGCGATCGCGCCGGCGAGAAGCGCCTGGACCAGACCGAGAGCGCTTGCCGGCCGCGATCGTCGCGCGATGCTGGTGCCGACCCATCCACCAACGCCAAGACCCGCCAGGAAGACTGCGAGGATCAGTGAGAACGTGTAGACACTCGCGCCGAAGAGCAGCGAGAGTTGCCGCGTCCACACCACCTCGGCGCCGAGCGCCGTGAACCCGGAGAGTGCCGCCGTGGCATAAATCGCGGCGCTCGCAGGTTCCACCGGTTCCAGGGGTTCCAAAGGTTCCAATCGCGGTGCGATGGTTTCAGGCCGCGCGCTGACGTAGAAAACAACCGCGACGATGATGTTGATCGCGACCGCGACCGTTGTGGCGATCACGGTGTCGTAGACACGCAGCAGGTAGAAGCCGGCCAGCACCGTGCCGGTCGCGCCGCCGGCCAGGTTGGCCATGTAGAGCAAGCCGACCGAATGCGAGTCGCGCGCCCGGGCGATCGCCGGCAGCGTCGCGCCCATCAGCATCGTCGGCGGCGTGAGGACCAGGAGGCACACCACCGCGCGGAGCGTGATCGCGCCCGCGCCGGGCTCGGCGAGCGTCAGATAGACCTGCTGAATGTAGGGGAGTGCGAGTGGGATCGCGATTCCGAAGAAGGCGATTCCAGCCTCGAGCGCGGCGACCACTCTGAACGGATGCGTGCCTTTGGGCGTCACCTTCGGCAGCAGCCAGCTGCCGATGGCCATCCCACCCATGAACGCGCAGAGCAACACCGCAACCGACCATGAAGAAGCGCCGACCACGAGCTGGACCAGGTAGAACCAGACGGTTTCGTAGATGAGCGCCGCGCAGCCACTGGCGAAAAAGAGGACGAGAAGGCGAGCCATCGCTAGAATCCTACCTTGTGTCATCCCGTTTCGATGTGATTGTCGTCGGCCTCGGCGGCATGGGGAGCGCGGCCGCGGCGCATGCGGCATCGCGGGGCAAGAGGGTCCTCGGCCTCGAGCAATATCAGCCCGCACACGATCAGGGATCGAGCCACGGCCGCTCGCGTGTGATCAGGCTCGCGTATTTCGAGCACCCTGCGTACGTCCCGCTGCTGCGGCGCGCGTACGAACTGTGGCGTCAGCTGGAACAGCGCACCGGGCGCCGCCTGCTGCAAATGACCGGCGGCCTGATGATCGGCAAGCCGGATAGCGAGGTCGTCAGCGGCAGCCTCCGCAGCGCGCAGGAGCATCGTCTCGATCACGCGATGCTCGACGCCTCGCAGATTCGGTCACGATTCCCGGCCTTGACGCCCGGCCCTCGTGATGTCGCGCTCTACGAAAAGGATGCGGGCATCGTGTTTCCCGAGGAAGCGATTCGCGCGCACCTTGATTTCGCCGCGGACAACGGCGCGCACGTGCATTTCGACGAGCGAGTGGAGGAGTGGCACGTCGCGAGCTCCGGACGGATCGACGTGCGGACATCGCGCGGGCACTACGACTGCGATCGCTTGATACTCGCGCCCGGCGCATGGGCCGCACCGCTCTTCAAGATCGACGGGTTGCCGCTCGAGGTCGAGCCGCAGCAGCTGCACTGGTTTGATGTCGATGGCGGTCCCGCGCCGTTCGCGCCGGATCGATTTCCGATCTACATCTGGGACCTCGGCAACGGCATCCAGTTCTACGGGTTTCCGGCCGACGAGGAAGGACGCGTGAAGGTCGCTTTTTTCAGATCGAAAGTGAAAGGGGAGATCGCGATGCGGGAAGCGCTGCGGCCGTGCATCCCGGCGCTCGCCAATGGCCGCCTCGTGGAAACGGTCGACTGCAAGTACACGCTGACGCCCGATCATCACTTTGTGATTGGACTGCATCCGGATCACGCCAATGTCGTGATTGCGTCACCGTGTTCCGGGCACGGCTACAAGTTCGCCAGCGTGATTGGCGAGGTGCTCGCCGATTTGGCGGTTGATGGATCGACCCGGCACCCTATCGGGTTATTCGACCCCGCCCGTTTCCGGATAAACTGACGCTCGGTTTGGAGGACCCATGAAGCTCGCCGGTTTCGCTCTCGCCGTTGTCCTGGCCACGCCCGCGCTCGCCGCAGCCCAGCACGAGGAACATGCCGCCGGCGGCAAACTGGGCACCGTCAATTTCGAGACGTCGTGCCAGCCGGCGACGCGCGCCGAGTTCAATCGCGCCATGGCGCTGCTGCATTCATTTGAATTCGGTCCCGCCATCGAGGGTTTCAACAAGGTGCTCGGCGTCGATCCGAATTGCGCGATCGCGTACTGGGGCATCGCGTTGAGTCATTGGAGCAATCCGTTCGCCGGGGTCAAGGCCGGACCGTTGCTCGATCGCGGCCTCGCGGCGGCGCAGAAGGGATTGGCGACGGGCACTCCGACGCCTCGCGAAAAGGCGTATCTCAACGCCGTCAATCAGCTTTACGCGAATGCGTCGACGATCCCGCATCGCGATCGCACCGTCGCATACGCGAAGGCGATGGAGGGCGTGCAGCGCGACTATCGCGACGACATCGAAGCGCGGATCTTCTACGCGCTCGCGCTCGATCAAACGGCGTTGCCGACCGACAAGACCTACGCGGTGCAGCTGCAGGCGGCGGAAATCCTCGAGCCGCTCTGGAAGAAGTTCCCGGATCATCCAGGTCTCGCGCACTACATCATTCACACCTACGACGTGCCCATGCTGGCGCCGAAGGCGGTGAACGCGGCACATCGCTATGCCGTCATCGCGCCGTCATCCCCGCACGCGCTGCATATGCCGTCGCACACCTTCACCCGCGTCGGTTCCTGGCAGGAATCAGTTGACGCCAACATCAAGTCCGAGCAGGAGTCGATTCGGCTGAACGTGATCGGCGAGGCGCTGCACGCCATGGACTATCAGGCCTACGCCTATTTGCAGATGGCGCAGGACAAGAAAGCCGCCGCGTTGCTCGAGCGCGTGCGCGGCGTCGCGGCGAAGATCAACGACCCCGGCGTGGTCCAGGGCGCCGCGCCACCGGTGGCAGGACCCTACGCGCGCAACGCCGTCGCCGCGCGCTATGCGCTCGAGCGGGCCGCGTGGTCCGAAGCCGCGGCTCTGCAACCGATCGCCTCACCGTTCCCGTATGCCGATGCGATCCTGCATTTCGCGCGCGCCATCGGGTTGGCGCGATCCGGCAAGCCGGCCGATGCGGGCGCCGACGTCGACAAGCTCGCCGCCCTTCGTGACGCGCTGAAGGCTGATGCGTACTGGTCCGGACAGGTTGAAATCGAGCGGCAGATCGCGACCGCGTGGATCGCGTTTGCCTCGGGCCGCAAGGACGAAGGCCTGCAACTGCTGCGTGCGGCTGCGGACGCCGAGGACGCCACCGACAAGGCGGCGATCAGCCCGGGACCGATCGCGCCGGCGCGCGAGCTGCTGGGCGAGATGCTCCTCGAAGCCGGTAACGCCAAGGATGCGCTCGTCGCCTTCGAAGCGACGATGAAGAAGGAGCCGAACCGGTTCCGCGGCGCGTACGGCGCCGCGCGCGCCGCCGAAGCGGCCGGCGATCGCGCCGCGGCCCGGAAGTATTACCTCCAGGTCGTGGCCATCGGGAAAACCGCCGACACCGATCGCCCCGAGCTGGTTCGCGCGCGTTCCTTCAAGTGAGCGAGTTGTTCAGCGAGGCGAGCTTGAAGATCACTTTGGCAACGCCGGAATAATCTTCCTCGCCTTCGCCCGCGGCAATCTGCGCATTGACGAGTTGCTGCACGGCGGCGCTCGCGATCGCGGGCACGCCGTGTTCGGCGAGCGTGTTGAGCGCGATGCCGAGATCCTTCTTGAACAGCTTCGCCTTGAAGCCCGGCTTCCAGTTGCCGGTGATCATGCGCTCGCCGTGCACTTCGAGGACGCGGCTCTGCGCGAAGCCGCCCATCAGCGCGGCGCGCACCTTCATGGGATCGACGCCGGCCTTGCGCGACAACGCGATCGCCTCGGCGACCACCGACATCGTGCCGCCCAGCACAATCTGATTACACGCCTTGCAGATCTGCCCGGCGCCGGAGTCGCCGACGTGCACGATCTTTTCGGGCTTGCCCATCGCGCTGAGAATCTCGCGCACCGACTCGAGTGCGGCGGCATCGCCGCCGACCATGAAGGTCAGCGTGCCGTCGATGGCGCCGATCTCACCGCCGCTCACCGGCGCATCGAGCATCGACGAGCCGAGCGCCTTCGCGCGCGCGGCGAGCCGGCGCGCGATCGCCGGCGCGATCGTGCTCGAGTCGACGATGACCGAGCCTTTGGCCATCGCCGCGAAGACGCCGTGATCGCCTTCGAGCACCTTCTCGACGTCCGGTCCGTCCGGAAGCATGGTGATGATGATTTTCGCGGTCCGCGCCACTTCCGCGGGGGACCCCGCGGCGGTAGCCCCTTCCTTGACGAGTTCCCCGACTGGCCCCCGGCTCCGGCTGTGCGCAATGACCGAGAACCCCTTTTTCAGGAGGTTTCGGGCCATTGGCTTGCCCATGAGCCCCAGGCCGATGAATCCGACAGTTTGTGGCATGCGCGGAATCATAGACCGAGCATGAAACAAAGTGGCTCAGCTGGTCATACGTAAGTGAGTCGGGGGCAGCTACCGCTGCGCCGACGTCGCTGCCGGCCGGTGGGATCCCCAGTCCCAGCCGGCGGCAGCTCGTTCCAGCAGGAACGGCAGATCCTCGCGCAGGACGTAGCCCTGTTTCACGAGGTCGAGGCCGGCTTCGGTGACCCGTCCCAGATAATCCGCCTTGCCTTTGTAGCGTTCCTCGAGCGACTTGCGGGGATCCCCGCCGCGTTCGGCCGCCGTCTTCGCAAACGGAATCAGGCTGCCGAGCAGCGGGACGATCGCGTTCGGATTGCCGCTTGCCGGCGCGCGGAAATTCCACCCGGTGAGCGTGCCGATTGGCACGGCTTGATCCGGAAGCCGGATGCCCGCCAGCTCGTTGCCGTCTTCATCGACCTGCGGCACGAGGAACGGCCAGGCTCCAGACGAACCATCAACCTTCGCGCGCCGCGGCTCGGGGATCGATTTTGGCGAGCGCACGTTGTTCAACGCCGGCCACTTCAACGCATCGATCGTCGTCAGCGTTCCATCGGAGAGACGCGGATACTTGCTGGCCGGCGGCTCGACGCCGTCGCGCACCCAGCGATCGAGCGCGATCACGAGCGCGCGCAGGCCGATGGTGTGCGGCGTGGGATTCGGGAGTTGGGCGCCGACGCCTCGCGCGTTCGCACCCTCGCCAAGCTCCGCCCGTGGTGGAAACGCCGCGGGACCGTGTTGCGTGCCGGCAAAGTGATACACCCGCACGTTCGCCGGCAGCGTGAGATCGGCCTTGCCATCGATCGACGTGTGGATCAACGCCGCGGCGCGTCCCGTGCCCCAATACTCGACGGAGGAATTGGTGTAGATGATCTTCGGCTGTTGATCGGCGGAGTACTTGGCGAGGATGCCATCGGTGCGGCCGGTCGCCTCGTCGCGCTCGGGCGCGTCGGTGAACGGAAACTTCAGCGCGGCAAACTGATCGAGTCCGACTGCCTGTGAGAAGCGCTGGTTGAAATCGCCGCGGCCCGCACCCGCAATGTGCGGCATCATCCCGTCGAACACCCGGCGGCCTTGTTCGTCCGCATTGAATCCGTCGTGGAGAAACGTGCGCAGGAAACGGCCGCTCTGTGACGCACCGTAGATGTGCAGGTACCTGCCGTGTACCGGCACGTTGCCGCCGTTCTTCACCGCCGAGGCAACATCGCGAATGGCCGCCATCCCGACGCCCGCGATCGGCGGGTTCGAGGCGCGGTACTTCACTTCGTAGATGCGTCCGGGTTCGAAGCCCGACGCCATCGAGACGCGCGGGCACGTCATGCCGCGGCACCGGCCGGCCGCGTTCGGATCGGGCGCGACGAATTGCCAGCTGCGCCGCGGCAGCGCCTGCGGCGCGGACCAGATCGAATCGCGCACCGTCAGCGTCGCGGTTTCGTCGTTCGGATCGACCGGCGGATAGAGCGGCACGTCGCTGAAGCTGACCTCGGTCGCGCGTGCATCGACCACCGCGAGCGCGGCGATCGTTTCGACGAGTGGCGATCCATTTTTCGTGGCGGTGGGCGGCTTGATGCCGAGGCCTGGCACATCGAATTCCCACCCGACCCAGACGAGCGTGAAGCCGTTGCGCATCAACAGGCCGTCGCCGAAATGTTCGGGCTGCATTGGATCGGGTGATGCGGCGCCGCGATTGAAGGTGCCGAGCATGCCCTTGCCGCCGCGATTCGAGACCTCGAAGAGCACGCTGCCCGATGCGCGCGCGGGATCCTGGGGCGCGAGGATGAAGAGATCGGCGGAGAACTCGACGCGGCCGCGCGCATTACGCGGCGCGAGATCGAGGTCGGCAATCGCCTTGTTATGCGGATCGGCGGGATCGAGCTCGAAGAAGACGGTGCCGGCGATCTTCTCGTACGGTCCGGCCGCGCCAAACCACTGGCCGTTGGCGACCACGGTGCGCGAGGCGATCGTGACGCGTGTGACATCCGCCCAGACCGGCCGGGTCAGTGCCGCGACGAGAGCCATTGAGAGGAACAGTCCGCGGGTGAGGTGCGCCATCCGCGGAGGCTAACACGGCTTGAGCTACTCGGCGATCGCCCCTTGCACGCGGCGCCGGCGCCGGCGCGAGTCGTTCTGTTCGTCCATGAACGCCAGCAGTCGCTTGCGCGATCGCAACCACTCCTGGACCACGAACGCGGTGGCGGTGGAGGCCACGAATCCCGCGATACCGATCAGCATCGATCGCAGCGATTGCAGGAATTCGATGACCGTCGCGGTCGCCGGACGCGGTTGCGTTGCCGGGGCTGCTGTGGCCTGTTGTGTCGCTGGGAGAGCGGCCGGAGCGGGGTTGGTCGCCGGTGGTGGCGCCGGTGCCGGAGCCGCCGCCGGTTGGACCGGAGCCGGCAGGGATGCCGCGGCGGTTACGGGCGGCGGAGAGGCCGGCCGCTCCGCGACGAGCGTGAGGCCGGACTTGTCGGCGGCGACGCGCAAGGCGGCGACGGATGCCGATCCCAAATCGAATCGCTCGATCCGCGTTTGATCGAACTTGTCGGGTATCGAGCGGACGCGGACTTTCACGAGTCGAACGCCCGGGGTCAGCTCCAGCGTCTTGGTGTAGCCGCGCTCGGATCGCTTGCCGAAGACCTTGAAGCGCTTGCCGCTGCCCTCGAGCTGGGTGTCGACGACGGCCTTGCCGTCGACGGATACGGAAAAGTCGACGGTCTTGAAACTGTGCCGCACGTCGATGTTCAGGTGCGCGGGGCGCACCGCCGCAGGGACTGCTGCAGCGGGCGTCGCCGGGGCCGGCTCTGCCGGCGCCGCGGGCGTTTCCACGGCGGCCGTCGCTTCAGGAATCGGCGCGGTCGGTGTGGCTTGCGTTGTTGCGGGAACTTGATCCGGGACCTTGGCCCACCACGGACCGACGATCAGGGCCGTGAGTGCAACCGCGCCGGTGACTTGCGCGATGAGCGGCAGCCGCGCGCGCACAGGCAACCAACGTGGCCAAACGAAGGTGTCCCACCGTGAAACCTGCACAGGTTGATTTGGATCAGGAGCATCCTGCACGACGAGATCGTAACACCAAGACGCCCCCAATCCAAAACTCCGAAGTCACTGTTTTTCCGCTATTTAGCGGGATTGCAATCATGTAAAAGCGCCTTTTCTGCCGTATAATGGCTTTCAAAGGGGGCGGCGGCGGCGGATGTTCGAGCGCTATACCGAACGAGCCAGGCGGGTTCTTTTCTTTGCCCGCTATGAAGCGAGCCAGCTCGGTAGCATTTCCATTGAAACCGAGCACTTGCTGCTGGGTCTGATTCGTGAGGGCAAGGGCCTTACGAGCCGGATCTTTGCCCGATCCCACCTGTCCCTCGAAAACATTCGCAAAGACATCGAAGGCCGCACCGTATTCCGCGAGAAGGTGTCGACGTCGGTCGAGATTCCTTTCAGCGCGGAGACCAAGCGCGTGCTGCAGTACGCCGCGGAGGAAGCGGATCGGCTGCTTCACAACTACATCGGCACCGAACACCTTCTGCTCGGCATCTTGCGCGAAGAGCGTTCGGTGGCGGCGACCATCCTCATGGAAAAGGGGATGCGTCTCCATCAAGTCCGCGAGGACATCGTCCAGCTGTTGAACGAGAAGACGTCGCTGACGCGGGTCAAGGAAACGCCGCTGCTCGCGGAGTTCAGCCGCGACCTCACGGAAGCGGCGATGAAAAACCAGCTCGATCCGCTGGTGGGCCGCGATTACGAGCTCGAGCGCGTCCAGCAGGTGCTGTGCCGCCGCACCAAGAACAACGCGGTGCTGATCGGCGAGCCCGGCGTGGGCAAGACGGCGATTGTCGAAGGCCTCGCGCAGAAGATTGTTTACGGGGATGTGCCCCACTTCCTCGCCGACAAGCGCTTGCTCGCGCTCGACATCTCGTTGATCGTCGCCGGCACGAAGTACCGCGGCCAGTTCGAAGAGCGCCTCAAGGCGATCATGAAGGAGCTCGTCGACAACCCGAACATCATCGTGTTCATCGACGAGCTGCACACGCTGGTGGGCGCGGGATCGGCGGAAGGCTCGCTCGACGCGGCGAACATCCTGAAGCCGGCGCTGTCGCGCGGCGAGATTCGCTGCATCGGCGCGACCACGCCCGCTGAGTATCGCAAGTACATCGAGAAGGACCGCTCGCTCGAGCGCCGCTTCCAGGCGATCAAGGTCGACCCGCCGTCGGAAAGCGAGACGATCTCGATCCTGATGGGCGTGAAGGATCGCTACGAGCAGTTCCATCACGTCGAGTACACGCGCGAAGCGGTCGAAGCCGCGGTGTATCAGTCGAGCCGCTACATCACGGATCGTTTCCTGCCGGACAAGGCGATCGATCTCGTCGACGAGGCGGGCGCGCGCGCCAAGCTGCGCGAGGCCGGCTACAGCGAGGAATTCGGCGAGATCAACAAGAGCATCCGCGTCGCCGTCGAGCAGATGGAGAGCGCCGTGTCGGCGAAGGATTTCGACAAGGCGCAGTTCTATCGCGAGCAGGAACAGGTGGCGCGCGAGAACCTGCAGTTCGTGCGCGAGAAGTTCGACGTGCGCTCGAGCGCGCGCAAGGTCGTGGTGTCGCGCGCGGAGATCGACGAGGTCGTGTCGAAGTGGACCGGCGTGCCGCTCGCCTCAATCAACCAGGATGAAAGCGACAAGCTGATTCGCATGGAGGCCGACCTTCACAAGCGCGTGATCAGCCAGGAGCGCGCCATTTCCGCCGTGTCGCGCGCGATTCGCCGCTCGCGCGCCGGGCTCAAGAGCCCGAACCGCCCGGTCGGCAGCTTCATGTTCCTCGGGCCGACGGGTGTCGGCAAGACGGAGCTCGCCCGCGCGCTCGCGCAGTTCCTGTTCGGCAGCGAAGGCGCGCTGATTCGCTTCGACATGTCGGAATACATGGAGAAGCACTCGGTGTCGAAGTTGATCGGCTCGCCGCCTGGATACGTCGGCCACGAAGAAGGCGGCCAGCTCACCGAGAAGGTCAAGCGCAATCCGTACTCGGTGGTGCTGCTCGACGAGATCGAGAAGGCGCACCCGGACATCTTCAACATCCTGCTGCAGGTGTTCGAGGACGGCCATCTCACCGACGGCCTCGGCAATCGCGTCAACTTCAAGAACGCGATCCTGATCATGACGTCGAACATCGGCGCCCGCTTCATCCAGAAGAAGGCGTCGCTTGGCTTCCAGACCAGCGAAGCCAACGATCAGAAGGGCGTGCAGGAGATGGTGCTCGGCGAAGTGAAGCGCACCTTCAATCCTGAATTCATCAACCGCGTCGACGAGTTGATCGTCTTCGACGCGCTGACCGACGACGAGCTGCGCAAGATCCTGTCGCTGCTGGTCGATCAACTGAACGTCAACCTGCTCGATCGGCGCATGAAGGTGATTGTGTCGCCGGAGGTTGCCGACTGGGTCATCGACATCACCTGTAAGGACCGCTCGTACGGCGCACGCCCGTTGCGCCGGGCCATCCAGCGTTACATCGAAGATCCCCTTGCCGAGGAGCTCATTCGCGGGCATCTGCAGGGCGGGGAGATCGAGGTGTACCTGGAAGGCGGGCAATTGGCCTACCGTCCGGCCGGCCAGCCGGTCGTGGCAGGCCGCCGTTTGACCTCGAACGTCTGATTAGCAATAGTTAAGGGTTGTTGAGCCAGCGCCCTACGGGCTTGTACGCCGTGATTTCAAGAATAATTGCCGTTTTTGCCATCGTCGCCCTGCCGGTCATTGCTTCGGCCCAGGCACCCACACCCGAGGCACCTCAGGCACCTGAGGCACTCCAGGCACCTCAACCTGCCCCGGCCACGCAACCTGTCGCCCCGGTCAACAATTGCCCGCCGGCCAGCCGGCCTCCGGCCGCCGGCAGCGGCACGGTGATCTGCACGACCGAGCTTCGCTTCCACCCGGTCAACGAATCGATCATCGAGGCGCAAACCTATCTCTATTACATCCAGACGCCCTTGAGCCGTCCGACGGATGGCACCTGGATCCCGTACAACGAGCAGATCGAGCAGTCGCTGATGGAAGACTTCAAGCGGCTGTGGGCCACGAACTTCCTCGACAACCTGTGGATTGAAACGCTCGACGGCACGTTCCCGAACGGTGTGCAGGGCAAGCGGGTCATCTACCACATGGAAGAGCGGCCGCGCGTGAAGATCGTGGACTACACGGGGTCGACGAAAGTCGAGCGCACCAAGATCGACGAGAAGATGAAGGAGCTCGGCATCGCGCTGCGCCTCGACTCGTTCCTCGATCAGGCGGTGGTGCGCCGCGTGCAGGGCCTGGTCAAGTCGTTCATGGCGGAGAAGGGCTACGAGTTCGCCGAGGTCACCTCGAGCGTCGAGCCGCTGCCCGCGGGCCCGAAGCTGGTCAAGGTCGTGTTCGACGTGAAGGAAGGACCGAAGGTCAAGGTCCGCACCATCGACTTCATCGGTAACAAGGAAGTCAGCGATGGCGCCCTCAAGAAGCAGATGAAATCCACGAAGGCGACCAGCATGATCTCGTGGATCACCGGCAAGGGCACCTACAACGAGAACAAGTTCGACGAAGACGCGGAGAAGGTGATCGAGTACTACCGCAACCACGGTTACATCGCCGCGCGCGTCGGCCAGCCCGAGATCAAAGTTCTCGAGGACAGCAAGGACAAGGAAACCCGCTGGGTCCAGTTGAACATCCCGGTCGACGAAGGCCCGCGCTACCGCGTCGGCAAGTTCGATTTCGACGGCAACAAGATCATCAAGACTGAATTCCTGGCGCCGTTCTTCAAGCTGAAGTCCGGCGATTGGTATTCGGACAAGCCGATCCGCCAGGGCCTCGTGAAAGCGCGCGAGGGCTACGGCAGCCTCGGCTACTTCGAGTTCACGGGCTTCCCGGATCTCAAGCCGATCGAAGCGGCGGAAGGTCCGATCGCCGGACCGGCGACGCCTACCGTCGATGTGACCATGCGCATGACGGAAGGTGAGCAGTACTTCGTGAATCGCCTGACGTTTGCCGGCAACACCACGACGCGCGACAACGTGATTCGCCGCGAGGTGCGCCTGCTCGAAGGCGCGCCGTTCAATACCGAAGCGCTGAAGTACAGCGTCAAGCGCCTCAATCAGCTCGGCTACTTCAAGCCGCTCGAAGAGGGCCAGGGCATCGACGTCCAGAAGACGCCGGGCGAAAAGAACCAGGTCGACGTCACGCTGAAGCTCGAAGAGCAGAACCGCAACCAGCTGACGTTCGGCGCGGGTGTGTCGCAGTTCGAAGGCTTCTTCGGCCAGCTGTCGTTCCAGACCTCGAACTTCCTCGGTCGCGGCGAAGCGCTCACGGTGTCGCTGCAGGTCGGCTCGCGATCGGAAAACTACCAGCTCGCGTTCACCGAGCCGTTCCTGTTCGATCGCAACATCACCGGCGGCATCGACGTTTACAAGCGCACGCTGAAGTACATCGATCAGTTCACGCAGGAGGCCACCGGCGGCAACGTCACGACCGGGTTCCCGCTCGCCGGCTTCTCGCGCATGTTCGCCACCTACAGCTACGAAGCGGTGAAGGTGTCGGATCTGAACCCGATCTATTACGCGCCCGAGCTCGTGCAGCGCAATCCATACCTGCGCGATTCGCTGCTGCTCGGTGAAGGCGGGCGCCGCACGATCAGCAAGATCACGCCGAGCTTCGTGCACAACACGGTCGACAATCCGATCTTCCCGAACTCGGGCAAGCGCCTCACCGCCTCGGTCGACTTCGCGGGCATCGGCGGCAACACCAACTTCATCAAGCCGCGCGGCGAATACGCGCAGTTCAAGCCGCTCAACCGCCGCATGGCGATCGGCTACCGCGCGCAGATCGAATACGTCCGTCCCTACTCGACGACGACCGTGCTGCCGATTACCGAGACGCTGTATCTGGGCGGCGAATACACCATCCGCGGCTTCGACATCCGCTCGATCGGCCCGCGCGACCCTGAGACCGGGCTGGTCCTCGGCGGCAACAAGACGGTACTGTTCAACGGCGAATACCTGATTAACATCGCCGGTCCGGTGCGTCTCGTGTTGTTCTATGACGCCGGCCAGGTGCGCAACATCGGCGAGTCGTTCGCGTGGAAGGAAGACATCAACGTGCGGATCGATCCGAACGTGCCGCCGATCGTCGATCCGTTCACGAATACCAGGCTGATTCCACCGAACCCCGAGATTCCGTACCTGCAGAAGATTGGCGAGGCCTACGCGTTCAAAGCCTCGACGGGCGCCGAGATCCGCTTCTTCATGCCCGTGCTCAATGTGCCGTTCCGGTTAATCTTCGCGTATAACCCGTCACGCTTCGGCGTGCTGGACAACAACCTCCAGCCGGCGAAGAAGTTCACCTTCAAGTTCGCTGTGGGATCCACTTTCTGATGAGAGCCATTATTCTTCGCGCGCTCGTGCTATCGGTCGCGCTCGTCGCGGCCGGCTGCGAGGGCGAGATCGCCAACCTCCCGACCACGCCGGATCCGGTGACCGTCACCGAGACGTTCACCGGCACGCTCACGGTCAACGGCGCGCAGACGCACAACGTCTTCACCGGCGCTACCGGCCTGGTGACGGCCACGATCACCTCGCTCGGCGAAACCGCCCCCGAGAAAGTCGGCCTGAGCATGGGCACGCTGGCGGGCGCGACCTGCACCGTCGTGATGCACAACGACAACGCCGTCGTGACCAGCTACTTGAGCGGCACGGTCGCGACGCTGGCCGGCAGCCTGTGCGTGCGCGTGTTCGACGTCGGCAAGCTGACGGGCCCGGTGGATTACACAATTACCGTCAGCCATCCATAGGGATCTCGGATCTCAGATCTCGGAATTCGGATTTCATCGTTCGGATTTCATAATTCGGAATAAAGCTCGAAGTCGGTTAAAATCCTATACTTCCGACCTCTTGAAAGGACTGGTAATGAAAGCCCTTATTGTCGTTGTGGCGTTGAGCGTCATGCTCGCGGCGTCACCCTCGTATGCCCAGGCCACGGCAGGCGCGCAGCCGCCGGCCAAGCCCGCCCCGGCCGCTCCGGCTCCCGCCGCTCCAGCACCGGTGCAGGCCCCGGCCCAGCCGCCCGCGCCCAAACCGTTCCCGCAGGGCGCGAAGGTCGCGTACGTCGTGTTGCAGCGCATCGCCAACGAATCGGCCGATGGCCGCGTGGCGACAACGCGCATCCAGGCGCTGCAGCAGAAGAAGGCCGCTGAGCTGAACGAGCGGAACAAGCAGCTGCAGACCATGCAGCAGAAGCTCGAAAAAGAGGGCTCGGTGATGAGCGCCTCAGCCGCCGCCGAACTGCAGAAGAACATCGAAAAGCAGACGCTCGAGGTGCAACGCTTCACGCAGGACGCCCAGGCCGAAGTGCAGGAGCTGCAGCAGTCGCTGCAGCAGGAATTCCAGCAGCGGCTCGAGCCGGTGCTGCAGCAGGTCGCCACCGAGATGGGCTTGCAGTTCGTGTTCAACGGGCCTGATGCCGGCCTGGTGTGGGCGGATTCGTCGCTCGACATCTCCGGGGAAGTGATCAAGAAGCTCGATTCGGCCAAGCCGCCCGCGGCCAAACCCGCAGCCCCGACGAAGCCCCCGGGTCAGTGAGCTCCGGCGCTTCGACAAGCTCAGCGCCGCCCCGAGCGCCGTCGAGGGGCGGGTCTCCCGACGTCCTCGAACGCTTCGCCCACCGCTTTCCCTCGCTCCTCGTCGACGCCGTCGCCGAGCACGAGCCGGGGAAGCGGCTGGTCGCGTTCAAGAACGTCACGGTCAACGAAGAGTTTTTCCAGGGACACTTTCCGCACAAGCCGCTGATGCCGGCGGTCCTCATGATCGAGGCGCTGGCGCAGGCCGCGGCATTGTTGCTGTTGGACCCGTCGACTCATGCGAGTCCGGATTCTCCGTACTCGAATTCGCTCACGGCAGGTGACTTCGGCAACCCGGACGCGCTCGGCGTGCAGTTGCGCGGCGTGAACGGCGCGAAGTTCCGCAAGCACGTCATCCCCGGCGATCAGCTGAAGCTCGTCGTCACGCTCGGCGCGTCGCGCGGTCCGCTGGTGAAGGCGTTCGCGCTCGCCGAGGTCGATGGCCAGACGGTCGTGGAATGCGAGTTGCTGCTCGCCGTCCAGCCGATCGCGCATATCGATCCGGCCGCGAAGGTCTCGCCGACCGCGGTGATTGGCGCGGGCACGGTGGTCGGCGCGTTCGCGGTGATTGGCCCGCACGTCCGCATCGGCAGGAACTGCAAGATTGGCGCCTCCGCCGTGATCGAAGGCCACACGACGATCGGCGACGGCAACGAGATCTTTCCGTACGCATCGATCGGTCTCGCACCGCAGGATCTGAAATACAAGGGCGAGCCGACGCGCCTGGACATCGGCGCCGGCAACATCTTCCGCGAGTTCGTCACGATCCACCGCGGCACCGAGGGCGGCGGCGGGGTGACGACGATCGGCCATCGCAACCTGTTCATGAATTACGTGCACGTGGCGCACGATTGCCATGTCGGCAACCAGACGATCTTCGGCCCGCACGCGACGCTCGGCGGACACGTGTCGATCTCCGACTTCGTCAACGTCAGCGCCGGATCGGCGGTGCACCAGTTCTGCCGCGTCGGCGCCTATGCGTTCATCGGCGGCTACTCGGTGATTACCAAGGACGCGCTGCCGTACGGGCGCACCGTGGGCAGCCGGCCGGCGCGCGTGTTCGGGCTCAACCTGATCGGGTTGAAGCGCCGCGGCTTCGCCGACGACACGCTGAAGAAGCTGCGCTCCGCGTATCGCTACCTGACGCAGTCGAAGCTGAACACGTCGCAGGCGCTGGGCCGCATCGAGCAGGACGCCGCGCTCAGGTGCCCTGAAGTCGACAACCTCGTCGACTTCATCCGCACCGCTTCTCGGGGCGTGATCCTCCGCCGCGGCGGCAAGAAGGCCGACGAAGGCGCTGAGGAATAGGCCACAGAAATCCAGGGCCACAGAAGGCACAGATGGCACAGAAGCTTGGCCTGATCGCCGGAAACGGACGCTTTCCATTTCTCGTGCTCGACGCCGCGCGGGCGATGGGCCATGACGTGGTCGTGATCGGCATCAAGGAAGAGGCGTCGAAAGATCTTGAAATCGCCGCGGCCAAATCTCCGAAGGCCGACGTGCACTGGGTGTCGATCGGCCAGCTCGGCACGTTCCTGAAGATTCTCGAAGACAACAAGATCACGCAGGCCGTGATGGCGGGGCAGGTAAAGCACGTCAAGATCTTCGGCGGCTTCATCCCCGACATGACGGCGATGTCGCTGATGGGCAAGCTGAAAGGCTTCAACACCGACGCGTTGATTGGCGCGGTGGCGGATCTGATGCGCGAGCGCGGCGTCGAGCTGGTCAACTCCGCGAAGTTCCTCGAGCCGCTGCTGGCGGGCGACGGGCAGCTCAGTGATCGCGCGCCGAACGAAGCAGAGCGCAAGGATCTCGAGTTCGGCTATCGCATCGCCGACACGATCGCCGGCCTGGACATCGGGCAGACGATCGCGGTGAAGCACCAGGCGGTGGTGGCGGTCGAGGCCATGGAAGGCACCGACGAAGCGATCGCGCGGGCGGGTCACCTCGCCGGGGACGGCGTCAGCATCATCAAGGTCGCCAAGCCTAACCAGGACATGCGCTTCGATGTGCCGATCGTCGGCCTCGCCACGATCCTGGCGATGCGCCGGGCCGGCGCCAAGGTGCTGTCGATCGATGCCGGCCGGACGCTGATTTTCGATCGCGAGGCGTTTTTCAAGTCCGCCAATGAAGCGGGCATCGCGATCGTCGGACGATCGCGGCACGCGCCGCAGGCGCGGACGAACGAGTCATGAAAGCGGCGGTCATTGGCGTTGGACACCTGGGGCGGCATCACGCGCGGATCCTCGCGTCGCTGCCGGGCGTGTCGCTGGCGGGCGTCGTCGACATCAACAAGGATCGCGCGGCGAAAATTGCCGCCGAGTACGGCACGACCGCGTTCGGCGACGCGCGCGAGATCGCGGGTCTCGACGTGGCCGTGATTGCGACGCCCACGGAAAGCCATTCGGCGATCGCGCAGCCGCTGATCGAGTCCGGCGTGCACACGCTGATCGAAAAGCCGGTGACGCAAACGCTGGCGGAGGCGGATGCGTTGATCGCGGCGGCGCGGCGATCCGGCGCCGTGCTGGCGGTCGGTCACAGCGAGCGGTTCAATCCCGCGGTGGCGGCGGCGCGGCCGTATGTCAACGATCCGCGCTTCATCGAGGTGCATCGGCTCGGGACACAGCTCGGCCG
>Ga0207428_10002073_pt1 | contig 20199 bp, 17 predicted proteins | sample RhiMethybrSRZTD1_FD_187600 | JGI IMG/M metagenome (GOLD analysis project Ga0207428, IMG submission 187600) | Populus rhizosphere microbial communities from Tennessee, USA - Rhizosphere MetaG P. TD hybrid SRZTD1 (SPAdes) (version 3) | ecosystem: Host-associated > Plants > Roots > Rhizosphere >...
GTAATCTTCACGTCGAGCCGCCGTGATTCGTATTTCCCCGCCGCGCGGCGTATAGCGAATGGCGTTGCTGAGCAGATTTTCGAGCACCCGTTTGATCTGCCCCGCGTCCGCGTTCAACAGAGGCAGAGCGGGGGCGAGGTCCGACTTGAGCGATTGATCCTTGGCTTCGGCCCTCAGATGGAAAGCCTCGACGGCGCTTTGAACGACGTCCTCTATCCTGACCGGCGCGAGGCGCGGCGCGGCCTCGCCCGATTCGATGCTTGACAGATCGGTCAGGTCGCGCATCAGCCTCTCCAGGCGCTCGCCGTCTTCGCGGCAGGCGTAAAGGATGTCCCTCTGCTCATCGTTCATCTCTCCGACGGCGTCCGTAATCAGGCAGTGCAATCCCATCTGCAAATTTAATAGCGGAGTCTGGAGGTAACGAGCGGCCGTGTCTACGAATTCGGATTTGAGCCGGTCTATCTCACGCAGGCGCGTGATGTCCTCCAGAAGCGCGACGGCGCCCAGTAAATGTCCCTCCGCGTCGCGCATCGGCGTCGTTCGCAGCCGAAAACTCTGCTCCGTCCCGTTAATCGAAATGGGGATGGCGGCGGAGACGCTCTCCGCGGCCACTGTACGCTCGGCGCGCAGCGCTTCCGACACGGCCATCGCGATGCGTTGGTCGTGAGCGACCTCGGAGATAGGCTTGCTGATGGCTTCCGCCCTCGCGCCGAAGAGCGATTCCGCCGCCCGGTTCAGCCTGGTTATTCTGCCTTCGCCGTCGGTCACGATGACCGGCTCGAAAAGCGAATCGATCGCCGCCTCCGTGGTCTGCTGCGCGGCGACGAGCCGGCCCAGGTCGGAGCGCCTTAACTGCTGGATGCGCTCCGCCATGCGATTGAACTCGGCGGCCAGAATCCCTATCTCGTCGCGCGACGTGACCCGGGCCTTCGCCGTCAGGTCGCCGCCGGCGATCCTAGCCGCCGTCGCGGTCAGCTCGCGCAGAGGCCGCATGATGCCGTTCGCCAGCAGAACAGCCAGCGCCAGTCCAGCCGCCCCCAGCGCGGCCGCCAGCGCCAGAGTGAAGAGGAATTCGCGCCGCGCCGCCCCCGCCGCCCGCTCGGACTTCGCGGCCATTGCCCGCTGATTGAGCTGCAAGAGATGTTCGCATTCGGCGCGGATTTTATTGAAGAGCGGTTCGAGTTGTTGGAAGTAATCGCCGGGCCGGCGCCTTTCTCCACTGGCGACGAACGCCTCGAAGCGACGGTAATATTCGTCGCGGTCGCTTCGGATAGCTTCGATAATTTCGGGTTCGCCCGGCTCGGTGATGTTTCCCGCGGCCTTTCCGAAGGCCGCGTCGAACCCGGCGCGGTGTTGGTTGAACTGCGCCATCGCGCGATCGCGGTCCCCCAACAGCAGAAAGAGCGCGGACGAGTCCATTCGCTCCAGACTCTCTTTCATGTCCTGCGCGGCGACCACCGAATCGTAATTGTGCGCGATGATGCGCCGGGACACTTCACCCAACTCGCGCAGACTCAGGGCGCTCCACACGCCTAGCGCCACGAGCGCGGCGATGAAAATGAGAAAGCTGAGCAGAAGCTTGTTACGTAAATTCATAAGTAGCTCAGCGAGGTTTCACCGTGGATTTAATTGCATACGAGATCATCCAGGCGACTCCTCCAAGGCGTCTTGGCGCGAATCGCCGCCTTCCAGCGGCACGACCTGCACCGTCGCGTCGCGCGCCTCATTCAGGAAGCGGTTGATGACCGAACCGCGAAGCAGGATGTCCCAGCGCGAACGCGCCGACTGGCCGAAGACGACGTGCGTGACGCCCTCACGCCGGGCGAAATCAATCAGAGTGTCGGCGACGTTTGCGCCTTTCAACTTGATCACCTTGGCGCCGAGTTCCTCGGCGAAACGCAGGCTCTCCGCGAGCGAGACGTAATCTTTCGGGTCGATGCGGCCCGGCTCCTCGCGCGGCGTTTCGACATAGACGGCGTACCAGTCCGAAGCCAGCCGCCCGGCGATGCGCGATCCGACGCGCAGCAGCTTCTTGGCCCCGCCGCGCGAGGCGATGCAGACCATCACCTTTTCAGGGATGACGGCGTGCTCCAAGCCCTCGCGCTCGCGATAATCCTGCGCTTTGGCGGCCTGATCTTCGGCCACCTGGCGTAACGCCAGCTCGCGCAACGTCGAGAGATTGCCTTTGCGGAAGAAATTAGTGAGCGCCTGCTCGATCTTTTCGATTCTATAGACTTTGCCCTGGCGCAGCCGCGTGCGCAGCGTGTCTACCGAGACGTCGACGTTGACCACCTCGTCGGCTTGGCGCAGGAAGCTGTCGGGAACCGTCTCGCGCACCTTGACGCCGGTGGTGCGCGCCACCACGTCGTTGAGCGATTCGATGTGCTGGATGTTGACGGCCGTGATGACCGAAATGCCCGCGTCGAGCAGTTCTAAAACGTCCTCGTAGCGCTTGTGATGCTTCGAGCCGGGGATGTTCGTGTGCGCCAGCTCGTCAACGATCGCGATCTCAGGTCGGCGGGCGATGACGGCGTCGACGTCCATCTCCTTTAACGTGACGCCGCGGTACTCGATCTCGCGCAGCGGCACACACTCCAGGTCGCCGATCAACGCCTCGGTGTCGGCGCGCCCGTGCGCCTCCACGAACGCCACGACTATGTCCACGCCCTGTTTCTTGAGGAGATGGGCGTCTTCCAGCATCTGATACGTTTTGCCAACGCCCGCCGCCGCGCCGATATAGACGCGCAGCTTCGCCCGCTCACTCTCCTTGAGTTTCGCGAGCAATGACTCCGCCGTCGGCCTTTTGTACTCACTGATCATCCGTTTCAGCTCGATATATGAGTGGGGCGCATCTCAATAAAATGATCCAGTCTCGTCCCCCATTTGCGTAAGCAGCGTGTCTTCGACCCACTCGCGCAGAAGGTCGAGCGTTCTGATGACGCCCAACAATTGCCCCGCATAGTTAACGACCGGCGCCTCGTCACTCTTCGCCTGATAAAGCGCGCGCATCGCGTCGGCGACGGTCTCCCGACCACGTAGCGGTCGAGGAAGGGCTTCCATCAGGGAATGAGCCGAAAGCCCTGTCACCCCCCTGCCGAGGCTCAACAGTCCAGTCGTCGCGCGCGTATGCTCATTCACAAACAGTCCTGGGTCGAGCTGCTCAAACACCTTCCGCGCCAGCCTGCCGTTTCTCACTGCGCCGAGGTAGCGGTCCTCATCATCCACGACGTAAACCGCGCCCCAGACGCCCGTGGCGACCGCCAGTTTGGCGACGTGAAGCAGGTCATCGCCCGCGCGAACTACCGGAGGCATCGGCTCGGGCGAGCGCATGGCCAGGTAGCGGGCCAACGTCCATCGCCCCCGCGATAGTGGTAAATTGTTATCGCGTTCAGCCATCGCGTAACCTGGAATGCTCCCTCTACTGCGTGGGCGCGGCGCTGGCGGCAGCCGGACGCGGTCGTTTACTGTCGAGATCCAGGTTGAGTTCCAGTACGTTGACAACTGGCTCGCCGAGAAAGCCGAACTGCCGCCCCGAAGTATGCGCCTGAACCAGCCGCCGCACCTCGTCTTCACTCATCCCCCGCTCCTTAGCCACGCGTGGGACTTGGAATTCAGTCGCCGCAAGCGAGAGGTGCGGGTCAAGCCCTGACGCCGAAGTGGTCACAAGGTCTACAGGCACAGGCTTGCCCGGATTCTCGGCCTGCAGCTTTTCTACATCAGCCTTCACCCGGTCAATCAGTTTCTTATTGGTCGGCCCGTAGTTTGTCCCCGCCGACCCGGCGGCGTCGTACCCATTGGCGCCCGCCGCCGAAGGCCGCGAGCGGAAGTAGCCGGGTGAAGTGAAAGGCTGCCCGATGATCCGGGAGCCTATGACCTGACCGTCGCGCTCGATCAACTGCCCGTTCGCCTTCGCGGGAAAGATCACCTGCGCTATGCCGGTGACCACGAGCGGATAAATCAATCCCAGCAAAACTGTCGTCACGACAGTCATCAAAATTGCGGTAACGAGGTTCTTCATATCTCAAATCTCCGAATCTCAAATCTCGAATTCGTCATGCCAATCCCAAGGCCACGATGATCACGTCAATGATCTTGATCCCGATGAACGGAATGATCACGCCGCCCAGTCCGTAGATCAGTAAGTTCCGCCGCAACAGCGCGGCCGCGCTCAGCGGGCGGTATTTGACGCCTTTGAGCGCCAGCGGGATCAGGGCGATGATGATCAGCGCGTTGAAGATCACCGCCGAGAGGATTGCCGACTGCGGCGTGGCGAGGCGCATGACGTTGAGCGCGTTCAACACTGGGAAGGCGACCGAGAACATCGCCGGAATGATGGCGAAATATTTGGCCACGTCGTTGGCGATCGAGAACGTCGTCAGCGCGCCGCGTGTCATCAACAATTGTTTGCCTATCTCGACCACCTCGATCAGCTTGGTCGGGTTGGAATCGAGGTCGACCATGTTGCCCGCTTCTTTCGCGGCTTGAGTGCCGGTGTTCATCGCGACGCCGACGTCGGCTTGAGCCAGCGCCGGCGCGTCGTTAGTGCCGTCGCCGGTCATCGCCACCAGCTTGCCTTCGGCCTGCTCGCGTTTGATCAGAGCCATCTTGTCTTCGGGCTTCGCTTCGGCCAGGAAGTCGTCAACGCCGGCTTCGCGCGCGATTGTCGCGGCGGTAAGCGGGTTGTCGCCCGTTATCATCACCGTGCGAATGCCCATCGCGCGCAGTTGATCGAACCGCTCCTTCATCCCGCCTTTGACAATGTCTTTGAGGTAGATAACGCCGAGCGCGCGGGCGCCATCGGCCACGACCAGCGGCGTTCCGCCCTGACGGGAGATGCGGTCGACGGTCTCGCGGATCTCTTTCGGTGGGCGGGAGCCGTTTCCGTTGATGTACTTCTCGATCGCGTCCACCGCGCCTTTGCGTATCTCACGCCCGTCGTAATTGACGCCCGACATCCGGGTCTGCGCGGTGAATGGGATGAAGCGCGCCTCGTGCGGTTGAAGTTCGCGCCCGCGCAGGCCGTATTTCTCCTTCGCCAGCACGATGATCGAGCGGCCTTCCGGCGTCTCGTCGGCGAGCGACGATAGCTGCGCGGCATCGGCCAAATCCCGCTCGTTTACGCCGGGCATCGGGATGAATTCGGTCGCCTGTCTGTTGCCGAGAGTAATGGTGCCGGTCTTGTCTAGTAGCAGCGTGTTCACGTCGCCCGCCGCTTCGACCGCGCGCCCCGACATCGCCAGCACGTTGTGCTGCACCAGACGGTCCATTCCCGCGATGCCGATGGCTGAGAGCAATCCGCCGATCGTCGTCGGGATCAGACAGACCAGCAGCGAGACCAGCACGAAGATCGATTGCGGCGCGTTCGAGTAGATGGCGAAGGGCTGCAGTGTCACGACTGCCAGCAGAAAAATGATCGTCAAACCGGCGAGCAGGATGTTGAGCGCGATCTCGTTCGGCGTCTTCTGCCGCTCGGCGCCTTCGACCAGCGCGATCATTCGATCAATGAACGTCTCGCCAGGGTTAGACGTGATGCGGATTTTGATCATATCCGAGAGCACGCGCGTGCCGCCCGTCACCGCCGAACGGTCGCCGCCCGCCTCGCGTATCACCGGCGCCGATTCGCCCGTGATCGCCGACTCGTCTACAGAAGCCACGCCCTCGATCACTTCGCCATCGCCCGGAATGAATTCGCCCGCGGAAACCACGACGACATCATCCCGGCGCAGCCGTGGCGCGGGCACGTCTTCGAGACGTCCGCCGGGCAGCAGCCGGCGCCCGATGGTTTCCGTCTTCGCCCTGCGCAGCGTGTCGGCCTGAGCCTTGCCTCGCCCCTCGGCCATGGCCTCGGCGAAGTTGGCGAAGAGCACTGTGAACCAGAGCCACAGTGTAATTTGTAGCTCGAAGCCGATAGGCGCGCCCTGCGTGATGTTTCGGATTAGCAGGACCGTCGTCAGGACGCTGCCGATCTCGACGACGAACATCACCGGGTTTCCCATCATCTTGATCGGGTTCAGCTTGATGAACGAATCAACGAGTGCGCGCCGGATGATCTTTGGGTCCCAAATCGAAATGGCTTTCTGTTTTGCCATAACATTTCTCTCTGAGTCAGTCGCGAGCGTGACTCCATCAGTCGGTCCTTAATCAAGCCACGCTCGCGGTACTGACTAACTAAAACACCTGTCCCGAGTACATCAACAAGTGCTCGACAATCGGTCCCAGACTCAGCACCGGGAAGAAAGTCAGCGCGCCGACGATCAGGATGACGCTCACCAACAGCGTCGTGAATAGCGGCGTCGTGACCGGGAACGTGCCCAGGGACGGCAGCACGGCCTTCTTCCGCGCCAGGCTGCCCGCCAGCGCCAGCATCGGGATGATCATGAAGAAACGCCCAAGCAGCATCGCGAATCCGATTGTGGTGTTATACCAATAGGTGTTCGCTGAAATCCCCGCGAACGCCGATCCGTTGTTGCCCGTGCCCGAAGTGAAGGCATAAAGAATTTCGGATAGCCCATGCGGCCCCGCGTTATTGAGCTGCGAGGTTCCGAACCCGGGCGAGACCGAAGAGATGGCCGTGAAGACCAGGATCGAGAGTGGGAAGATCAGCACGTTGAGCATCGCCATCTTCACGTCGTAAGCCTCGACCTTCTTGCCCATGTACTCCGGCGTCCGCCCCACCATCAGCCCCGCGATGAAGACTGAGAGCACTACGTAGATCAGGATGCCGTACATTCCCGCGCCGACCCCGCCGAAGATCACCTCGCTAAGCAGGATGTTGGTGAGTGGAACCATGCCCCCGAGCGGAGTGAATGAGTCGTGCCACGAACTGATCGCGCCGCACGAAGCGTCGGTCGTGATCGTCGCCCAGAGCGTGGAGTTGGCGAGGCCGAACCGCGCTTCTTTGCCTTCCATGTTTCCGCCCGACTGCATCGCGCTTGTGGTTTGGTCAACGGTCGCCGGGAATATCGGATTGCCACGGGCCTCGGCCCAGTAGCAAACCAGGATGCCGGCGAAAAATAGTACGGTCATCGCGCCGAAGACCGCCCAGCCGTGCTTTTGCGAACCGGTCATCCGGCCAAGCGTGTAGGTCAGCCCCGCCGAGATTGCGAAAATAGCGAACATCTCAAGCAGGTTCGTAAACGGAGTCGGGTTCTCATATGGGTGCGCGCTGTTGGCATTGAAGAAGCCGCCACCGTTCGTGCCCCATTCCTTGATGAATTCCTGCGAAGCGACCGGCCCCTGGGCGATCTTTTGCTCGGTCACAGTCTCAATCGTTGTCTTGCCGTCCGCGTCCGTCTTCTCCACCTTCTGCGGGTCAACGATCTTGGCGACCGTATAAGGCTTGAGGTTCTGCGGCACGCCGTCAGCGACCAGCGCCAGCGCGCCGACCAGGCAAAAAGGTAGCAAGACCCAAAGCGTCGCGCGCGTCATATCAACCCAGAAGTTGCCGAGCGTGTCCCGCTCGCGCCGCGCGATGCCGCGGATAAAAGCGATGGCCAGCGCGATGCCGGCCGCCGCCGAAATGAAGTTGTGATAGGCCAGCCCCGCCATCTGCGTCAGGTAGCTCATCGTCACTTCGGGCACATAGCTTTGCCAGTTGGTGTTCGTAGTGAATGAGGCCGCCGTGTTGAAGGACGAACCCGGCTCGATGTTGGCGAGATTCTCCGGGTTGAACGGCAACCACGCCTGCATCCGCTGGAGTAAGTATAGGACGACCATCGAGACGACACTGAAAAGGAGCATCGCCCATGCGTATTCCGTCCACCGCATCTCGCGCCCCTCGTCCACGCCGGTCAGGCGATAGATCAGCCGCTCGATTGGCCGCAACACGGGGTCGAGAAAAGTCCGCTCGCGGTTGAAGACTCGCGCCATAAAGACGCCGAGCGGTTTGGCGCCAGCCAGGATCAGCGCGAAGAAAAAAAGGATTTGTAACCACCCATTGAGTGTCATCTCAGAACCTCTCCGGTTTGAGTAAAGCGTAAGTCAGATAGATCAGTAGTAACGCAGAAGCCGCGATACCGACGATTGCTTCCCAACCCATAGTAAATTCCTCCCTACAGCTTCTCGCACCCGCGCACATATGCGAGCGAGAGCAGGAAAAAAAGAATTGTCGCCGCCAAGAAAATCATATCGAGCATGGCTCCTCCGCTGTTAGTTGATTTGCTGCTTTGTCCGCCTTTCGGAAATCTTGTGGAGGTCGCATGGGCCCCGCCAGGGCGCTGCCGAAGTCCGCCGCCGAAAAAGTAAATAAGTGAGTAGAAGGAACATCAAGAGCGCGATTAGTTGAGTGGACATTTAAATTACCCTGTTCTTTTGGCCGCGAAGGCATGCGCCACGCGACCGTTAATTCCATTAGCCGGAGCCCTCGTCTTCGTAGCGCACAACTATTGGATGACGTCGTGGCCTGTCTTTTTCCATCCAGTCCAGGCAATACCCGCCAAAGACCAGGAGCGGAATCGTCAGGAAGAGCAGTACCGTTCCCGTGGACGAGAACAAATGTCGCGCGCCTGCGTTGATCGCAAACCAACTGGCCGCCGTGAGCACTGCCCCGGAGAATCCCGCCACGAGGCCGCCCACCAACCCCACCAATGCGCCCATGACTTGCGCTTGCTTAAGCGCGCGCGTCCCTGTCACACGGGTTTCTATTCCCGCCTGCGCAGCCCGAGGTGTGAATGGCAATACTTTCATGTCGTCACCCTTCGGCTGCCTCTGCGCGGCGCGGGAGCCAGGCATAGAATTGCCTGAGCAACCACCGTTCCGGCGAGGCGAAAGCCTTCTTCATTTATGTCTGTAGATTGATTATGGACACTGTCAGCATAGGGCAGAGTTCATAAGGATGGCGTAAGCGGTTTATAAAGAATTCGTAAAGGTCCACTGAAGGATTTTATCCCTGCATTGAGCTAATCTTCGTAACGCGCTCTCGCAACCTGCTGGTCTACAAGTTTTTGTAAGAGTGAGCGAATCGGGGCGCCGTGCGGAACTAAACCGCCCATTAGCGCTCCCCGATGGCGGTAGCGGGAATTCTTAATTGGCGATCCACCATTCATTACCAGGCCCCCTTTTTGCGCCCCCACCACCAGACCAACCCGAGCGTTGCCGTGTTCTGTTCTTTCTTCAACACATCGGGCAGGTCGGTCAGGAAGAACGGCAGATTGGAATAGTCGCGCCGGTACTCACCTCGCAGCAGGAAGCCTTCGCCGAATTTGTACTCCGCCGTCAGCGTGTGTTCTTTCAGAGCCTGCGTCAGGCTGCTGAACAATCCGGCGCGATCCGACAGGTATTCGAACCTCCCGGCCATCGCGAAGTGCGGCGTGAATTGGTAGCGCGCGTAAGCCACGCCGCCCGTCACGCGCAGCGGCGGCGAATTTCGGAAGACCCGGTTGATAACGTAATCGCCTTCGAGCGCGAATGTCAGTTTGTCCGTCACGTTGAACGTGGCGTACGCGTCGAGAACGTGAAAACGGCCTCTGGCCTCGGGGTGGATCTCGACGGGCGAAAGCCCCGGCTGCGTCGGCAAGACAGGGAAAGTCGGATTGAGAATCGAGGTTCGGACGCGCTGCTCCTGTCCGACATAATAGTTGGCCTGCGCCGTGATTCGCTTCGTCGGTTTGAAGGTCAGCAGCGCGGCCTGCGACTTGAAGCCGTTGAAATCTTCACTCTGGTTGGCGCCGTTGACCAGCCAGTAGGTCGCTGTGAGCTTGTCGTTGAACGGGTAGGCCACGCGGAAGCCGAAATGGTAAAACGGCAAAAAGTTGAAGAAATACGACCGGCTGTAATTGAAATTATCTTTGGTGTAGTTGGTCTCGTAACCGAGCGCGCCCGCGAACTTGCCGAAATCAACCGTCAGGCCGTCTCCCAGTGGCGCGACGTAAGTCCCATACGCCTGCCAGATGTGGCGATAAACCTGCGGTCGCAGCTCGTTGACGGCGCTTCCCTGCACGGTCTCGGTCGCCTGGCCGAATTGCAGGTCGAGACGCGCGCCGAACCTGCGCCCGGCATCGCCGTTCGGCGCCTGCTCGAAGATGACGGCCGCCTGATTCAAACTGAAGCTATTGCTCAGCACGTCGTAGGCGCGCAGCAGGTTAATGCCGCCGAGCGGGCGGTTGAAGTTGTAGCCGTAATAACCGTCCACGGTCAGGTTGACCGTCGTGTCGCGCCAGAATTCGAGCGTCTCGCGATCGTCAGTGGAAAGTTTTGAAGTGTCCTTGTCCTTGGAAGTGTCCTTGTCCTTGGACGTCTGCGATTGATCTGAAGCGTCTTTGGACGTCTGCGATCGAGGCGAAGTGTCCTTGCCCGCGGCGCCTGGCGGCTTCGCTTGACCGCTACCCGGCGCGTCTGGAGGAGTGTCCTTACCCGCCGGGGCCGCCTTATCAGTCGTTGACGCCGGCTTTGCCGCGGACGCGCGCTTTTCCGCTTCGAGCCGGTTGATGCGCTCCTCCTGCCGTTCGATCATCTGGCGCATCTGGTCCATCAACTGGCGCATTCGGCGCATCTCTGCCGCAAGAGATGCGGCGTCCTGTTTCTCCTTTTCAGTTTTACTCTTCTGGCTTCCCTCTTCTTTGACTGACCTACTTTCACTTTCGGTGGAATACGACCGCGTGCGCGTTGTTTGGTTCACGACCGGCGTCTGAGTGAACGCCATGCCGAACGATAGTACCGTCGCAAGGCACATCGCGCAGTGGCGCGTCATCAGTTGAGTGACCATTTTGATTGCTCCCACGCCGGTTGTGTGGGGAGCCCTTGCGGAAGACAAGGGTGGCGTCCGGCCACGCTAACTTCATTGATCGTCATCCTCATCTTCGTAGCGCACGACTTTGGAGTGGCGTTGTGGCTTGTCTTTTTCCATCCAGTCCATGCAATATCCGCCGAAGATTAATAGCGGGACCGTCAGAAAGAACAGCGCAGTCCCGATGGTCGAGAGCCATTGCCGCGCGCCTTGATTACGCGTGGGCCAACTGGCCAGCGTGAACGCCGCGCCGAACAGCGCCGAAAAAATACCGCCGGCCAACCCACCCACGGCTCCTAACACCTGCGCTTTCGCGCGCAGGCTCCGGATCACCAACCGTGGCCTCGCCTCCGTTCGCGAGACTGGAGGCGTAGTCACGAACCGTTCCACGTCTTCTCTTTCTGATCGCTTCTGTCCGTATGGGAAGTTAGACATTGGAGCGTCCCTGCAATCATCATTCCCGCGCGAGGGAATATTGTTCTATGGATGTGCGATTAAGCGCCAAGCTGACAACATAGGACAATCCGTATAAGGATGGCGTAAGGGGTTTATAAAGAATTCGTAAACGCGCTGCGTGAAGCGCGGATCCTCTGTAAGGCGTCAGGCGCTTTCATCGGAAGAAGTTGAGATTGACGTGTCCCATATCGGAAGCTGTCGAGGTTATGTGGCTCCCGTACATACAGGCTGCGCAGATTGGCCATTGCCATTCTGTTCGATGTTATCGCCGGCCCTGACCGCGTTCGGCAATGCGCGCCGCCTGAGCGCATTGTACTTGTGCTGGATGAGGTGGACGGGTTGATAATTTCAAGCGACTCTTCGCCCGCTCGCGACCAGCGCCTCACAGCCAAGCGCGGCGAGGCCGCGGCGCAGGACACATGCGATCGGCGCTTCGTCATCAACGACCAAAATTCGCCATGAGCGGAAGGTTGATTCTACAGGTCGTTGGGCGTAATCTTCCTGGCCAGAATTTGTCTGCTGAATTCGCCGCTATCCTTTTGGGAATAGTGCGGCGATACGGGGGAACCGTCATCCCGCATTCGGGACACGGGGCGTATTGCGTGGGTCGTCTTGAACATTCACGCAAGGGAGACTTCCACTCCTAGCCCGTCAGCTAACCTCGTAAGCTATATGGAAGGGCGCCGCCGTGACCGATTACCAATGGCGCGGGGCTGTTGCCCCGCGCCCTTTTCGTTGCGGCATTACTGAAAGGGCCGAAATGACCACCCCGAACATTACCGCAGGGTCATTCAAGAAGTGGTTTTTTGAAGGAAAAGTTAAGGAACTCGAAGGGCCGCATGAGGCCGAGGGACGCCATCACAAGCACTCCTGGTGGCAGGTAATGTGCCTGACCGGTGTGGACTATTTCTCGACGCTCGGCTATCAGCCGGGCATCGCGTTTCTTGCTGCCGGCGCGCTTTCGCCGGTTGCGACTCTGATCCTTGTGCTGCTGACGTTGTTCGGCGCGCTCCCGATCTACAGCCGCGTGGCGCGCGAGAGCCCACATGGTGAAGGCTCGATCTCGATGCTCGAGAACCTGCTGCCGCGATGGCGCGGCAAAATTTTCGTGCTGGCCCTGCTCGGCTTCGTGACGACGGATTTCATTATCACCATGACCTTATCGGCCGCGGACGCCACTGCGCACATCATCGAAAATCCCCTGGTTCCGCGCACACTTGAACACCACCCCGTACTCGTGACACTGGCCCTGCTCGCGGTCCTGGGCGCGCTTTTCCTCAAGGGTTTCAAGGAGGCGATCGGGTTGGCCGTGGTCCTCGTCGTCGTCTACCTGGCGCTTAATGTGGTCGTCGTGCTTGTCGGGATCTACGAGGTGGTAACCCACGCCGAAAAAATTCCGGCGTGGCGCGATGCGCTCTTTGCTATGCCGAATGTGAGAGGCAACCCGCTGCTGATGGTCGGTGTGGCGCTGCTCTTGTTCCCCAAGCTTGCCCTGGGTCTGTCCGGGTTCGAGACCGGCGTCGCCGTAATGCCATTGGTGAAGGGGGAGCCGGGTGATGACGCGAAGTCCCCCACCGGCCGTATCCGCAATACGCGCAAGCTGCTGTTGACGGCGGCGCTGATTATGAGTGTGATGCTGATCGCGAGCAGTGTCGTAACCACGTTGCTCATCCCCGCCCACGAGTTCGCGGAGCCAACCAACACGACGCTAAAGGGGGCTGCGAACGGGCGCGCGCTCGCCTACTTGGCGCACCAGTACTTGGGCAACGCATTCGGAACGGCCTACGACCTGAGTACGATCCTGATCCTCTGGTTCGCCGGCGCGTCCGCAATGGCCGGGCTGCTAAACATCGTGCCGAGGTACCTGCCGCGTTACGGCATGGCCCCGGACTGGACGCGCGCCGCGCGCCCGCTGGTGCTCGTGCTTACCGCAATCGCCTTCGCCGTGACAATCATTTTCGACGCAGACGTCAACGCGCAGGGCGGCGCGTACGCCACCGGCGTGTTGGTGCTGATGAGTTCAGCGGCCGTCGCCGTCACCCTGTCGGCGTGGCTCGAGGGGGCGATTCGCTACGTGTTCCTGCTCATCGCCCTGGTCTTCGCCTACACGACGGTCCTCAACATCTACGAGCGCCCCGAGGGTATTAAGATCGCCTCCCTGTTTATCGGCGCGATCATTCTCGTTTCCTTCGTCTCGCGCGCAATGCGCTCGACAGAGTTGCGAGTCGAGAAGGTAGAATTAAACGACGCGGCTCGCGAGTTCCTTGAGGAAGCGCGGCAGGGGACGATCCGGATCATCGCCAACCGCCCCGACCGCGGCGACGTGGACGAGTACAGGCTGAAGGAGAAGCAGGAGCGCTGGAATAACCACATCCCGACCAACGACCCTGTGCTCTTTCTCGAGGTGCGCCCCGGCGACGTTTCCGACTTCGCGGGAGCGCTCAAGGTGCGGGGCGTGCGTGTGGGCGCCTACCGCGTGCTGCGCACGAGGAGCCCGGCGGTGCCGAACGCGCTGGCGGCTTTCCTGCTGCACGCGCGAGACGAAACCGGGCAGATCCCACACATCTATTTCGGGTGGACGGAGGGGAACCCTCTTTGGTACGTGGTGAAATTCATTATCTTCGGTGAAGGCGACACGGCGCCGGTGACGCATGAAATACTGAGGCAGGCCGAACCGGATCCGTCCCGCAGGCCGGCTGTTCACGTCGGCGGATAGGAGAAGACGGCTGATTCCTATAAGCCTGAGTGAGAGTGTCATTGGGACGCTGGCGTGAGCATTGCCGCTCCGCAGCTACTTCCCTTTCGTCTGCTTTTCGGCAATCTTATCGCGTAAAGCCACCAACAATTTACGCTTTCTTGCTTCATAGCCGAGTTCGTACTGCTGTACTTCAGGATCCTGTAGTGGACGCCAAAAACTGTCCAGTTTTTGGCGTCCACTACACCGGAATTGTCAAGACAGTTCGCCGAATGCTCACGAATCATCTACTTCAAGACGAGTAAACGAATTTTGCCGTCGGAGTTTCCGACCGCCAGGGTTTTGCCGTCGGGCGAGAGCGCCATGGAATTCAGCGAGCCGCTGTGAACCGGCCAGCGCCCGCGCATCCTCAGGAGCAATCCCACATCAGGTCCGCGAATGAAAGTGGGAGTTGGGCTGTAAACAGGAGGCGCGGCGGAGTCCGCGCCCGTGGTCGGATAAATCATTGCGAATGTACTGACAAAGGGCCATTTGGGAGGTTTCAAAACGCCAACAAGTTTGGCGGACTCACTATCATAAAAGCGGATGATACTGTCGCCGCTGCCGCCGATAACCTGTTTGCCGTCGCGTGAAAAGCTTATGGCGTTCAGCCAGCTCACTGGCGGCGCTGGATTTTTTTCAGATTTGGCGCTCGTTGCATCGGCGATCGTTTGCATCTCTTCCACCGAAAGCATCATGTCGGACGCCGTCTTTTTCAATTCATATGTGCGGCAATCCCAAATCTTCAGGTTTCGATCAAAACCCGCGCTCACCAGCAGACGGCTGTCGGGTGAAAACGCAAGAGAAGTGATCGATTTGATATGCCCCGGAAGCTTTTGCTTTAAGTCGCCGCTCTGCGCATCCCATAAAAAGACTTCAAATCTGGATTCCTCTTCGACGGACGCGCCGCGCCCGCCGTCTATCAAACGTGAGCCGCCCGCAATCAACTGCCCGTCCGGAGAAAAAGCTATAGGGCGGATCGCCGCGGAACTCGCTCGCAATCGGCGAATCAGCTTCCAATCGCCGGTCTCCCACAACGTGATTTCCCCAAAGGCGGGGCAGTCATTCTTGCAGTCTTTGTCTTCGGGCGTCGGGCCCGTGGCGATAGCCAGCCATTTGCCGTCAGGCGAAAAGTCGAGCGCCCATGCCGGTCCATTGTCATCATTGAGTCTGGTTTTTACCTGGCCGGTTTGCGCGTCCCACACCAGAACCTCGCCTTGATACACCAATGTGGTAATGGTGGTGTCGCCCGTGCGGCGGCTCGATTTCTCTTTCAGCATTGATTGCGCGCCTACCAGCGTTCGCCCGTCAGGCGAGTATGCGACCGAAAAGAAATGCATGCCGCGCGAGTTTTTCAGCTTCAACAATTCTTTTCCGGTCTCGAGATCAGTGACCTTGACGGAATTATCTCCCGCGCTGGCCAGACGCTTTCCATCGGGCGAAAACGCGACCGATGGAATGAAGTCCTCATGCCTCGAAAACACGACTGCATTTTTGGCAGGCGGTTCAGCAGGAAGAGGAGCCGAGGGACGTGAGTCTTGCGCTTTCGACTTGCCGTTCTGCGCGAAAGCCCGGTTGGCGATTGGCGCCTTCATATGGCCGCCGCCGGCGAAGATCGCCAGCATCACACTACCCATTAACCGAATGGATCGAAAGTTACCGAACTTCATCCATCGACTCCTCTCAGGCTGAAAGACGCAGATGCGCCAAGATTTTTATGCGGTCGGAGGCGTTGATCATTGTTTCGGCCACCGAGACTTACCAGACAGAAAAATGTAAGACAGAAAAATGAATAAGACCAGTCCTATTCTTCATTTTACCCCAGCATGCTACTGGTCGCGGGCGGACATATCGGACTGGTCATGCTGATCGTCAAATCCGGCTGGCTGAAGAGGCTGATTTCCCGCCTGGCCGCGGAAGGAACACGACAAATTGGAGTTTACCAGAGTATTTGGACGAATGAGATTGCTATACTATTTTCAAAATAGTGTAGTCGGCAACAGTACACTGGAGGAACTTATGACGAAGAATCCTGAACATCGCTACCTGTTTCCGGGAGCGCTGGAAATGATGATCCTTCAATCACTCCGGCTGAAGCCCATGCATGGCTATGCTCTGGCGAAACACATCAAGCAGGCTTCGGACGATCTGCTGCAAATCGAGGAAGGTTCCTTGTATCCCGCATTACAGCGGATGCTGAAGGAGGGATGGCTGGAATCGGAAGCCGGAGTCTCCGCGAAGAATCGCCCGATTCGGATTTATCGCATCACAGATGCGGGCCTCAAGCACTTGGAGCAGGAACTGTCCAGCTTAGAAAAAATGTTCGCCGGCATCATACGCGTGCTTGCGTCTGTTCAATCTTAGGAGGTCTCTATGGGATGGCTCAACCAAATCTTGTCGCGTCGCAGACGCTATAACGAACTTGCGGAGTCGATCCGAGAGCACCTCGAAGAAAAGATCGAAGACCTTATGGAGGCGGGCCTGTCGCGGGAAGAAGCCACGCACAGAGCTCGCCGGGAATTCGGGAATGTGCCGCTGATTGAAGAACGCAGCCGTGAAGTCTGGCAGTGGCCCAGGTTGGAATCACTTATTCAAGACTTGCGCTTCGGCGCGCGAATGTTGATGAAGAGTCCAGGCTTCACGCTGATTATCGCGCTTACGCTCGCGCTCGGCATTGGCGCGAACACGACGATGTTCAGCCTGCTGGATGCGGTGTTTTTGAGGCCGCTGCCCGGCATCGCGGAAGCGGAACGCATCGTGCAAATCGTGCGAACCAGGGCTAACGGGCAAGGATACGATTCGGTCAACTACGCTGACTATCGGGATTACCGCGACCAGAATTCGACCTTCACCGCTATCGCGGCGGAGCGCATGCAGTTGATTAATCTCAGTACGGACGGGATCGCTGAAACCGTCATAGGGGCGATGGTCTCGGGCAATTACTTCGATGTATTCGGCGTCAGACCCGCGCAGGGACGATTGTTGCGAGCTTCCGAAGCCGTGGTCGAAGGCGTGGATCCGGTGGCGGTCATCAGCGAGCGCTTGTGGCGCAACCAGTTGGGCGCGGGGCCTGTCATCGGCAAAACGATCAGCCTGAATTCGTATCCCTACACCATCATCGGCGTCGCGGCGGAATTCAATGGCACGAGTCGGATTGCGAGGACCGATGTCTGGATTCCGATAACGATGTGGCGGCAAGGTATAGGCGATCGTTTTGCGGCGCAGGCGAGCGATAGCCTGCTCAATGGCCGTGGCGGGTTTTGGGGTGGGCAGCATTATGGACGGCTCAAACCCGGCGTGACTAGAGAGCAGGCGCATGCCGATATTTCTACAATCGCGGCGCGATTGAGGCAAATCTATCCCGAGACGAATGCGAATCGAGGCGCGCGGGTCATCGCCGGCTTTGGCATAACACCGTGGGATCGTCGAGGTATAGGACGCTTCATCGGCCTACTCGGGATCGTGGTTCTCGTCGTCCAGTTGATCGCCTGCGCGAATGTCGCCGGGTTGCTGCTGGCGCGCGCCTCCGCCCGGCGGAAAGATATGGGGATTCGACTGGCGCTCGGAGCCGGACGATTCAGGATCGCGCGCCAGTTGCTGACCGAAAGCGCGCTGCTGGCGCTGCTGGGCGGCGCGCTCGCAATGGTGGTCGCGTTGTGGCTGACCTATTGGATTCGCTCGGAGGCGCCGGCTGAGTATCGAGATTATGGGGCGCCAATCGGATTCGCGCCGAATTGGCGTGTGTTGAGTTTCACGCTGGCGGTATCGCTTGCGACCGGCCTGTTGTTCGGTCTTGCTCCCGCGCTGCAATCCTCGAAGCCGGATTTGATTCCAGCGCTGAAAGACTCCGCCCGCTCTTTCAGCCATCGCAGCGGCGCCCGCTTGCGAGGTGTTTTGGTCGTCGCCCAGATCGCTTTGTCGCTGATCTTGCTGATCAGCGCGGGGCTGTTCATGAGAACGCTGCAAAAAGCGTATGCCATCAATGTGGGTTTTGAAGCTGAAAATGTGTTGACGGCAAAAGTCGATCTCAGAAGACAACACTATTCGGAAGCGCAAGGGCGCGAGTTTTATCAGCGACTGCTCGAACGCGCCGCGAGCCTGCCTGGCTCCCAGGCAGCGGCGCTGTCCAGTGACGTGCCACTATCAGGGCTCACCAGGTCATCTGCCGGCATCGTGGACAATCAGCCGGAATTCTATCTAGCTTTCCACATCGTCACGCCGGGTTATCTGGACACGATGGGCATTCCGTTGTTGGCCGGACGCCAGTTCGCCGAACAGGACGACGCCCGGTCGTCGCGTGTCGCCATCATCAACGAAACATTTGCGCGCCAGGGTTGGCCGAACCAAAACCCGGTCGGCAAATTTTTCAAAACTGGGCTGGGCGATCCACCGTTGACGGTCATCGGTGTTGTGCGAGACGCCAAGAGTGGGCATTTGTTTGAGAAGACGAATTGCGTCGCATACTATCCGTTGGCGCAAAAATATGACGGCGAAATGACGCTTCATTTGCGCGCCGTGACGAAGCCGGAACTGTTGATTGCCGCCGTGCGACAGGAAATCCGCGCGCTCGATCCGAAGCTGCCGGTCTACAACGTCAAGACGCTTGAACAGTATCGGCGCGACCATCTTTTCAAAGAGCGACTTCGAGCCGCGCTGATCGGCGGATTCGGTTTGCTGGCGTTGGTCCTGGCGAGCCTCGGTCTTTACGGCGTCCTGTCATACAGCGTCGCGCAGCGCACGCAGGAGATCGGCGTCCGGATGGCGCTCGGCGCGAGAGGCGGCGACGTGTTGTGGCTGGTCGTCGGGGATGGAATCAAGCTGATTGCGATTGGCGGCGCCCTCGGTCTAGCTGGCGCCTTCGCCGCAGCGCGCGTGTTGAAAAGTATGATCTATGGAATAACCACGACCGATCCGCTGACATTCATCGTGATCCCGCTGCTGCTGACTTTTGTAGCGTTGCTGGCTTGCTGGATTCCGGCGCGGCGGGCAACAAAAGTAGATCCGCTAGTCGCGCTTCGTTGCGAGTGAGCCGCATGGCCGCAAGCAATCAAGCGTGAGGGAATCAACTGTGCCTGAATGGAAACCAGACTATCAGATATGCTTGACAATGAAATGAACAAGCTGTTGGCGCTCTTGTTGGGCAATTCTCGCGCCAGACGAAAAAAATTTTCATATCGCCACATCGCGAGTCTCCTATAACTCGGCTCCGCTTCCTCCAGTCCCGGCGCCGCGAATTTCTACACAGCCATTGTGGAATACTTCGCAGTTGCGACGTTTTTTTACAGCCTGAACATCCCTGCCTTCATCGCTTCGAGCGACGGTAGTTACTGCCCGACGATCATTTAGGCCAATAATGATCTTCTTTAAATGTGATTTGGGTTAGCAACGGCGTAGTCTGGCAGGAGAGTTGCAACCTAGTGAAGGCGAGGAGATCTGATATGAAAATCCTGTTGGCTACTGATGGTTCGGATTACAGCAAGGCTGCCGTCAATTCGGTCGCGGAACGCCCGTGGCCCGAAGGCAGTGAAGTGAAGATCGTCTCCGCGACGGAGATTCCAAATGTGTCCGCGACAGAAGCATGGGTGTTGCCCGGCAGTTACTACGCGGAATTGGATGGGGCGGCGAAAGCGCGGGCGGAGGCGGCGGTCAAGGAAGCGGCTGAGCGTATCAAGGCTGGAAATACCCCCGGACTTAAGATCATCACGGAGGTTAAAAACGGCCATGCTAAAGAAGTGATCTTAGACGAAGCCGAACGATGGGACGCTGATTTGATCGTGCTCGGATCACACGGCTACAGCGCATGGCAGCGATTCCTGCTCGGCTCGGTTTCACACGCCGTCGCCACGCATGCTCATTGCTCAGTCGAGATCGTGCGTCTAAAAACACGCGCGGAAAAATAGTAAGGAGAAGATATTTCGAATGCAGTAAAATCGTCGACGGCGACGCCGCCGTTCACAGTGATGCCAATTTCTGCGAGAATGGCGACTTGTTGTTCGATAGTGACCCGATTGAGAAGCTCCACGTTAGTGTCCTCCGCGCTCAGCGTGTGTTATTTTACCATCTCCCCCCCCGAGGTATACTTCCTACCCCCACTGACGGCGCCATTGCCCGATTATTTTAGTAGATGGGAAATACTCCATGAAGCCTGACAGCAAGAACTCGAAAGCTTTGGTAGTTGGCGGGATCATCCTCGCCTCCGCATTCGTCATAACTGCGATCGTCCGCCCGAAGACTCTCGACTGGATTTTGCATCCGAGCGAGGAGAGAAGTGACCAAATAAAGAAGG
>Ga0207428_10002078_pt1 | contig 20173 bp, 14 predicted proteins | sample RhiMethybrSRZTD1_FD_187600 | JGI IMG/M metagenome (GOLD analysis project Ga0207428, IMG submission 187600) | Populus rhizosphere microbial communities from Tennessee, USA - Rhizosphere MetaG P. TD hybrid SRZTD1 (SPAdes) (version 3) | ecosystem: Host-associated > Plants > Roots > Rhizosphere >...
TCGACCAGGAGCGAGGCGATGGCCGGCTCCTCGGCGACCAGATCGAAGGCGGAGGAAGCCGCCATCTCGGCGGCCGCCTCGTCGCCCAGCTGGCGGCGGAGGTCGGCGAGGGCGAGGAAGCTGGTGGCGCGCTCCGGGGCGGTGCCGGTCCGCGCCAGCCGCTGGTAGACCTCGGCCGCGTTCCGGTGATCGCCGGCGTGGCGCGACACATCGGCCAGCGCCGCGAGGACGCCGCGGTCGTCGGGGGCCAGGGTGACCGCCTCGGCGAGGATGCGCTGGGCGCGCGCGTAGTCGGGCACCCGGTCGGTCCAGATCCGCGCCTGGGCGAGCAGGGCGTCGCGCCGGCCAGCGGTGTCGGGCGCGACCTCGGCCAGCTGCTCGTAGGCGCGCGCGGCGTCCGCCCAGTGTCCGGCGGCGACGTGCAGCTCGGCGAGCAGTCGCAGGAGCTCGGCCGAGCCGGGGCGCAGGCGCGCGGCCCGCTCGACGTCGCCGATGGCGGCGAGCACGTCGCCAAGGCGCTCGGACAGGATCTGCGCCCGGCGGACCAGGAGCTCGGTGCGCCTCGCCTCGTCGGTGATCGCCTCGATCTGATCCGACAGGACGGCGGCGGCGTCGCCCCACTCGCCGGTCTGTTCGAGGATCTCGAGCGTGTGGGCGAGCGCCTCCGGGTGGCCCGGCTGGACGGCGAGGACCGATCGGAAGTGGCGGACCGCAGCCGCCTGATCGCCCAGCCGCTCGAGACAGAGGCGCGCCGCCTCCTCGTACATCTCGACCTGGTTGCGCGGATCGCGCATCTGCGCGGCCAGCGCCGCCGCGGCGGCCGCCGCCTCGGCCCACTCGCCCGCCTTCTGGCGCAGGCGCTTGCGGCCGTCGAGCGCGGGCGGGAAGTCGGGCACTGCCGCCAGCGCGTCGCCGTAGGCGGCATCCGCCTCGCCCTGGCGGTCGCCCTGCTCGAAGAGCGAGCCGGCAGCGCACAGGAGGAGCGCCCGGCAGGGGCCGTCGCGCAGCATGCGGGCGCGCGCCGCGGTGATGGCGGGCAAGCGGGGGTCGTTTTCCAGCCGGGCCAGACTTCTGGCCAGGCCGTCCAGCGTCTGCGCCTCGTTCGAGTGGCGCAGGGCGGCCGAATAGGCCTCCGCCGCGATCTCGGCGCCGCCGCCGCCATGCTCGATGGCGGCCGCGCGCAGGCGGAGCAGCGCCGAGGCCAGGCGTGGATCGCGAGTGGCGCCGGCCGCCATCTCGAGCCAGCCGACCGAGTCGCCGACCACGGCGAGCGCCAGGCGCAGGCGATCGAAGCAGGCTGCGGGCCCGGCGTGGAGCGCCATCGCCTGCTCGTAGAGCTGGGCGGCGCGGGCGGCGTCGCCCAGGCGCTGCTCGACCACGCGGGCGAGGCGGACGAGGAGGCGGGCGCGCGAGGCCGGCTCGCTGGCGGCGCCGGCGAGGGCGTCGCAGGCGGCGGCCACCGCGGCCCAGTCACCGGCGCGCTCGCGGATGCGCGCCAGGCCCCAGAGCGCGGTCGCCAGCTGGGGTGCGAAGGTCAGCGCTTCCCGGTAGAGCGCCGCCGGCCGCTCGAGGGCGCCGGCGTCGGTGGCGTGCAGCTCGATGAGCATCGCCGCCTGGGTGAGGAGGCGGGCGCGATCGAGCGATGCCGGCGCCGCCACCGCCTGGTGCTCGAGCAGCTCGGCGAGCTCGGCGAAGGAGGCGCGCGCGCGCAAGAGTCCCTCGAGGCCGACTCGCGCCAGCCGGTAGGACGGCAGGCGGGCGAGCGCCTCCTTGTAGGCGGCGATGGCCTCGTCCGGCTGCGCCAGGTGCTCCTCGGCGATCTGGCCGATCCGGTAGAGGATGGCGGCGGCTTCCTCCGGGCGCTCGGTCGAGGCGAGCAGCTGGCGCTCGGTCTCGATGAGGTCCTCCCAGCGCGACTGGCTGCGCTGGAGCCGGAGGATGGCGTTGAGGGCGTGCTCGTGGCTCGGCGCGCGCGCCAGCACCTGCTGGTAGGCGGCGAGCGCGCGCACCGGATCGTCGAGCCGCGTCTCGACCACGCAGGCGATCCGGTAGAGCGTGGCGACCACGTCCTCCTCGTCGTCGAGCAGCTGCGCCTGCCCGGCCAGCACCTCGACGTGCTCCGGCCACTTGCCGGCGTCGGCCAGCGCGCGGGCGAGCGCCGCCAGGACCGGGAAGTTGTCGGCCGGGGCGCCGCCGAGCGCGGCGCGCAGCTGGGTTGCCGCCCGCTCGGGCGAGCCGGCTCGCTCGAGGTAGAGCTGGGCGAGCGCGAGCCTGAGCGCGCGCACCCGCCGCGGGCTCTTCGAATGGGCGAGCTGCTGCTCGTAGAGCGAGATGAGCGGCTCCCAGCGGCCGGCGGCGCGGTAGATGCGATCGAGGGAATCGATGGCGGCCGACTGGCCCGGGTCGAGGGCGAGCGCCCGCTCGTAGAGCGCGGCGACGTCGTCGGTGCTCTCCGGGTGGACCTCGCACAGCTGGGCGAGAGCCACGTACCGCCCGGCGCGCTGGACCGGATCGGCCAGCCGGTTGGCCTCGACCAGGAGCAGGGCGGCGAGATCGGCCCAGCGCCGGTGGGCTTGATAATGGGCAGCGAGCGCGTGAGCGGCGGCGGCCAGGGTGGGCGCCGCCTCGAGCGCGGCGTGGTAGCAGCGCAGCGCGTCCTCGGAGCGGCCCAGCCGGCTCTCGTACACGGTGCCGAGGCGAAGGAGGATGCCGGCCCGGCGCATCGGGTCGTCGAGCCGCCCGACCAGCTCCTCGTAGATGCGCACCAGGTCGGGGTAGCGGCCCTCCTGCTCGTAGAGCGCGGCCAGCTTGCCGAGCGGGACCACGTCGGGGGCCAGCACGGCGGCGCGCTCGTAGCAGCGGGCGGCGGCGACCCCGTCGCCCAGGCTCTCCCAGAAGACGTCGCCGGCCCGCTCGTGGTAGGCGAGGCCGGGATCGATCTCGCCCATCTGGTCGGCCTCGGCCAGGAGCGCGCGGGCGTGATCGGTCCAGTGCGAGGCGCGCAGGTGCAGCGACTCGAGCGCGGCCTGGGCGGCCGCGCCCTGCGGATCGGCCTCGAGCGCGCGCTCGTAGGCGAGGCGGGCGCCGGCCAGATCGCCGAGCTGGCACTCGCGCAGGCTGGCGGCGGCGGTGAAGAAGGCGGCGCGCGCGACCTGATCGTCCGTGCGCGACGCGGCGGTCTCCCACGACTCGGCTGCGGCGCGCTGGTTGCCCCGCTCGAGCGCCACCGCCGCCAGGGCCAGATGGGCGCCGAGGTCCTGCGGGTCGAGGCCGACCACCTCGCGGAAGGCGCGCTCGGCCGATTCGGATCGCCCGGCGGCGTCCTCGATGCCCGCGATCTGCCAGAGCAGCGGCGCCCGCTCGGAGGCGTCGCCGGCCAGCGGGATCTCGGCGCGCGCGGCGGACAGGATCTCCTCGGCGTCGCCGCGTCGCTCGGCGAGCCAGCGGCGGGTCATCGCGACGAAGCGGGCGTCGGGCGCAAGCGCGGCGGCGCGCGCGTGGGCGGCGGTCGCCGTCTCGACGTCGCCTTGCTGCTCGAGGGCGATGCGGGCGTGGAAGGACAGGAGCAGGGCGGCGCGGGTCGGAAGCGACCCGGCCACCGCCTCGGCCTCGCGGATCCAGCGCTCGCTCGAGGTCGTGGCCCCCTCGGCCGCCGGTGCTGCCGGCGGCGGCCGGTCCGGACGCCCCCTGGGCGCTTGCGGCGGCGAGGAGCGCGGCGCTGGCGCTGGCGGTGATGTGCGCGCCGGTGCCGGAGCGGCCGTGCGCGCCGGTGCCGGCGAGGCCGCGGGCGACGTCGCCCGCGCCGGTGCCGGAGTGGCCGCCGGCGAGGCCGCCCGCGCCGGTGCCGGAGTGGCCGCTGGCGAGGCCGCCCGCGCCGGTGCCGGAGTGGCCGCCGGCGAGGCCGTCCGCGCCGGTGTCGGGGCGGGTTCGGCGGTCCGGGCGGGTGCCGGGCCGCGAGCGGCCGTCTGCGCCGGTGCCGGCGAGGCCGCGGGCGACGCCGCCCGCGCCGGTGCCGGCGAGGCCGCCCGCGCGGGTGTCGCGGCCGCTGCCCCCACTCGCGCCGGCGGATCCGGCTCGGGCACCGGAGCGGGTAGCTCGTCGCTCCAGCTTTCATCCACCGGCGGCGACGTGGTGCCGCGGACCTCGAGGATGTCGGCCTCCTCGAGCATCTGGGTCTCGTCGTGCTTGTCCGGGCGCCGGCCCCGCGGGGCGGGAGTCTTGTCCTTCTCCATGGGGATGGGTCGCTCCGACCGAAGTCAGCGATGGTATCACCAGCGCCCGGCGGCCGCCCCGTCACCGGCAGGTCAGCTTCGGCGACCAGCCGGGCGGGAAGCGATCGTGCCGCTCGCCCTCTCCTCCCGCCTCTTCGGGTCTCTCAGCATAAAAAACAAACGTGTGCTTTTGGATCGCTTCCTGCACCGCACGCCCGCATGGCCCGTCACATGTCTCCACTCCGCCGGAAGCTTTCGTCCGCTCGTGCGCTCGCCCTGCTGACTGGCGTGGGCACTGCGGCGCTCTGCAACCTTTCGGTCGCACGCGCCGACGACACCACCACCCCGTACCCCGGCGTCACTCACATCCGACGGGTCACCAGCAGCCAGCGCATCCATGTGGTCAAGATCGACCTCTCGCTCAAGACCATCCGCCTGCGCGCCACCCGGCCGCCGGGTGGCAAGACGGTCCCGACCTTCGCCTCCGAGTACGGTGTGCACGTCGCGATCAACGGCGACTTCGGCACCCGAACCGCGCCGTGGAAGACCAGCGGGCTGGCGATGGGCGACGGCCAGGTGTGGTCCAACACATCCGATAGCGCCCACGAGGGATGGGTCGCCTTCGGGGTCGACAACCGGGCTCTCCTCTCGTCGCCAGCCGACATCATCGCGGCACCAGAGGACTGGATGCGCGAGATCATCGGCGGCCGACCGCAGATCGTCGACCAGGGCGTCGCGCTCGACCCCGTGCCACCCTGGTCGTTCGACGGCTGCGATCCGCACTTCTGCCAGAACGAGCCCCGCAGCGCGATCGGCCTCAGTCAGGACGGCAAGACCCTCATCCTGGCCACCATCGACGGCCGGTACACCGGCGCCGCCGGCATGACCACCAAGCAGGTGGGCGCGCTCATGGTCGAGTTCGGCGCCTGGCGCGCGCTCAACATCGACGGCGGCGGGTCGACCACCCTGGTCATCGGGTCGGAGGGCGGGGTGGTCAACAAGCCGTCGGACGGCTGCTGCCGGGTGGTTTCGAACCACCTCGGCGTCCAGATCGTCGAGCCGTTCGGTGACCTGACCGGTTTCGTCCGCCACGCGGCCATCGACAACGAGGCCGAGCCGATCGCCGGGGCGGTCGTGTCGCTGTCGACCGGCGAGACGGCCACCACCGACGCCGAGGGCCGCTACACGTTCACCCACGTCGCCGCCGGCGACGTCACGGTCACGGCGTCGGCGGCCGGCTATACGGACGCCACGGTCGATCGCTACGTCGCAGCGGCCGACACCACCTGGGGCTCGATCGCGATGTTCGAGCCGGACGAGGCCCCCGACGGCGCGCCGGCTGCCACGGGTGACGGTGGGCCGGCGCCGTCGGGGGATGCGGACGGCGGCTGCGAGACCACCGGGCAGAGCGGCGGGTCGACCGCGGCCGCCCTGCTCCTCGTCCTCCTGGCCGGGCGGCGACGCCCACGCGGCTTGCGCCGCCGCGCCGCGCCGGGCTAGCGTCGACCACCAGGAGGTCGACCGTGAGCTGGAAGAAGGTGAAGAGTCTGTTCGTGGTGTCGGACAACCAGTCGGCCGCCACGCCGGCCGATCTGTCGTCGGTCGAGGCGCAGGTCGACGCCGACCTGGCGGCCCTCGAGCTGCCGGCCGGCCAGGTCGGCAACCTGCCCGCCGGGACCGACCCGACCGTGCTCAAGGGGAACATCGACTTCCAGGCCCTCTACGATCAGGCCGGCATCCCCAACACCGACGAGGTCGAGCAGCTCGAGAAGTTCCTCGAGGGTCTCGACAACACCCTGCCGCAGGCCTCGCGCCTGGCCGCCGCCAAGGCGTTCCTCAGTGCGATCGGCAAGTCCCCCAACCACGTCGTCGAGGACGCCGGCCGCAAGATCCAGGTGGTGCGCGCGGTCGGCGAGGTCAAGGGCACCGACGCCTCCAGCCGGCAGAACGAGCTGCAGTCGGAGATCGCCCGCCTCGAGAGCGAGATCGAGCAGTGCCGCTCCGCAATGGAAGCGATCAACGCCGAGCTCGAGGGCGTCCGCCACCAGTGCGCCGTCGAGGAGGGTCGCCTCCAGGCCGCCCGCGTCTTCTTCGGCCACCTCGGCAACGTGAGCAAATGACGGTTGAACCGCCACGGCCGCCACATCAGAGTTTCTTGGGAGGGACGTGAGCGAAGCGCTGGATCGTTTCGGTCGGCTCGTCATGGAGACCCTGCGCGACCGGGCCTTCGAGACGGCCGACATGATCCTCTCGGGTGACTCGAAGGCGCCGAGCCTGGCAACGCTTCAAGCGGGACTCGCGCGCTTGGACGATGGGGAGCGAGAGCTGGCCCGCCGGCTGGTGCGGATCGTGTTGGACTCCGCGATCCACGACTTCCTCTTCGCCCTTCACGAGCTCCATGAGGCGGACCGACCGATCCTGCTGCTGGCCGACGGCGAGGACGTCGCGGCCAGCAGTGACGGCCTCCATGGCGAGGCCTTCGGCGACACAGGCTGGCAATCGCGCTTCAGTCGCTACGGCCGTGCGCCCGACGAAGCGTGACTGGCCGCATCGCCGGGTGCCTCGGTTCATCGAAGAAAACCCCACGATATCGTCTCCCGGACATGTCCGGTCCGCCGGACAGCGTCCGGCCCTCCGGACACGCGCCGGGGCGCGTTCGTCCGGCCCTCCGGACAGCGTCCGGCCCTCCGGACACGCGCCGGGGCGCGTTCGTCCGGCCCTCCGGACAGCGTCCGGCCCTCCGGACACGCGCCGGGGCGCGTTCGTCCGGCCCTCCGGACAGCGTCCGGCCCTCCGGACACGCGCCGGGGCGCGTTCGTCCGGCCCTCCGGACAGCGTCCGGCCCTCCGGACACGCGCCGGGGCGCGTTCGTCCGGCCCTCCGGACAGCGTCCGGCCCTCCGGACACGCGCCGGGGCGCGTTCGTCCGGCCCTCCGGACAGCGTCCGGCCCTCCGGACAGCGTCCGGCCCTCCGGACACGCGCCGGGGCGGTCGTCCGGCCCACCGGACAGCGTCCGGCCCTCCTGGCCTCACAGCTGGCGGAAGCGCTCGACGATCTCGCGCTCCATGGCGGGGAACTTGGGGTCGAGCTCGAGGTTGTCGCGCCAGGCCATGCCGCGCTCGACCATGTCGTAGCTGTGCTGGATGCGGGCGCCGGGGATGACCTTGCCCTCCGGCGTGCGGTCGCGGCCGAGCATGAGCAGGGTGTCGGAGACCAGCATCGCGGCCCGGATGTCGTGGGTCACGATGATGATCGTGTTGAGCTCCTGCATGTGGGCCACCTCGGTGACGAGCTTGATCACCTCTTCGAGCGCGATGGGATCGAGACCGGAGAAGGGCTCGTCCATCAGCAGGAGCGACTTGTTGTGCACCAGCTGCTGGGCGATGGCGACCCGCTGCCGCTGCCCGCCCGATAACTGCGCCGGGTAGAAGCTGCCGCGGTCGGCCAGCCCGAAGCGCTCGAGCAGGTGGCTGGCTTTGTCCTTCGACTCGCCGCGCCCCATCCCGTTGGCGACCCCGGCGGTGACCAGGTTGCCCATCACCGTCCGGTGGCGGAGCAGCACGTAGTTCTGGAAGATGAGCCCGACGGTGCCGGCCGCCATCGGCTGGCTCTTCTGGCCGAGAATGACGCCGGTGTCCGGCTTGTCGAGCCCGGCGATGAGCCGGAGGAGTCGCGTCTTGCCGACCCCGGACGGGCCCAGCAATCCGACCAGCTGCCCGGTCACCTTGCCCGGGCGGATCCGGTCCCTCACCTCGAAGCTGAGCTTCTCGAGGATCTGGTTGTTGCCGAGCCGCTCCGACACCTCGCGGACCTCGAGCAGCGTCTCGCCGAAGCTGTCGGTCATCGCCGCACCCGCTCCATCGCCACGTAGGGGCAGAGGACCCGTGTGATGACGCCGACCGCGTAATCGAGGATGAGGCCGACCACCAGGATGACGAGCAGGATGGCGTAGACCTCGGCCAGCTTGAAATGCTTGTTCTGGTTGAGAATCATCGCGCCCAGGCCGCCCTCGGCGCGCGAGATGCCCTCGACCATGGTGATGAGGGCCCAGCCGATGGCCAGGTTCTGCCGCATCACCTCGAGCGCCTTGTCGAGCGTCCCGCGGATGACGACCTCCCACAGGATGCGTCCCTCGGAGGCGCCGAGCACGCGCATGTGATCGAACTGCTCGCGCGGGATCTCGATCACCGCCTGCGCCATGCTGGTGACGAAGAAGCTCGTCATGCCGAAGGTCAGCATGGCGACCTTGAGGTCGTAGCCGCCGCCGGTGAACAGGGTGAACGGCACCACCAGGCCGGTGAGGCCGAGGAAGCGCAGCTTCGAGACCGCCTCGACCACCGGGCGGAAGAACGGGATGACCGTGGCGTAGGACAGCGCCAGCGAGATGAGGACGGTCAGGAGCAGGGCGTGGAGGATGAGCCGGATGGTGGTGAACAGCTCCGGCCCCATGCCGTGCTCCCACCAGAGCGAGCCGAGCGCGTGCCACACCTCGCCCGGCCTGGGCAGGGTCTCGAACGGGACCGCCAGCCAGGCGAGGAACGCCAGCGCGACCCAGAAGGCGACCAGGCCGAGCACCATCGCGCGGTCGACCGCGCGATTGGGCAGGAAGGCGTTCTTCAGCTGCTGTGGGACCGCCATCGCCTATTTCGCCGTGCCGAGCACGATCTCGACGCGGCGGTTCCTGGCGCGCCCCTCGGTGGTCGAGTTCGGCTCGAGCGGCTGGGTCTGGCCGTGGGCGAACACCTGGATGCGGCCGGCCGGGAAGTTGGTCGGCGATTTCTGCTCGAGCCAGGTCTTGACCGCGAAGGCGCGCTCCTCCGACAGCTTCTGGTTGCGGTCCTGGCCGCCCTGGTTGTCGGTGTGGCCGTGGATCTCGACCAGGGTGCCGCTGGCGATGACCAGGTCCTTGAGCAGGGTGTCGAGCTGCTGCGTCGAGTTCCCGGTGAACTTGGCGCTGCCGGTGGCGAACTGGATGTTCCACGCCTTGCGCGAGACGACCTCCTCGACCTTCGACCCCGCCTCGAACTTCGGCAGGTCGGCCTCGGTCTTGGGCGCCTCGCCCGACTTGGCCAGCGCCTGCACGTACGAGACGTCGAGGATGTCCTTGACCGGATAGAAGTTCGGCATGAGATCCGGATACTGCGACTTCACCACGTTGCCGAAGACCGTGTAGGTGGCGGCGAAGGCGTTGGTCGAGCCGGGCGCCAGGCCGAACAGCTCGAGGTTGTCGGCCAGGTTGTTGACCGACGAGCCGCCGAGCTCGACCTCGAGCCCCTTCTTGTCCTTCACCTTCTGCACCGTGAAGTACTTGTGCCAGTAGTCGGCGTCCTTCTCGCCGTAGACCACCGCGCTGATCTCGGCGGCGCGGTGCAGCGCCTCGTCGCTCTGCTTGATCTGGTCGCCGGCCTCGAAGATGGCCGCCAGCATGCCCTCGACGATGGGCCGGTTCGCCGCCATCCACTTCTTGTTGCCGATGATGACGTTCGGCATCTGCGAGCGGTACTCCTGGGTCGACACGATGGAGACCAGGCCGCCCTTGCCCTCGGCCACCGTGACGTCGCCCGGGGTCCAGGTCACCACGCCGTCGACGCAGTGCTTCTCCTTCTGGCCGGTCTTCACGTTCTTGAGCTCGGCGCAGTAGCCGGTGACGTACTTCTGGGCGGCGTCGATGTAGTCGGAGGCGGCGTGCCAGTTGAGCGCGTCCGGGTCGTAGGTGGTGTCGTCCGGGTTGTTCGCGATCTTGTTGTCGCCCAGCCACTTGAGCGCGATGTTCCAGTCGCCGTCGCGCAGGTAGCCGGAGACCAGGCCGCCCTTGGCCTTCTGCGGGTCCTCCTTCCACGCCGGCGGACCCATGAACTTGTCCTCGCCGCGGCTGTAGCCGGCCGAGCCGACCACCACCGCCATGTAGTCGGGGCCCAGCTTCTTCAGCCGGTCGTTCAGGCCCTTGAAGAAGGCGGCCGAGCCGTCACCCATGATGGCGACGAAGTGCGCCCCCTCGGTCGGGTTCTTCTCGCCCGCCTTGAGCTTCTCGGCGAAGGCGAGCATCAGGCTCTGCATGGTGTCGACGTTGTCCTCGCGGATGAGCTTGAGGTTGACGCCGTGCTTGCACATCAGGCTGTCCTCGACCGCCTGCTTGCCGCCGGTGGCGAGCATCATTCCGGACTGCGCGTTCCACGCCCAGTGATAGAAGCGGACCTCGGGCAGGTTGGGGCAGCCCGGCTTGGTCGGCACCGGCTGGGGCGCCGGCTTCCTGCTACCGCCCTCGCCCGGCAGCTCGGCGACCGGCGGCACGTTCGACTTCTGCGCCTCCTTCTTGCCGGGCATCCACTTGCCGCGATTGATGTAAACGGCGGTGCCGACCGCGCCGATCACGACGGCGGCGATGAGCCCTTTGGACAGCGGAGTGAGCTTTGCCATGCGGACGCCTCCCGGGTGCGGCATCATTTCCAGTTCGTGACGCCGCGTCAAGTGCGCGTGGTATCGTGAGGATCAGGTGAGCGAGGCGAAGCGGAAGAAGAGCCTCATCGGGCGCGCGTTCGCCAACCAGTACAACTACATTCTCCTGGGCGGAGCCGGGCTGTTCGCCCTGGCGACCTTCTCGTGGCTGCCGCTGGTGGTCGGCGCCGGCATCGAGGCGCTGTGGCTGACCTTCGGCCCCGACACCTCGTTCTTTCGCAGCTGGGTGGAGAAGCAGGAGTCGGCCGAGACGCGCGAGCGCTTCGCCCGCGAGGCACAGACCGCGCTGGCCGGGCTCGACAAGGGCTACATCGCGCGCTTCAAGCAGCTCGAGGCGCTGGCGCAGGAGATCAACAAGCTTGCCGAGGACAACCCGAGCCTGGAGAACGAGCTCATCGCCGAGGAGATGAAGAAGCTCGGCAGCCTGCTCCGCTCCTTTCTCCAGATGGCGGTCGTCCACCAGCGGCTCGGCGAGTACATCGGCGACAACAGCGAGACCGAGATCCAGCGCGAGATCAACCGGCTCGAGCGAGCGCTGCAGACCGAGCGCAGCCGCGAGGTGCAGGCCAGTCTGCGGCAGAACCTCGCGCTCGAACAGAAGCGGATGCGCCAGCACGACAGCATCGCCTCCGCCTTCAAGGTGGTCACCATCAAGATGGACACCCTGGAGAAGGCGTTCCGCTACCTGCGCTCGCACATCCTGGCCATCGGCAAGCACGAGGAGCTGTCGACCGAGATCGACGAGCTGGTGCTCGGCGTCGATTCGGTCGAGCAGCTGCAGGCGGAGACCGAACCGCTGGTGGACGAGCTCAGGAGTGCCCGGGCGGCGGCGGCGCGGACCCAGAAGGTCCGCTAGATGCGCGCCGCGTGGCTCGTGCTGGCGGCCGCGGCGGCCTGCGCGGGAGCCGATGCGCGGCCCGAGCTGGGGAGGGAAGGGCCGCGCCTGGTCGTGCTCGTCGTCGTCGATCAGCTTCCTACGTGGATATTCGACAAGCGGTTGTCAAGCCTGCCGCAGGATGGCGGATTCCGCCGCGTCCTGCGCGACGGTGTGTATTTTTCCAATGCGCTCCTGCCCTACGCGGCGACCTCGACGTCGACCGGCCACGCCGCGCTGACCAGCGGCGCGCCGCCGGTGGTGTCCGGCATCATCGGCAACAAGTGGTTCGACCGCGAGGCCGGCGTCGAGATCGAGGTGGTCGAGGACGCGCGGCAACCGCTGCTCGAGCAGGCCGGCGGCGAGGGCCAGCTGGCCGGCGCGTCGCCGGCGCGACTCGAGGTGGAGTCGGTGGGCGATGCGCTGGAGCGAGCCACCGGCGGCCGCGCGCGCGCGGTGTCGGTCAGCCTCAAGTCGCGCGCCGCCATCCTCATGGGCGGGCGCCGGCCGACCCGCGCGGTCTGGTACGAGAAGTCGCCGCCGATGTTCACCACCAGTCGCTACTACGGCGAGCGGCTGCCCGACTGGCTGACTGCTCTGGCCCGCGCGCACCCGATCGCGCCTCGCCTGGCCCACTACCGCTGGACGCCGCGCGACCCGGCGGCACTGGCCCGCGCCACCGGCCTGCCCGACCGCTCGCCCGCCGAGCCGGGCAAGTACGGGCTCGGGTCCAGCTTCCCGCACGTGCCGAGCGAGGCCGAGCACCCGGAGAGCGCGCTGGTCGCCACGCCGCTGGCCGACGAGCTCGTGCTCGAGGCGGCGCTCGCCGCGCAGGCCGGCGAACAGCTCGGGCGCGACGCGGTGCCCGACCTCCTGTGCGTCAGCTTCTCGGCGCACGACCATATCGGGCACGGCTGGGGGCTCGAGTCGTGGGAGTCGACCGACCAGTTCGCCCGGCTCGACGGCGTGCTGGCGCGCTTCTTCGCCGCACTCGACGCGCGGGTCGGGCGCGGCCGCTGGGCGCTCGTCCTCACCAGCGATCACGGCGGCACTGCGGTGCCCGAGCACTCCGGCGGCGCCCACGTGGATCCCGACCGATTCGCGGCGCCGCTCGAGGAGGCTGCCCGCGCGGTGGCCGGCGAGGGCGACTGGATCGCCTTCGTCCACGAGCAGTGGATCTACCTGTCGCCGGCCGCGCGAGCCCTGCCGGGCGCGACGCGCGATGCGCTCCTCGACGCTCTGGTCGCCGCGCTCCGCCGCCAGCCCGGCGTGGCGGTGGCGCTGAGGACCGACTCGGTGCGCGGTGGATGCGAGCGGCGGAGCGGCATCGCGGCGCTGGTCTGCCGCGCCGCCCACCCGCGCGCCGGCGAGATCTTCTGGGCCCCGCCGCCCGGCTCGGTCGCCATGAAGCTCCCCTGGGACGCCACCAACCACATCAGCCCGAACCGCTTCGACCGCGCGGTACCGCTCGCGGTGGTGGCCCCCGGTCTGCGTCCGCGGCGGGTCGACGGCGCCGTCTCGACCCTGCAGGTCGCCCCGACCCTGGCGCGCCTCCTCGGCATCCCGCCGCCGCGCGCTTCCACCGCCCCCGATCTACTGGGTGGAGCCGGGCCCTCGAGCACTGCGCCGGCGCGCACCGGCAGGCATCGCTGACACCGCTTCGAAGTCGACCTCGAACATCCACGGCCAGTACTTGCCGGTGATGAGGAAGTGGCCGCTCTCCGGCATCCAGGCGATGCCGTTGAGCACGTCGGCTCTCTCTCGCTCGTCGGCGGTGAGGAGGCCGCTGGCATCCACCACGGCGACCACGCGCCCGTCGCGCGGATCGATGCGCACGATGGCTTCCTCCTGCCAGACGTTGGCCCAGACGGCGCCGGCGGTGCACTCGAGCTCGTTGAGCCGAACCACCGGGCGACCCTCGAGGGTCACGCGGACGCTTCGCCGCACCGCGAAGGTGGTCGGATCGCGGAAGACCAGCTGGTCACTGCCGTCGCTCATGACCAGGCTGTTCCCGTCGTGGCACAGGCCCCACCCCTCGCCGTCGTATGAAAACTCGCGGACCGGCGCGAAGTCGGCGCGGCGAAACACCAGAGCGCGTCCGTCCTGCCAGGTGATCTGGTAGAGGAGGTCATCGGCCAGAGCGAGACCCTCGGCGAACAGGGTCGCTGCGTTGTCCCGCCGGCGCACGACCTCGCCGGTCGCGAGCTCGACCAGGCGCAGGGAGGAGTGGCCCACGCCGCCGGTGCTCTCGTAGAGATCGCCGTCGTGCCAGACCAGACCCTGCGTGAAGGCGTCGCGCTGGTGCGGGTAGCGCTGGATGACACGCGCGCGCAAACGCTCGACCGGCGCCTCCTCGCTCGTCCCGGGATCGACGCTGCCCTCTTTGCCGGGCCCGCCGGCCGGCGCGTGGCCGCTGTCGGCCGTGCGATCGGCGAGGAGACGCGCCGCGGCGATCGCGACCATCGCGGCGAAAAGCAGAGCGGCCGCCGCCCACGCCCACCGGGGCCTCCAGCGGCGCGCACTCGGTGCCGGCTGGAGCGATGACGGTCGCGCGGCGTCGGAGCTCTTTTCGGCCGAGCTCCGCGAGCCGGCCGGCCGGGGCGGGCGCGCCTGCCCGGCCCGCCGCTTGCTGCGCTTTCCACGCCGCCTCGCCATCCTCGTTCGAGCCGAGACTACCAGGCCGGACGACGCTCCGCCGCGTCAGGCGAGGAAGCCGACCACCACCGCCGCCAGCTCCTCGCCGGCGTCCTCCTGCAGGAAGTGTCCGGCCCCCGCGATGGTGGTGTGCGGCTGTCCCCGGGTGCCCGGCACCGCGCCCTGGAAGAAGAGATCGCCGCCGCGGGTGATCGGGTCGGCATCGGAGAAGGCGGTGAGGAAGGGTTTCTCCCAGCGCCGCAGCACCTCCCAGGCGGCCAGGTTGGCCGCGGCGGCTGGATCGTCGGGCGTGATCGGGACCAGCATGGGGAACTGGCGAGCGCCCGCCTTGTAGCGATCGTCCGGGAACGGGGCGTCGTAGGCCGCGATGACCTCGGGCGCGAGCTCCTTGCGGCAGCCGCCCTTGACGATCCCGCCGACGTGGAAGTCGGGCGTGGACTGCGAATACTCGCGCCAGCGGCGAAACGCCGGCGACACCGGCTCGCGGCCGGTCGGCAGGAACGTGTTCGCCACCACGATGCGCGCGAAGCGCTCGGGCTGCTCGGCGGCGAGCCGGAGGCCGATGAGACCGCCCCAGTCCTGCGCCACCAGCGTGATGCCGGTCAGGTCGAGCGCCTCGATCACGCCGCGCATCCAGTCGACGTGGCGCTGATAGCTGTAGTCCTCGCGCGCCGCCGGCTTGTCGGAGCGGCCGAAGCCGACCAGGTCGGGCGCGACCACGCGGTGGCCGGCGGCCGCCACGATGGCGATCATGCGCCGGTAGAGGTAGCTCCAGGACGGCTCGCCGTGGAGCATCAGCACGGGCGTCGCGCCGCGCGGTCCTTCGTCGACGTGATGAATGCGCAGCCCATCCACCTCCAGGTAGTGGGGCGCGAAGGGGTAACCGGGCAGATCGGCGAACCGCTCGTCGGGTGTGCGCAGGATGTCCATGAGCCGAACCTACTTCGCCTGGACCGGCACGTGGGATGCAGACGATCACGCTTCATGGCCGACGCGATGAAGTGGTGGCAGCGGGCGCTCATCTACGAGGTCTGCACGCCGGTGTTCCAGGACTCGACCGGCGACGGCCTGGGCGATCTGCCGGGAGTCGAGCGGCGACTCGACTATCTCGAGTGGCTCGGGGTGGACGCGATCTGGCTCACGCCCTTTCACCCCTCGCCGATGACCGACCTCGGCTACGACATCGTCGATCACACGGCGGTGGCGCCGCAGGCGGGAACACTCGACGACTTCACCCGCCTGATCGAGAAGATCCACCGCCGCGGCATGCGCCTCATCCTCGACCTGGTGCCCAACCACACCTCGGACCAGCACCCCTGGTTCATCGAGTCGGCGGCCTCGCGCACCAGCGCGAAGCGGCGCTGGTACATCTGGGCCGATCCGGCGCCGGGCGGCGGGCCGCCCAACAACTGGCAGAGCGACCTCGGCGGCCCGGCCTGGATCTGGCACGCGCCGACCGGGCAGTACTACTACCATGCCTTTGCCCGCGACCAGCCCGACCTCAACTGGCGCGAGCCGGCGGTTCGCGAGGCGGTGTTCGACGTCATGCGCTTCTGGCTCGATCGCGGGGTCGACGGCTTCCGGGTCGACGTCCTCTGGCACCTGGCCAAGGACGTCCGCCTGCGCGACAACCCGCCCAACCCGGACTTCAACCCGTCGGTGAACTCGCCCTGCCAGGCGATCCTGCAGGTCTACTCGGCCGACCAGCCGGACGTGCATGAGATCGTGGCCGAGCTGCGCGGCGTGATCGACGAGTACGACGACCGCCTGCTCATCGGCGAGGTCTACCTGCCGGTCAGCGACCTGGTGCGCTACTACGGAACCCAGCGATCCGAGGTGCACCTGCCGTTCAACTTCCAGCTGGTGCAGACCGCGTGGGACGCGCCCCACCTGCGCCGCGTGGTCGACGAGTACGAGGCCTCGGTGGCCGCCGGCGAGTGGCCCAACTGGGTGCTCGGCAATCACGACCAGCCGCGGGTGGCGAGCCGGATCGGCCGCGAGCAGGCGCGGGTGGCGGCCGCCCTGCTCCTCACCCTGCGCGGCACGCCGACCCTCTACTACGGCGACGAGATCGGCATGCAGAACGGCGCCATCCCGCGCGAGAAGATGCGCGACGAGCGGGCCAGGAGCTGCGACGGCAAGGGGATCGGCCGCGACCCCTTCCGCACCCCGATGCAATGGGACGGCAGCCGCTTCGCCGGCTTCTCCACCCGCGAGCCCTGGGCGTCGCTGGCGCCGGACCACGCGACGGTGAACGTGGCGGCCGAGGTGGAGGATGCCGACTCGATGCTGTCCCTCTACCGGCGCCTCATCAGGCTGCGCCGCGACTCGCCGGCGCTGATCGCCGGCGACTACCAGCCGGTCGACGTGCGCGGCCCGGTGTTCGCCTACCTGCGCACGCTCGGCGAGGAGGCGTTCCTCGTCGCCCTCAACCTGTCCGACCTGCCGAGGAGCATCGCGCTGCCACCCGGCGTCGGCACCGGCCGGGTGGTGCTGTCGACCCGAGATCACCGCGAGCGGCGCGCCACCGGCGACACCGTCATCGAGCTCCGCGCCGACGAAGGGCTGGTGATCCAGCTCGACCGCCCGCCGGCTCCGCGCAGCTCGACGATGGTCTAGACCGGCGGCGGCCGGAAGCCGCCGAGCACGCGATCCACCGCGGTGGCGGCGGCCAGGAGCTCCTCGTCCCGCCACCGAGCACCCACCAGCTGGACGCCGATCGGCAGACCGCCTGCGCCGAGCGCGGCCGGGATGACGACGGCCGGGTGGCCGGTGAAGTTGAACGGGTAGACCATGTGATCGACCCGCCAGGACTCGATCGCGGCGCCGTCCACCTCGAGCGGACCGCCGTGGCGCGGAGCGGTACAGGGCATCGCGGGACAGAGGAACAGGTCCCACTCGCTGAAGAGCGCCTCCCAGTCGAGGATGGCCTGGTCGCGGCCGGCCAGCGCGCGGAGGAGGGTGCCCGGCTGCGGCGTCTCGCCGTCGAGCGGCACGGTGAAGGTGCCGGGCGGGACCACGTCGCGCAGGCCGAACATGCCGAAGCGGAGAAATTCCAGCCAGGCGGCGCGATGGGCGGCGAAGTCCGCCGCCGGCAGGCGCTCCTCGACCCGGGCGCCGGCCCCCTCGAGTGCGCCGGCCGCGGCGGCGACCGCCTGCTTGATCTCCGCCGATGCCGGCACGCCGGGCAGGGTGGGGGCGAAGGCGACCCGCAGCGCGCGCGGCTCGATCGGGTCGACCCGCCGCCACGGCACCGGCGGCACCTCGGTGTCGCGCCCGTCCGGCCCGACCAGGAGCTCGAGGACCAGGGCGAGGTCGGCGACCGAGCGGGCGACGGGGCCGCCCGCCGCGAGGTGGCGATCGGTCCGCGGCACGCCGGGCGGATCCGGGATGTGGCCGGCGCCCGAGACCCGGCGCGCGGTCGGCTTGATGCCGTAGACGCCGCAAAGATGCGCCGGCATGCGGATCGAGCCCGCCATGTCGCTGCCGACGTCGAGGGGCGAATGGCCGGCGGCAACCGCGGCGCAGGCGCCGCCGCTCGAGCCGCCCGGGGTGTGCTCGAGGTTCCACGGGTTCGAGGTGCGGCCGAAGACCGGGTTCTCGCTGTGCGGCTTCGACGCCATCGGCGGCGTGTTGCTCTTGCCGAGCAGGATGCCGCCGGCCGCCCGCAGGCGGGCGCACACGGTGGCGTCGCGATCCGGAACGTGGTCGGCGAGCTCGGGGAGGCCGACCACCGTCCTCACGCCCGCCGTGCACCAGACGTCCTTGAGGGTGAAGGGCAGCCCGTGCAGTGGGCCCCACGAGGTGCCGCGCGCCAGGGCCGCGTCGGCCTCCCGCGCCCGCTCGCGCGCCCGCTCGGCGTCGACGGTGACGACCGCGTTGATCCGCTTCTCGTCGCTCGCGATCCGCGCGAGGTGGAGGTCGACCAGCTCGAGCGACGAGAGCTGGCGCGCCGCGATCGCCGCCGCCATCCGGTGGGCCGGGTCGAAGGGATCGATCGACATCGTCATCCCACCGTGTAGTGCTGGGCGGTGGCCACCATGCCGGCGACCTGATCGAACGGCGGCGGATCGTGGGCCAGGATGCGGTGCAGCGCCCGGTCGAGCAGCGCCTCGCCGTTGGCCCGGTTCTGCAGGGCGATGCGGTCGAGGACGAACCCGGCGGCGGCCGAGCCGAGCGTCCCGTCGGGCGGGCGACCGAGGCCGTCTGCCTCGGTCCACGACACCGTCGCGCTGCCGACGTGCTCGTAGAGGGCGAGGGCGCCCTTCTCGTACCAGGCGACGGTGGCGCCGGCCAGGCCGTGATCGGCGTGGAGTGCCAGGGCTTCGGCGCCGAGCGCCGACAGCGCCTCGGCGAGGACGGGCAGGGCGTCGTCGGGAAAGAGCGGGTCGCCGTAGATGTCGTGCCAGTCGCTGAGGACGTCGGGCCAGCGCGGCGGACGGATCAGAGCGGGCGCCGGTGGCTCGGGCCAGAGGAACAGGAGCTCGCGCTCACCGCGCCGCGCCGGCAGCGAGAGCCGCGCGGCTGCGGCAGTGGCGCCGGGCTTCCAGACCCGCCCGATGGCGGCTTCGAGCAGCCCGGCGTGCTCCGCCTCGACGACCACCCAGGAGTGCATGAGCCGAGACTCGAGACCCTACGACTCGAGCTTCTTCGCCACTTCGACGACGGCGTCGATGTTCTTGATGTGGGCGAGCTGCGCCAGGAGGAACTCCTTGGCCATCGTCTCGATCTCGGCCAGGTCCTGGCGGCCGATCCCCATGGCGGCCGCGTACTCGGCGATGAGCTTCGACTCGCCGGGCGAGTACTTGTTGTCGACGTAGGCGAGGAGCACGGCGGTCCTGATGAAGACGCGCCGCACCTCCGGCCGCGCCAGCTCGGCGGCCAGGGCGGCCGGCTCGGGGCGCGCGCTGCGCTCGAGGGTGCCCAGCTGGGCAGGCGAGCCGGCGACCTCGGCGTAGAAGTTCGCGATCACGCCGGTCTCCCGCTCGTGCAGCTGGCCGTCGGCGCGGGCGACCGCGAACAGGCCGCGCGCGATCGCCTCCGCCTCGTTCTGGCTGATGTCGATCTCGGGGTAGAGGTCATCCATGGTGGGTCCTTTCTACGATCTCGCCTATCTCCGCGAACCGCACACGAGGCGCAGCTGGTCGAGGCGCTGCTGCAGCTGGTCGACGCTGAGGTCGGCGTAGCGGGCCGGCAGCATGCGCCGGTTCGATGCCTCGAACACCGCGAGCAGCTCCATGTACTCGAGCATCTCGAGGTCGCGCGAGGGCAGGTAATCGACCACCGCGCGCGCGAAGTCGTCGGCGGTGACCGGGGCGTCCGGGCCGGCCCGCTCGGCGGCCAGGTCGTTGGCCAGGAGCGCGATCGCCTCGAAGTCGGCGTTGGAGTAGCCGACGATCGGCAGCGACACCCGCTCGCGGTCGCGCGGGAACGCGAGCTCCGATTTGATCTTGTTCTTCTTCACCGACGCCTCGAGCACCCGCTCGACGTCCTCGGGGGTCTGGGCGTAGAGGAAGGGGATCTTGCGGTCGAGCCGGCCCGCCCGCTTGATGTCGATGTCGAGCTTGTCGGGCCGGTTGGTCATCAGGATGAACAGGATGCGCCCGCGGTTGGCGGTGTCGCTCATGAACTCCTTGATGCGCGCCACCACCCGCGACGAGGTCCCGCCGTCGCCGTCGCCTTCGTCGCCGCCGGAGCCGAACGAGCGGTCGGCCTCGTCGATGATGAGGATGACGTTGCCGATCGCCTGCACCACGTTGAGGATCCGCTCCAGATTCGACTCGGTGGCGCCGACCCACTTGGAGCGGAAGTTCTTGAGCTTGATGGTGGTGAGTCCGCTCTGCTTGGCGAACGCCTCGGCGACGAAGGTCTTGCCGGTCCCCATCGGCCCGGTGAACAGGAGCCCCATCGGCACCCGGGCGGTCCGCCCCTCGCGGATGTTCTTGGCGATGGCGGTGAGCTCGCGCTTGATCTCGT
>Ga0207428_10002079_pt1 | contig 20163 bp, 24 predicted proteins | sample RhiMethybrSRZTD1_FD_187600 | JGI IMG/M metagenome (GOLD analysis project Ga0207428, IMG submission 187600) | Populus rhizosphere microbial communities from Tennessee, USA - Rhizosphere MetaG P. TD hybrid SRZTD1 (SPAdes) (version 3) | ecosystem: Host-associated > Plants > Roots > Rhizosphere >...
AATCTCGCCGCCGTTCGTTTCTTTGCTGTCTTTGTCATCGGGATCTCCTTCGGTTCAGTTGCAGCCTTCCGGCTGCACCGCCGAAGCCCCGCAGAAGCGCTTATGCCGGCGGGGCGGGATCCCGGAGCGGCAAAGCGCGCCGGAAGCAAGCACAGTAGCGCTCCGATCACATCGAAACGCCAGTCCTTTCTGGATAATCTTGTTGCTCAGATTGCCCGCAATCGAGCGGAGAATGACCGATCGATTGCACCCGAACAAATTCGCTCAGATAGAGCAAAATGGACGTTGTGCGGAATGTCCGCTTTACTCCCAAATGCGGACGTGTGCGGTGCAACGAGGGATGTCTGCTTTGGGCCAAAAGCGGACATCGGCGTTTGAAACAGACAGCGCGGATGTTGCCGTCCCGGCTTAGTCATTGCTTCGCTTCTACGGCGAAGTGCGGCCAGTCCGCCATCTGCAGGCGGGCGACCAAGACGTACTTGCCGTTCTCAGGGCGGAAGATTGACGCCTCACCTTCCTTCACATCGAACCAATCCTTGCCCAGCGCTTCCAGGATGTTCGGTTTGTGGGTGATGAGAACGGTGTTGGTGCCAGGCTTGGGGGCCGTCGCTAGCAGCTTGCGTAGCGCCTCCGCGCGGCGATTGTTCTCGTTGGGCGTCACGACGAGGCCCCCCTCGGTCAGATCAGCAGTCTTCTCGATGTCCGCAAACCCGGCAATCGTCGCAGTCTCGTACGCGCGGTTAAACTTGCTGGTGTAGACCTTGCCCACCGGAGCTCCAGCCTGTCGCAGCGCCCCGCCAAAGGCCCTTGCCAGCGCCTTGCCGCTGTCGTTGAGATTGCGTTGAGCGGAAATGTTATCGAGATTGAGCGGATCGGTGTCAGCTTGATCGGCGAATGTCGCGCCGTGGCGGACAAGAATCACAAATCCACCAGCCCGCAAGGCCGTGGCGAGCGTTTTGTCGTCCACAGGCGGTTGGGCTAGGAGGATTGAGGGAAACATTGCGAGAAGGCCGAACGTGACCGCTATTGCGGTGATCCTGCGTCGCGAAATGGCAAGCATGGCTGCTACTCCTGTTGTTCGATTTGTTCGAATTGGGAAGGAAAAGAGAGCGAGCAATTGCTCACACTCTTTTCTTATGGGCCAAAGGCGATCAGCCCCCGCTAAAGTCAGCTTGCGGTGAAACCAATCCGACAGGGTCATTGACTTCAGGGACTGCGCCATTGCGCAAACCGAAGCCCCAATTTCCGCTGGAGGCTGCGTTCTCCTTGTGACGTCTCATCACATGAGCCGAATGGGCGCGTGGAACCATACCATAGGCTCGTATCCCGCTTTCGTTCTGCGGCAAGATAGATTGGACGCCGAACGACAGCACGTTGCCGGTGCCGTTGTCAGGATCGAACGATTGAGCAAACGCCGGCGACGCAAGAAGAGTCAGTACAACCGAGGTGACTAGAAACTTATTCATGTTGCTTCTCCTGTGATTGGATTTGCACGGGAGGAGACTGCAAAACACGTTCGGTTATTCCTTTAAGTTGGCGGCGAGCGCTTCACTTTCCGATAACGTTTCTATGATCGGTGGTTGAACATCTCAGAGAGGCCTCTTCAGCGCCGTGAGCGGTATCCGAAGGCATCTTGAGAGCCGCCGTCGGCTTGGTGCGACGGCCAAAAGCGGTCATTCGCAATGGCTCGAAAAGTCTGTTGCTGGTGTCTTCGCAATCTTGTGAAGCGTCGGCGCGCAAATGCCGGGAATAGCCAAGGCCGTCTTACGATCTCCTTTATAGCTACGCCCATTTGACTCCACGAATGCAGGACACGCCAATGCCGAACAGCTTCCCAAACTGGACCAGTCGCATCGTTATTGCAGGACGGATCGCAGAATATCGCCGCCCAGAAAACTGGAATGAGTCGACAATGCCAGGCGACTACCATCTGCCCTTCGGCAGGGTCGAAGCCCAGGCAAAAGCCGCGAGGTGGCTCTGGCAGAGTTACATCATCTGATCGAGAAGCTGGACCGCGCCCAAGCGGGGCGCGGATCATTTTTTTCGAACGAATGCGAGGTGCAAAATGCCGCTGTTATTCTACTTACCGCTCATCGTTTGGATGGGCCTGTCCGAGGTCGCGCAGGACGAAATGCGGGATCTCGTCAAAGTGAAGACGTCCTAGGGCGTTTTGCTGTCCCTCGTTCGTGTGGGCTACTTCACATTCGAGACCCCGAACGACCGATTACGTTAGACGTAGCTGGAATTGCTGTTTGCAGACTGAAGGCGGTAGCCGATGTCTCCTGAATTATTCAATCGCAGCCACATTGAGCAAATCCTAGTGCTCACCGGGTTCGCGCTGTTTCTCGCACTGCCGTTCTTAATACCGGCCTGAACGGCTTACGCGCTGCCATGTCCGCTTTACCCCCGAAAACGGACATGTGCAGTGCAGCTAGCGATGTCCGCTAAGGGCCAAAAGCAGACATGTGCGCTGCAAAATCTCATGTCCGCTTTGCCCCCAATAGCGACCGCGAAAGCGGACATCAAAGGCGAGACGCTCGACCGAAGCCGCTACCCATCAGCGACGTGCAGATTTCATAGGTACGTCTGGCGCCGTAGCCTGACCGCGAGTCGGACGAAAGTCGTCGCCATGGAGCAGGCTGCCTTTATGCCTGCAATGAAATTCCCGGATACCTTCGAAACACCGCCCACCCGGCGACGCTGGCCGACGGCGATCTCACATGCAGGCAGATCGGCGGCTGCAATCCGCATTAACATTTCTAGGTTCCAGCCGTACGTCATGTCGACCATGCCGAGGCGATCCAGCGCGTCGCGCCGGATCGCGCGAAATGGCGAGAGGTCGGTGAAGCGTGCGCCATAGACGAGACGTAAAAGCAGGCGCCCGACATAGGCGGCGATGACCTGTTGTGGCGCCAGACTGCCGCGCTCGCGCGCACCACGAACGCGAGAGCCGAGAACGAAGACGGCTTGCCCCGCGATAATCGGCGATACCAGGCGGGGTATGAATTCCACGGGATCGCTGCCGTCGCCATCGAGAAAGACCACGATATCCGCGTCCTCGCGCACCGCGGCGATGCCCGCCTGGATCGCGCGCCCGTAGCCGCGCCGTGGCTCGACGATGACGCGGGCGCCGGCATCGGTCGCCTCGTCGACCGTCCTGTCCCGCGAGCCACCATCCACGACGACAACGTCGCTCACATTCTGTGCAAGCACGCCGCTTACGACCTGTGCAATTGCCGCTTCCTCATCAAGGCATGGGATGATCGCCGAGATAATGGCAGAGCGAGGGGACGTGGACGCCGGCGCATCGCGCTCGTGCGCAGGGTCGCTCATAGGCTCCAGCGCAGTCCGCAATTGGCGCAGGCGGCGGACGGCTTATCGGAGAGCAGAGCCCTGCGGAATTGCCGATACGCCGGCCCGTTCCAGATGTCCCGCAAGCTTTGCTGCGTCGCATCACCCAACGTGTAGTTGTCGTAGCCATGCTGTGAAAACGGCGCAATGCAGCACGGTAACGCCCGGCCGTTGGCGGTGAAATACATCAGCGACCAGGGCCGCCGGCAGAGCGACCAGGGCGAGTCCTCGTCGGTCTTTTTCAAGCTCAGGCCGGGTTCAGACGCCGCGCCCGACGCGCTGAAGGTGATGCCAAGCGCGCGCGCGAGATCCTCGGCTTGCCTGAGAGAGGCCGCCTCTTCGCGCGTCAGACGCTCGAACAGCGCCTGATCCGGTTGGGCTTTGCCAATGGCTGACTGGTCGAAGAACACCAGCCTCTGCAGATAGACTTCCTGGACGCCGATCTCCGCCGCGAGTTTAACGAAGGCCGGCAGCTCCTCGACGGTCTCCTTCAAGCCGGTCAGCCAGGCGGACACCTGCGGCTTGGTATGTCCCTCGCGTTCCTGCAGATTGCGAAACGCGCGCACGTTACGAACAATGCGGTTGAAATAGTCCCTGCCGCGAATAGCCTTGAAGCTTTCGCGGTTCGATGCGTCGAGCGATACACGTAGCTCATCAAGCCCGGCGGCAATCAGCGCGCGCCCGTTGCGTTCACTGAGGACAGTTCCGTTGGTGTTGAACAGAACGTAGATTCCACGATCCTTCAAATACGCCACCATCCGTGGCAGGTCCGCGACCAGCATCGGCTCGCCGACACCATGCAGCACGGCCCTGGCAAGATCAGGCAGTTGGTCGACAATCGACCTGAACAAGTCCCAACTCATATCTGCCGGCGGCTCGAGCTCCTCGTAAGTGCGCGGGCAGGTGGTGCACAGCAAATTGCAGCGATTGGTGATTTCCAGGTAGACGCAGACCGGCGGGTGGGCGGCCGCCTCGGTGCGCTCGCCCTTGACCGATTCGTGGTAGCGGCGCGGATCGACGCGTGTGTCAACAACCGGATCGCTGCCGCGAACACTCATTACGATCGTCCTGTTCCCGCGGCCTTCTTCAGATAGGCCGCCCGGGCTGACCAAATGCACGCCAGGAGAAAACTTCCAAATAAAATAGACTTGATGACCGGCTTTGGAAGGTGAAATTCCCAATACAGTTCGTTGGTCAGGAGGAGCGCGCCAATCGAAACGACCCATGTCGGCGCATTACCGCAAAGGGCGACGAACGGCAGGATGGGTAGGAAGTGCCAGGGACGATTTGGCGACACCAGGAGTAAGACGACGAGCAACAACATGTTCGTGTCGGCGAGGCTGGACGCGATTGTCCTGTCCGGGCGGCGCGCAGCCGACAACGTCATGAACAGCACGATCAACGCCGCTACGACGGCGTAGGCGGCAACATCGCCGCGATGAGTGCCGAAAATCAGACGCCAGACGGAAAGCGGCCAGAGATCGTCACCAGAAGCAATACCCTCTTCCGTCAGATATCCTTTGGTCAGGAAACCGAAGATCCCCCAGCCCGCGGAAAGATACGGAAGATAACAAAGCGCGATTAGGGCGATCACGGCGGCCGGCATCTTCCAGTCCCACGGGCGCCAGATCGACGCCAGCGCCGGCGCCACATATGGCTTCACCAGCGCCCCGAGCGCGATCAAGATTGCCCCGCGCCTTGCATGAGCGGTCAGAGCGACCCACAGCCCGAGCAGCATCAGCGCGACCGCCAGGGCATCGACGTGACCGTTATTGGCAATCTCCCAGATCGGGAGGGGATGCCAGAAATATGCGACAATCCGGGTGGTCGGCCGTCCCATGTGACGTAAGAACAGCATGATCAAGGTCACGCTGACCGCCTCGCAACTGAGCAAGGCCAGACGCATGACGTTGACGCTTTCGCCGATGCGCGTAACGATCAGAAAGAAGAATTCGGCGACTGGCGGATAGATCGTGACGGCATAATCCGCCCGATTGATCCTGGGAAAGATTGTGGTGTCGCGCAGAGGCGCGAGCGCGTCGTGGGCGGGAAAGTAGCGGTACGGATTGATGCCGGCTGCCTGAACCCTGCCATCCCAGATGTAGCGAAAGATGTCGGTGGACAGGAGCGGGTCAAACAGTAGCACGTAGACGCGCAGCAGAATCCCGATGCCGAAAATCAGCCACAGGGCGCGGCTTGTCGCGGTGCGCTCGGCCACATGCGTTGCGGCAATCGTCAACAGGCTCGCAGGAATGGCCATGGCAATAAAGGCATTGTCGCCGCCGGCCCGGAAAGCAAACGGTGTCGCCAGGGTCAGGGCTGCGAAGATCGCACCGATGGTGGCCAATTGATAAAGCGGCGCGTGTTTTCCGGTGGATGGCGGCGGTTGGGCGAATTGATCGGTAAAGACCCCCGACATGGGATCACGCGCTCGCCGGTGGTGCGGCCGCAAGAAAAGCTCGCGTCGCTGAAGCATGGCTGCCGCCGCGAAATCGCGTCGAATTGCCGGCCAGTTCGTCCCGCAGCCAGCCTAATGTTTCAACATCATCGATGTCGTACCATTCTGGAAGTAGCGTGGTGGCAAGTCCGATTTCCGCGGCGCGCTCGCATGTATGGCCAAGCACGGTTTCGGTTCCCCAATCAATTTGGGCAAACACGCGCCTGTGTGGGAATTTCAATCCGATGAGGTAGTAGCCGCCATCGCTCGCCGGACCAAGCACCATTCGGTCGCCTGGATTGCGCAATATCTCGATTGCCTGTGCCAGGAAGCCGGAAGGCAGCGTTGGGCTGTCGCCATTGACCAGCAGGACACAGTCATGTCCCGCAAGCAGCAGATCGCGCGTCGCGCCAAACAGCGCTTCTCCAAGGTCGCCGCCGCCCTGCAGCATGAGTGGAAACTTTTCCGGAAATAGCTTGCGCAGCACCCGTTCAGTTCCCGCCGGCGCATAGACCGCGTAGCCGCGCCGACCCAGAGTTTCGGGTACCGCTTCAATCGCCGCGGCAACGTCGCGTAAAAAGCAGGCGGACAGTTCTGAGGCGGCAACTGCTCCGATGGCTTTCGCGAGTCGTGTTTTTGTCTGGCCCGGCTGGGGCGCCTTGCACATCACTCCGATCGCAGCAACGCTCACGACCAGAATGACCGAAGGCGCTCGGCCACGATCGCGACCAGGTCGAGCGCATCTTTAGTGCCGTCCGCCTCACCCTTTTCGAAATCGCCGGCGATGCGGCCCATCTGATTTGTAACATGGGCAAAACACAGGACAGGCTTTTGTCGAACTTGCGCAAAGGCATAGAGCGCGGCCGCTTCCATCTCGACCGCCATCAGATTTTTTTCACGCATGGCATCGATGGCAGGCTGGGTCTCACGGAACGGCGCATCGGTTGTCCAGGTCGCGCCGGTAAGCACCGGCACTTGCAACTTTTCGAATGCCCCGTCGAGTGCTGTGACCGATGTAGGGTCGGCATGGGAATAGTCAGATGCAGCCATGTAGTGATAGCTGGTGCCTTCGTCACGCAGCGCGCGTTCGATCAAGATGAAATAAGGCGGCGGGCGTATTGGCACAATTTGCCCGGATGACGTCACGCTGATCAGCAATTTGCACCCGGATGCGAACATTTCCTCAGCGATAAGCACGGCGAATGAGGCGCCGACGGCGCAGCCGACAATTCCGAAATCGATCCCGCCGCGGCTAAAGGAATACAGCTGCGTGTGATAGCACGCCCATGCCGGGTCGAGCCGGGCCTCACCGCGGGCAAGCAGGCGGCGCACCATGTCGCCGTCTGGATCGAGGATACAGATGGGGGGAATGCTGGCGGCGCCAATTTGCTTCTGCCGGCGCGCTTCGCGGAGCAGATTTTCCGGCGTAAATGCCGACGGTATTTTGTAATGCTTTTGCGCGAGAATCGGCGGGATTTCACCGTGATTGGCCGACATCGGCACTCGACCTGTTTGACCCTGAAATTTGCCGAATATTGGTAGCGGTTCTCGTTGATGTCCGACAAGCCCATATCTGCCGCTCGATAAAAAGCTCAGCGACTACCGCGTCCGACGTTCTTCACGATCGTGTGCTCTGGAAGCCCGTTCCGAGGTGAGCACTTGGCCAGAATGGCAGGAGAAAATAAACTGATTGCCGTGCCAGAGGGCTGCAGTGATCCACTGTCGGCGGGGAGACAACAATGCGCACGAATCCTTTCTTGGATAGTTGGCTGTTTCTGATCGGAGCGACTGACGATCATCGAGCGCTCGGCCTTTTCCAGTATGTCATGGTGGCGCTGTTCTGGGCATTGCTCGTCGCGAGCGTATGGATCGCCTTCAAGAACTGGTCGGAGAATCGGGAACAGCGCCGTGGCAGCCACGCGATCATCTGGATTTGCCGCCTGTTGGTCGGTGCGCAGTGGTTTCAGGGCTGCCTCTGGAAGCTGCCTTTACCGGTCTCGGGTGGTTTCCAGTATTGGACCCGGCAGATGGGCGAGCACGCGGCGTTCGCGTTTCATCGCGAGCTGGTCAAGAGCGTATACCTGCCATTTATCAATATCATCGACCCGCTCGTGTTCCTGGCTGAGCTTGCGTTCGCGGTGTCACTCATGCTTGGCGTCAGCGTGCGCCTCGTCGCGATTGTTGCCGCAGCCTATTCACTGCACCTCTGGCTCGGCCTCTACCGCCATCCCGCCGAATGGCCGTGGAACTACATGTTTCTCGCGATCGTGCACGTGCAGTTCGCGGTCTATGCCGCCGGTCGCAGCCTCGGCATCGACGCGCTGATCCGCCGTCGCGCAGCGGACAACTTTCTTACGCGCTTCGCGGTACAGGCGGGCTAAGGCAGCACGGTCAGCAGAATATGCATCGATGAGTGAACTCGGGAGATTCAACCATGGATCCAAAAAAAACGTCACAAGAGGTCAACCACCGTTTTGTCAAAACCGCTCGTCTCAACATGACCCGTCTCCTGGCCTTGGTGGTGTCGGTCCTGGCGCTTGCGGCAGCCTCCCAGGCGCAGGAACGTCCGCCGATTTTCCAACAAATGTTCAAGGCCTATGGATTTGAGTCGTTCGGCCAAGTCGAGAAAATCCGCTACACCTTTAACTTGGAGGTCCCCGGACTGAATCTTTCCCGCAGCTGGGAATGGGAACCCAAGACGGACCTGATTTCCTACGAAGGCAAAGATAAAGATGGCAAACCGGTGAAGGTGACGTATGTGCGTTCGCAGCTCGGCAGCCAATCCGACGCTGTGAAGAATGACATCGATCCCGCGTTTAGCAACGACAATTACTGGCTGCTCCTCGTGCTGCATTTTTCCTGGGACGGAAGTGCCACGATTACCGATGAGGGCGCGCAAAAGCTTCCGCTGGGGAATGGCTCCGCGAAGCGGGTCGTGGTGAAATATCCCTCCGAGGGTGGCTACGCACCGGGCGACACTTGGGACCTCTATGTCGGCACGGACAATAAAATTGAGGAAATTGTCTATCACGGCGGCGGACCGGGTACGCAAAAAAGGCCCAAGCTCCTGATGGTGACGTGGGCTGACTACAAGAAGGCGGGGCCGCTCTTTGTTTCACAGGATCACCGCGGCACCGCGGACGGTCAACCGGTGCGCATTTTCCTTTCTGACGTGGCCCTAAAGTTGCAGGGCTCAGACAGCTGGCTGAACGCGCAATAGAAAGGGGCGGTCGATTCAGCAATTGTCCCTGCGACCAGGCTTCTCATGATCATCGACGAGCGTGACTAAGCGCCGGCGATTTACACAGCCGCGAGCGCCTGATCGATATCCGCAATTATGTCGTCGGGGTGCTCGATGCCCACCGCGAGCCGGACGTATCCCTCCGTGACGCCGGTCTGCAGTTGCTCCTCCGGCGTCAGCTGCGAGTGAGTCGTGGTGGCCGGATGAATCGCAAGAGAGCGGGCATCACCGATGTTTGCGACATGATAGAGCAGCTTCAGATTGTCGATGAATTTGCGGCCGGCCTCTTTGCCTTTCTTGAGCTCGAAGCCTAACAACGCGCCATAGCCACCCTTCAAATAGGTATCCGCACGGCGTTTGTTCTCCCCCGTCATCAGGCTGGGGAATATTACCTTGCTGACTTTCGGATGTTTGGCGAGAAAATTCGCAACGGTGATCGCGTTGCTACAATGTTGCCGCATGCGCAGCGCCACGGTCTCCAAGCCCTGGATGAACATGAAGGCATTGAACGGGGACATCGCCGCACCGATATCGCGCAGCAGTGTCACGCGTGCCTTGATGATGTACGCAATCGGCCCAAGCGGTTTGACTGCCTGCGTCCATACAGCACCGTGGTAGCTTGGGTCGGGTGTGTTCAACATCGGAAAGCGGCTCGCGTGCTTTTCCCAATCAAAATTGCCACCGTCGACGACGATGCCGCCGATCGATGTGCCGTGACCACCGATATATTTCGTGGTCGAATGCATGACAATCGCGGCGCCATGCTCGATCGGTTTGCAAAGCACCGGGCAGGCCGTGTTGTCCATGATGAGCGGGATACCCATCTCGCGACCGATCTTGGCAACTTCCGCGATCGGGAAGACTGCAAGTTTCGGGTTGGGCAATGTCTCGCCATACCAGCAGCGCGTACGCGCGTCACTTGCCTTACGGAAGTTTTCCGGGTCCGCGGGGTCGACGAAACGGCATTCGATGCCCATGCTGCCCATGGTGTTCTGGAAAAGGTTCCAGGTGCCGCCATAGATGTCGGTCGAACAGACAAAATTGTCGCCAGCATGACAGATATTTTGCACAGCGAACAGAGAGGCGGCTTGTCCCGAGGCGACGGCCAGCGCCGCGACACCACCCTCGAGTGCAGCCACGCGCTCTTCCAGCACGGCTTGCGTCGGATTCATGATGCGCGTGTAGATGTTGCCGAACTCCTTGAGGGCGAAGAGGTTGCCGGCATGTTCGGTCGAATTGAACTGATATGAAGTGGTTTGGTAGATCGGCACCGCAACGGCCGTAGTGGCCGGATCGGACCGGTAGCCGGCATGCAGGACTATGGTTTCCGCGTGAGGACTGGTCGTCGGCATGTGTTCACCCCCGAGGCTTCACGACAGAGCTATCGTAGCGTTTCAAACCGACGCGGTGGAAGGGGCTATCACTGTCCGCTTTGGATCAGAAGCCTACATATGCGCCGCAAAACGGCATGTCCGCTTTACTCCCAATAGCGACCGCGAAAGCAGACATTTGCCCTGGGGCATGTCTGCTTTACCCCCGAAAGCGGACATGTGCGGTGCAGTGGTCCCATGTCCACTAAGGGCCAAAAGCGGACATCCTCAACGCAAGCCCGATGGGGTATCCTTGGCGCGCAATCACTAGACGCACATCTGCGTAACGCTGCCTTAAATCGGAAGGAGGTTGCAATGACTGATTTCGAGAGCAGCATTGTAACAAGCGCCGATGGTCTCCGGGCGCTCTACGCTCAGCCGAGCGAGCGCGTCGCCAAGAAACCGATTGACCATGTCAATGAGGTTGGCCGCGCTTTTATCGCCGCTTCGCCATTTCTGGTACTTGCGACTGGCAGCCGACAAGGTCTGGACTGCTCGCCCAAGGGCGATCAGCCCGGCTTTGTTCAAGTAGCAGAAGACGGTCGGACACTGTTCATACCGGACCGTCGCGGTAACAATAGGATCGATGGCCTCAAGAACCTTGCTGAGGACCCGCGTATCGCGCTGATTTTTCTCGTGCCCGGAGTGAATGAGACCTATCGGGTGAATGGGCGCGCACAGATTTCCCAGGATGCAGATCTCAGGCGCCGGTTCGCCGTTAACGGAAAAGAACCTGCGACGATTATGGTCGTCACGGTCGAGGAAACATTCCAACATTGTGCAAAGGCACTTATCCGATCCGACCTATGGAAGGCGGGCAGTCATGGACGCCCTCAAGGTGTGCCGGCAATTGGCGACTTCGTAGCAGCTCGCAACCCGGAAGTAGACGGTGCCGCCTTTACGGCAACCTATAACGAAAGAATACCCGGCGAGCTTTACTAAGTACGCACAGCCTCTGTTAGCAACGGAAATCGACAGATTTTGCAACGCAAACCTTCATGTCTGCTATGGGCCAAAAGCGGACATCGCAACTAAGCCAGAACTGTTGATCTAGGGATGCTGATGAAGCGGCAAAGTGATCTTAAATTCCATTCCGTGAGGGTTGTTCGGAGACGCCGTCAACTGCCCGCCGTGCGCTTCTACAATCGTTTTACAGATTGAAAGTCCCATTCCCATACCGCTCGATTTTGTAGTGAAGAACGGCTGGAACATTTTGTTGACTACTTCAGGGTCGACGCGGGGGCCAGAATCCACAACGCTTACCACAACCGTTTTAGCGGGACCCGGTTCGGTCCGTACCTGGAGAACGCGCGTCTCATCAGAGTGGCTCATGGCTTCCACCGCGTTGACAATCAAATTCAAAATGACTTGCTGCAACTGAACTGCATCGGCCATCACGATCGCCGGCACGCCGGCAGTCAAGTTAGTCTCTACCGCGATGTTGTTTGAAGCTATGGGGCCTTTGGCGAGCGCAATAACCTGTTGAACGAGGTTGTCGAGATTAACTTTTGTCCGTGCTGTTGACTCATGGCTGAACATCGCCCGGACGCTATTGAGGATGTCATCGGCGCGGTGGCTTGCTTTGATGACGGACTCTAGCTCCTTGCGGGCCTGCTTGAGATTTGGAACGCGTCGTTTCAGCCAGATGAGACCTGCCTCTCCCGCGGCTGAAATTGTGGTTAGCGGCTGGCGGACTTCGTGGGCGATTGAGGCCGACAATTCGCCCGCGGTTGCGAACCGATTCATTTGGGCCAGCTCATTCACTTGTTGCAGTGAGTAAGCTTCGGCTGTTTGGCGGCGTCGGTGTTCGTACAGGAGGCCGACTATGAGGGCAGCCTGTACCAAAATCACTGAAACAATAAGCGCAATTTGCCAGTGATACTGCTCCCACAAAGTCGGATCGCGAAAGTAAATCTTGCTTCCCGGCGGCAAGCGGCTCTCGCTGATGCCCCAGCGCTGCATTTGCCTCCAGTCAAACATAGGACTTGCAAATTGGACGACTGGCACCTTGATTTCGCTCGGCTTCTCTCCGCTAAGGATGCGAATGGCAACGGCGGCCGTCTGTCGGCCGCTGTCGGCCACCAAGAGAAGTGGGCCTCCTACGATCTCGTTGTCGAAAAACGATTCGTCATAAGAAAAAATCGGCGCGTTGGCGACGGCATGAAGCCTTGTTAGTGGCGTGCCACCTTCGTGTACGACGCCGGCCGCATCGACGATCATCAGCTCCCAAAAGATCGCAGTTTGCGGCGGGAGCGCGGAGGCTTGTCTTAGCAGCTCTTCAAAAGACAACTCATCTGTCCATGAAAGCTTAATCCTGTTTGCGAGCGGTTCCACCTCCTTTGCTATCGCTTCCTTCCAAAATTTCTCAATCGGAGAAGCCCCAACCACAACGATCACATCTTTGGTGTTCGGCAACACTTGCAGGATGTTCTCCACGGCAGCCAAATAGTTGATCCTTACTGCGACGACGGTGTCGTTCACAGTAAGACTGGAATACTGCACTCTCCGTTGTTCCACAGCCGTGAACACCATCGGTGCGGTGGCAAAAAACTGCTGTCGGTGTCGCTGGACAAATCCTGCCGCAGGCGCCCCGATGCTGACAATTATGTCGGGCAAGCGCTTGGCAAAAAGAACGCGGAGGTATTCTACGAACGGAACCTCGGGGTCCTCATCCGGGGAACGGGCGGTTACAAGTGAATGTTCGGTGATGTCTAGTGGCCATGGTGATTGTTGGTTCAGTTCCATACGAATGATTTTTGCGTATTCGCTCCACGGCTTGAAATCTCTGCCAAATGAATGAAGCAGCAGGACCTGCTTAGGCTCGACCGCCAGAGCAGCCGGGCACACAAGAGACTGCACCACGCAAATAATTGCTGCCACAGAGCCGATACGCCGACCCCGCAGGATGAGGGAAAGCCTCATGACTCCCGCCAGCAAACTTGGCCCCCTAAATCAGGCTTTTAGACTAAAAATTGGCAGAAATCTGCAAATTTTTGTCCGCAAATGACAAGACGAGGCGGACGAAAACTTCTATCGACATTCAGTCGCGAGTCAGAATTGGCGCAGTTGGTCATCCGATGCAGGAATTCTTGTTTGGAGTTTTCGTCGGAACGATTCCGTCGACGCTTTTTCTCGCTTGGTTGATGTGGCGCATACGGCGCTGACTTTGCATTCTAACAGCGGACGGCAAGTCGGCGCGATGTTGGCTTTGCCAACGGATCGCGGACATTCAGGCACGACCGACGAGAACGCCGTGGCCGGACGCTTGAAATTGGTCGCCGCCTCACTTCCACAAACCGATGTTCTTGATCGCGGTCGGCAGCGTTTTGGACTTGTTCTTCTTGCAGTAGGCCGCGATCTTTGCGGAATTGCGTTGAAAGCGGTCGTAGTTCAAAACGTTGCTATCGGCGGCCGCATTGTAATAACCGCTCATCCAAAAGCGGACAAAATCCCGTTGCTCTGGACTGTATCCGAGCCAACCGCCACAAGTGATCTGATTCATATCCACGCTGATCTGAGCTACACTTGGCTGCGAAGCGGCCGCCAGCAAAGTCGTTGCTACGAGAAGAACATTCCACCTCATGGCTTTTCTCCGGGGGGCAAAAATCTCACTGCGGGCCAATCGCACTCTGCAAGGCGTTCATCACGCTTGATTGCGGGCGGAACTGGCACCACGATTTTAACTTTGCGATATTTTTCTCGTGTGCAAGCACATCCACAACTGTGCTGCGGGTCTGATAACTGAACCAGCCGCTCATCCAGGCAGAAAAGTCATGAGACATTGCCGGCGACATTGCCAGATATTGGCCGCATGTAAACGCAGCCATATCGATAGTGACTTGTGCATTTGCAGCGCCCGAAAGAAGCGAGATTGCAAATGCCGTAGTGATCAATCGAGGCTTCATTTTGCTCATCCTTTTAGATGCCGCAGAGTTGGTATCTAGCGGCCGAAAAAGAGAAACCGGTTCGGATCGATTCGGCGTGGTTCTTCTGCGTATCCGTATGCATTTCGGCCTGCGTCTATGGAGGGTGCTTCGTGCTGTTTACGCGTTACATGCACCTTCTTGTGCGTCTGATTGCGATGCGCCGTCTTTTTATCGTCCAGCGGTCGCTTGGCCGGCTTGGCGAGAGGCTCTGCGGCCGCAACGGGGGGAGAAGAGGGAGTTCGTCCAGTAGGTGAGTGCAGCGCCATCAGGCCAACGATACCGATGCCAAAGATTGCTGAGACTCCGGCAAGGTAAGCGAGCAAGCCAGCAAAACCACGCATCAGAATCACTCCCAGTGCCACAACCCAGGCATCAAAGTCTTATTCGCAGTGGTCGCTCCTATGTCTGTTAAGTGCCAACAGCGAGACTTACGCACGGACAGGCAAGATCAAAGGGCGACCCTTCGGCGGCCGCCTCCAATGCGATGCGTTATTTTTTTTCGGTTGCCGAACTACTCGTTTCCTTCTTCTTTTTCTTTTTGCTGCGCCGCTCGGTGCGTCGTTCCTGACGGTCGCCACGCCGCTCGTCACGCCGCTCCATCCCCTGCGTCTGCGCAGCAGCATCTGTTGCCGTCAGCATCGCCGCTGGAACTGCAAGAATCACCGCGGCCGCCAAGCCCAGAAGCGAAAAAGCCGTTCGACGCGACACCGGCTCCAACTTCATTCTTTCACTCATAGCAACCTCCTAGCCCTTCGGGTTTTGACTTCCATAGGTATTCAAAAGCCGATCGTCGGTTTTGATATAAGTCAACGCTACGCGAGGGTGTCCGAAGCAACCCCCGGTTACCGCGCAGGGTGACTTTTTGGCCGGGAACTTACGTCCCGCATCCACGTAGCGAGAACCTTTTTCGCAAGCTTGCGATCGATATAAGGGCCTATCAGCGTTTTGAGCGCGAAAGTAACCTGCTCATATTCGAGATCGCAGCCCTCCGCCCGTTGCTTTGGCAGGTATCCTTTCTCCACAACATCAGCGAATAATTTTTGGTCGGCGCCATACGCAAGGCACAGCACGTTGAAAAATCGCTGCGCCGGAATCCCGTGTTCGTCGGAGTACTTCATCAGGGGCACCTGCGGGTTCACAACGTCTTCTTTGTATTGGTAGGCATTACCCAGGATCAGCCTGCGCGCATCCTCCTTGCCGAGCTGCAGCATGATATAGGCGGAAAACAAATCCGCCGCGTCCTCCTCACGGCCAAGCACTGGCACGTTCAATTGATCGAAAACCGCATGCCCGGTCTCATGCAGGAACACGTCCATAAACGGTCCAAGTATGGCATCGTCTTGTGTGATGATGCTGGGCAGAGTTTGATCCAGCGCATTCTTCAGGAGGTCTGCCAGGAATTCGTAGCAGACGGTCACGAAGCCCTCCTCGTACCAAGCGTTCGATTCGCCATCACACCCAGAAACCTTGAGAAGCAACGGACGCGGGAGGCGGAGCGGGCTTAGCAGCGTCTGCAACCGTTCGAGGGCGCGGACCTGCTTGAGCCGCTCATAGATGGGCCGATGTGCCGGATTCTTCGGCACTTCGTATTCGACGCGGATCTGCTTCGATATATAGGGAGCTGCACTCGCAGGACCGGAAAAACTGATCGCCATGCACACTCCGATGGTGAGTATGGCAACATAACTAACCAATTTTAACCGACCCAGTGCAGCAAAATTCATGGAGCCATCTCCATACGTCTTGCGGGTAGTTTTCAGACTGTACGCAGCAAGAGCCCGTTGCTCGGTCATCGTTTATACCGGTGTCAGCGGGCGCTCGCCCGCCTTGCCGACTCGCAGGGGCTGGGAGGTCGTTCGAGCAAGGCTAGACAATCAGGCAAACGCGCGGTCCAAACCCGGATCGAAATTAGATCTCTGCACGGCTGCGCAGAAAGCCGCATGATGTCCGCTTTGTGCCAAGAGCGGACATTGCGCAGCGACACTCAATGCGGAAGGGGCCACCCTTGGGTAGCCCCTCAAACGCCCTTACTTTTTTTCTCCTTGTCCCGTCGTGGTTGGTGTCGTCGGTGACTTCTTATAGCGCCGGTCCTGACGTCGATCACGCCGATTCGCGCCAGCAACGCTCACGGCTGAACCTGGATTACCAACGCGGGCCTCGGCATCGGTTGCGATGAGCACCGTCGCCGGCACTGCAACACTCAACGCAGCCGTTAAGCCCAGAAAGGAAAAGGCCCTTCGACGCGAGATAAGTTCCAAATCATATCTTTCACTCATGGCGACCTCCTGCCCGTTGGGCTGTTTGTTGGTGACCTGATTTATCCGCAAGCGGAGGTTGCTCCCGAAGACGATTGTCTGCCAATTGGCCCAAGGTCCCGATGTCCGCTTTGGGTCATAAGCGGACATATGCAGTGCAAAAGGGCATGTCCGCTTTGCCCCCAATAGCGACCGAAATAGCGGACATCGCTGGGCCGAACAGAGGGCAGAGCACTTTTCGCTCTGCCCCTGTCGTTCAAACGTCGACCTGCTCCGCAATGGTGAGGGCATCATCTACGTCGATACCAAGATACCGCACAGTGCTCTCTATCTTGGTATGACCGAGCAGTAGCTGGACGGCCCGCAGATTTCCTGTCCGTCGGTAGATGAGCGTCGCTTTAGTTCGCCGCAATGAGTGCGTGCCGTACAAGTGCGGGTCTAGCCCAGTACCCATCAGCCAGTTCGACACGAGTCGCCCATACTGCCGAGGCGTCATGCTTCGCCCTGATCTTGGACCTGTAAAAAGGAACTCGCCAGACTTCTTGCGAGAGGACTTTAGGTAGGCGTCAATGGCCTGGCGTGTGTGCTCGGTCAGTTCAAATCGAACTGGTCGTCCGGTCTTTCTCTGACGCACCGTCGCTCGGTCAACTGCGTAACCGTTGGGAGCGACGTCTTCGACTTTGATCGCGACTACGTCACAGCCGCGCAGTTTACTGTCGATGGCAAGATTGAACATTGCTAGGTCGCGTCTATTCAGATCATTTTGGAGCATGCCGCGGATTGCCCAGACATGCTTCTGCCTGAGCGGCGGCTTGGCTCCAATTAGTTTGCCTTTGTTCCAGGGCACACTGGCGAGTGTCGGTAAGGTCAGGATCGCTTGTTCGTGCATGGTCAACCTCCTCTTTTGCTGACTAGAGGACCATGCCCCAAGAGGCGATGTCGGCTTTTGCGGTCGCTATTGGGGGTAAAGCGGACATGCCGTTTTGCGCCGCACATGTCTGCTTTTGACCCAAAGCGGACATTGGCTTCCTCACGCGGCCGACCCCTTTCAGTGTGCTGGTTTGTGCCGATACGATGCCCAGCCTTCGAGCGGGGAGACGGAAAATGATGCGGCTTTGGCACCTATTTCAACGATGTAGGCGATTTATGACTCACGCGCTGTGGGTTGTACCATTCAGCGCAATAGTCCTTGAATTGATAGTATATCGCGTTGTGCATGCGCTTGATGACACGTTCGCATGGCAACTCCAGCGCTTTTCGGCCGCCGGTGCGCAGGCCTTGCTGGAGACCATCATTACAATGACCTTATCGTTTGTTGTCTTCACATTTGGGTCTCTGCTCGTTGCAATCCAGGTGGCCGGCGGCCAACTGACACCGCGTGTTATTGCCACCACCTTGCTGCGGGACAACGTCGTTAGATACACTGTCGGGTTGTTCGTTTTCACCCTGCTGTTTGCGATTTCCGCGCTCAACCGAATAAAGGGGACTGGCGACCAGTTGGTCCTCGTTTTGGCTGCGCTGCTCGGCCTGCTCTCGATGGCGGCCTTTCTCTACTTGATCGATTATGCAGCACGACTGTTGCGGCCCGTCAATATTCTGTCCCGGGTAGGCGAAGATGGCCTTGGTGTGATCGAGGCTGTTTATCCTCAACCGGCACAAGGTCCATCACCGCCGCACATCAAGGCTCAGATTAGTGGGATGCCTTCCCGGATCGTTCATCATGCAGGTAGATCCGAGGTCATCCTGGCGGTGAACATAGAGATGCTTTTGGCAGAATCGCAGAAAGCGAATGCCGTTGTAGAGCTCATCCCCGTCGTGGGCGACTTCGTCGGCAAGGACGAACCACTGTTTGCATTGTACGGCAACGTTTCTGGAATCGACGAAAATATACTGGTTTCTTCTATCAGCTTTGGGATCGAACGGACACTGGAGCAGGATCCGACCTTTGCATTCCGGATTATCCTCGATATCGCGTTGAAAGCGCTCTCGCCGGCAATCAACGATCCGACTACGGCCGTATTGGCAATCGACCAGCTTCAGCGCTTGCTCCGCAGCGTCGGCGAGCGAAACCTACGAACCGACAATATAACCGATGAATCGGGAAAGCTCCGGATCATCTTCCGTACACCCAACTGGGAAGATTTCGTGACTCTGGCCTGCACCGAACTTCGGCGTTACGGTGCGGATAGTATTCAGGTTGTACGGCGGCTGCGAGCAATGATTGAAACCCTGATCCGCACCTTGCCAGAGGATCGTCACGCCGCCCTTCAGGCCCAGCTCGCTCTGCTCGATCACGCAATCAAGACTATATACAGTCTTCCGGAGGAATTGGCCCTCGCACAGGCAACGGATTCCCAAGGCCTCGGCGGGACACCGATTTGAGAAAAGCAGCTAGCGTGAGGCAACGTGAAGACTGCCGCGAGGCGGTGGTTCTATTTTGGTACCGAATTCTTTTGGCCCAAAGCAGACATGAACCTGTGCACCGCACACGTCCGCTTTCTGGGGTAAAGCGGACACGGCTCTGACAACGCGAAATCAGCCCACCAAAAAAATCCTCGACTGCGAGGGCAGCCGGAGGGAGGGAAGAAACGGGTAAATTCTGAAACGCGTTCACAACAAAAGCGTGACATCTTCTTCGACCGCGTGAAACATTGCCCAGAAATTTGCCGTTTTTACGAAAAAATACGCAGTGGCTTGCCCTGACGTTCGCACGTTCCAGTGTCGGATATCGGACGGTTGTGCAGCAGATCGAATCCTGTACCATTGCGCATGGGTTGGGGGGCCAGACGGGGGCCCTGATGAAATCAGCCGTCATAAAACGGTCCATCATGCTTGATGGACACAAGACCAGCGTTAGTCTTGAGGATTCTTTCTGGACCGCGCTCAGAGAAATCGCTGATGTCCAGGGCGTGACGGTGTCGACTTTGGTCACGACAATCGGTGCTACGCGCAAACTGAACAATCTGTCGTCGGCGATTCGTGTTTTTGTGCTTGAGCATCATCGAAACAAAAATAAGCCGGTGGTTGCGTTGCAATCCGCTAGCACCGCAGTCAGCAGTGATGAGCGCCAATCAACTCAGGCTTGGCGCGGGTTGGCAAGGCGCGGTTGATTTGTCCTGTCTTATTTTGTTTCTCCTTGATCCGCTAATTCGCGCAGCAACATTTTCGCCAAGCGTTCGGCGGGCAAAACACCAAGACGCGCGGTCTTAGTCCCGCTCCATGCTACGACTGTGACGAGATTGTCGGAAGCGTTATAGCGTCCCTTTACCGGCTTGCCTCGGTATTTGATCTCTATGTCTTTCCAACCTAGTGGATCGTCGGTCATGGCGACATCTGCTGATTCCTAATCAAAACACGAGCGCCGAATACCTATTCCATCCGCGTCCGGCATAGCCAATGTCCGCTTTTGTGGTCGGTATTGGGTGTAAAGCGGACATGACGTATTGCAGCGTACATGTCTGCTTTTGACCCAAAGCGGACATCCATGTGCGTGACGCGTAGCGGTACCTTTGTAGTCTCTGGGTGGCACCGTTGATTGGTGCGGCGGCCGGCTTGATTTATCGATGGCTAAGCAAAGAGTTGG
>Ga0207428_10002083_pt1 | contig 20156 bp, 18 predicted proteins | sample RhiMethybrSRZTD1_FD_187600 | JGI IMG/M metagenome (GOLD analysis project Ga0207428, IMG submission 187600) | Populus rhizosphere microbial communities from Tennessee, USA - Rhizosphere MetaG P. TD hybrid SRZTD1 (SPAdes) (version 3) | ecosystem: Host-associated > Plants > Roots > Rhizosphere >...
CGGCAGCGCCGACGCCAGCGGTCTGGGTGTAAGCGGCGATGGTGGGGCCGACGGTGGGGCTGACGGCGGCGCCGATGGTGGAGCTGACGGCGGCGCCGACGGTGGAGCTGACGGTGGAGCTGACGGTGGAGCTGACGGCGGCGCCGATGGTGGAGCTGACGGCGGCGCCGATGGTGGGGCCGATGGTGGAGCAGATCGCGGTGCGGATGGTGGCGCCAGCTGATAGGACAGTTCAGAGTCAGTTCGACTAAGGGGAAGCTAGAACCTGGCCGGAGAAAGAGTGCCCGCTGGATTCGCTGAGGACTCTGTCCTCGCTCGACTCATTGCCGTCGACTGGGATCGGTTCGCCGATCGGTACTGGGGGCAGCAACCACTGCTGTCCCCGGCAGCCGATCTTCCCGGCGGGTTGACTCAGCTCCTCAGCGCGGACTCAATCGACGAGCTGGTGTCCCAGCGTGGCCTCCGGACCCCGTTCCTCCGCGTCGCCAGGAATGGCACCACGCTCGCGGACAGAGCCTTCACCGCCCCGGGCGGTGTGGGTGCAGGAATCTCCGACCAGGTCAGCGACGACCGCCTGGTGCGGCTATTTGCCGACGGGTCGACTTTGGTGCTGCAGGCCTTGCACCGCTTTTGGCCGCCAATCATCGAGTTCTGTCAGCGACTCGCCGCCGAGCTCGGCCATCCGGTCCAGGCCAACGCGTACATCACGCCACCCCAGAACCAAGGCTTCAGCGCCCACTACGACGTGCACGACGTCTTTGTCGTACAGATCGATGGAGAGAAGCAGTGGCAGATTCATCGGCCGATATTGGATTCGCCGCTACGCGATCAGCCGTGGAACGATCGGAAGGCCGCGGTCCAGCAGCAGGCTCAAGTACCTGCCTTGATGGAAGCCCGGCTCAGGCCCGGAGACTGCCTTTACCTCCCGCGCGGCTACCTTCACGCTGCGACGGCACTCGGCGGTGTCAGCACCCATCTCACGCTCGGTGTGCACGTCTGGACTCGTTACGCAATCGCGGAACAGCTCATGCGGCAGGCATTGTCCAGCCTCGCCGAGAACCCAGACCTGCGCACCTCCCTTCCGCTCGGGGTGGACGTCGCCAATCCACATGAGATCCGCCCGGATGTCGAATTGATCACCGCCGCACTGGCGACCGCTGTGACGCAGGGCGATGTTGATCAAATCTCAATAGCGCTCCAGGACAGCGCACGGTCCAATCAACGCGCGGCACCGATCGGGCCCCTCAAGCAGCTGAGCGATGCCGCCGTGATCACCGTCGATACCAAGATCGTTCTCCGGCCCCACGTGATGGCCTCCATTGATCACACCGCGTCTGGAATCTTGATACGCAGTCGGGCCGGAGACCTGGCGGTAGCGCAGAGCGACGTAGTGCCGCTCACGACATTGCTGATGACGGGCATAGCCACGGCTGGTGATTTGGGTCTCGATCTTGCGCGCCGCCTGTTGCTCAGCGGTCTGGCCATCGTGGAGTGAGTCAGCCGGGCTCAGCGTTCCGCTGCGCGGACGCAGCGCGTATTAGGGCGGATCCTCCTGCCGGGACTGCCCCTCCGACCCGCCGTTGGCTGCTGTTGGAGCATCCGGGTCCCTGGCGAATCGATGCGGTGGCGGGCGCGGGGATTGACCCTGATGTCCTCATGACGTTGACCGAGCGGGCCGGCTCCGCCACCCGAATCCTGCTCGTACGCCGACCTGGTCGGATAGATCGCCGAGCACCTCGTAGCTGGATCCTGGCCGGCCTCGACACCGACACTGTGACAGGTCAGTGGCGGAGCGACACTGACCTGCTGAACGCCGCAGATGCCTTGATCGGCGCCGACTCACTAGCGATCAAACATCCTGATCCTGTAATCCTGGTCTGCACCCACGGCGTACACGACGTCTGTTGCGCGCTCCGTGGGCGTCCGGTGGCTGCCGCTCTGGCATCGCGATGGCCGGAACTGGTTTGGGAGTGCAGTCATATCGGCGGCGACCGGTTTGCACCAAATGTCGTGTTGCTGCCTGACGGCTTCTACTACGGCAATCTCGATCCTGATAACGCGATGTCGACGGTTGAAGCGCACCTGGCGGGCACGGTACTCACTGAGCAGCTTCGTGGTATGGCTCGGTTCCTACCGCCGGTCCAGGCCGCGGCCGTCGCTGCGTATCGGACTTTTGGTCCGCTCGGACCCTCAGACGTCACCGTTCGCCGTACCGAGCACATCGGGCCGCACCACGGACATGGGTCGGAGACGATCGTGGATCTGGTGATCGAACCCAAGCAGCGGATGGTCCGGGTGCGGGTACTTTCCGTGCGACGCGCCGAAGCCAAGTTGACCTGCCGTGCCGCACGCGAGACTCCGGCGACGGAGTACCGCATTATCGAGTTCACGGCCCTCTGACTGCGCGTTCCTATCTGTAAGTGGTCAGGAACGACCTCGATCCGGCCGATATCGTGTCGCTTGCGACCACTTTCCCCCGGATGGCCGACTTTGCGGAGGAGGACCGTTGCCCGTCGTGCACGTATCCGTCACCTCACCCCTCCCGCCACAGGAAGCCCTTGGGCGGCTCACCGACTTCAGCCCTGCGAGGGCCGAGAACTGGGCCGGAGTCGACGACAGTAACCTGACCGTGCACGGTCAAGGCGAAGGCTGGGCCGAGGTCACCGAAGGTAACAAGATCGGCTGGGAGCGGGAACGTTATACCTGGGATGCCGCAGCCGGCACCGTCTCGGCGGTCACACTGAACTCCAACATCTGGGCGCCCGGCAGCGGATGGAACTACACGATCATGCCCGACGGTACGGGCAGCCGGATCGAGGTCACGGCGGTCCGGAAGGGCTACGGAGTCAAGGGGAAGCTGGTCGGCGGCCTGTTGTCGCTCATCGGTAAGCGCATGATCAGCTCCTCTACGGCAGCGGCGCTCGCGGCCCGTTAGTTGGCGATGGTGAAACTTGCCGATCTGGAAGCCTTCGTCGTACGCGCCAAGAGCGAGACCTACGTCGGAAACGGCTCCCCGGCGGAGTCAAGCCGGCTCGGCTCACATGACCTCACGTTCGCAAGCGAGGAGTGGCTCTATCGCGACAGCTACTTCGGCGGTACGAACTTCCTTGGCCAAGAGACAGTGTGGTTTCGTGGCGAACCGGTCTGGGCGGAAAACTACTACGGCTATATTCTCCGACCCGATTTGATTGATGCCGCCCGAGCAGGTGCAACGGTCAAGGCTGCCCTGTCGGCGATGTATCAGGAGCACCGCTTCCTGGGCGGGTTCGCCTGGACTGGCCCGTACGGGCGCTATCAAGATCATTCCTCCGGCGACATCTCACACTTCCGCGGCAGAGAGGTAATTGTCGTGTCGGGTGTCGAGGCTTACGCCCTGGACTACTGCGGTGGGCTGATCAAGCCCTAGCAAGATCAATCGGTGATGTCAGCCCCGCGAATCAGGCGAGGTTTGGCAGCCCACAGATCTGGCCCGAAGACTTCATAACGAAGAACCGTTGGTGTGCCTGGGCACGGCTCTCCCCTTCGGGGTCGGGGCGCCATCTGGTGTGACGACGGTCGTGTTTTGATGGCATGGCGGTAGTTCCCGAGCGTTCACCGACGCTATCGATCGTCTGTGACGGGCGATAGGGGCATTGGGCTATCCAGCTCGGGTCGATAGCCACATTCTCAACCTTTGATCAGGAGGGCTGGCGATGGCGAAGTTGATCTACGCAGCTATCAGTTCACTCGATGAGTACGTGGTGGACTCAGAAGGCAACTTCGACTGGAGCATGCCGGACGAGGAGGTTCACAGGTTCGTCAACGATCTCGAACAGTCCATCGGCACGTACTTGTACGGGCGTCGGATGTATGAGGTGATGCAGTACTGGGAGACCGCCGACACTGGCGACGGCGAGCTGTCGGCGGCGCAGGAATATGCCCGGATTTGGCAGACAGCCGACAAGATCGTCTACTCCAAGAGCCTGCAGCAGGTATCCAGCTCCAGAACGCGGATTGAGCCCGAGTTCGACCCCGACATGGTTGGGCAGATGAAGGCTGCTGCGGCTCACGACATCTCAGTCAGCGGTCCCACCCTTGCCTCGCAAGCCATGAAGCTCGGGTTGGTCGATGAATTTCACCTCTTCCTCACCCCCATCGTCGTAGGCGGCGGAACGCGGGCACTGCCGGACAACGTCCGGCTGCCGCTCGAGTTGCTGGATGAGCGGCGCTTCGGCAACGGCGTGGTCCATCTGCATTACCGCATCAGACAGTGAGGAAGTCGAAAAGTCCGCACCGGTCGGTAATTCGACTGGTGGTCCGTCACATCACCGGCGTGATCCGCTCACCCGAACAGCACTACACGACGTTCGGGACTCCGAAGAGCGCGGCCGATAACGACTGCGATCATGATCAAGATCGCGAGCACCGAGGCAAGGCGTACGGAGTTGGAGTTTGTGGCGAGCGCCACAGCAAGTAACGCCCAGCAGGCAGTCAGCAGAAAGCCGATCACCGCGACCAGTCGGGAGAGGACGAAGAGCGACATGATCGTCGCACTCAAAACCAGAACAACGCCGATTTCATTGACCCAGCGTGCCGATGCCGGCATCCCCCAGGAGCGAAACGTCGTGGCAAAGCCAGCAGCTGTGACCAAGGTCGCCCACCCGAGGTAGATCATCACAGGCAGCCTGAGCAAGATTTCCTCGGCGGCGCTCGAGGCCGGCCCGACGACGAGGAAGCCTCGAGCCGCAAAGACGAGACAAACGACCAAGATCACAAGCAGGATCTGGGCAAGCCAGATGACCCGGGTGCCGAAGATCAGCACTGAGAACGCGTTTGCCAAGAATCCACCCGCCAACCACCAGCCCGTACGCCGGTGCACCCGACGCGCGTGTTGGCCCGGCAGCAGCTGATATGCGGCGATCGCGAGACAGCCGAGGTAGATCAATCCCCAGATGTAGAAGGAGAAGCCGGCAGGGGTGACGGGACTGCGGTAGGCCTCCGAGACCGTACTGGTCGCAGAGCTCGGCCCGAGCATCCACGTGGTCAGCGGAACTGCGAACGTCTGCAGCACCGCCGTAACGGCGACAAGGATGACGCGGACGCGATCACTGGTGCGGGCCATGGGCACATTGTGCCCGGCTTCCTCGGCCTCCGGTCGGAATCCGGCGATGAAGCGTGCGATTGTCGGATCACAGATCAAGATCAGTTCATACCAGTGCGGCAATGAGTGCGATGAGCGGTGGCAGGCTCTCGCCTAGAGCTCCGCCGATGCCCTTGCCCCGCTCGCGACCCAACCCCAACCGGTCGGCTATGAGCAGCACAAGGCCGCCAAGGACCATGAAGATGCAGATATAGGTGACCAGGGTCCTGCCAACCGGTTCGTTGCCGCTCATCCACGCGATCACGCCGATGATCATCCCGCAAGCGAGAAACAGGTTGTAGAAGCCGACGCAGAACGACCACAGCCGCACGGCTGGGACATCAGCCGTGGGAACACCGAAGACTCCCTGATGCACACGTGGGCGCGCGATCAGGAAGGACTCCCAGACGAAGACGACGATATGGATCGTCGCCGCAAACAGCGCGAAGATCCAGACAACTACCGTCACGGCACAGGGTCCAGGTCTGCAGCGCCAAGGCCAGCCACAGTCACGTGATGACGAGCCAGAACCTCCTGGACCTGTTGGCCGACCTCTTCGACTGGGCGGCCGTGAGGCACCGTCGCGCTGAGGTCGCAAAAGAACCGGCCCAGAGCACCGGTCAGGCTCAGTGCCAGGAACTTCGTCGTCGAGCTGAGCACAGTGAAGGTGTGTAAGGCTCCGGGTGGAATTGCGACGGACGACCCTGGCCCAAGATCGAACCCCTCGTCATCGACCTGGACGATCATGCGGCCGTGAAGGACGTAGTACGCCTTCGCCCAGCCGGTGCGGTGCAGCGGCGTGGCCCGTCCGCGCGACGCGTCGACCTCGAAGAGCTCGTAGTGATCATCGGTGTGTGCCGAATCGATCTTGACCGTGAGCACCGCGTCCGGGGCGATGAGCTCGACGCCGTCGCCAGCCGCGCTGTGTTGAACCAGATGTGTCATGCAGCGACGCTAAAGTTGCCGGCCGATCGCGTCGATCCCAGAATTATGGGAATCCTTGTCGAGGAGCGTCCTACCGGATCAAACCGGCAAGCCGCTCCAGAGCTACGCAAGAGATCAGACAGCGCTCTTTCGCGTCCGGAATCAGCTCGGCAGTCCATCCGACAAAGCCGCCATCGCCGATTTCGAGCTCGTCGGCTTCGGTCTTCGCCATGATCTTGACTGCCACCGTCCGGTAGTAGCGAATTCCCTGCGTACGCTCCGGATACGCCGCCAACGGCGCGTCCCGCAACTCCGATCGGATCGTGTCAATGAGCCGGTGGCCTATCGACTCATGGTCGATCATGGTGTAGGCGAAATGCCCCCAAGACGGACCAAGCAGATCGACCAGCGCCCGCTGCCAGAAGTCCAGATGCATGATCAACAACTCTGCCTCCGTCCGACCCGAGCCCCTATCCCGGGCACTCGACACCAACGCGAAGAGCACGAAATGCGCCGAGGCGTCGGTTCGATGAACCGCTGTGCCCGTAACACCCGTTGACAGCTGGCCAGATGCACCGGATCGACACTCGACTGGCGGCGGCGTGCCGCCTCGAGTGCCAACACGTTAGTGGGATCGCTCACCACTTCGCTGGAGCGGACGGTGCTGACAATTCGGTTCTGGTCCACAGCACCCACTGAGGTGCAGGTGCCCAAAACAGTGACCGGTGAGAGCGCTAACCCGACGAATGGAGTGTTCCGGAGCCGCCGCCACAGCCGATTCTCGACATCGGACAGCCGACCCGGATCGATTGTGGCGGGCCGAACGAAGCGGTCCGACTTCCAGCGACCGAGTGCCTCCGCTGGACCGATGCGACGGGCCCGCGTCCGCGCGAGGCTCAGCAGCAGGCTTTGCAGATCGGTTGGGGATAGCTCGGACTCCAGGACCGCGCGGGCGCCCTCGGGCAATCGCGACCAAACCCGCTCGATGACCGCTGAGCTCTGCCGAGTCGCCATAGCCGCGACCCTATTTCCATCCGAAGGCGATCTTGGCGTCAGCCTCCGTCCGCGACTGGCCGCCCTGCGACCAGCCGTCGCCATCCAGGTCGATCCCAAATTCTGGGAGTGCTTCACCATGGCAATGATGAAACAATTTCGGTGTGTGGGAAGAGCGGGCGATCCGCGCCCGTCGAGACATCACGGCACTGGCCACCGAGGAACTCGGCGTCAGTGATCTGCACGCAGCAGCGATCCGGGTCATTGACGCCAGGGTCAGCTCTGACTTCACGTGCTGGGCGACCATCGACCCGGAGACGCTGGTGATCAGCATCATGACCAGCGGCGAGACGCAGATTCCGCACGAGTACGAGCCGCGGCTCGCCGAATCGGAGTACGGGACGAGCGACGAGCCGCACCGGTTCGCCACCCTGGCACAGCGCAAGGAGCCCCTGGCCAGGCTGTCTGACCTGCCTCAACGAGACCGCACCCGAAGCGCCCGGTTCAACAATGTCTGGCGACCCTTGGGCCTGGACCAAGAGCTTCGCGTCATGTTTCTGGCTGATGGTGTCTGCTGGGGCGCCGCCGGCCTGGTCCGGGCGGGCCGAGACTTCACTGACCGCGAGATGGGCTTCCTCGCTGCGGTGGCGCCCAGCATTGCCAGCGCGACCAGGCTCGCAGTGCGATTGGAAGCCTGCGACTTGGGACCCGCTGGCCATCCAGCAGTCGTCGTCGTCGGCCCCAGCGGCGAGCTTCGCGCGTCAACCCCAGCCGCACAGGAATGGCAGGAACGACTCGATGAGATTGCCCCAGGTCGTTTTACGACGATGATGCACGTTGTCGCCGGCGGTGCTCGTACCTCGACCTCAGGCGGTTTTCGTGCCCGGCTGCGCGATGCAGGTGGTCACTGGGCAGTGCTCGAGGCCAGCCTGCTGATCGGTGGCGAAGAAGATCAAGTCGCAGTCACCATCGAGCCAGTGAACGGTGATCATCTGCTGGGTCTGCTGCTTACGGCGTACGGTCTGACAGCGCGCGAGCGGGACATCTGCCGCGAGGTGATCGCCGGGCACTCCACCGCCGACATAGCAGCGCGTCTGTTCATCTCTGCTCACACGGTGCAAGATCATCTGAAGTCAGTCTTCGGCAAGGTAGGAGTACGCAGTCGAGGCGAGCTTGTCGCTCGGCTGCGGCCGAATGGCTCAATCTCGTAAGAAGTGACTCAGCCGGTGATGTGACGCGCCAGCAGTGTGAGATCGGCTGGGCTGAGGCGGTCATTCGCGGCTTTCGCATGGTGCCAGAACGGATAAGGCAGGGGCTGCGCGCTGACCTTGTCCAATCGATCCATCTCGTCCGCGGACAGTGTCAGATCGGCTGAAGCCAGGTTGTCCGCCAGCTGGTCTTCGGTGCGGGCGCCGACGATTACCGAGGTCACCGCGGGTTTGCCGATGGTGTATGCAAGGGCCACCTGGGCCGCCGAGATGCCATGATCAGCACCAATGGCCACGAGCTCTTCGATGATGTTGTAAAGCTTGTCCTCGTCGTACACAGGAGGCTCGTTCCACTCGGTCAGGTGCCGGCTGCCAGCCGGCGCCTCCACGTCGCGACGGTACTTACCGGACAGCAGTCCGCCGGCGATCGGGCTCCAGACCAGGATGCCGATACCCTGGTCGACTGCCGCCGGCACGATCTCGTTCTCGATGTCGCGAGCCTGCAGCGAGTAGTAGACCTGCTGGCTGACGAAGGGCGTGACGCCCTCGCGATCGGAGATCCAGAGCGCCTTCATCAGCTGCCAGGCGGCGTAGTTCGAGCAGCCGATATAGCGAACCTTGCCGGACCGTACCAGATCGTCAAGAGCGCGCAGTGTCTCCTCCAGCGGAGTCTGACCGTCCCACTCGTGCACTTGATAGAGGTCGATGTAGTCCGTGCCCAGTCGGCGCAGACTGTCCTCAGCACCCCGGATGATGTGATGCCGGGAGAGTCCCATGTCGTTCGGTCCATCACCCATGGACATTCGGACCTTGGTTGCGATCAGCACTTCATCACGATCGGAGCCGAGGGCCTGGCCCAGTATTTCCTCCGAGAGTCCGGCGGAGTAAACGTCTGCGGTGTCGATCAGGTTGACGCCGGCGTCGCGTGCCAGACCTATCTGCTTTCGCGCCCCTTCAACATCAATGTTGCCGACGGGTGAGGCCCATCCAGTGCCGCCAAACCCCATCGTGCCCAAGGTGATCGTCGAGACCCGGAGGCCGCTACGGCCGAGCTGTCGATACTCCATGCCGGGAGTCTAGGGCCACGGCGCAACGACGTTGCGCCCGGCTCGACACCGTCGACCACATGCACGTGCGGGCGGTCAAACCCCCGGCGTCGACCCTTTCTCGGGCTAAGCCGGCTGGGGCTCTGGCTCCGTGGCGGCTGCTTCCGGCTCTTGATCTTTACGGGGCTTGCCGAAGCGCAGGTAGAGCGATGGAGTCACGAACAAGTTGAGCAGGGTTGAGGTGACGAGGCCACCAACGATGACAATTGCCAGCGGATGTTCGATCTCCTGGCCCGGGCGCTCGCCGAAGATGATCAGCGGAATCAGTGCCAAGCCAGTTGCGAGCGAGGTCATCAAGATCGGTGACAGGCGTTCTCGAGCCCCCCGCAGCACCAGGTCACGGCCGAAGGTCATGCCCTCCTCACGTTCCAGATGCTGGAAGTGGTTGATCAGCAGAATGCCGTTTCTGGCGGCTATGCCGAACACCGTGAAGAATCCGATCAGCGACCCGAGCGAAACCACACCACCGCCGAGGAAAGCGGCGATGACGCCGCCGACCAAGGCCATCGGGAGAGTCAGGAAGCTGAGCAACGCAAGTCGCCAGGTGCCGAAGGAGGCTTGCAAGAGCAGCAAGATCGCGGCACCGGCGACCACCGCTGTCAGCAGTAGGGTCCGCTGGGCTGACTCCCGCTCCTGCCACTCGCCGAGGATCTCAGCATGATATCCCTGCTCGAACTTGACGTCCTTGAGCTTGTCCTGAAGCTGCCCGACGACGGAACCAAGATCGCCCTCGAAGGTCGCGCTGACGTCCAGTCGACGCGAGTCACCCTCGCGATCGATCGCATTGGGGCTCGGCTGCAGCGAGACGTCGGCCACGTCGGCAAGTCGTACGGTCTTCCCGGATGGGGTGTCGATGCGCATGTTCTGGATGTCCTGGACGCTGCTGCGCGTCTGCGGCGTGCTCCACACCATGACGTCGTAGGCCTTGCCACCGCGGAAGATGTCGCCGACCTCCTCACCCGCGACCAGGGTTGCGGCGGCTCGACGTACATCTCCTGGCTTTAAGCCGTATTTGTCGGCTTTGGCGAGATCTACCTCGACCTGGAGTTGCGGGACATCGGTCGAGATGTCGGTGTGCTGGTCCTCGACACCCTCGATGCCGCCCATGATCTCTTCGATCTCAGCAGCCTTCTCGCGCAGCACCGACAAGTTCTGGCCGAACACCCGCACGACGATCGGTTCTTTGCCGCCCGAGATAACTTCTTCGATGCGCTCATCGAGATAGGTCTGAGTCTCCCGAAACAGGCCGGGATAGGCGTCATTGACGTCCTCGATCTTGTCGAGGGTGCTGTCGTAGTCCACAGAGGGGTCGATGCTGATCCAGTTCTCCCCGAGATTGACTCCGGCAACTTCCTCGCCGAGGAACGCCTGTCCGATGTGGGCCCCGAAGTTGCGCACCCCGGGGATCGCCCGGAGCTCTTTGCTGACCGCCAAGGTGGTCCTCCGCATCTCGTCTGCGGAGGTACCCGGCTGGCTGACCCAGTGAACAAGAAAGTCGCGTTCCTTGAAGCCTGGGAAGAGAGATTGACCGAGAAGCGGCGCTAGTGCGATTCCTACGACGGTGAGCAGCGCGAAGGTCGCGTACGCCCAGCGAGGCCGCACCACGATCCGGGACAGGGCTGCGGTGTAGCCGCGCTGCAGGACTGCGACCAGAGGCGATGTTCGCCGTTCGACCTTGGACCGGCCGAGCAAGATCAGCGCCAGTGCCGGCGTGACGGTCAGGGCGACCAGCAATGAAGCCACGATCGCAAGCGTGTAGGAGAGCGCGAGCGGGCGGAAGAACGCGCCTGTCAGCCCTTGCAGCAAGAACACCGGTACCGCCGCGGCGACGATGATCAAGGTCGCGTACACGATCGGACCTCGTACCTCCAGCGACGCGTTCAAGATCACCGATGCGGTGGAGCCCTCGGCACCCGACAGCCGATGCTGCCGCAGCCGTCTGACGATGTTCTCCACGTCGATGATGGCGTCGTCCACCACCGCCCCCAAGGCGATGACGAGCCCGGCGAGGGTCATCGTGTTGATCGTTTCTCCTCGCCAGTACAAGACCAGCAGCGTCGTCATCAGGGCGAGCGGGATCGTGAGCACACTGATCAGCGCGACCCGCCATTCGAAGAGGAACAACGCCAAGATCACGATGACGAGCACGAACCCGAGTACCAGTGCCTGTGTCAGGTTCTGAATCGATGCGGTGATGAAGTTCGCTTGCTGGAAGATCGTGGTGTCGAATTGCACTCCCGGCAAACCGGGCTCCAAGGACCGGATCGCGTCCTCGACGCCCTTGGTCATCTCGACGGTGTTGGCCCAGGGCAACTTCTCGACCACGATAAGCAGGCCCGGACTGTCGTTGATCACCGCGTCGCCAATCAGCGGCTGGTGGTCCTCGACCACGCGGCCGACGTCGCCGATCTTGACATCCTTGCCCGTGCCGTCGACGTGCAGCGGTACGTTGGCAAGATCATCTGGGGTGATGATGGGGAGCACATTGCGCACATTGATGCGTTGGTTCGGCGATTCGACCATGCCTCCAGTGCCGATGATCGAACCACTGGAGAAGCGCAGCAGACCGGAATCGACGGCATCAGCCGTCGCCTCCATGACCTCGTTGAGTGCGACGTGCTGCGCCTCCATCTTGGGTGGTTCGACCTGCACCTGCATCATCTGCAGACGCTCCCCCCACAGGGCGACGTTGGCGACTCCGGGAACTTCCAGCAGCCGGGCACGGATCGTCCAATAGGCCGACATCGACATCTGGATCAGTGAGTGGTCCTTCGACGTCATGCCGATCTGCATCGCCCGGCCGGTGGCCGAGACGGGCGCCAACATGACCGGCGGGGCTGCCCAGGTCGGCAGCGTGGAAGCCACCTGTGTCATCCGCTCCTGGACAAGCTCGCGGGCCTTGAGCTCGTCAACGTTGGGCTTGAAGATGAGCTCGATCGCCGAGAGCTGCGGTACCGATTTGGACCGCATATCATCCAATCCCTCGACTCCATTGAGGGCCTGCTCCAGCGGCACCGTCACCAGCTGCTCAACGTCAGAGGTCGACAGTCCAAGGCATGCGGTCTGGATGACCACGCGAGGAGGCGCGAACTCAGGAAATGCATCGACCCGTGTCGAGGGCAGTGTGGCGATGCCGAACACCATCAGCAACGCACCGATGGCGACGACCAGGAAGCGGTAGTTCAGGCTCGTGCCGACGATCCACCGCATCAAGGTCTTACGCGGTTGGGTCTTGTCCGGTTGGGCCATCACTCCTCACCGCTGATCCCGGCCTCAGCGCCTACCAGCTCCGGCGCGCCCACGACGACGACCTGAGTTCCCACTGGCGGGCCGCTCTTGAGCTGCACGGTCTTCCCTGTGATCGATGCGATATCGATGGGCACCCTGATGTAGGTCCGTGGGGAGGGCGAGGAGAACGCCCACGATTTGCCGTCGGCGTCATACACCACAGCGGTGTAAGAGATGACCTCGGTCACGCCAGGCTGACCAGTGAGCGGACGGACCGGCTCGGTACGCAGGCCGAGCCGCTGCTCGGCGCGTTCGCTCACTGTGATGCGCGCTGGCTGGTCTTCGCCCGCTGACTCGACCGTGACTGCGGTCTCGGAGTTTGCTTCGTTCGAGGCTCCAGCCTCGCTGCAGCCACTGGCCCCAAGAGTGATCATCGCAAGAGCCGCGAAGGAAGCGGCATAACCACGGAGCTTCATGAGTTCACCTCAGTCTCAGTTGCAGATGCAGGAGTGGACATTGCCGGACGCCCCTTTTCTTTCAACAGGGCCCGGTTGGCGATTGCTAGATAGAAGGCCGGCACTGCGATCAGTGAGACGGCCGTCGCCGTCACCAATCCGACGAGCATGCTGACCGCGAAGGGATGGAGTGCCTCCAAGCCGGCGGTAGTGCCCATGACAGCAGGTGTCACCATGATCGCCGCCGTGACGAGCGCGACGCCGATCACCGAGGGCGCGAATTCCCGTACGGCCTGCCGCACCGATTCGCTTGGGCTTGCTCCTGGCTCGGCGCCGAGCTCTCGGGCCCGGCGTAGGAAGACCAGGGCTTGTCGGATGGCCAATGCGAGCAACGCGAAGAGCGCCGCTAAGACGCCGATGGAGGAGAACCCTCCTACCAGCGGCGCGACCAGGACACCGCCCACGACCGCAACTGGCAGTGTGACCAGAAGCGCCGCCGCTAGCACCCAACTGCCCGTTGCCGCCTGCAAGATCAGGAAGCTCAGCAAAACCACAACAGCGGCAATTGCGGCAACGCGAACATGGTTGGACTGCTGCCGCGCCGCGTCGCCGAGCACCTCAGCGTGGTACTCGTACGGGAATGAGATACCTCGCAGCCGTGACGTCACATCTCGTGCCACGTCCGCAGCGCTGCGTCCATTGACCACGGCGGTTACGTCGAGGCTTCGAGAGACGCTGTTGTGGTCGATCGCGACCGGATCGGGCGCGATGTGCACGGTTGCCACGTCACCGAGCCGCACCTGGTCACCTGACGGGGTATCAATGCGAAGCGCCTCAAGATCGGAGAGACTCTGCCGGATCTGAGGTCCTCCCCAAACCACTACGTCGAAGACCTTCTGCTCTTCATAGAGGTTCCCCACGGCCAGGCCAGAGATCAGTGTGGTGGCCTCGCGCCGAACATCGCCCGGACGCAGGCCGTGACGCTGGGCCGCAGCGAGGTTCACCTCGATCTGTAAGGTCGGCTCGGTTACCTGGGGTTCCACCTTGGGCGACAGAACGCCGGTAACGGTGCTCAGTGTCCGGCTGACGTCATCGGCTGTGTCTTGCAACGTTGCGAGGTCGTGCCCGTAGACCCGGACCACGAGTTCGTCACCGACCTTCTCCCGGGCGGCGGCAACACGGTCCTCGGCGTAGGTCCGGACCGTCGTGTGCAGCCCCGGGTATCCCGCCGCGATATCGCGTATCCCGGCAAGCGTTGCTTTATAGTCGGCATCTGGCGCCACGGTAAGCCAGATCTCCCCGGCGTTGACATCGACGATTTCGTCGGAGGTGATCGCGCGGCCAACGTGCGCTCCTGCGGACTCGATACCTGGCGCGCCGCGCATTTCAGCGGCTACCGCGGAGGTGATCCGGCTCATCTCGGGCAGGGCCGTGCCGGGCGCCCCCTGGACGCGGACGAGCACGTTGCGGTCCTGCAGCGTAGGCAGAACCGGTCCACTCGGAGCCAGCCAGGCGACCAAGATCGCCGCTATGGCCAGGACGCCCGCGCCCAGCGCTACCCAGCCGGGCTTGGAGATCGCCGGCGCGGCAACGCGATCGGCTCCGGCGCGTATCCAGCGATCAAGCGGGCCCGCCCGCAGATGAGCACGTCCGTCGCGGAGCAGCAGCACCGCAAGCGCCGGCGTAACGATCAGCGCGACAAGAAGGGAGATCACGGTCGCAAGCAGGTACGTCGCGGCGAGCGGCCAGCTGAAAGCATTCGTCACTCCACCAATGGCCAGCACCGGCGCCAAGACCAGAACTGCCATCACCAAGGCGACGAGTAGGGGTCCGCGGCGGGCAGCCACGAGATCGCCGACGACAGAGGTCAGCGGGGGGGTGTCCGAACCAGCGGCCGCCACTTGTCGACTCCGTATCGCGGCTACGTCACCGACGACGTCATCAACCACCACCGCGGTTGCTGCGGCAAGCCCGAGCAGGGTCATCGTCGTCAGCGTTTCCCCGCGTAGATGAAGCACCCAGGCCGCGGACACCAGCGAGAACGGAACTGCCACGACGGGAATCAACACAACTCGCCATGAGATGAAGAGCAAACCCACTGAGACGACGAGCAGTAGCGCACTCACCAGTCCGACGACCCCGAGATGACTGAGCGCCGTGCTCATGTAGGTGGCCGGCCGGAAGACGTGGGGGTCCATGTTGATCCCCGCCAGGCCGGGTGCCATGGCACCGAGCGCCTCCTCGACGTCATGGGTGACCTGGGCGGTATTGGCGTCGGGGAAGCGTTCCACGACAAGCATCAGTGACGGCGATCCGTCCAGGCTGGCGTCGCCAATGAGTGGCTGATGGTCCTCGGTCACCTTGGCGACATCGCCGATCCGCAGGGGAGTCTGGGTACCCTCAACCGCGACGTTGGCGAGCTGGTCCGGAGTAGCGATGGGCTGGATGTGTTGCACCCCGAGCCGCTGGTTGGGGGTCTCGACAAACCCTCCGGTCCCAGGTGTCGAGGCCTCCACGAAGCTCAGCGGTGACACCCACAGTGCGTTGCCAGTTGACTCGATGAGTTGGGTCAGACTCACCTTGTGGGTCTGCAGCCGCTGCGGGTCCACCTGGACCTGCAGCTGGCGATCACGCATGCCCCAGACCGAGACGTTGGCAACACCCGGGATGCTCATCAGGCGAGGCCGAATTTGCCAGCGCGCCAGGACTGACATCTGGATCTCGGAAACGGTGTCCGATCGCATAGCGATCATGGCGATCCGGCTGGTTGACGACTTTGGCTGGATCATCATCGGCGGCGTGCCGACGTTGGGCAGCGCCTTCGCCTGAGACATCCGCTCTTGGGTCAACTGGCGGGCTGCCAACAGGTCGGTGCCTGGCTCGAACTGAAGATCGATTGCCGAGAGACCCGGCATAGATCGTGATCTGATGCTCTGGACCCAGGGAATCCCGTTCAGCAGATCCTGTTCTATCGGCACCGTGATCAACTGCTCGACCTCTTGGGCCGACAGACCGAGCGCCTCCGCCTGGATCTGGATGTCCGGTGGCTCAAACTCCGGATAGACATCGACGGCCGCATTGTGAAGCTGGTAGAGACCAACCCCAAGGATCCCGATGGCGGCCGCCACCACGAGCCGAGAAAACCTCAGTGCTGCACTGACAATCCACTTGATCATCGGGCTCCTTATCGATGGTGAAAGGCAGATCTCCTATTCGTGGTGTCCAGATAAAGCTGGGCACGCGAATCGGCGCAGGAAGACTGGATTAGGTTTGCCACCCTCCGAACGGCACCGGACGAGGCCCGCGCCCAAACTGAAGTTCTAGGGCACAGATCCCCGAGTACTTCAACGGTGCAGGCGTGCACGCCAATAGGGAGCGCGACCCGCCGCCTTTAGTACGGCGCAGCGCCAACCGTTATCGCTTTGAGATAAGTAAGTAGTTCGTTGCGCTATTTGATCATTGGTTGTCGATATCTCGATGATCAACAGATGAGTGACGAATTCCCCGTAGCGAGATCAGCAAGTGGACCTGGAGCGGCTCCTGTCTGCCCTTCAGTTGCAATTCGCCCAACGGCGTCGTGACGGCCTGGGGCAGCTGCGCCTTGGTCTCCGGGCCGATCGCCACACCACCAGTAGGCGCCGAGCTTTCGATACGAGACGCGATGTTGACAGTGTCACCGACGATCGTGTGCGTACGCCCTCCCTGAGCTCCCAGCAGACTGACCGACACCTGCCCGGAGTTGATCCCTACTCGGAAGCGCGGCCAATCCGGATGATGCTCCGCCAGGCCGGAGGTCGCTTGCTGCAGCGCCAACCCAGCCCCGGCGGCGCGTTCAGCATGATCATGTTGATCACCGCGCTTGTTGAAGGTCACCATCAAGGCGTCACCGATGATCCGATCAACGTCACCCCCGTACGAGGTGACGACTGCCGGGACCGCCACCGCGAAGTACTCATTGAGCATGCTCGCCACATCGTCTGGCTTGTGGGTCTCCGAGAAAGAGGTGAAACCCTCCAGATCGGCAAACAGCACACTGATCTCACGGTGCCCGGCACTGGTTTGCGGAAGGTAAAGCTCAGCGAATCTTTCCTCCCGCCACGAGGCCCGCGCGCTCAAGGCCACCACACCAAACGCAGCGAGCAGCAGCACGTGCCACTCCCACCACGAAAGATGCCAGTTGCGGGCGAAAGCAATCGCCACCATCGACTCCGCAAGCAGAATGAACGCCGATGGCACCGCCAACAACATCAGGGAGGGATGACGACGCCAAAGCTGGACATACCGCACCGCGCTCGCGGCGTAGAGCAGCACCGCCGGTACCGCGAGCCACAAAGGGAAGCTCTCCGCGAATTGCGGCGGCCGGTTGAGTGGCGGCAGTGATGTAAGAGACCAGACCGCCCACAGCACCATCAGACCGAGCAGTGCCCATCGAAGACGCTTGCCGATGCGTACATGTCGAACGGCGCTGTCGCCAGAGAAGTCCGCAGTCGAGAGCGCCGCAAAGATCGAGCCGATGGCAACGCCGACCGGGGTGGCGATCAGAAACCCTGTGTTGCTCTTATCGAGCAGTACGCCGGGCGTCGCGAGCGCATGCAGCGCGAGAAAGCCAGCCGAGGACACGAAGGCGAGAGAGACATAGAGCAGCCGGGCGTCTCCCCGGCGTACCGCGGCATCACCTGTGGCATAGGCCAGAACGGCCGCGATCAGTGCCGTAGCCAACACCAACCAGAAGTGGGCCGGGTGATGCTCCCAGCGAAGGTCCAGATCGGGTCGCCGAAGCAACAGCAGAAGGCCAAGCAGTGGCACCGTCAAGATGACGGCGGTAAGGACAACACGCGTACCGCGCGTGGACTTAGTCACCCAAGTCCTGCGGCGTCGCGAGGAACTGGTGGATTTCCGAAACCGCTACCGACCCTTCGCCAACCGCCGATGCGACCCGTTTGACCGACCCGGAACGTACGTCTCCAACGGCAAAGAGCCCAGGGACGGACGTTTCGTGAGGATGCGGCGAGCGTGCGAGCTTCCACGAAACGCACTCCCCTGCCTTGGCTCCCGTGTACAGAAAGCCGTGTTGGTCGCGATCGACCTCCGCCGGAAGCCAATCTGTCCGTGGCCTTGCTCCGATCATCACGAACAGGCTCTCCAGAGGTAGGTGCTCCTCCTCTCCGCTGAGGCGGTTGCGCGCAGTTACCGATTCCAGCTGCCCGTCCCCATCTCCGCCGACTACCTCGGTGTTCAAGTGGACATTGATCATCGGCAGGGCAGCAATGGCATCGACCAAGTACGCCGACATACTGTCCGCCAGATTGCGCCCTCGGACGATCAGGTGGACGGATGTGCAATACCTTGCCAGGTGGAGCGCTGCCTGGCCCGCAGAATTGCCAGCACCCACTACGGCAGCACGCAGACCCGTCAGAGCCTGGGCAGCGGAGACGCTCGCTCCGTAATACACGCCGCGACCACTGAGGTCCTCCAGGGTCGGGACCCCAAGGCGTCGGTACGAGACTCCCGTCGAGATCACAACGGCCCGCGCGGAGATTTCTCCGACGTTCCCGATTTGTGCCGTGAATCCACCGCCGTCTTGGGGCGAAAGCCGTTCCACCTCCCTTGTGACGACGAAACGGGCACCGAACACCCACGCCTGCTGATACCCGCGTTGCACGAGCTCCGCACCACTTAGTCCTCGGGAGAAACCGAGGTAGTTCCGTATCAGCGAACTGGTTCCTGCTTGGCCGCCGATGGCCTCCCGCTCCACGACGATGGTGCGCACGCCTTCCGACGAGGCGTAAACGGCCGCTGCCAGGCCGGCCGGACCTGCGCCGACGACGAGCAGATCAAAGTCGCGGTCAGTATCCCTCAAAGTGGTGGGAATGCCCCAGGCCTCCAAGATCTCGGCGTCTGTGGGATCAACCAGAGTCGTGCCGCCGATGGCTGGCATCCAGACCACGACCTCACCCTCAGGTTGACCGATCTCGTCCAGCACACTCTGACCCATCTCCGAGGCACGGGAGCGAAAAGCATGTGGAATGCCATTGCGGCTCAGCAGGTCGCTCACCGCGTACGCACGTCCACTCTGCTGCGGCGCAACGACGATAACCTCGCGAAAGTTCGTCGGCTCGCTGCGTGACCACTCCTGAACGAACTCCGCAACGACCCGATGAAACAATTCGTCGGGGGTTATCCACGGTTTGAGTACGTAGTAGCTGATGTCGCCAACAGCCATGCTCCGCAAAATCTTCTCCGCCGACTCGGGATGGGCCCACGCACCCCAGGCGACGAGAAGGGCTCGCTTAGCGTTTGGGTGAAGAGCCCTTGCCGTGCTGAGAATCTCCGATCGAGCTTGATCGGGAAACGTGTCGTCCACCAGGACAACAGCAACTCTCTCCTGGCGGGACTTGGCCCCCCGGAGAGTCCTCACGGCGTCTTCGGGAGCCAGCTCACCACGGACCCGGAAATCAGCACCGAACGCGCGCTGCAGCTCGCCCTCGATCCTTCCCAGCTGACGCGCATCCGCATCGACCGCCAATAACAGCGGTCGGTCACCCCACTCCCCCACGGCCATGACACAAGGCTAGGCACATGGGCGTTGAGAGTACGCGTGCGCCCCATGGTCGACGAGGAATGATCAAGACCCGTGGATCGGTGCGTCAGGGCCTGATCTGGACCCGGCGGAGCTCTCACGACCGAAGTCGCGTTCACTACTCTCAGTGCTCGACAAAGGCGCCCACAACAGACCAGGCCACGTTGGCTACGCAGTTGAGAATCGCGATGCAAAGGCCAATGATTGCCAAGACCCGGGCCGCTCCTTGGACGGGAGTTCGACCGCGGGTGAGACCTCCCAGCCAGGCGGCGACGGCACCGAGGATGCCGGGCGCCCCGGACCAGAAGAACACGATCGTCAAGAGGGATAGGACACCGTAGACGATCGCGCCGATACGCGATGCGGAGTCGGACTTCGCAAGGTAGAGCCCCGGGAGCACGCCGCTCACCAGGGCGGTGGTTCCGACGAGGCCTATGGCGATCATTTCCTGCCGCGCGGTGTCGGGCCCGCTCGGGTCCAGCCCGAGGATCACCACCAGTGTCAAGTAGGCGAGTGGCACGAGAACGCACAGTGCGTAGACGG
>Ga0207428_10002085_pt1 | contig 20131 bp, 20 predicted proteins | sample RhiMethybrSRZTD1_FD_187600 | JGI IMG/M metagenome (GOLD analysis project Ga0207428, IMG submission 187600) | Populus rhizosphere microbial communities from Tennessee, USA - Rhizosphere MetaG P. TD hybrid SRZTD1 (SPAdes) (version 3) | ecosystem: Host-associated > Plants > Roots > Rhizosphere >...
CGCCGACTTGTCAGAATCCAGTTGAGCTATAGCCGATCTGGGTTCTGACAAGTCGGCGTGTTAGGGCTGGAAGCGGTAACCCATTCCGGGCTCGGTGATGAGGTGGCGAGGTCGAGTCGGATCATCCTCGAGCTTGTGCCTGAGCGCCTTCACGTATTGACGGAGGTAATGGGTCTGATCGACATACGTCGGCCCCCAGACTTCTTGAAGCAGTTGCCGTTGACTCACCAGCCGTCCTGGATGCCTGACCAGTGCCTGTAGCAGCTGCCACTCAGTTGGAGTCAGATGAACTTGTTGTGCGGCCGCATCCGGCTCGTAGATCACATGGTCGTTGAGATCGACTCTCCACCGTCCGACCTGTACGGGTTCCACCAGCTCAGGCTCGGTGGTGCGTCGAGTGACAGCCCGAATTCGTGCCAGCAGTTCTTCCACACTGAAGGGCTTTGTGACGTAGTCATCGGCGCCGGCATCAAGAGCATCCACCTTTGCTGCGCTGTTCATACGTCCGGAGAGGATCACGATCGGAATCTGCGTCCAGGTACGCAGCGAGCGGATCACATCCGCGCCGTCCATGTCGGGCAGGCCAAGATCAAGAATGACAAGGTCCGGATGAGCTTCGGTCGCTGCCCGGAGTGCTCCCGACCCCGATCCAGCAGTGACAACGTCGTACTGCCGAGCATGGAGGTTGATCCGGAGGGCTCGCAAGATCTGCGGCTCGTCATCAACGACAAGTACTCGCGTCATGATCGCTCGCTAGCAGCTTTGGTCGGCTCACTACGAAGCTCTGGCTCTGTTGATGAGGTCTGAATCGACTGCGAATCGATCTCGAGATTAGGCCGACTAGCCGCTGGGAGTGCGATGATCATGGTCAGCCCACCGCCAGGCGTCGCTTCCGGGCTCAAGGTGCCCGACATTGCTTCGACAAGCCCTCGCGACAAGGCCAGGCCCAGGCCTACGCCGGTGGTGTTGTCGCGATCACCGAGTCGTTGGAACGGCTGAAAGATCTTTTCCCAATCGTCCTCGGGCACCCCCGGCCCGCAGTCGGTGACTCGGATCTCCACGGCGGCGCTGTACGCACTGACTGTCACCTGCGGAGGTGCATCAGGAGGGCTGTGCCGTACCGCGTTTTGCACCAAATTGGCGATCGTCCGTTCCAGAAGCGCAGGATCGGCTGCCACCTCGGGCGTCTCTTCTGGAACGTAGATGATCACCTCGGACGCACTCTGTCCAAGGCTGCTCAGGGCAGCTGAGATGACATCAGCAACGTCGATCGGCTGGATGACGAGGGCCAAGCTCCCAGCCTGGAGACGACTCATGTCGAGAAGGTTTTCAACCAGGCCGGTAAGCCGATCCAACGACTCCTCGGCCGTTGCGAGCAGCTCCGCCCGGTCTTCATCGCTGAGGACGAGATCGGGTGTACGCAAAGTTCCGACGGCAGCTTTTGCCGACGCCAGGGGCGTACGGAAGTCGTGGCTTACCGCATTCAGCAGTGCCGTGCGCAGCCGGTCGACCTCGGCAAGGGTGCTGGCCGCCGCGGCCGCCTGCTCGAGACGCTCCTGGCGAAGAGCGACGGTTGCTTGAGCGGCGAAAGCTTCCAGGACCCTGCGATCCTGGGCAGCCAGTGGGTGTCCCGACAGGACCACCGTGTACGAGTCATCGACGTGTACCTGGGCATCGCCATCACCTGGTGCGAGGCCAACAGGGCTACCGACCGATGCCACGACGGTCCAGGCCTGATTGGCGTTTCCTAGAGCGGGCTCGGCAACGGCTTCAGGTCGTTCAAGGAGAGTTACGGCGTCCAGGGCGAATGTCTCGCGTACCTGCTCAAGAAGCGCAGGTATTGGCCGCGAGCCGCGCAGCACGCTACCCGCCAGGGTGGACAGCGTGGCCGCCTCAGCCCTGGCCCGGGATGCTTCCCGAGTTCGGCGGGCCGCGATGTCGACGACTGTGCTGATCGATACCGCGACAACCAGAAATGCCAACAAGGCAAGCAGGTTCTCCCGCTCGGCGACGGTGAACATCCGCACCGGCGGGGTAAAGAAGTAGTTCAAAACGAGAAAGCCGCCGACAGCAGCCAGCACTGCCGGGAAGAGACCGCCGACCAGTGAGACGGCGACGACCAGCAGCAGGAACACCAAGATGTCGGTGGACAGCGAGACGTCGGCGTCGACGGCTAGCAATAACCATGTGAGCAGCGGCAGCGCGGCTATGGTCAAAATGAAACCGCCCGTACGGCGACCAAGACTGAGTCCGCTCCGACTGCTTTGCCACGAGGGGGCGCGACGAATCTCGCCCTCGGGGGCGCCGGTCAGGGCGACAACCACCCGCTCAGGTGTTTCCCAGTGCGGCTTCCCGGTGGCCATGGCACCTCCTCCCGGCAGCGACCTGGTCGTCCCTGTGGCCGCCATCGTCGGTAGTCCCATTCTGATCGGCTGGTGGAAGCGCCGATATAGACTGCACGCCTCCGATACGCGAAGCGGTCAGATTCTCACAGCATTTCTACGCCGGGCGGCGCTGGTCGACGCACCACGCCCTCCACCGACGCCCCACAAGTAAGTGGGGCGCCAGGGTCGAAGGTGAGGCCTCAGCAGAGGAAGTGGCGCGTCAGCGAAGAAAGTGTCGGTCAGCTCCGCTGGTCATCGAGGAAGCTCAACACGACTGCAGCGAAGAGAGGCGAGACTGCCAGGTTGTAGTGGGTCAGGCCTGGCAAGATCGCGAGCGCGTGACCGCCCTTTGGTCGGCCCTCGCCCATCCAGCCGCCGTCGCGAAGGCCGCCGTCAAGCAGCTTGAACATCTCGACATAGTGGCTGGGTGGTGCCATGTCAGCATCGGCTGCCACCAAGAGCGTCGGCACCTGGAGGCCACGAACCTCCTCGCTGAAATCGAAGTCCCGTGCCATTGCCTCGCCCATCTTGTCCAGCAGCCGCGGGAAGTCTTCCGGCCGCGGCGCGACCCGCTGGTAGAGCTCGTACATCGGCGTGTCCTTCAGGAACTCGGCGGCAGCCGCATTCACCTGAGCCTGCTGAGCGAGCATCTCGGGCGGGATCGCGTGGCGCCATGCGTGTGCTGAGGCAGCGACGAGCCGACCGACTTTGTCCGGGTACTTCACCGCCGTCAAGAGTGCAACTCCACCGCCGAGTGAGTAACCGACAACGTCGGGCTTGTCCACCTTCAGATGGTCGATGAGGCCCGCGATGTCATCGGCCATAAGCCGGATGTCGATCGGTCGATCAATGTCGGCAGTGCGGCCGTGCCCTTGCAGATCGGGAAGGATGACTTGATGGCGCTCGGCGAGCTCGGCCAGAGTCGGTCCGAACATCTCGCCCGAGCCAAGCCCGCCGTGCAGCAAGACCAGCGGCCGGCCGGTTCCGACGGTCTCGAAGTAGAGCTTGAGGCCGTTGATTTCGGCGTACTGGCCGGTGCCTTTTGTGTCGGTTGTCCAATCGGTGGTCGTCATGTCGTCTCCTCAGCAATCACTGGATGTGTCGCTGATTAGACCAGAACTCTTACCTGGACTAATCGGGTTGTGGGCGGTCAGCTCAACTTCCGCCGATGCCCAGCGCCGAAAGCAGGACCAGGACGACCGTGCTGACTGCGAAGATCCCGTGTAGCACCACCGGTGGACGGGGTATGTGCTGCTCGGCAAGATCAACTCCGCTTGCATCGGCCCGGAATGGACCGCCGGTAGCCGCGGCGGCGGCCATGGCTGCTCGTCCGTCTTTGGCCCACTGCGTGACCATGACGAGGCCGACGATGGCAACGACGACGAGATCGGCGAATGCGATCCAAGCCAGCAGTGTGCTGTCGGTGACGAGATAAATGATCCAGAGGACGAGCCCCGCTGCGGCGAGCCCGAAGTGTGTGAAGACCCGGTACGGCGGAAGGTGAGTCCCTGTTCCCTCCGTATGTCGCAGGCCGCCGCGGCTTGCCCAGCGAGCCAGCATGAAGGCTCCGAACCCGGCGGTAATGATCCAGGTGATGAGCGCGGCAATCTCCATTCGAACGCCCCTTTCCGTGACGCTTCGAGTTTCTCTTCAGCATGTTGTATCGGATACTCAATTAGACGTTAGACGCGGTAGGGTCTATCGTCAAGAGAACCGTCCGTTAGGAAAGGGCGCGTGTTGCGAGGCTTCGACCGGAACGTCACCGGCATCGGCGTGTTGGCCGATCCGGTACGCCGGCGGCTGTATGAGTTCGTCTGCTCACAAGATCAACCAGTGAGCCGGGATCAAGCAGCGCACGCGGTTGGAATCGCCCGCCACAAGGCAAAGTTCCACCTCGACCGGCTTGAGGCAGAGGGCCTGCTGGAGGCGGACTATGTCCGGCTCACCGGACGTAGCGGCCCCGGCGCCGGACGTCCCGCTAAGCGCTATCGGCGGGGCCGCAAGGAGTTCGCAATCACTCTTCCAGCGCGTGACTATGAGCTCGCTGGCGCGATCATGGCCGATGCCATCTCCGCATCAGCGCGTACTGGCACCCCGATCCTTAAGGCGATCTATAGTGCCGCCGCCGTACGCGGCAGAGCGCTTGCTGACGCAACTGCTGATCGCCTGTATGGAGCCGAGGCAGCTCTCGACCTCGCAGTGCGCATCCTCGGCGAACACGGCTATGAGCCTCGTCGCACAGATCACGCCGTGGTGATGGCCAACTGTCCGTTCCACGCCCTCGCCACTGGTCGCACCGAGCTGATCTGCGGGATGAACCATTCCATGCTCGGCGGATTCGTCGACGCAGCCGCACCTGGTTTACTTGATGCCCGTCTCGAACCGGCTGAGAACCGATGCTGCGTCACACTGGCCGCCCTATCCGGGTAGCCCCGCGCCCATAACGCGAGCCGTCCTGAGATGGGAAAAGTGGGTCCAAATGCCTGTTGAGACACTCGTTAGCCGTCTTGCGATGGGAAACGTCGTCCCGTCGTCCTACTCGTCTGTAGTTGCCAACTCCCGCGCCTCTTCGAGCCGTCGCCGGGCTTCAGCGAGGGCGTTCACCGCGTCACGTTGGCGCGATCGCGCCTCGGCCAGATGCCGCTGAGCTGTCACCTTGTCGCGGCGAGCTTCGATCCGCCGCGAGTCAAGCTCGTTGATCACGTCCTCGGCCGCCTCGACGGCGGCCTCAGAGTCGGCCAGCTCGAATTCGGACGTCCAGTGCGCAGCCTCGGCGGCGGCAAGTTGCTCCTCGGCGTGGCGCAATTCTCGTAATGCTGCCGGTTCGGGGGCGGTATCGGCCGCCAGCGCACTCTCGGTCACCTTTACGGACTCGACGGCTCTGAGGCTGGCAGCCGCACGCCGCCGGGCCGCTAATTCATCTTCGACGGGGGGACTCTCAATCTCGGCCACTGGAGTCGCGGGCACCTCAAGGGGGCGCAGTTCGGCAGTCGACCCGATCTGTGACACATCGACACGCGGCCGCGGCCCGAAGCCGCTGTGCGACAGCGGACGTACCAGACGGCCGTTGCGAATAGTCATCGCACCGGCAAGATCAACAAGCGCTGCCTGAAGTGTCGCATGAACCTCCGACAGCACGGCAGGGGTCACGCGTACGCCAGCTTCATCGGCATATGTCCGTGCCCGCTCCATCAGGTCAGCGATCAAGTGCCGGCGCTGCTCGGCGAGGTTGCGTAACTCCGCACCCGCTAGCCCGGTTTGGGCATCGCGCAGTTGTCGGCCCAGGGCTGAGAGGCGCTGCATCGCACTGGAGTCGCTGGCCAGCAGATTCACCAGCCAGGCGCTGCGGGTGGGACGGCGAAGTTGCTGCAGCCGCTCGGCGATCTCGCGGCTGCCGGCCGCCCTCGCCTGCCGTACCAACTCGTTTCGGGCAGTCACGAAATCGGTTGGTGGTAGCACATAGAGCTCTCGGACGATGTCGTCCAGCTCACGCCCCGTCATCTGCACAGTCATCCAACAGTCAATCTAACGTGGCCATTGGTGGCCGACGCAAATCAGGATGCGGCCGAGATCTCCACCGAGTCGTCAGCTGCGCAACAGCCGCCGATGACCGCCATGCAGTCAATGATGAGATCGTGGCGCAGCAGCTCGGGAAGCTGGCAGGCCGGGTCAGTGCACTCGAGTGTGCGGTCACGATGCACAACGAGCGTGCCGTGACAGTGATCAATCATGGGATCAATGATGGAGTCGAACTCTAGCCCGCAGCCGGGACAACTGCTCATGCCGTTGTGGTACCACCCGGCATAGCAAAAATGCGGTATTGCGTCGGGCGTGTTGCCAACTCTGTCTTTTCAAACATGCTCATGGGTCTGGTTCAGCACGCGGTACGTCCGATTTCGGGGTCAGCCCCGCTTTTTCGGAGGCGCCTCGCGGCTTGTCTCTGCCGGTTTCTTCTCGGCCGGCGGCCGCTTGACCTTCTTCTTGGCGGTGGCGCTGCTGGGGCCGCTGGCTGTGGTGCTGCGTCGGCGGCCACCGTTGCCTGTTGACCGGCGTTCCTTGGCGGCCTCAATGCTGGCTCGCAAGGCACTTAACAGGTCTGGCGCCGCCGTGCTCGGCACGGCCTCTTCCGTCGTCGTCACGGTACGCCCACTTGCCTTGGCATCGACGAGGGCGGTCAGCGTCTCCCGGTGGACGTCGCGGTATCTGGCTGGATCCAGCTGCTCGTCCGAGAGCGAGTTGATCAACGCCTCTGCCATGGCCAGCTCCTGACTCGGCGTCAACCACTCGTCGTCCTCAGCCAGGAAGTCAAAGCTGGGTTCCCGGACTTCGTCCGGCCAGAGCATGGTGGCGAGTAGGAGTACGTCGCCATGCACTCGCAACACCGCAATGATCTCGCGGTCACGAAGCGTCACCTTCGCGACGGCGATCCGGCCTAGTTTGCGCAGCGCATCCCGCATCAGCCGGTACGCCTTAGCGGCCTGTGGTTCGGGCTCCACGTAGTAGCTGCGGTCGAAGTAAATAGCATCGATGGCAGCCATCGGCAGGAATGAGACGACTTCGATGGAGCGCGATGTCTTTGCCGGCAACATGGCGAGATCGACATCGCTGAGTACCACTAATTCACCAGTCGTCGACACGTAGCCTCTGCCGATCTCCTCGTACGGCACCTCGGCGCCATCGACCGAGCAGACCCGCTTGTACTGCACGCGCCCACCGTCGGGAACGTGAATCTGATGGGAGGGGACCCGCTTGCTCTCGGTCGCGAGGTACAAGCGCACTGGAATCGTCACCAAGCCGAATGAGATGGTGCCTCTCCATACCACCCGCATGAATCCCTCCGACCATGTGAGTACCCGTCCATTAACGCCGCAACGCCGGTTGTTATCTCCATTGTCACAGTGGCAAAACCGCGTCCGGTAGCGCGTGTACGCGTGCCACCGGTGCGAAGAGGGTTGTCGCGCCTGCTCAGCGACCTCTGCTAGCAGTCGCTCCAGTCCTCCGGCGTTATCTCCGCTACGGCTAGGAGACCGGCACTCGACGTAAGACTTCTGCCTCGGAACTGGCGGCAGTAGCGCTGCGCCGGAGCAGTTCCTCGGCCTGGTCAGCGGTCCGGTGCGGATAGTCGTTCCAACGCGTCAAGTCTTGAACGTGGTGTACGCGCATATCTGGGGCCGGTATCCGACGGACCAGTCTCTGCGGAGTCTTGAACAACGTATGCCAGGTGAGATCCATGGCACGTTGAACTACTTGCGTTCGGAGCTGGGGGAGCCCACCGCCAGCGTGGATGATGGCACCCACTAGGCAGGCGCCTACCACGGGGTGGCCCACCATCTGCTTGGCGTTGTAGGCATTGACCGGTCTGATCCGTCCGGCGTCGTCGCGATATGCGAACCAGCTGTCCTGAAGCCAGCCAAGGTGTACCAGGTCAGCGGCGTCGTTGAGAATGCAGGCGATTTGATCAAGCTCGGCGAGCCGCGCGCTGATCTGGTCGCGGAGCCGAAGCTGCCGTGATTGTCCGCGCCGGGTCCACCAGTGTTGGTGAACCGCGACGACATCGGCGCCAGGAGCCGGGGGCGCCGAGATGGTAGCGGCTGTCATTTCCTGACTGTACCTCCGTGGCGCCGGCCAGTACGAGCCCCTGTGGCGACCAAACAGTGGCCCTCGCTACCATCTGCAAGATCGAAACGACCGGTACGGCAACGCGTAACTGGGCTGCCAGACACGACTTGGGCTTGTACTTCGCGCTGGCTTATCTGTTCTCGTGGGTCCTCTGGCCCCTAGTGATCTTGAATCCCACTAGCAGTCCGCTGGTGCCGTTCGGGCCGTTGATTGCCGCAGTGATCGTTGCTCTCTTGGCCGGCGGCAAACCAGAGTTGTGGGCCTTGCTGCGACAGCTTGGCCGCTGGCGCGTACATGTGATCTGGTACGTCATTGCCTTCCTCGGCCCGTTTGTTGTGGCTGTTGTTACGGCGTTCCTGGCTACTGCAGCCGGCGCTCAAGTACGCAGCACCGGCGCCTACACCGATTGGCAAGCGATAGGTGTCTTCTTCCTCACGGCCATGATCATTGTTGGGCTGTTCGAGGAAGTCGGCTGGCGCGGATTTGCTCTTCCGAGGCTTCAGCACCGGCTCGCTGCCATCTGGGCAGCATTGGTTCTTGGCGTTCTTTGGGCGCTGTGGCATCTGCCGGAATTGATTTCTGACCCGACTGGGCAGCGGCCTCCGTTGCAGTTCATCGTATGGACCCTCGCGTTGTCGGTGATCTTCTCTTGGCTCTACAACAGCACAAATGGGAGTCTGCCCATAGTGATCATCTGCCACGCGGCCATCGACACGGCGGGCCGATTCATGCTTCCGGAGTTCGCCGGTGATGGTTATCAGCTCGTGTGGTGGTTCATGGTGGGGCTGTATGTCCTCGTGGCGGCGGTCGTGGTACTTGTCGCTGGGCCCAAGCGGTTGATGACGCACATCCCTCGGCGTCGTGTAGAAGATTGATCGGCGGATCTAGAGCGTCACACTGCTCAAGACGGTCGAGCTATTGATCTTCAAACGTCCATTGTCCTTGATCAGTCCGTACCCGGTACGTTCGCGTACCACGCGGCCGTCCTTGAAGTAATAGGTGATCGTGGCCTGCGCCGAGTCCGGCGGAATGCCTCGTACATCAGTCACGTTGATCTTGTCGATGGCATCCCAGAATCGCTGGTACGCCTGCCGTCCGCCGGCATGGTTGGTTTGGTACGAGGCCGTCATGCGTGGCCATGCCGCGTCGGTATTGCGCGGCATCAACGCGTAGTAAGTGGTGATCGCTCGCTTGAGCTGTGCCCCCGTAGGCACGCCCTGGACGGTCGGTGCGCTGGTCGCCGATGGAGCTCGGGATTGCGTACTGCTCTTGGTTGGTGGCGTCGCTTTGGGTGCTGGAGCTTGCTGCGGTGCAGATGCGGCGGGACTCGTCGCCGGTGCATTCGACGTCGGGGACGTTTCGGTCGCCGCCGTTGTGCGCGCGGGTGCAGCCGACGTCGTCTGGTCTGTGCCAGCCGTTGGATCGGCGGCTCTACGGTCGTTCACGAGCAGAGCTGCGAGCAGAATTCCAATGCCGACAAGCACAAGCACTGCCACGGCGGCCACCAGGCCGCGACCGCGCCGCGGCTCGCGCGGGCGCTGATCTTGATTGGCGGCTGCTGGTAAAGCCACCGACCCACTCGGTTCGGTTGAGGACCGCGCCGGGGCCTGCTGGAAGTCGACTCCCGAACCTGTTGGGGGGCTGATCTTGGCTGTCAGATCACTGTCCTCGCCTAATGGCGCCGGTGGGCCGGCGATAGGGAGTGTCTGCTCGGAACGACTCTGTGCCTGCCCGAGAGTCTCGGCGACAGCGGCCATCGACGGACGGGCTTCCGGATTGACTGAGAGCATGTCCATGATCACAGGCGTCAAAATTCCACTGCGCTGCGGAGGGCGGAACTGTCCGGACGCAACGCGATGCAGCAATGCCATGGTGTTCTCGTCGATGCCGAATGGTGGGCTGCCTTCCAGGGCGCTGTACAGCGTTGACCCCAGTGAAAACACATCCGAGGCGAAGTTCGCGTCAGCCCCTCGGGCAACTTCAGGAGCCAGATAAGCCGGCGTGCCGTGGATCATGCCGCCGCTGGTCAGGGTCACATCACCGAGCGCCCGGGCAATGCCGAAGTCACTGATCAAGGCCGTACCATCCTCGGCGATCAAGATGTTGCCCGGCTTCACATCGCGGTGCACGATGCCGACCGCATGGGCCGCTGCAAGCGCGGATGCGACTTGGGCACCTACCTTGGCGGCTTCCTCCGGTTGTAGCGGCCCGCCCTCTGCCAGTACCGCCGCCAGAGTGATCGAAGGAACGAATTGCATGACCAGCCATAGCTGGCCGTCCTGTTCGACCGCATCGAACACCGACACTGCGTGCGGGTGTTGAAGTCGGGCGGTCAGACGGGCCTCCCGTACGGCGCGCCGATTGGCCACTTCCGCTTCTTCGGGTGAGGCTCCTGCTTGGCGATACAGCTGTTTGAGTGCGACGCGGCGTTCTAGGCGCTCATCCAGGGCCTCCCAGACGATACCCATGCCGCCGCTGCCGATGCGGCGCAGCAGGCGGTATCGATCGGCGATAAGAGCCTGTAGTTCCGCCATCGAACCCCTCTCAAGATTTCTATGGACCTCCGAATGGGTCATTACCCCGCTATGGCGTTCTTGAGCTAATCCATGTGCTTGTCGAAGAAGGACACTGTTCGCTCAATCGAGCGCTGCCATTGACGCTCGAAGGTGTGACCCTCGCCGCGGTACTTGACGAATGTGACGTCTTTCCCAGCCGCATTGAGCGCCTTGACCGTTGCTTCCGACCAGTGGATCGGACACGTGTCGTCTCGGGTGCCGTGATGGACCAGCACCGGCTCGGTGATCCGATTGAAGTACGGACGCGGTGAGGCAGCGCGCCAGAATTCGGGTGAGTCGTCCGGCAATCCGTAGGTTCGCGCAATCCGGCGGTTGGTCCCCGAGCGGTCTTCGGACGATCGAGAGAACTGCTTCCAGTTGTCGGCTGCCATCGAGCTAACCGATGCATAGATGACGGCGGCATCGACCAGGCCCGGCTGGGCGACCAATGCGGTCAAAGTGACGCCACCGCCCATCGAGCGGCCCAGCCAGCCGACCCGATCTTTGTCCAGGAACGGCAATTTGGAGGACTTGACGGCTTTGACGGCGTTGATGGCGTCAACCGCGTACGCCAAGCGCAGCTCGTACTCGACATTCCGATTGTTGTCGGAAGAGGCATGACCCCGATAGTCGGTGTGGAGCACGACGTAACCGTGTCGCGCCAGGGAATCGTGCTCGCGCGGCATGCCTTGACCGGGAAAGTAGGTGTCGGGATCGATGTATCCGTGGTTGAGCACGAGGACTGGAAACGGTCCCTTCCCGTCCGGGATATTCATGACTCCAGAGATCTTGAGTCCATCGCCGCGATAGGTGATCAGGTAACGCTTGTACGCCCCGTAGTCTCCGAGCAGCCGGCCGAGCTTCAGGTTGCGACCGTCGTACTTCTTATTGATCAATGCTTGCACCGAGATGGGATGCGGCTTTGGCTTGTTCGTCGCCTTGGGTGCGGGAGTTGTGCTCGGCCCGGATGTCGCTGACGGTGACGGAGCCGGTGCTGATACAGCGGTTGCAGTGGGCGCTGGGGCCGGGGTAGGCGCGTTTGTCGGCGCTGTGGCAGTGCACGCTGCCAATAACAGAGCAGCCGGGACGACCCACAGCGCCTTCATTTAGCCAGTATTCGCGTCGGGCAAGTCACGGATTCGGTTGCACCGGTTGGGTAATACGTTGTTGTTCCGCACGTATGACGACGACAAGCAGGTCGAGTTGCAAAGGGGAGGTACGAATGCCCGCGACCACTGGAGCAACGGCGGCGGACGCCGGAACGGTCGATATCGGCGGCGACATCACGGTCAACCGCCTGGGTTTCGGGGCGATGCGCATCACCGGCCAAGGCATTTGGGGCGACCCGCCTGATCGAGACGAGGCCCGGGCCGTGCTGCGGCGGACCGTCGAGCTCGGCGTCAACTTCATCGACACGGCTGATTCCTACGGACCCAACGTGAGCGAGGAGCTCATCGCCGAGGCATTGCATCCGTATCCGGACGATCTGGTGATCGCGACAAAAGGTGGCCTGGTACGACCCGGGCCGGGACGATGGCCAGCCAATGGCCGGCCCGAGCACTTGCGCGAGGCCTGCGAGGGAAGCCTCCAGCGCCTGCGACTGGACCAGATTCCTCTGTACCAACTCCACCGGCCCGACCCGGAGGTGCCGTTTGAGGACTCGATCGGTGCACTAGTGGCTCTGAAGGAGGAGGGCAAGATCCGCCATATCGGCCTGTCCAACGTCAACGAAGATCAGCTGCGGCAAGCGCAGGCGTTGACGCCGATCGCGTCGATCCAGAACCGGTACAACCCGGGCGACCGAAGATCGGACGCGCTCGTCGACCTGTGCGCTATCGAGCAGATTGCTTTTCTGCCGTGGGCGCCGATCCAAAACCTCGACAGCCTTCCGACGCTCACCGACGTCGCTGAGCGGCATGGCGCGACGCCGTACCAGGTGGCATTGGCCTGGCTCTTGGCCCGATCAGAGACGATGCTGACGATCCCCGGCACGGGATCGACCGATCACCTGGAAGAGAACGTGGCGGCTGCCGGCTTACGTCTCAGCCCAGAGGAGCTAGCCGCTCTCAACGATGTGAGCTGACTTTCCGGGTCACAGCGGCTGGTTGATCAGCCAGGAGCCGTCGCCGGGTTCGCGTTCCCGGTTTCGAATCCACTCGCTGATCTGGCTCAAGTCCAGGCCGTACGCCGGCCCACCGGTCAGCTGGTAGGTCTCGAGCCGTCGGCGAGCTCGTCCGATGAGCCGCAGCGCGCCGACACGGTTGCCCCGCTCGGCATGGGTAATGCCCACGCATAGCTGAGCGAGTCCTTGCCACAGTTCCCGTTCCGCAGGTGGCCCCGCTTTCCAGCGCGCCTCGTACACCTCATGAGCCGAAAAAGGTCGGCCCTCGCTCAGAAGCTGATGAGCGTAGGAGATCGTCGCCAGTGGCGGTAGAGGCTCCTCTGGCACTGGCTCGACGCCGACGCTGCCGTAGGGGAGGGGACGACCGAGCCGATCTCGGGGACGGGCTTGTCGGGCTCGTCCTTGTTGGTCTCGGTCCCGTTCCCGGGATTGGCCGTGATCGGTCTCGGCGTCGGGCGTCCGACCGGAGCTTGGTTGGTCTTGGCTGCTCGTACGCCCCGCGAGAAACTGCTCGAGTTCCGCGTCAGCAGCCACGAATCGGTCAGCCTCCTCACCGTCGTCGCAACGGTAAAGGCCAACCGTGATGGCGTCGCTTTCCTGGCCGAGCACGCGCCAAACCCCGCCGGCGTTCTCCCACCGCCGCAGCACGGCGACGAAATCCGGACGGGACTCCATGGACCTGGTATACCCAGCAACTGCCTGCAGACGGTAGATGTAGGCCTGGGACGGCCCTATTATTCGGAGACCCGTTGCAGAGGCGGCTGCACAGGTATCTTCTTGGGGTGCCTGTTGTCCCGCCCGACATTGTGGGCGTTGCCGATTGGCAGCCCCTGGCCAGAGGCGGTTTTGCAACGGTGTGGCGTGCTCGCCAACCATCGCTGGATCGCCCCGTCGCGGTCAAGGTCGATGATCGAACCCTGGACGATGAATCTGAGCGCCGCCGGTTCTTAGGCGAGGCCGGGGCGGCGGGCAACCTCTCTGGTCATCCCAGCATCGTCACTGTCCATGACGCGGGCATCCTTGCCGACGGGCGCCCGTATCTGGTGATGAAGCTCTGCACGGGCGGTTCACTGACCAGCTGGCTGCGCTCGGACAATAGGCAGAGTGTTGAGCGGATCTGTTTCATTGGGATTCGCATTGCTGACGCATTAGCCGCTGCTCACGAAGAGGGCATGCTGCACCGAGATGTCAAGCCGGCGAACATCCTGATCGACAGTTATGGCAACCCGGGATTGGCCGATTTCGGCCTCTCTACCCTGGAGCCGGGCTCCACTGTCGGTGTGACCGTCGCCTATGCGCCACCGGAGGTGCTGCTCGGGGGGTCGCCAAGCGCGGCGGGCGATGTTTACCAGCTCGCGGCAACTCTCTATGCGCTGCTGAGTGGCCATCCGCCGTCGCAGCCAAGCGGTGAATCGATATCGCTGGAGGACCGACTCGCGCGACTGCGGGAGCCTGTCAAGCCGCTGCCGGGCATCGACGACGACCTGATGCAACTGTTGTTGGACGGGCTTGCCTTTGAGCCCACGGACCGACCCACCGCGGTCGAGTTTCGGGATCGGCTTACCGCACTGAACTTGGCCAGTGATCATCCAACCGGGGTGCCAACGCGACCGGGTGCAAGCAAACTCACGCTCGCGCTACTGGCCGCCACGGTGTTCTCCTTGGTCCTCATATTGCTGGCTGGCGCCACTGTCTATCTCTATGAGATTGACCGCAGTGTCACGACGAATTTAAAGCGCGACATCGATCTACCTGCGGAGGAGACCGCAGGCGAAAAACGGCCGGTGAAGGATCCGCTAGCGGACAACACACTCGACTATCTGCTTATTGGCACCGACGGAGGCAATCCGGCGCTGGATCGGGGTGGGCGCAGCGACTCGATCATGCTGGTCCATCTCAATCAGTCGCGTGATCAGGCGTACGTGATCTCCATCCCACGCAACACCTCGGTGAACATCCCCGGAGAGGGCGATCTGAGGATCAATGAAGCCTTCCCCAGAGGCGGTCCGCCGTTGGTCGTCCGTACGGTTGAAAAACTGACCGGCACCAGAATCGACCACGTCGCAATGATCGACTTCCAGGGCTTTGTCAGCCTCACCCAGGATCTCGGTGGTGTCACCGTTGTGAACCGGACTCCCTTCGGCCCCTTCCCGGAGGGCAACATCACGCTCTCGGGTGACGCCGCCCTGCGATATGTCCGTGAACGACCGTGGGACGAACAAGATCGAGCCGAGAAGCAACGGAATGTTCTGAAGGCGATCCTGGCGAAGGGGTTGTCCGCTGAGGTTGTTGCCGATCCAGTCCGATTCACCAAATTCTTGGACAACGCTGCCCGGCGAATCCAGGTGGATAAGACCTTGAAGAACACTGAACTCCGCTCGACGGCGGCAGCACTCCGCCTGAAACCCAAGGACGTAACGCTGCTATCTGCTCCGTTGGGCCCCGAGCGCAACGGGACTTACCCGATCGATCGCAACAAGCTTGATGAGCTCAGCGAAGCCTTGCGCAAGGACACCATGGCCGAGTATGTGAAGCACTATCCGGGAGGCTGATCACTCGACGCTCGGCCGGAATACCAGCCGTGGCTGGTGCAGCTGACGGTTCTGTCAGTTACATAGGACCGGAACGCGACGGATCATTCGCGGCAGGCGCCGAGGGCCGTGGCGGCAGCGTGAGGGTAAGGACTCCGCGGGGCTGCAGCACCGTACGAACTGGCGTATGGGCTGCAGCGGGTGCACCGAGTTCTATGTGACGGCGTCCGCGCGCTTCCTCCCCGTAGCCATGATGACTGGAGGCATTGTCCTTGGGATTGTCGCCGGCCTGCAGGTCGGCGTGGCTTTAAGCCATCCGATCGCCGTCTCGACACAACCGCTGACTCTTGGGCCGGTTGTGGGCCAGTTCGTTGGGGCGACACTCATTTCCGCCGCCTTCGCTCTGTCGGCGTACGCCGGGTTGGAAACTGTGGTGCTCGCGGGCCTGATGGGTGCCCTTGGTGGTCGGCTACGTCGGAATGGCCACCTTAGGTTTCAGCGATGTTCCCGCTAACACTGCCGGAGCCCTTCTCGCTGCATTCGTAGCCACCATAGTCGCGCGCCGATCCCACATGCCGGGCTTTGGCCTCATCGCAGCGGCGATCCTGCCGTTGGTTCCCGGCCTATCGCTCTTCACCGGGCTGCTGCAGGCGGTCGGAACACTACGCTGGTCCCGAGCCGAAACTACAAAGATTGCTCACCGAAGTCGGAGCCCAGGCGGTCGGTCAAGCTGTCGAGCTCGGTACGGAGCGCGGCGGGGAGCCTCGGGCCCAACTTGGCGAACCAGTCCTCGATCAAAGCCAGCTCGGCCCGCCACTCCTCGGCATTTACCGTGAGCAGGGCCTGCAGCGCCTCGGAGGACAGATTGAGGCCGTCGACCTCGAGCGAGGCGGGCGAGGGCACGGAGCCGACCGGCGTCTCGACGGCCTGCGCCCGACCCTCCAGGCGCTCGACGATCCACTTAAGTACCCGGCTGTTCTCACCGAATCCCGGCCATAGGAAGTCCCCGGCGGGTGAGCGACGGAACCAGTTCACGTAAAAAATGGCCGGTACGCCTTCTGGGTGCTCAGCGCCCATCTGAAGCCAGTGCCCGAAGTAGTCGCCGGCCGCGTAGCCGAGGAATGGCAGCATGGCCATGGGGTCGCGCCGCACCACTCCGACCGCCCCGGTCGCGGCCGCGGTGGTCTCGCTGGACAGGGTCGCACCCATGAACACACCATGTGGCCAGTCCCGCGCCTGGGCTACTAGCGGCACCGTGTCCGCCCGACGCCCACCGAAGATGATGGCATCGATGGGGACTCCGCCCGGGTCGTCGTACTCGGGCGCGAGGATCGGGCACTGCGTCAGGGGTGTGCAGAACCGGCTGTTCGGGTGAGCCGCCGGGCCGCGGGCTTCCTCGGCGGTCCAGCTTTGGCCACGCCAGTCGGTCAGGTGCGCGGGTGGTTCGGGGGTCATGCCTTCCCACCACACGTCCCCGTCGTCGGTCAGCGCCACGTTGGTGAAGATCGAGTTGCCGCGATCGATTGTTGCCATGGCGTTGGGGTTCGTCTGCCAGCTCGTGCCGGGCGCCACGCCGAACAGTCCGTATTCGGGATTGGTCGCGTACAGCCGGCCGTCGCCACCGAACCGCATCCAGACGATGTCGTCGCCCAAGGTTTCCGCTGTCCAGCCCGGCAGGGTCGGACGCAGCATGGCCAGGTTCGTCTTTCCACAGGCGCTGGGAAAGGCGGCCGCGAAGTGGTAGCTCCGCCCCTCTGGCGAGGTCAATTTCATGAGCAACATGTGCTCGGCCAGCCAGCCCTCGTCGCGAGCGATGACTGAGGCGATTCGCAGTGCGTAGCACTTCTTGCCGAGCAGCGAGTTGCCGCCATAGCCCGAGCCGTACGACCAGATCGCCCGCTCTTCGGGGAAGTGGCTGATGTACTTCACCTCGTTGCACGGCCAGGGAACGTCGGAATGTCCCGCTTGGAGCGGCGCACCCACCGAGTGCAGGCAGGCCACAAAGTCGGCGTCCCCGTTTGCAGTCATGGCGGCCAGGGCGGAGCGGCCCATCCGGGTCATGACTCGCATACTGACCACCACGTACGGGGAGTCGGTGATCTCCACCCCGAAGCTAGGCTGCGCTGCGTCAAGCGGACCCATGCAGAACGGCACCACGTACATGGTCCGGCCCCGCATGCAGCCGCGATACAGATCGGTCATCACCTGCTTCATCTCGGCGGGCGCTACCCAGTTGTTAGTAGGTCCGGCATCGTCGGGCTCGGCCGAGCAGATGAACGTGCGGTCCTCTACCCGGGCGACATCGTCGGGGTCACTCCGGGCCAGGAAAGAGTTCGGCTTAGCGTCCGGGTTGAGCCGGATCAACGTGCCGGCCTCCACCAGGGTGTCGGTGAGCTGCGCCCACTCCGCGTCCGAGCCGTCGCACCAATAAATGGTCTCTGGCTCGGTGAGTTCGCCGACCTCGGCCACCCAGGCTAACAGCCGGCGGTGGCTGGTCGGCGGAGTCGGGGTCGGCGGTGCAGGCGCTAGCGTGCGTCGACCGGATTCGCGAATGGCAGTCATGGACGTCACCTCGTGAGTAATACCAGTAGGAGCACTGGTCTGAAGGTCTGAAGATAGGCCACGGTGTGCGCTAGCACGAAGCTCAGCAAGCGCTTAAGTGACGAAACTCACGACTCGGCAGCGAAGTCGCCCGAAAAGGGCGCCTCCCGGCATCACTTCGGAGGTCGACGGGGAGGCGTTGTCGCTTCAGTCGGCCGCTAGACGTTCGTCATGGGGTGCATGGCTGAGAATCTCCACGCCCGTCGACGTCACCAAGACCTGCTCCTCCAGCTTCAACCCCTCGTCCTCGCCCTCTACGCCGACGTAGGCCTCAACGCTGAAGACCATTCCTTCCCCGATCTCGCACTCGTGATGGCGGTCGAAGAGGAGGGTCGGATACTCGTCAGCGAGCCCGCTCCCGTGCACGATGAACAGATACCGCTGGGCGTGGTACTCCGCTGGGAGGCGACGGCTCAAACGCTCCACGGCCTCGTCGAAAGCGGTGCCCGGTTTGAGTTCGCTGATGATCTCGGCGAGGCATGTCTGAGCGTCGGCGTAAAGCCGTTGTTGCCGCGACGAGGGCTTTGCGGAGCCGACCAGATAGGCGCGTGAGAGATCGGGCAGGTAGCCGGCCGGACCGATCAGATCGCAATCGAACAAGCCGATGTCGCTGCGTTCGATCACTCGTGCGCTGGCCCCGTTGAACCATGGGTTCGTCCGGGGGCTGGAGGACAACAGCCGGCAAGGCGAGCGCGGTGAACGTTGCCGCGACTGCGCGCTGGGCGCTCATCTGCAGTCCTCGATGCGTCTAGAGGGCATCTATGAGGCCCGTCAGTAGTTTTCTTCTAATGCTTGTCGAAATTCCTCCGGATACTCGACCGCGAACCAGATCATGAGCGCGATGAAGAGGATCGACAGGACGAGGAGAAGTGTTGCGATGATGCCAAGGACGAATCCCGTCATCGCTTCGCCGTGGCCTCCGAGGTGGGGTTGCGCCTTGATCGCCTTCAGCGACTTCAGCCCGATTACCAGCGCGACGGGTCCGCATAGGGCCGGCAGTAGGCACAGCATCCCGCCCGCAATCGCGATGATGCCGAGCACCATCGCGGTCGTGGCGCGGGGTTCCTTGGGTCGGATCCACACAGGGTTCGGTGGAATCGGGACCTGCGAGGAGTGGTTCGGGGGCAATGCTGGGAAAGGTGCCGGCGGAATGGCGTCGGGTCCGGGGGGTTGGGTCACGGTGGGTCCTAGGTTCGGCGAGTCGTCGGTCAGGATGGCGCAACGCTGCTCGGCCGGTAGCAGGCATGCTGGGACGGTTGTGCGATCGTTATGAGCATCCCAGCTGAGCGATGAGCGCGACGGCGCACAGCTCAGCGAGGCTATTACTCCTAACGCGCGTGGCGCTTGGGCGGGAGTTCCTCAAGAGAGGGAGCTCAGGATGATCTTGATGATGGCGCCGAGCACGGACAGGGCCGTGCCGATGATGCCGCAGATCCAGCCGGCCTTGATGAGGGCCACGTTGTTGTAGTGGGCTGTATTGCTCTCCTCGAGGGCCTTCTTGCCCATGATGATCGCCGGGATGCCGGTGAACAGACCGCAGCAGACGAGGCTGAGGACGCCGAGGATCAGGATGGTGGTGCCCTTCGGGTGGTCGCGTCCGCCGAAGGCTTCGGCGTCGTAGCCACCATCTGACAGGCCGGGGTGCTCGGTGTCGGGCTCCCAGAACTGCCAATCTGGTGGCGCCGGAGGCCATTGTGGATTGGGCGTCCACCCCGGCGGGGGTCGCCATCCCACGGGTGGCTCCGGCCAGTCCGGAGGGGTCCTGAAGCGCCATCCCCCTGCCGTCGGCTGGCCCGTTCGGTCAATATCCATCCCTGCCCCCGTCCCCCAGTAAACCCAGAAGATTGGGAAGACATCCCTCTGTAGCCGGGCGATTACTGCCGACAGCATGCCACCACGCCAACCCGGCGGAGCACCAAAGCCGGAGGTTGCCTCGACCACTTTGCATCGCGGTTGAGGCGGATGGTCTGGCCGGGTTCGACCACCATATGGATTCACAGCAGGTTTCGCAGATCGACATCAAGGGCAGCGATACTCGACCGCGAACCAGATCATGAACGCGACAGCCAACTGGCAACGTTCAGCGACTTCAGCCCCGATCACCAGCGCGTGGCTATTTCCACCTGGTGACCTCAGGTCACAAGACGCAAGGCTGAAGTGTGGGGAAACTAAGTTACTCACCGGTAGGCCTAGCATGTGACGCGTCGCGAGTGCGACAGGTGAGGAGCCGAGCTACCTGCTGCACCTGATCGTCGGTCAGCGGGGGCATCTTCGCGGCTGCGGCGAGCACCTCGGGTGGTGACGCTGCTGTCCCAAATG
>Ga0207428_10002086_pt1 | contig 20130 bp, 19 predicted proteins | sample RhiMethybrSRZTD1_FD_187600 | JGI IMG/M metagenome (GOLD analysis project Ga0207428, IMG submission 187600) | Populus rhizosphere microbial communities from Tennessee, USA - Rhizosphere MetaG P. TD hybrid SRZTD1 (SPAdes) (version 3) | ecosystem: Host-associated > Plants > Roots > Rhizosphere >...
CGCCGACGAGCGCATCAGCGCGATCATGCGCAAGACGTCGTTCAGCACCACGATGGGCAAGCGCGTCATCTCCGCGAACAGCACGAATCAAATCGTCCGCAGCGGGGACATCGAAGTGGTTGGCGGGAAGACCGGCTTCATCAGCCGCTCGGGGTACTGCCTGGCGACGCTGCTGCGCCTGCCGCAGTCGAATCAGCAGGTCGCATTCGTCGTTCTCGGCGCGAAGACCAACGCCAGCCGCTTCTGGGAAACGCGTCATCTCTTCAACTGGATGGCGACGCGAACCAAGGCGCTGCTTGAAGGCGACTTCCAGCAGCCGCAGCAGCACGATCAGCTGCAGCACCAGCAGCAACAGCAGCAAGAGCAGTAACCAACCGTCGCGCGGCGCGCGAAAAAGCTCGACAGTTCAGCCGAGCGACTGCATCACCGCCGCGTCCAGCGGCAGCGTCGCAATCACATCAACATACGGCAGGAGCGGGCGCGGCGCCTTGCGTGCATCGAGCGCCTTGATATAGCGGCCGCACGGCGAGCAGATCATCACGCGATACGTGCCGTCGGGCGTCGCCATCGACTTGAGGGTCGATCGATCGTCGTTGCCGCAATACGGGCAGGCCACCGAGTTGAAGCCCCAGCGCACGTGGCAGCGGCCGCACACGAGGTGCCGTTCGCCGGTGGTGTTGATCACCGCAAACTCCGGTTCGGCGGCGCACACCGGGCAGACGCGCCGCGACCAGCGCTCGAGGCTGACGCGTTGCTGCAGCACTTCGGCGGTGCGCTGCAGGTACGGGCGCGCGGCCCAGCCGAGGACCTCGCCGAGCATCTCGATGTCCATCGACGGTTGCAGCTCGAACCATCCGCGCATCACGTCCGGCAGCGTCGGGCTCCGGCCAACCGAATGCAGCGCGGCGGCCGTGGCCGCGTCGATCACTTCGTGACGGCGCAGCACGTCGGTGACCTGCCTGACGAGCAGGCGCACGTCGTTCCAGTCGAACGCGATCTGCGCAAACGACAGCAGCGGCTCGCCGCTCGCGAGACGGGCGGTGAGCGTTTCGGTCGACGCCTCGATCCACGGCGTGGTGATGCGGCTTTGCACGCGGCGCACCGATTCGATCAAGTCGATTTGCAGCGTCGCGGCGGGCGCCAGCGCCGGTTGTTTTTCGGCAAGGGCCCTGAGCTCGGCGACGTCGCGCGGCAACAGGCGCGACCCGCTCGGTGGTGATCCAGGCACGGGAGGATCATACAGCTATCGGCTCCCAGCTATCAGCCGCCCGCTCTCGACGTAAGCTAGATCGACATGGCGCGCACGTCAGGGAAAACCCGCAAACAGGCACGCACGCCGAAAGCGGAAAGCCGCACGCCGAAAGCTGTCACACCCCTTCGCATCGTGATGATCGCGTCCGAGGCTCAGCCGTTCTCGAAAACGGGAGGGCTTGCGGATGTCGCCACCGCATTGCCGAAGGCGCTTGGCCGGCTCGGTCACGACGTGACGGTGATCACGCCGCGCTATCGCGGCATCGCGGACGGCCCGATCGTCGATCGCCTGTCGCTCGAGGTCGCCGGGCATCGCTTTGCGGCCAACTTGATCGAAGCGCGCATCGGTCCGGGGGCGCGCGTGCTGCTCCTCGATTCTCCAGAGCTGTACGATCGATCCGGCATCTATTACGACGCCCGTGGCGACTACGCCGACAACGCCGTGCGATTTGCGTTCCTGACGGCGGCGGCGATCGACTGGGCCTCGCAGAAGGACGATCCGTTCGACATCGTGCACTCGCACGACTGGCAGGGCGGGCTCGCGTCCGTGTACGCGCGGCGGATTCCAAGCGCCAAGCGCGTCTTCACGATCCACAACATTGCCTACCAAGGCGTGTTCGACAAGACGTGGGTGCCGCGCCTCGGCCTGTCGTGGAGCGACTTCACGATCAGCGGCTTCGAGTTCTTCGATCGACTGAGCTTCATGAAAGCCGGCATCAACTTCTCTCACGCGATCACGACGGTGAGCCCGACCTACGCGGAAGAAATCCAGCGCCCCGAGTACGGCAACGGCCTCGACGGGGTGATTCGAGCGCGGCGCGATTCGCTCGCCGGTATCCTCAACGGCATCGATCACGATGAATGGAACCCGCTCGCCGATGCGTTCCTGCCCGCGCCCTTCGACGCGGATAGCCTCGACGGCAAGGCGGCCGCGAAGCGCGCGCTGCTCGAGGCGTTTGGGTTCACGATCACCGAGGCCTTGCTGGCGCGCCCCGTGATCGGCATGGTGTCGCGGATGGTCGATCAGAAGGGCCTCGACCTGATCGAGGCCGCCGCCGGCGAGATCGCCACGCTCAACGCCACCTTCGTGATCGTCGGCACCGGCGAGCCGCGCTACCAGGACATGTGGACCGAGCTGTCGCGATGGCGTCCCGATCGCATCCGCGTGTTCGTCGGGTTCGACGAGCGCCGCGCGCACCTGGTCGAGGGCGGCGCCGATATTTTCCTGATGCCGTCGCGGTTCGAGCCGTGCGGCTTGAATCAGATGTACAGCCTGCGCTACGGGACCGTGCCGGTGGTGCGCGCCGTGGGCGGGCTCGTCGATACCGTGCGGCCCCACAATCCGAAAAACGGCCAGGGCAATGGTTTCCTGTTTTCCGAGTACCACCCCTCGGCGATGATGCGGGCGATCGGCGCCGCGCTCGAGGCGTACCCCAACAGGAAAATCTGGACGCGCCTGCAGAAGAACGGCATGCGCGCCGATTTCTCATGGGATCGCTCGGCCGGTGAGTATGTCAAAATGTATCAACAGCTTAGGCGGCGGAACGCCGGCACCACGCCGGCATCTAAAAGACAGAGGTAGAGCGTGGCATCTGAGAAAGTGAAGACATTTACGGACGCGAATTTCGGCGAGGAAGTGAAGAACGGTGTGGTGCTCGTGGACTTTTGGGCGACCTGGTGCGCGCCGTGCCGCCGTATCGCGCCGATCGTCGATCAGCTGGCCGAGGAATATAACGGCAAGCTGACCGTCGCCAAGGTCGACATCGACGAGAACCCGATGACGCCGAGCAAGTTCATGGTGCGCGGGATCCCGACGCTGTTGCTCTTCAAGAACGGCGACCTCAAGGAAACCGTCGTCGGTCTCGAAACCAAAGACAAGCTCACACAGATCATCAACAAGCACCTGTGAGTACCGCGCTATCGAATTCAGAGCGGCAGGTCATCATCATCGGCTCCGGTCCTGCCGGACTCACCGCCGCGCTGTACACGGCCCGCGCCAATCTCAAGCCGCTCGTCATCGAAGGCGTCGAAGCCGGCGGTCAGCTGATGCTGACGACGATGGTCGAGAACTATCCGGGCTTCCGGGCCGGCGTGATGGGTCCCGACCTGATGGCCGAGATGCGGACGCAGGCAGAGCACTTCGGGGCGGAGATCGTCCAGGGCGATGTCTCGTCCGTGGACTTGTCCGAGCGGCCCTTCACGATCACCGTGGACAAGACGAAGTACACCGCGCATGCGCTGATCATCGCGACGGGCGCGTCGGCCAAGTGGCTTGATCTCGGCGTGGACAAGAAGCTCTCAGGCCGCGGCGTCTCCACGTGCGCGACGTGCGACGGTTTCTTCTTCAAGGGATTGCCGGTGGCCGTGGTCGGCGGCGGCGACACCGCGATGGAAGAGGCGATCTACCTGTCGAAGCTCGCGACCAAGGTCACGGTGATTCACCGGCGCGACTCGCTGCGCGCGTCGAAGGTGATGCAGGACAAGGCCTTCGCGACGCCGAACATCTCGTTTCTCTGGAACAAGGAAGTCGTCGACATCAAGGATCTCGACCAGGGCAAGGTCACGTCGCTCGTGTTGCGGGACACCGAGACGGGAGAGAAGAGCGAGCTGGCGGTGGACGGCGTGTTCATCGGCATCGGCCATGTGCCGAATACCACGCTCTTCAAAGGGCAGCTCGCGATGCACGACAACGGCTATCTGAAGACGCACGACGGCGCGCGCACGAGCGTGCCCGGCGTTTTCGCCGCCGGCGACGTGCAGGATCACGTGTATCGCCAGGCGGTCACCGCCGCCGGATCAGGGTGTATGGCGGCGATCGATGCGGAGCGATTCCTGTCCGGAACGCTTCACCAACCGCACGCCGAGGCCGTGAAGGCTTAGTCGATCCATCCGCCGCCGAGGACTTCCTCGCCGTCGTAGAAGACGACGGCTTGTCCGGGCGTGATGGCTGTTTGGGGCGCGTCGAACGCGAGTTCAGCGCGCCCTTCGTCTGTACGGCGAACCTTCGCCGGCGCCGCCGCGTGGCGATGCCTTATCTGCGCGCTCACTCTGAGCCAATCCGAAGGCGCTTTTCCGCTAGTCCAATTCACTTCAGATGCGGTCAATGACGTACGGCCCAAATCGTCGCGCGACCCGACAACGACCTGCGCGGACTCGGGCTTGATCTCGAGGACGTAGAGCGGCTCGCTCGACGAGAGGCCGAGGCCCTTGCGCTGGCCGATCGTGAAGCGATGGACGCCGGCGTGCGTGCCGAGCACGCGTCCGCCGTTGTCGACGACGGTGCCGGGTCGCGTCGACTCCGGCGCCTTGCGTTCGACGAACTTCGCGTAGTCGCCATCGGGGACGAAGCAGATCTCCTGGCTATCCGGCTTCTGCGTGACGTGCAGCTTGAGGCGCTCGGCGTGCGCGCGCACCGTGGACTTGTCGAGGTGTCCCACCGGGAAGGCCGCGCGCGACAACTGCTCCTGCGTCAGCGAAAACAGGAAATAGGTCTGGTCCTTCGAGTTGTCCGCGCCGCGATAGAGGTGATACAGGCCCGCGGCATCGCGCTCGATCCGCGCGTAGTGTCCCGTCGCCAGCTGCTCGGCGTCGTAGGCCTTCGCGCGATCCAGCAGCTCGGCGAACTTGAGATCGCTGTTGCAGTGCGAGCAGGGAATCGGCGTGCGCCCGTGCACGTACTCGCGCACGAAGTTGGCGATCACGTGCTCGCCGAACTGCGACTCGAAATTGACGATGTAGTGGGGAATGCCGATCGTCGCCGCGACGCGCCTGGCGTCGTAGAGATCATCGATCGTGCAGCACGTGCCGAAGGCGCGCTGGCCCGACTCCGTCACCTGGCTGTTGTCGTAGAGCTGCATCGACACACCGATGACGTCGTGACCCTGCTCGGCGAGCAGGGCCGCGGCGACGGACGAATCCACGCCGCCCGACATGGCAACGACGATGCGCAAATTTATTTTCTTCCGCCGACAGTTGTCAGACTGCGAAGCTTTTCGACGATTCCGGGCAGGACTTCGATGACACGGTCGACGTGCTCCTCCGTGTTCCCGGCCCCGAGGCTAAAGCGCAGCGAGCCGAGTGTTCTCGCATGAGGGAGTCCCATCGCCTTCAGCACGTGCGACGGTTCGAGCGTGCCGGACGAGCACGCCGATCCGGACGACACGGCGATGCCCGCGAGATCGAGTCCGATCAGCAGCGATTCGGCTTCGACGCGATCGATGCTGATGTTGGTGGTGTTCGGGACGCGCGGCGCCGCGGCGCCGTTGCGCTCGGTGCCCGACACCTTCGACACCACGCCGGCCTCGAGACGATCGCGCAGCGCGGCCAGCCGCGGCGCTTCGGACGGCATCTTCTGCTGCGCGAGCTCCGCGGCGACACCGAGGCCGACCAATGCGGGCACGTTCTCCGTGCCGGCGCGCCGGCTGCGTTCCTGCTTGCCGCCGGTGATCGGCGACACCAGGCGAACGCCGCGCTTCATCCACAGCGCGCCCGTGCCCTTCGGTCCGTAGAGCTTGTGCCCCGCGATCGTCAGCATGTCGACGCCGAGCGCGCGCACGTCGATCGGAATCTTGCCGGCGCTCTGCACCGCGTCGGTGTGAAACAGCGCGCCGCGCTCGCGTGCTACCGCCGCGATCTCCGCGATCGGCTGTATCGTGCCGATCTCGTTGTTGGCGTGCATCACCGAGACGAGCGCCGTGTCGTCGCTGATCGCCTCGCGCATGCGATCGACCGACACGATCCCGCTCGCATCCACCGGCACGATCGTCACGCGCCAGCCGCGCCGCGCCAGCGCCTTCATCGTATTGAGCACCGCCTCGTGCTCGATCGCGCTCGTGACGAGATGCTTGCGGCCCGAGGGCTCGATCGCCTCGGCCGCGCCGCGGATCGCGAGGTTGTCGCTCTCGGTTCCGCCGGCGGTAAAGACGATGTCCGATGCGTCGCCGCCGATGAGAGCGCCGACGGACGCCCTCGCTTCATCTAGCGCGGCTTTGGCCTGTTGACCGAAATGATGGATGCTGGATGCATTGCCCCAGACGTCCCGCAGCGCCTGGGCCATCCGGTCGGCGACCGGGGGGGCCAGCGGGGTCGTCGCGTTGTGGTCCAGATAGATGCGCATGGGGTCGAAAATCGATCGTAGCATCCCCGCTAACTGTCAGCAAGAAAAGGACTAGACAACGCTTTACAGGGGCTTCTATACTGGCTGGACTTCAAGCCGAAGCCCATTCCCCGGGTTTCACCATAGAGGTAGTGGGTAACTAATAGGCACCCTCGAGACGATATCTCCAGTAGAGGGGGAGGATTTCAGCGATGTGGAAGCGTGACGAGTCGGTTAAACCGGCTGCACCTCCGGCAACTCCGGCGGCTGCGCCTTCGGCGGCAGCTCCGGCTGCGCCGCAGGCTGGCGAACCGCGTGCTCAACTCGGGAGGGACATGGTGAATATCGGAAAGTCGGTCGTAATCAAAGGCGAGTTGAGCGGTAGTGAGGACCTGACGATCGAGGGGCACGTCGAAGGCCGCATCGATCTCCGGGAAAACGTGCTGACCATCGGCCCGAACGGGAAGATCAAGGCCGAAGTCTTTGCCAAGTCGGTGGTCGTGCTCGGTGAAGTCACCGGCAACGTCACCGCCTCGGAAAAGGTGGACATTCGCGACAACGGCTCGGTGGATGGCGACATCGCGTCGCCGCGCGTGGCCATTGCCGAAGGCGCGCATTTCCGCGGCAGCGTGGACATGCAGCGCGCGGGACAAAAGGCGCAGCAGCAGGGCAAGCCCAATCAGCCGCCGCAGGGCCAGCCGCAGCATCAGCCAGGCCAGCAACCGAATCCACAGAACCAGCATCAACACCAGCAGGGCCAGAGGGTCGGCGCCTAACTTCACGAACCCATGGCCGATGCCACTCGTTCGCTGACAGATCTTTTCGGGATACTCGGGCCGCGTCGGGTTGCCGACGCGGGCACCGCTGCCGATAGCTCTGTCACGAACGTCGCCGAAGCCTCGTATCCGACCAAAGCGATGCACAAGTTTCTCGCCAACCTGCAGGCGAGCGACGGGCCGCTGCTGCTCGATCTTGGCCCGGTGGTCGGCAGCAACGTGACGTTCTTCGGCGAGCAGCTCGGCTGCCGTCTGCGCGTCGAAGACATCGCCAAGGACATCGATCGTCACGTCAAAGACAACACGATCGAGCAGCTGCCGGAGTTTTTCGCGAAGCGTTTCAAGGAAGCGCCCGCGACGGTTGACGGCATCCTGTGCTGGGACATCCTCGATTACCTCGATCGCCCGGCGGCGCAGTCGCTCGCGACGGCGCTGTCGAAGCTGCTGAAGCCCGACGGGTGCCTGCTCGGCTTTTTCAGCACCGCGAATTCGCCCGAGCCGGTCTACACGAAGTATGTCGTCGTCGATGAATCCACACTTCGCTATCGCACCTATCCTGCTTCGCGCCCGCGCCAGCGCAGTCTCTTGAATGGCGACATCATCAAGCTGTTCAAGGATCTTCGCGTCACCGACTCGTTCCTGATGAAGAGCAAGGTGCGCGAGATGCTGTTCCGCAAGCCGGCGCCCCGCATCTGAGGCACTCGAGGCACCTAGGCACCCTAGGCACCTTGACATGGCCCGGCCGACCGTCGCTCTCCTCACGGATTTCGGTACTCGCGATCATTACGCGGGCACGCTGAAGGGCGTCGTGCTGAGCGTCTGTCCCGACGCCACGCTCGTCGACATCGGCCACGACATTCCGGCGCACGACGTGATTGCCGGCGCGTTCGAGCTGGCGGCCTGCTATCGGTACTTTCCGGCCGGCACTATTTTTCTCGTCGTGGTCGATCCGGGTGTGGGCTCGTCGCGCCGCGGCATTGCCGCGGATGTCGGCGACTACCGCTTCGTGGCGCCCGACAACGGGGTGCTCTCGGCGGTGTTTCTCGAATCGCCGCCGAAGCGGGTCGTCGAGCTGACCGAACGCAAGTACGCGCGGCCCACGGTGAGCCGCACGTTCGAAGGCCGCGATCGCTTTGCGCCCGCGGCGGGGTTTTTGGCCAAGGGCGTCGCGCTCGTATCGCTCGGCAAGAGCATCAAGGACTTTCACCGCATCGATCTGCCGCGGCCGGCGCTGCGGGGCGGGGAGCTGGTCGGCGAGGTCGTGCGCGTCGACCGATTCGGGAACCTGATCACCAACATCGACCGCCGCGCCTTCGAACAGTTCGCCGATCAGGGATCGATCGCGGTCGTGGCCGGCGATCGCGAAGTGCCGCGCATCGTGGCCACGTACGCGGATGCGCCGGCGGGCGAGTTGTGCGCACTCTTCGGCAGTACCGATCACCTCGAGATCGCGATCAACGCGGGCGACGCCGCCCGGACGCTGGGGCTTGGCCGGGGAGCGGCGGCGAAGGTGCGACTCGTGTAATAATCGTCTGTTCGCTCAATCAGCAATCTCACATCAGAGATCTGAAATGGAATCCGACCTCTCGTTAGAGTTTCTCCGCGTCACCGAACAAGCCGCCATTGCCTGCGCTCACACGATGGGCCAGGGCGATCGCCATGGCTCCGATCAAGTGGCCGTGGAAGCGATGCGCCGCGAAATGGACACCGTGCCAATCGACGGCACGATCGTCATCGGCGAGGGCGAGCGCGACGAAGCGCCGATGCTCTACATCGGCGAGAAGGTCGGCCAGGCGCAGAAAGACAATTCGAACCGGCGCAAGTGGGACGAAGTGGACATCGCCGTCGATCCGCTCGAAGGCACCAACCTGTGCGCGACCGGCGCGGCCAATGCGATCGCCGTGCTCGCCGCGTCGGAAAAGGGCGGCCTGCTGCACGCGCCCGATCTCTACATGGAGAAGCTGGTCGTCGGCCCGACGTCGAAGCACCTGGTCGATATCGATGCGCCGGTCCGCGAAAACCTTCGCGCCATCGCGCGCAGCCTGGGACGCCAGGTCGACGAGCTCACCATCGTCGTGCTCGATCGGCCGCGCCACGAAAAGCTGATTGCCGACATTCGCGCCACCGGCGCGCGCATCCGCCTGATCGGCGACGGCGACTTGTCGGCCGGCATCTCGGCCGCGGTCTCGGGCACCGGCGTGCACGCGCTGATGGGCACGGGCGGCGCGCCGGAAGGCGTGCTCACCGCCGCGGCGATGCGCTGCCTGAACGGCGAGATCTTCGCGCGCCTCAAGGTGGCCAAGCCCGAGGATGAAGAGCGCTGCCGCGCCATGGGCATCAAGGACTTCAAGAAAATCTACAAGTCCGAGGACCTCGCGTGCGGCAAGGACATCGTGTTCGCCGCCACCGGCGTCACGGACGGATCGCTGATGAAAGGCGTGCAGTTTTTCGGCGCCGGCATTCGCACCAGCTCCGTGGTGATGCAGACGAATCCGCACCGCGTGCGATTCATCGACAGCATTCAGGTCTACCCGGGCCCGTCGGTTAAGATCCGCTTCTAAGACCTCTTAATAGTTTGGACGAACGGCAGGGACGACGAAACGTGCTGGCGGCCGCGGCCGCCGGCATGATCGGCTTCACCGGCTTTACGCTGGTGATGCCGTTCCTCCCTCTCTACATCGCCGAGCTCGGCACGACCGACGTTCGGGAGATCGCGATGTGGACCGGGCTGACGCTGGGCGCCACGCCGACCGTCACCGCGATCAGCGCCCCGCTCTGGGGCCGCGTCGGCGATCGCTACGGCAGCAAGGTCCTGGTCATTCGATCGTTGATCGCATTCATCCTGACGAAGGCGGCGATGGCCTTCGTGACGGCACCGTGGCAGCTGTTTGCGCTGCGCGCGCTGCTGGGCGTGTTTGCGGGCTACGGCGCGCTGACGATTTCGATGGCCGCCGAATCGGCGCCGCGCGATCGGATGGCACAGGCCATCGGCATGGTGCAGACGGGGCACCGGCTCGGGCCCGCGGTGGGGCCGGTGATCGGCGGGCTGCTCGCGCCGATCGTTGGACTGCGCAACGCCTTTCTGTTTGCATCGGCGTTCTACATCGTCGCCCTCGTTGCCATCATCATTTTCTACAAGGAGCCGCGCGAAGCTACCGCGCCCCGCAAGATGCGCGGCGGACGCGCGGTTGTTTCGCACCTGTTCCAACTGCCTGGATTTCTTCTCGCACTGGCGGTGATTTTCGGACTGCAAACGGTCGATCGCAGTTTCGGTCCGGTGCTGCCGCTCTATGTTGCGCAGGTCGGCGTGTCCGTGCCGCGCATTCCGATCGTGACCGGTGTGCTGTTTTCGCTTGGCGCCATGTCGGCGGCCTTCGGTCACCACCTTGCCGGGCGTCTGATGAATCGACGTCCGGCGCGAACCGTCATTGTTGCCGGCACGTTCCTCGCCGCGGCTGCCGTCGCGGCGATCGTCGTGGCGCCGTCGCTGTGGTTTGTCGGCGCGTCGATGCTGTTGTTCGGTGTCTCGGTCGGCGTCGCGACGACGACGATCTATGCCGTCGCGGGTTCGTCGCTGCCGCCCGATGCGCACGCGACGGGTTTCGGCATCATGACGACCGCCTCCTTGATGGGATTGGCGGTCAGTCCGGTCGTGGCCGGCTTCATCGGAGGATCGGGATTGCGACTGGTATTTGTCGCGGACGTGCTGCTACTCGTGATTGTGGGAACCCTGACTTGGTTTCGGCTTCGAACGAAACCCGTGGAACATCTGGAACCGCTGGAACCAGTGGAACCTTAGTCCTCAGCCCATTTCTTCTTGTGCTTCTCTTTCCGGAAGGGGCGCTTGGTTTTGTCCTCGTGCGCGCCACCGGTTTGTTTCGGCAGCGGCGCGCGCGGCAAGGCGGGTTTTTTTCTGCGCGTCGCGCGTTTCTTCGCCATGTCCCAGCCTAAAGCAATCTGAACGCCGCCGCGGCAATCAGCGTTGGCAAGAGCGCCGCGGCAAACAACCACAACGGACTGACCGCCCCACCAAAGAATCGTCCCAGCAACGCCTGGCCTGCCGGATTCGGTGCGTTCGCAATCACCGTGAGCCCCCCGCCCGTGACCGCGCCTTCGACGACGGCAACCTTGAAGCCTTCGCCGAGGTCTGGCACCAGCGTCGAGAGGAATGTGATCAGCGCGTTGTCGTTGAACGCCGTCAGGATGGTCGCGCCCCAGAACAATCCGGTTTGCGAAAGGCTGGACAGCACTGGAGCAATCCACCATCCCTGGAGGCCGCCGTGGATCACGAGTCCGGCGAGAAAGAATCCGACCAGCAGTGGCGTTTTCATGTCGATCTGTGTTTGATACGCCGCCGTCGCGCGAGCGAAGCCAATGAAGAACAGGAAGCCGCCGACGAAGAGTCCGGGGTAATGCACGGTCATGACGGTCCAGGCCATGAAGGCAAGGTGAACGAGCGTGAGCCACGTGGGCACTGGCAACAACGCTTGGCCGGCCTCGGCGTCGTCTGAGGCGATTTCGGGATCGATGCGGGCCCGCGCGGTCTTGAGCCTGGCAAACTCGCTGCGGAACAGCAGGTAGTAGCTGATCGTCGAGACGAGGATCGCGACGACAGCCCGCCAGCCAAAGTGACTGAGCATGTACGGCGTCGTCCATTCCCAGATGCGCGCCACCATCAAGACCGGCGGCGCGGCGAAGTGCGTCAGCGTGCCGCCGATCGACACGTTGACGAACAGCAGGCCGAGCGTTGCGTACTTCAGGGTCCGCGACGGATTGAGATCGTAGAACTGGCGCGCCAGGAGCAGCGCGGCAATGGTCATCGCACCGGGCTCGGTGATGAACGAGCCCAGCAACGGCGTGATGATGAGGATGACCAGCCACCACGCGGCCGGCGTGGCGCCGCCGATCGAGGCCAGGACGCGGACGGATGATTCGGCAAGCGTGATGATCGGGCGCGTCGAAGCCAGCGCCATGATCACGACCACGAAGAGCGGCTCCGTGTAGTTGACGGTGGTGTTCGCGTAATGAGCGGCCGTGTTCCATCCGTGCGTGAAGAAGATGGCACCGAGCAGCGGCACGGCCCACAAGCCGAACACCACTTCGACCTCGCCAAAGAAATGGAGCATTTCGGCGGCGACACTGGGCCGGGCGGGCACGCCCGCGGCGGCCAGCTCTGCGTCGTGACGCGCCTGCACGCGGTGCGACGCTTCGGTAAATCGGCTGGCCAGGAAGGTGTGGATAACGGCCAGGAAGAAGATCGCCGTCGCAATCGCGTTGATCGGGTCGGCATCGACACGCGCGCGCAGGATTTCGAAAAGCGTCTGGCCGGGAATGACTGGGTAGCTGCTCAGGCTGCGGGGAAACTCGAGGACGACGTCACGCATCGGCTCAGCGATTATAGGCGTGAACGTCGGTGCTAGAATCGAAGTGTCAATGAGTACACGGCGTCCCGTGCTCGTGGAGCGGGCAGCGCTCGTCGGCCTCGTCACCGGCGGCGCGAGGCGGATCGACGCTGAACATTCCCTCGAAGAACTCGGCGGTCTCGCCGACGCCGCGGGCGCGCGCGTCGTGCTGCGCGTGCTGCAGGATCGGCCGAAACCGGATCCGGCGACGTTCCTCGGCAGCGGCAAGGTCGACGTGCTGGCGCAGGCGGCCGCGGAAGCCGACGCCGACCTGGTGATCTTCGACAACGAGCTGTCGCCGGCGCAGTTGCGCGAGCTGAACAAGCGGCTCGATCGCAAAGTGGTCGATCGCACGCAGCTGATTCTCGACATTTTCGCGCGCCGCGCCCGCACGCGTGAAGGCAAGCTGCAAGTCGAGCTCGCGCAGCTGAAGTACCTGCTGCCGCGCCTCGTCGGATCGAGCGAGGCGTTGTCGCGCCTCGGCGGCGGCATCGGCACGAGGGGCCCCGGCGAAACCAAGCTCGAAGCGGATCGCCGCCGCATCCGCGTGCGGATGAAGACGCTGCAGGACGAGATCGACGTCGTGCGGCGCCGGCGATCACAGCTGCGCGAGCGGCGCCACAAGGTCGACGTGCCGACGGTGGCGCTGGTCGGCTATACGAACGCCGGCAAGACGACGCTGTTCAATCGCCTGACGAAGGCTGACGCGGAAGCGTCGAACGCGCTGTTCGTCACGCTCGATCCATTGGTCAGGCGCGTCGATCTTCCCGATCGACGCGAGCTGCTGTTGAGCGACACGGTTGGATTCATCGATCGCCTGCCGCACACGCTGGTGGCGGCCTTCCGGGCCACGCTCGAAGAAACCGCCGACGCCGATCTCGTGCTGCACGTGATCGACGCGTCCAATCCCGAGCGCGAGCGTCATGTCGCCGCGGTGACGCGTGTGCTCGAGGAGGTCGGCGCCGTCGAAGTGCCGCGCGTCGAGGTCTACAACAAGATCGACGCAATTTCCGCGGACGAGCGCCGCCGCATCCAGGACGCCGATCCGGCCGCGCATTTGATCTCGGCCTACACCGGCCAGGGCATCGACGAGCTGCTCGACAGCGTCGCGGCGAGGCTCGCGCTGGATCAGGAGCGCGTCACGATCGAACTTGATCTCTCGGATCCGGTCCACGCGGATCGTCTGGCCTGGCTGTATCGCCATGCGACCGTTCACAGCCACGCCACGATGGGCGATCGCGCGACGATCGAAGCCGATGTGCCGCGGCGGCTGCTGCCGATGGTTGGACTCGCGACTCCAAAAATTGCCAAAACGGGCGGTCGCCGTGGTTAGGACGAGCGCGCTCTGTTTCTCCGTCTTCGCGTTGGTGGTGGTGTCGGCGTGCGCGCCGAAGGCGCCGCCGGTGGCGCCGGGCGCGCCGAAGCATCCTGACTTTGTCTTCCCGGTGGTGCCGGAGGGAACGAAACCAGACCAGACCTCGCGTATTGTTCGCGGCTGGCAGTACCTGCAGCTCGACGATCATCGCAACGCGGAGCTCGAATTCGCGGCGGCGTTGAAGCAGCAGCCGGCCTTCGTCCCCGCGGAAACGGCGATGGCCTACCTGTCGATGGCCCGCGGCAACGAGCGGGACGCCGCGTCGCGGTTCGATCGCGCCCTGCAAACGGACTCGTCGTATGTCCCGGCGCTCATCGGAAAAGGGCAGGTGATGCTCGAGCTCGATCGCGACGCCGACGCGCTGGCGAGCTTCGAGGCGGCCCTGGCGAAGGACCCGTCGCTGACCGACATTCGCAGCCGCGTCGACGTGCTGAAATTCCGTTCCACTCAAGACATGCTGGCGCGCGCGAAGTCGGCGGCGGATGCGCGCCGCTGGGACGAGGCCGCGTCGATCTACCGGCAGGCCATTGCGATGTCGCCGGATTCGGGATTCTTGTATCGCGATCTGGCGGCGGTGGAGCAGCGCGCGGGCCAGCCGGCCGCGGCGCTCGAGCATTACCGGAAGGCCGTGGAGATCGATGCGGGCGACGCGCGATCGCTCGCCGGCATCGCCGCGATTCTCGAAAGCCAGGGCGATGTGCTGGGCGCGCTCTCCACATACGAGCGCGCGCGCGCGATCGATCCATCGGAGGTGCCGGATTCGGCGCTGGCGCGGCTGCGTGCTGCCGCCGCGCTCGCGAAGCTGCCGGCGCAGTATCGCGCGATTCCCACGAACCCCTCTGTGACCCGCGCCGATATTGCCGCGCTCGTTGGCGTGCGGCTCGAAGCCCTGCTCGCGCGCGCCCAGCCGCGCCAGGTGATCATCACCGACCTTCGCGGCCATTGGGCGCAACCGTGGATCACTCCCGTGGTGCGCGCCGGAATCATGGACACGGGGGCGAACTACGAATTCGAGCCGGCACGACTGGTCAGGCGCAACGAGCTGGCGAACACCGTGTCGCGGCTGATCACGCTGATCGCCGCAGCGAAACCCGATCTCGTGAAGAAGCTGGTGAACTCGAAGGTCGCGATCAACGACGTGCCGTCGACCCACTTGAGCTATCCGGCGGTCGCGGTCGCAGTGGCCTCCGGCGTGATGACGCTCTCGAACGGCAACTTCGAGCTGCTGCGCGGCGTCAGTGGCGCCGAGGCCATGGACATCGTCAGCCGGCTCGAAGCGCTCGCCCGGCCATGAGCACGCGCGTCTTCACCATCGCGAACCAGCTCACGCTGCTTCGCATGCTGTTGATCCCGGCGTTCGTGATTCTCACGCTCTACGGGGAGTTCGGCTGGGCGCTCGCGGTCTTCGCGCTTGCCGGACTCACCGATCTGCTCGATGGCCTCGCTGCCCGCACCGCCGGTCAGAAGAGCGAGCTCGGCGCCTGGCTGGATCCGGCCGCCGACAAGCTGCTGCTCGTCACGACCTTCGTCGTCCTGACGCTGCCGAACATCGGGCTGGTCAATCGCATTCCGCTCTGGCTCACGATTCTGATCATCAGCCGCGATGTCGGGATCGTGCTGACGGTGGCGATCGTCAACCTCGCCGTCGGCCCGCGCACGTTCAAGCCCTCGCCGCTCGGCAAGGCGGCCACCGCGATCTTCATCCTGTCGTGCGTGATCGTGATGCTGTTCAACTACCTGGGGTATCACTCGCGCTGGGTCGATGCGGCAATCTGGATCTCGCTTGTCATCACCCTCGCGTCAGGCGTGGACTACGTCTGGCGGATCGCGAAGATTATCAACAGGTAGTCAGCTAGTCAGGTCGTCAGGTCGTCAGGCAGTCAGGCTGTCAGGTGCGGCCTCGGCGGCCCTGCGGCCGGCCGCGGCCGAATCGCTTCGGGCCAAACGATCCCGATCGCGGTCCCTTCGATCGCCACGGACCCTTGGCGCGCTGCGGCAGGCCGCCGTGCGGACGGGACGCGCGGTCGCCGGACGCATCGTCGCGCGCGCCTGAAGCCGGCACTGCCGCCGCCGCGACGTATCCCTCGAGCTTCTTGCGCGTGATGCCGCGGCCCAGGAAGCGCTCGAGCCTGCGGAGATTGTCCGCATCCTCGTGCGTCACGAAGCTGATCGCGTCGCCGATCGCCTGCGCGCGCCCAGTGCGGCCGATGCGGTGCACGTAATCTTCCGGTTGCGGCGGGAAGTCGAAGTTGATCACGTGCGAAATGCCGTCGACGTCGATGCCGCGCGCGGCGATGTCCGTCGCAATCAACACGCGCACGTCGCCCGACTTGAATCGGCGCAGCGCCTGCAGGCGTTGTCCCTGAGTGCGGTTCGAATGCAGCGTCGCGGTCGACAGGCCTGCTGCGCTCAGCTTCTTGCCGATGCGATCCGCGCCGTGCTTGGTGCGCGAGAACACCAGCACCGATTCGAGCGCCGCGTCTTTGAGCAGATGGATGAGCGCCGGCACCTTGCCGGCAGGCGAGACTTCGACGACGTATTGCGCCACCGCGTCCGCGGGCGTGGAGCGCGCGCCGATCTCGACCAGCGTCGGCGACTTCAGGACATCTTTCGCCACGCCCTCGATCTCCTTCGACATCGTCGCTGAGAAGAGCAGTGTTTGCCGGGACGCGGGCGTCTTCGAGACGATGCGCCGGATCGCCGGCAGGAATCCCATGTCGAGCATGCGATCCGCTTCGTCGAGCACCAGCACCTGCAACGCGGTGAAGTCGACGTGACGCTGTTCCATTAGATCGATCAGGCGGCCGGGCGTCGCCACGACGAGATCGACGCCGCGCCGCAGCGCCTGGATCTGCGGGCCTTCGCCGACGCCGCCGAAGATGGTCGCGTAGCGCAGCGGCAGGTGACGGCCGTAGGCGCGCACGTTCTCTTCGATCTGCGCGACGAGCTCGCGCGTGGGCGCGATCACGAGCGCGCGCATCGAGCGCGCCGGCGGCGCCGCGGCCAGTCGTTCCAGTAGCGGCAGGACGAACGCCGCCGTCTTGCCGGTGCCCGTCTGCGCGACGCCGATGACGTCGCGTCCGGACAAGATCACGGGAATCGCCTTCGCCTGCACGGGCGTGGGCTCTACGTAGCCTTTTTCCTTGAGTGCCTGTGTGAGTTTGGAACCAAGTCCGAGTGTGGCAAATGGCAAGTACTAACCTAAGACCTTTTCCTTGAAGTATTCGATGGTGCGTCCGAGCCCCTGATCGAGCGTCACCTTCGGCTCCCACCCGAGCAGGGTGCGGGCCAGCGTGATATCCGGCTGGCGGACTTTCGGGTCGTCCGTCGGCAGCGGCTTGTAGACGATCTTGCTCTTCGATCCGGTCATCTCGATGATCAAGCGCGCGATCTGCTCGATCGTCATCTCCTGCGGGTTGCCGATATTGATCGGGCCGCTTTCCTTCGACAGCATCAACCGGATGATGCCGTCCACCAGATCGGAGATGTAGCAGAAGCTGCGCGTCTGCTTGCCGTCGCCGAAGACCGTGACGTCTTCGTTGACGAGCGCCTGCGAGATGAACGCCGGCACGGCGCGGCCGTCGCGGATGCGCATGCGCGGGCCGTAGGTGTTGAAGATGCGCACGATCTTGGTGTCGACCTTGTGGAAGCGCCGATAGGCGACGGTCATCGCTTCGGCGAACCGCTTGGCTTCGTCGTAGACGCCGCGCGGGCCGATCGGATTGACGTTGCCCCAGTAGGTCTCTTTCTGCGGATGCTCGAGCGGATCGCCGTAGACCTCGGACGTCGAGGCAATCACGAACGTCGCGCCCTTCGCCTTGGCGAGGCCGAGCGCCTTGTGCGTGCCGAGCGAGCCGACCTTCAGCGTCTGGATCGGCAGCTCGAGATAGTCGATCGGGCTGGCCGGGCTGGCCCAGTGCAGCACGTAGTCGACCGGCCCGTCGACGTCGATGAAGTTGGTGACGTCGTGGCGGATGAACTGGAAATCGCGGTCGCGCAGGTGCGCGATGTTCGCCAGATCGCCGGTCAGCAGGTTGTCGATGCCGACCACCGAGAAGCCGCGATCGAGCAGCGTTTCCGAAAGATGCGATCCGATGAAACCGGCGGCGCCGGTAATGACTACGCGTGGCATGTCGGGTGATTACGCTCGGTTGGGGGCGAACACGCGAATCAGCGTGAGCCACATGATCTTGATGTCGAGTGTGACGGACCAGTTCTCGATGTAATACAGGTCGTACTCGATGCGCTTCTCGAGCGAGGTGTTGCCGCGCCAGCCGTTGACCTGCGCCCAGCCGGTGATGCCGGCCTTGACCTTGTGGCGCAGCATGTACTGTGGGATGCGGTGCTTGAACTGTTCGACGAAGAACGGCCGTTCCGGGCGCGGCCCGACGATCGACATTTCGCCCTTCAGCACGTTCCAGAACTGCGGCCACTCGTCGAGATCGTGGCGGCGCAGGAACGCGCCGACCCTGGTCGCGCGATTGTCGTTCTCGTCGGCCCAGATCGGGCCGGTCTCGGTCTCCGCATCCGTCGGCATCGTCCGGAATTTGTAGACGGTGAACTGCTTGCCGTCGAGGCCCATGCGCTCCTGCGCGTAGAAGATCGGGCCCGGCGAGCTCTTCTTGATCATCCAGCTGATGAGCAGCCCAGGCAGCGCCATGAACGCCAGCGCGCCGGTCGAAATGACGACGTCGAGCACGCGCTTGATGAACGCGCTCACGCCCTGGAGCGGCACGTCGTTGAGGTTGATGACCGGCACGCCGTCGAGATCTTCGAGGCGCGCGCGCAGCGCGATGAACTGCAGCAGGTCGGGCACCACCTTCACATCGACGCCTTCGCGGCTCGTCGACTCGACGAGGTCGAGCAGCTTCATGTGCTCTTCGAGCGGCAGCGCCACGTAGAGATCGTCGATCTTCTCGTTGGTGACGATGTCGGCGGCATCGCTGAGCGAGCCGAGCAGCGGCAGCCCGCGATAGCCGAGATGATCGCCGCCGGCCTTGTCGTCGACGAAGCCCACGATCTGGTAACCGAGCTCGCGGTGCTCGAGGATGCGATCGGCGACGACGCGGCCGAGGTCGCCGGCGCCGGCAATCAGGATCTTGCGCAGGCCGATGCCCGCCAGCCAGCGCCGCTCGAGCGCCTCGCGGATGAACTTGCGCGACAGGTAGCCGACGGCGATGTTGGCGACGAGGAAGATGCCCCAGACGATCCGCGAGACTTCGTAGGCGCCGACCTCGCGCTGCGCTTCGGTGGCGTAATACGCCTGGTAGAACAGCGTTGCGACGATGCCGAGCACGACGGCGAAGATGCTGCCGACGAGCACGTTGAAGAAGTCGTCGATGCGCGAGCGGCCGCGGCGCAGCCGGTACAGTCCCTGGAAGTGGAAGCCGAGCGGCACGATCAACGCGATGAACGGCAGCACGTTGATGTACTGCTCGATCGGCGGGTGCCCGCGCGTGATCGCGATCAGCCCGGTTTCAAAGCGCAGCAGGTAGGCGAGGAAGAACGCCATCATGCCGAGCACGGCATCGGTGGCGACATGGAACGCGACCAGCAGGCGATTGTGGCGCCTTACCATCGCGCTCCCGCCGGCGCCTTCAAGGTGTCGTCGACGATGTGCTGAATCTCGCTGACGAAGCGGGTCCGCGAGAACCGTTCGGCGTGAGTGCGGATCTTCGCGCTGTCCCACGTAATGCCCGCCGTGCGCGTCAGCGCCGCGGCCAGGGACTCGACGGTGGTGTCGTCGAACAGCACGCCCGTCTCGCCGTCGATCACCGTGTCGAGCGCGCCGCCGCGTCCGAGCGCGACCACGGGACGCCCGCAGGCTTGCGCTTCGACGGGCACGATTCCGAAATCTTCCTCGCCGGGAAGGATCGCCGCCACGCTCGATCGATACAGATCGCGAATCTCTTCGTCGGTGCGCCAGCCCACCAGCTCGATGCCGTCGCCGGTGAGGCGCTCGAGATTGGCGCGCTCCGGACCGTTGCCCACCACCGTCAATCCGAAGCCCGCCCGGCGCGCCGCCATCATCGCGAGGTCCACGCGTTTGTAGGGCACGAGCGCGGACACGACCAGAAACTTGGGTTGTGGCTGAACCGGCACGGCCGGATCGGGAGTGTAGAACTCAGTGTCGACCGGAGGATACACAAGGGTCGACTCACGATTATAGTACAGCGCGATCCTCCGCGCAACATATTGAGAGATAGCGAGATAGCGGTGTACGCGGCCTTC
>Ga0207428_10002091_pt1 | contig 20121 bp, 16 predicted proteins | sample RhiMethybrSRZTD1_FD_187600 | JGI IMG/M metagenome (GOLD analysis project Ga0207428, IMG submission 187600) | Populus rhizosphere microbial communities from Tennessee, USA - Rhizosphere MetaG P. TD hybrid SRZTD1 (SPAdes) (version 3) | ecosystem: Host-associated > Plants > Roots > Rhizosphere >...
TTGAGCATCACCTCGTCGCAGGCGCTGTCGCGGGCGGAGCGGTCGCGTGCGATGAGATCGGCATCCTCGATCACCACGAGCGCCGGCTGCAGCAGCCGGGCCAGCGCCATGTACTCCGGCAGGAGCGCCACCTGTTCGGCGGTGATGAGCAGCGTCGTGTGGCCCGGCAACTGCCCCGCCAGATAGCGGATGCAGTGCGTCTTGCCGGTGCCGGGCGCGCCATGGAACAGCAGCCCCTTCTGCGTCGACAGCCCCATCGCGCGCAGCGACGGACGGTGTTCGGCGAAGCGGATCACGTTCCGTTCCACGGCGGCAAGCGTGCGTTCCGGCAGGATCACCTCGTCTCGTGTCACCGGCTCGAGATCGTGGACGCGAATCCGCTCGGCGTGGCCGCTCCATTGATAACCGGCCTCGAGCGAGAGCACGCGCCCGCGATAGCAGCTGCCCTTCGAGAGCTGTCGCTCGAGCGCCTCGAACACACGGGACGCGATCTCGGCGCCGATCTCGCCCGGCGGGGTGACAACGTCGACCACCAGACCGCTGCCGCGGCCGTAGTCGTGGTGCTGCGACAGCACGACCGCGTAGGGCGCGCGAGCGTCGCGAAGCAGCCACAGCCCGTTCTTCAGACATCTCACGGTCTCACCGCCGCCGACATCGACGTCCTCGAACTGCGCCGGGGCCACTTCGACCGCGCTGCGGCTCTGTTCCACCAGCTTCGAGAAGTCCAGCACCTCGTGCCGGTATTCGTGCCGGAGGCCCACGAAATTGTGGGGCACGGATCGCTCGCCGAGCAGATCATCGAGCGCCTTCTGGAGGTCGGCTTGCTGACGGATCGGGAATGTGCGCGACGTTGCCAGCAGCTCCTGCGGACGCACCGGCTCGAAGTGTCTGGCGACGCGCTGAAAGACGTATCGATCGGGCCGTTCTTCCTGCCGGCCCGGAGCCTCATCCGAACGCAGCAGCGTGGCGCACGCCTCGACGCACGCGCTGCAGATGAATCCCGAATCGCCGGCGATCATATGGCCGGCGTCGGCCGTCGTACGATGACAGAACTGACAACGCCCGTCGGAAACGAAGAACTGACCCATCGACCACCTATCGGCTTAGTGTGCCCGATCGGACACCTCGCTTGTGCGCGTCAGCGGACACACAGGGCGGCTCCTCAATTACAAGATCGAGCAAGAAAACACTAGATGGCTGGAAATTACCGTGAAAAGGAGACCGGGGAGGTCAGCAAATCGCCGCGAACAGCCGCGGTTCGTGCGGCAGCAACAGGCATGGCCATTGCTAATGCCTATTGCGTGGTCGATGGAACCTGCGTGACGGTCGATGCCAGACAACTGGCAGATCTTGTGATGCGAATGCAGCAGGCATTCCTCGATGTGCCTGATCTGGCGATGACGGTCACGGAGGCCTGCACGCGCTTCGACGTCGACGAGTGTGCCTGCGAAGCGGTGCTCGACCTGCTTGCAGAAGCCAAAGTGGTGGCGAAGCGCTCGGACGGCGCCTATGTGCGGGTCGTGCGCGAACGCGCGAGCATTCACCACGTCACGTCGCGTCGCCGGCCCCTTCTGCCCTTGCCCCGGTCGGTGGCGTTCATCACGCCGGGCGAATTGGCCCGTCTGACCGAGCAAGCGCGCCGCGTCGCCTGACGCGGCGGCGGTCCTGCCGGGATCCGCGCTTAGAGCGGTGAGTCCTTTCGCCCTTTGTCGTCCGAGGTGCGGGCTCTAGAATCAGTGTCACCCCGTGCCTCTATCCGCCGGCACGCGCCTCGGTCCGTACGAGATCCTGTCGGCGCTCGGCGCCGGCGGCATGGGTGAAGTCTACCGCGCGCGCGACACGAAGCTGGATCGCGCCGTCGCGATCAAGATCCTGCCCGAGGCGTTCGCCGCCGATACGGAGCGGATCGCGCGGTTTCAGCGCGAGGCCAAGACCCTGGCCTCGTTGAACCACCCGAACATCGCCCACATCCACGGTCTCGAAGAATCCAACGGCGTCCGCGCGCTCGTGATGGAACTCGTTGAGGGCGAGGACCTCTCGCAGCGCATCGCGCGCGGGGCGATCCCGGTCGCCGAGGCGCTACCCATCGCGAAGCAGATGGCGGACGCGCTGGAAGCGGCGCACGAGCAAGGCATCATCCATCGCGATCTGAAGCCCGCGAACATCAAGGTGCGGCCCGACGGGACGGTGAAGGTGCTCGACTTCGGTTTGGCCAAAGCGATGACGGGCGACATTGCCAGTCCCGATTTGACGAATTCTCCCACCGAGACGAACTGGGATACCCGCCACGGCGTGATTCTGGGCACCGCTGCGTACATGAGCCCCGAACAAGCGCGTGGCAAGCCCGTTGACAAGCGCGCCGACATTTGGGCGTTCGGCTGCGTCCTCTTCGAGATGCTCACCCGTCGCGCGCCGTTCGCTCGAGAGACGCTCACCGACACGCTCGCTGCAATCGTCGAGCGCGACCCGGGCTGGGACACCTTGCCGCGCTCGACACCCGATCGGATTCGCGAGCTGATGCGGCGCTGCCTCCAAAAGGACCCGCAACGCCGACTGCGAGACATCGGCGATGCGCGGCACGACCTCGACGATGCGATCGCGGGCGCGACGCATCCAACGGCACTGGCCGTTGCACCGTCCAGCCGATTGCCGTGGGCGATGGCTGCGATTGGAGGCCTGGTCACGATCGTCGCGGTCGGCGCGCTCGCGTGGATTGTGTTGACGCAGGACAAGCAGACCGCACCACGCATCTCGCGCACGACGATCGCCGCCTCCGGCGCGACGGCCGTCACGCCGAATGGCAACCGGAGCCTGGTGATGACGCCCGACGGCACTCGGATCATCTACGTGGGCGGCAATGGCCGCCAGCTCTTCGTCCGCATGCTCGATCGCGTCGAGGCGATGCCGGTCACCGCCAGCGCGGTGCCCATCAACTGGGTGTTCGCATCGCCCGATGGAGAATCGATCGGGTGGGATGAAGGCGGCACGCTGAAGAAGATCGCCGTCGGCGGTGGACCCGCCGTGACGATAGTGAATACCGGGAGTGCAGGTTCGTTCGGCGCGACTTGGGCGCCGGACGACACGATCATCTTCGCCACGCTGGACTCCGCCACGGGCCTGCAGCGCGTATCGGCCGGCGGTGGTGAAGTCACCCTCCTGACGCGGCCAGCTGCAGCACGCGGCGAAAGCGCCCACATCTGGCCTGAAATGCTGCCGGGCGGCCGAGGAGTCCTCTTTACGATCAGCGCGGTAGCGGGCGGGCTCGACGCCGCTCAGATCGCCGTGTTCGATCTCGCGACTGGATCGTCCAAGGTGCTGCTGGGCGGAAGCGATGGGCATTACGTCGCCACCGGGCAGGGCGCGCGCGTCGGGCACTTGGTGTTCACGGCCGGAGGGACGCTGCGCGCGGTGGCCTTCGATATCGATCGACTGGAAACGCGAGGGATGCCGGTGACGGTGCTGCCGCGGATCATCAAGGGTCGATCGGGCGCCGGCGATTTCGATGTGGCTTCCGATGGCACACTCGCGTACGTCGAAGGCCCAGACTTCGGCCAGCCGATGACCTCCCTGGTGTGGGTGGACCGCCAGGGCCGCGAGGAACGAGTGGCGGCGCCCGTCGATCAGTATTCGCTCCCGCGCGTGTCGCCTGACGGAAAACGTCTCGCGCTGGCGCTGTCGACGGGCATTCGGGTGTGGGACATGGAGCGAAAGGCATTTGGTCAGGCGACGCTGGATACCATGGCGTCTCATTCGCCGTTGTGGTCGCGCGACGGGCAGCGGATCTTCTTCTTCGGGGCGACTCGGTCGGCCGGTCTGTTGTGGCAGGCCGCCGATGGGACGAGCCCCGCAGAGCGGCTGGCCAGCGGACTCCCGACCGGCGTGACGCCGGATGGCCAGTACGTGCTGTTCTCGTCGGCCCCAGGCAGCCGGGACGTGATGCTGATGACACTCGATGCCGCGCACACCACCGTGCCGCTGATTCAGACGCCCGCACAAGAGCGCAACGGCGTGGTCTCGCGCGACGGACGCTGGGTTGCCTACGAATCCGACAGCTCGGGGAGATTCGAGATCTACGTGCGGCCGTTCCCCAACGTGAGCTCAGGGCAATGGAACGTCTCAACGGCGGGCGGTACGCGGCCGCTGTGGGCGCCGAACGGTGACGAGATCTTCTTCGTCGCGCCTGATGGCGCGATCATGGCCGTCCCGGTCACCCGTGGTTCGACATGGCAAGCTGGTGAGGCGGCCACGGTTGTCGAGGCGCGTTATCTGACCCAGGGTGCCGTCAGCACGCGGACCTACGATGTATCGGCCGACGGCAAGCGATTCCTGATGGTCAAGCCGCTCGCCACAGACAGCGTGCAGCAGATCGTGATCGTCCAGAACTGGTTCGAGGAGCTGAAGCGGCTCGTGCCGACGAAATAGCGCTCTCAGGAAGAGCGCCGATTCAGCTTTGCGAGCAGACCGATCGTCGTCACGACTGACGCCGCGGCGATGTTGATCCGCTCGGACGGCGTGTAGCTGACGCTGAAATCGCCGGACAGCTCCCCCCCGCCTTCGGAGAGCTGGCCGTCGACGGCTCCGTCCCCCGCAAACGCGGAACAGGCGTAAGACAACCAGGCAATGCCGACGACGATGAGCACGTCGGGCCACCAGCGGCGAACTCGCGTGACCGAGCTCGCCGCCGGGGGCCCGAGCGGCGCGGAGGCCTCGCTCATGACGGCGGTGAGAATATCAGGCCGTTCCACGACACGGCCAGCGAAGATTGGCTCGGGCGAGTTCAGATGTTCCTGCGCCTCCGGGTTACTCTGGCGAGCGTCATGTCTGCGACCAGCACGCGACCCGCGCTTGGAGAGATCGCTCCGATGACCACCGTGCCATGGCGCGACCTGACCGTGTTCGGCACGATCGCGATCGGAACCACGACGGCGATTGCGGTCGTCACCGCTTCATTCGGGTGGACTGTGAATGCTCCGGCGTGGAGCCTGCTCGCTCCCATCGCGATGTGGGCACCGGCGTTCGGCCGATTGATCGCACAGCGCACGGTCGATCGCGGATTCACATCGACCTTGCGGCTGCGGCAGTGGGGTGTTACAGGCGCCGCGGTCATCCTGCGCCCACTCGCCTTTCCACTTCTCGTCTACGGCGTCTCCTACGTCCTGGTCTGGAGCATGGGCCTGGCTCAGTGGAGTCCCGGTGGTGGCCGATGGACCACCGGCTCACAGATCGCGATCAACGTCGCAGTCAATCTCTCGCTGCTGGGCGTCATCGGCACATTCACGGCGATGGGCGAAGAGCTTGGATGGCGGGGCTATCTCCAGCCGCGATTGGACGCCGCTGGCGTTCGCTCGAGCCTGCTCGTCGTCTGGGTGTTCCAACTGGCGTATCACACGCCGCTCATGGTGGGCGCCGGATATGCGGAGGTCGGAGGATTCTCGACCAGCCTTCTGCTCTTCGCGATCGGCGACCTGCCAATCACGTTCATCATGGCTCGCGAATCGTACCTGGCGCGGAGTCTGTGGCCAGCCATCTTCTTCCACAGCTTCCACAACACGATCTCGCAGTGGCTGTTCCCGAAGTTCTTCATCGTCGCCGGCGGGCACATCTGGTTGAACGGTGAAAGCGGCGTGCTGCCGATGCTCGGGTATGTCGTGCTCGGGCTGGCGCAGTACGTATGGATGCGACGCCACGGCATCACCTGGCAGGTTCTTGCACAGCGCCAACGCGTGAACATCTGACAGCAGGTCGTTGCCCGGATTGGCGCTGCTCGCGCCCATTCTGCAAAGTCATTTCCCCGTCACAACTGTCGGATCAGAAACGACGTGCCGAGATCACACGCGAGGGATCCTGTTTCATGTCTCGACGGTTGTCGATTGTTGCGATCGCAGCACTGACACTCATCTCGACTTCGTCTGCCTGGGCGCAGAGCGGCGCCGCGGGCGCGACCGTGGCCACGGTCAACGGCGCCGGCGCCAACGCGTGGAGCAGTAACGTCCGCGCCTCCGATGCGGAAGTGGTCTCGCTGCTCGGCGACGGCATCAAGAAATCGTCGACGCTGCGCGCGCTGACCGACCGGCTGACCAAGTCGGATGTCATCGTCTACGTGCGGCCCGACGTCATCGGCAAGAACGGAGCGCAGGCGCAGCTCAGTTTTCTGTCCTCGGCCGGCGGATTCCGGTATCTCGTCGTGCATCTGCCCGTGGGACAGTCGAAGACGCAGCAGGTGGCGATGCTCGGCTACCAGTTGCAGCACGCCGTCGCGATCGCAGACGCACCGTCGGTCAACGACTCGGACTCGCTGCGCAAAGAGTTCGAGCGCATCGGCAGGGTCACGCTGTCAGCCAACGGGCGCGACTTCACGTTCGACAGTCAAGCGGCCACGGACGCGAAACAGCGGATTCTTCGAGAGCTCTCCAGCGACGCTCCTGCGCCCGCCAGCACACGAGTCGCCACGACCGCGAAATAGCAATTGCTGCCGCTCGATGTCCGAGGAACTCCAGTTCGACCGCGCGATTGATGGAACGGCACCGGCGCACGCGCCCGACAGCGCCAGCGCCGCTGCGGTGTGTGTCTCCTGTCACGCGGCGCTCGAGACCGATTACTACTCCGTCAACGGCAATAGCGTGTGCCGCAGCTGCCGCGTTCAGCTCCTCGCCGCCACTGAAACGCCGCAGGGCGCGGGGCCACTGCTTCGGGCGGCCGCGCTCGGTGGCGTCGCCGGTGTGGTCGGCGCCGCGATCTACTACGGCGTGATCGCCGTCACCAACTTCGAAATCGGGATCGTGGCGATCGTCATCGGCTACATGGTGGGCTGGGCCGTGCGCAAAGGCGCCGGCGACCGCGGCGGGCGCCGTTTTCAGATTCTCGCGATCGCACTGACGTATGGCGCGGTCGCGCTCGCCTACACGCCTCTCGTCTTCATGGCCTCGTCCGAACGCACCAGCCAGGAGGCGGCGGCCCTTACCAAGACCGGTGCTTCGGATTCAACGCCCGCCGATGATCCGGATACTGAAACCGCGCCTTCGCCCGGATTCGTGGTCGGCCTGGTGTTCCTGTTCGGGTTCATCGCGGCGTTGCCTGTCATGATGGTGGTCGGAAGCCTGCCTTCAGGGTTGATCAGTGCCGCGATCATCTTCTTCGGCATGCGGCAAGCCTGGGTGATGACCGGCGTCCCCCATTTCGACATCTCCGGCCCCTACCGCGTGGGCACGGCCGCACCAACCGCTCCACCCGCTTGACCCTGAGCGCCCCCGAGCGACATCGAGGGATCTGCGTGGAGTGCCGGACCGAGCTGGCGCCAGATCTGCTCGCCTGCCCTGTGTGTGCTGCGCTCGTCCACGCCGACGAGTTGAAGCGGCTCGCGACCGCCGCCGACGCCGCAACACGAAGCGGGTTTGCGCGGGCCGCTCGCGACCAATGGCAGAAGGCGCTGACACTACTGCCGCCGAAGTCGCAGCAGTACACCGCCGTGCAGTCGCGCATCACTCAACTCACTCGTCAGATCGAGGGGGACGGGACCAGCGCGGAATCATCGCCACGGAGCGACAGGCCGTGGTGGTGGCGCACGCTCGCGGCGTTCGGCGCCGTCGCGCTGCTGCTGGGGACGAAGTTGAAGTTCCTGCTGCTGGGGCTGACGAAGCTCAGTACGTTCGCGTCGATGTTCGCGTTCTTCGGTGTGTACTGGTCGATTTACGGATGGCCGCTCGCGCTCGGGATCGTGGTGTCGATCTACATCCACGAAATGGGGCACGTCGCGATGCTGCGGCGGCTGGGGATTGCGGCGGGCGCGCCGCTCTTCATTCCCGGCATGGGCGCGGTGGTCATGCTGAAACAGCACATCACCGACCCGCTCGTCGACGCCAAGATCGGACTGGCCGGACCCGTGTGGGGGCTTGGCGCGGGGCTCGCGGCGGCCGGCGTCTACCTGCTCACCGGCGCGCCGATTTGGTTCGCGATCGCTCAGATCGCCGGGTTCCTCAATCTGTTCAACCTCACGCCGATCTGGCAGCTCGATGGATCGCGCGGCATGCACGTGCTGTCGCGCAGCGAGCGTTGGACAGTCGTGGTGGCGATTGCGGTCGCCCTGCTGCTCACCGAACAACGGCTGCTCTTCATCGTCGGCGCCGTCGCGGTGTGGCGCGCGCTGCAGCGCGACGCCGGCCCCGGCAACGCGCGCGTCGTCGCCACTTTCGTGATGTTGGTGATGGCGCTCTCGCTGCTCGCGAGGGGAGTCAAATGAGGACCTGAATGTTGATTGGTGATTCTTGATTTAGTGCTTCGTGCTTGATTCGCCAGCCTTCAGAAATATTTTGAAGGTCGTCCCCTGCCCCACGTCGCTCACGACCTCGATGTGACCGTCTGCCTGTCTGACAATGCCTTCGACCACGGCCAGTCCGAGCCCCGTGCCCTTGCCCGCGTCTTTGGTCGTGAAGAACGGCTCGAACATCCTCGCCTTGGTCGCCGGTGTCATGCCGCTGCCGGTGTCGGTCAGGGACACGGTGACGTATCGGCCAGAGGCCGACTCGCGCTCGTCCGAATCGGGGGATTCGTCGAGGATCGTGTTGGCGGTCTCGATCGTCAGCTGACCACCGTCGGGCATCGCATCTCTCGCATTGATGGCCACGTTCACGAGCACGCGCCCGAGCTGATTCGCATCGGCCCGAATGTCCCACAGGTCGGGTTGCAGCCGAGTCACGACCGCAATGCCGTCGCCAACGGCACGCCGCAGCATCGTCTCTATGCTCGACACGATGGAGTTCAGATTGACGACCGCCGGCTCCATCACGGTGTGACGGCTGAACGTGAGCAGCTGTCCCGTCATGGTGGCTGCCCGGGTCGCCGCCAGTCGAATCTGCTCCAGATCCATGCGCGTTTCGGGCGTGGCCTCGGTGAGCAGCACATCGGCGTGGCCGCCGATGACGGTCAGGATGTTGTTGAAATCGTGCGCGACGCCGCCGGCCAGCTGCCCGAGCGCCTCCATCTTCTTCGCCTGAGCGAGCCGGTGTTCGAGCGTGCGCTGCGTCCGTTGTGCCGCGAGCAGCTGTTGGTCGCGTCGGCGGCCCACCGCCAGCTGCAACGCGATCACGAGAACGAACGCGGCCAGGCTGCCCGTCCCGAGGTACGGCAGGGAGACCGATCGGATGTCGACGAGCGCACCAGAGACGACCGGCACCACCGTCCCGAGCGCGGCCATGATCAGGAGCACGCCCGTCACGCGATCGCGCGTGATCAGCCGTATAGCGCAGCCGAGCGCGAACACCACGACCGACCCTATCAGCGCATAGACTGCTGACACCAATACACTGCTCGGTGAGCGATCGAGCAGCGAGATGGACTCGCCCCAGGGGAACGTCACACGCCGGATTCCGGTGATGGCGCCACCGAGGAGCGAGCTGTTGAAGACCACGACGACTGCCGCCGCCGACGCGGCCATGGTCACGAACCAGAGATACGCCCGCGCCCGTACTTGCGCGATCTCCGCGTACAACCAGGCGAGCGACGCAAAGCTCATCAGTCCGCAGAGCACGCGCACCCGCTGCGCCACGCGAGCCTGCTCGATCGCGTCCGTCGTCGCCAGCACGAGCACCGCCACCGACTGAATTGCGCCGATTCCGCAGACCGCCGCGAGCAGCAACAGCGTCCACTCACCTCGCGATCGCCGCCACAGCGCGAGCGACGACACCGCGGCGAACGCAAACACCCCTGAGACGAACGCGAGACTGAATGCGTAAAGTCCCATTGGCGATGGTAACCGATCCGTGTTACGCCGCGGGCTTGAGCGCGTTGACGACGCCAACTCGCCGGGCCGCAGGTCGCAGTGCACGTCGTCGACGGTTTGCCCGCTCCACTGCGCGATCGCTGCACCGTCGACCGGCGGCGACATCATCCGACGGATTTGATGACGCAGCTGTCGACGTGCGACGTCGTGATCAGCATGCGGCTGCACGGCTGCCTGCTCGCCATGATCGCGGGCACACCGGCGATGGGATTGGCGTACGAGTCGAAGACGCCGGAGATCCGGGGGCCGCCGTCATGGTCGGCCCTCGCGCGGCATACGGGCAATCAACGCACCGTACAAGCGCGTTCGTGCTCCGACATCGAGCGGGCGAACCCAGTCGTATCCGAGTCGGCGCCACTCCGCGGCCGCGGGGTCCAATCCGAGCCACTCGATGAAAGGCGCCTGAACCACCATGAAATGGCGCCGGTACGCGAGCAGGTACCCATGAGATGCGCGTTGACCCGTCACGGCGTCGTGGTAGCTGCTGTACCAGAGATTCAGAAACCCGCAGCTCTTCGGATACAACAGCGTCCCGAAATCTGAAACGTCATCGGCGCCTGAGATGACCGACTTGGCGTGCAGCCAACCGGCGAACCCGAGCTCGCGCGCGAGTATCGTCAGACAGTGGCGACGCTTGACGCGCGGAGCGAGGGTCGCCGGTCGAGCAACGGGCTCTCGACGAAACTCGGGCAGCATCGCCAGGCGCGGAAGTGCCAACGGATCGCCGGCGTTCAGCCGGCGGTGCAGAATCGCTGCGCGGATCGTCAGCTCGCGAATCGGATCAATCATTGCGGTCTCCGTCTTCTGCCGGCGAATCCGCTCCCAAAGGCCGGCTGGCTATCGCAATGGTGTCCGGGACATCACGTACAGGGTGAAGGCTTCTTTCGGCGGGAAGGCGCCCCTGCGCACCTCGCGATCGACTATACACGAGGCCGCAGTCGCGCGACCAGTTCTGGCTCCATTGCGTTACGCGACGGCGCTGACGCGCGACGAAGGGGCATTCACGCGTAACGACGCCAGTCGCGCCGCCTTGACCTTGTGCACCTGGTTTCAATGTGGATTGGGGGGCGTGATCGTCACAGGCAACAGTCACCCGGCTGCCACGATGAAGATGAGCCAGGTCAGTAAGGGGGCCGTGACCACCATGGCAGCTCCCCAGATCAGCAGCGCGCGATAGATCCGCGGCCGTTCATCGTCGTCGGCGCTCGCGACCGCGAGTGCGCCGGCTGTGGAGAACGGCGTCGAATCTACGACTGTGGCCGAAATCGCCAGAGCGATGATGAGGCCAGTCAGGCTGATCTCGCCGCGGTTGATCAAGGGGACGGCGAGCGGAGTCATCGCGCCGAGGATCCCTAGGGTCGACGCGACCGCCGACGTGATGGCCCCGACGGCGCAGATCAGCAGGCCAGCCACGAGTGCGGAATTCACTCCGGCAATCCTCTGCCCAATTACATCAATGGTGCCGTATTGCTGCAGCGCGGCGACATACGTGACGACGCCGCAGACGAGCAGGACCACGCCCCATGCGATCTTCTTGTCGGCTTCACCGCTCGAGGCCGGGAAGACCAGGTGGAGTAGCGCGGCGGCACCGAAAGCGAGAAACCCCATGTTGAGCTGGAAGGCGAGCGCCGCGATGGCTACACCCACGATCGCGAGCAACGTGCATATGTGCGCGACGCGTGGGCCCGCTGGCAACTGCGTGACGGTGGCGACGCCCTGCCTGTTGGCAACCGGGTGGTCTGGTTCACGCCTGGTGAGCCGCAAACCACCAAAGCACAGGTAAATGATGACGCCCAATCCGACGTTGTAGGCGAGGTTCCCCAGGAAGAGTGCAGCAGACGATATCTGGAGGCCATTGCTTGCGAGCGCCTGGTGGACAACCGCGCCCACCGCATTCAAGGGGGAATAGTTCCCACACATTGCACCGTGCGCCACCATCAGACCGATCATTGGAGGGGCGATGTCGTAGCGCCGGGCAAGGCGCAGCGAGATCGGCACCAACAGGGCCACGCTGGTTGCTGTGAGCGCACCGGCCATCGTCGGCAGCGCCGCGACGATGAATACGGACCAGGGAATGAGTGCGCGCCGATCCCCGACGAGACGTGCCATACCCTCGACCATGCGCGCGAGTGTGCCGTTGTTGGACGCAACGCCGAACAGGTATGTGACTCCGGCGAGCAGAACGAACAGGTCGACGGGGAAACCGCGATACATGTCCTGCACGCTCCGACCGAAGATCGTGCCGTGGACAAACATCATCACCAGCGCAAGCGCGCCGAGGTTTATCGGCCGCACGGTGCCAATAAGGAAGACAACGACCAGTCCGATGATGCCGGCGACGTGGATGCTCAATGCACTTGTCCCAGCGAGGCTCGCAGCATAACGCCAACTGACGCGATAGCTCCCGCAAAACGGAACTACCTCTGCTGCGTTGAACACCGAACGGTATCTTCGACCTCCGCCATGCATGCTGGGTCTGACGAGTCGAAAGGCGCAGCCCCTTGCCTAATTCATCTACCCTAGCCTACTATGTGAGCCGCCATGGGCCATCGAGAGAATCCCCAGGCCGCGTTGGAGCTGTTGATCCTCAAGACGCTCGCCGCTGGCCCCAATCACGGATTCGGGATCGCGCTGCACATCGAAGAGGCGTCCTCGGCGCTGCTGCGAGTGGAAGAGGGCTCCCTCTACCCTGCACTCCACCGCCTGGACAAGGCGGGGTTCATCGATGCGGAGTGGATCGTCACGCCGAACGGCCGCCGTGCGCGCATGTATCGGCTGACGAAAGAGGGCCGGAAGCGTCTGAAGGAAATCGAAGAGAGCTGGACCACGCTCACCGAAGGTGTGAAGAGAGTACTGCGATGGGCGTGATGCGGCGCTGGTTCCGCCGACGCCCGACCGACGACGAGATGCGCGAGGAACTCGAGGCGCACGTGGCGATGCGCGCGGAACACGACCGCATCGATGAAGCCGCCGCGCGCCGGCGGCTCGGCAACCTGCTGCACACGCGCGAGTCGATGCGCCGCGTCTGGATCGCTCAGTGGTGGGACGCCCTGAGACAGGACGCGCACTACACGTGGCGCTCGTGGCGACGGCGGCCGGCGTTCGCGCTCGCCGCCGTCCTCGTGCTGGCACTCGGCCTCGGCTCATCCACGGCGCTCTTCGCTGCGCTTGACCGCGTGCTCTTCAGACCGTTGCCGTACGCGAATCCCGATCGCCTCGTCTCCGTGGGACTGCTGAGCGGGCTCCCATCGCCGATTTCCGGTCAGGCCGAGTCGATCGAGATGATGCTCGACAAACCGTACGTGCAGCTCTGGAACCCGGCGCCGGCGCCGTTCGAGTCGGTGACTGCGGTGGGCGGGACCAACGAATGCACCATCGGTGAGGCCCAACCGGCAGAGCTGAGGTGCGCCAGAGTCGATTCCAACTTTCTCCGTGTGCTGGGCGTGACCGTCGCCGAAGGCCGCGACTTCACCCCCGAGGACGATGTCCGAGGGGCGCCTCTGGTGGCTGTCATTAGCCATGCACTGTGGCGTAGTCGCTACGGCGCGGATCCCGCCGCTGTCGGACGCACGCTGAGCCTCGACAGCACGAACGCGCCCGTCGAACGCGTGCCGATCGTCGGCGTGCTGCCGGCGGATTTCGAGATGCCGATCGGAACGGCCGACATCCTGCTCCCGATGCGGATGCGGCCGCTCGACATGAAGCAGCCGTTCATGTCGATCCTGACGGCGTTCGCGCGCCTCAAACGAGACGTCACCATCGAACGCGCGGGGCTGATGCTGGCGCCGCAGCTGACGGACGTGCTGCAGTTCATGCCGCCAGCGGGACGTGCGACCTGGTCGGCGCGCGCCACGTGGCGCGTGCGGCCACTGCGCGACCGCCGGGTCGGCGACGCCGCGCGCGTCGCCTGGCTGCTCATCGGCGCCGTCGTCGTCTTCCTGCTCATCGCCTGCGTGAACGTGGCCAACCTCATGCTGGCGCGCGTGGCCGAACGGCAGCGGGAGTTCGCGATACGCGCCGCCGTCGGGGCGGGCAAGGTTCGTCTCGCGCGGCTCGCGCTTGCCGAGAGCCTGCTGCTCGCGCTTGCCGCCGGCGGAATCGGACTGCTCCTGGCGCTCGCGCTTCTGAACACATTCGTCGGGATCGCGCCATCGCGCCTGCCCGGCATTGCGCAGGCGTCGATCGACCTGCGCGTGTTCGTCGCCGCCGTCGTGCTGATCGCATTCACCGGCGTAGTCATTGGCCTGTGGCCCGCGGTCTCCGTCTTTCGCGCCGCCGGATGGAAAGCGCTCCGATCGACGGGCACCTCGTCGCCCGGTGCCAGGCCGCGCGTCCGCTTCGCGCTGGTCACGACTCAGATCGCGCTGACGCTGGCGCTGCTCGGGGGCTCCGCCTTGTTACTGCGAAGTCTCTGGAACGTCGTCGCCATCCCGCTCGGCTTCGAGACCGGCCGCGTGGTGACGCTGTCAGTCGGACTGAGTGCGACGAGGTATCCGACGCCTGCGCACCGCTCGGCGTACTTCGAAGAGCTCCTCGCCCGCGCCACCGCGACACCTGGCACCGTCGCCGCGGCGTTGAGCAACGCGCCGGCGCCGCTTGGCGCGACCATGGCGGATGCGAGCAGCGAGGTCGAAGGCCGGTCGCTGGATGGCGAGGTGCAGCATGCCCCGATCCGCATTCGCCAAGTCACGCCCGAGTACTTCGACACGTTCCGCATCCGCGTGACGAGCGGGCGCGGGTTCGCAGCGGCGGATCGCGATGGCGAGCCCGTGGCCGTGCTCACGGAATCAGCCAGTCGGATCCTGTTTGGCGGAGAGGCGGCGCTGGGACGGCGCATTCGCTTCGTGACCCGGTCGCCCTGGCACCGCGTTGTCGGCGTGGCGGATGACCTTCGAAACGGCGGAGACGTCACCGCTGACCCCGCGCCCGAGGTCTACCTGATCGCACCGCGCGACGGCTGGAGGGCGAACGGTCATCTGGCGCTCCGCACGACGGCGGCGCCCGCCGACGCGGAGGCATTCCTTCGGCGAATCGCCGTGGATCTCGATCCGCTGCTGCCCGTGACCATCGAACGGCTCGACGCGCAGGTCACACGGCTCACCGAGCGCCCACGTTTTACGGCCTGGCTGCTGTCTGCGTTCGGCGCGCTGGCGCTGGCACTCGCGGCCTCCGGGCTCTATAGCGTCGCCTCCTACCTGGTGCTGCAACGGCGCCGCGACATCGGCGTGCGGATGGCGATGGGCGCGTCACCGCGCGATGTGGCGCGGCAGGTGGTCGGCGAAGCCGGGCGCTGGATCATCGCCGGCGCGCTGCTGGGCTGCGCGCTCGGCTGGATGGCCACGCGCGCGCTGCAGTCGCAGCTCTACGACGTTCAGGCGTTGGATCCGCGGGCATGGACGGCAGCTGTGGTCACGCTTGCGGTGGTGTTGTTCACCGCCGTGTTCTGGCCTGCGCGTCATGCCGCGCACGTGGATCCGATCGCAGCACTGAGGGCCGAATGATGTTCTTTCGCAGACGACCATCGGACGACGAGATGCGGGAAGAGCTCGAGGCGCACGTGGCCATGCGCGCGGAACACGACCGCATCGACGAGACCGCGGCGCGCCGGCGCCTCGGCAACATACTGCAGACGCGCGAGTCGATGCGCCGCGTCTGGATCGCGCAGTGGAGGGATGAGCTGCGGCAGGATGCCTGGTTCACGTGGCGCTCGTGGCGGCGTCAGCCTGGCTTCGCGCTTGGAGCCATCCTCGTTTTGGCGCTCGGCCTCGGCGCCTCGACGGCGCTCTTCGCCGCGCTCGACCGCGTGCTCTTCAGGCCCTTGCCGTACGCAGACCCCGATCGACTCGTGTCGGTTGGGACGATCAACGTGCCACTCGTGTACGAAGGGCAAACCGAGAGGATCACCGACGCGTTCTACGTGCAGGAGTGGAAGGCGGCGCCGCCGCCGTTTCAGTCGGTGACGACGATCCTGGGTGGGGCCGGAGCGTGTCAGATCGCCGAGGAACGGCCCGAGGATCTGCGGTGCCTCCGCGTCGAGCACAATCTGCTGCGCGTGCTGGGCGTGAACGTCGTGCTGGGCCGCGACTTCGCCCCCGAGGACGACGTGCGGGGGGCGCCGCCCGTTGCGCTCATCAGTCATGGCCTGTGGGTCCGGCGCTTCGGCGCGGACTCGCGTGTCGTCGATCGGACGCTGAGCCTCGACAGGGGGGAATCGCTGCTGGAAGCCCGCGTCATCGGCGTCCTGCCGCCCGACTTCCAGGCTCCGCTCGACGCCGCCGACATCCTGCTCCCGGCTCAGATGCGTCCCGTCGATACGACCGACCGGTTGATCATCTCCTACGGGGCGCTCGCGCGACTCAGGCCGGATGTGACGCCCCAGCTCGCAAAGCAGATGCTGGAGTCGCGCTGGCCGGAGGTCTCGCCGGCCCCGCCCGCCTTCCGCGAGAGATTCCGGGAAGAATGGCGCGTGCAACTGCTGCACGACCGGCGGGTCGGCGATGCGCCGCGCGTCGCCTGGCTGCTGACCGGCGCGGTGGCGCTGTTCCTGCTGATCGCGTGCGTGAACGTCACGAACCTGGTGCTGGCGCGCGTCGGCGAGCGCCGGCGGGAGTTCGCGGTACGAGCTGCGATCGGCGCGGGGCGGCATCGACTCGCGCGGCTGGCGCTCGCCGAGAACCTGCTGCTCGCGCTCGCGGCTGGCGGCATCGGGCTCGTCGTCGCATTCGCCCTGCTGCGGACGTTCGTGGCGATGGCGCCGCCGGGATTTCCGGGCCTCGCCGATGCCTCGATCGACCTGCGCGTCTTCGCCGTGGCCGCGCTGCTGGTCGTCGCCACCGGGACGGTTGTCGGTATGTGGCCGGCCATCTCTGTCTTCCGCGCGGGGGCGATGCACGGACTGCGTTCGACGACAACGTCATCGCACGGCGCGCGACCGCGCGTCCGATTTGCGCTGGCCACCACCCAGATCGCCCTGACGCTGGCGCTGCTCGGCGGCTCGGCGCTGCTCCTCCGCAGCCTGTGGAACGTCGTCAACGTACCGCTCGGCTTCGACCCCGAGCGCGTCGTCACGCTGACCGCGGGGCTCAGCCGCGTGCGGTACCCCACGACCGAGCAGAGCGCCGCGTTTCTCGACGAGCTGCTCGCGCGCACGCGGGCAATGCCGGGGACCGTCTCCGCGGCGATGAGCAACCAGCCGCCACCACCCCTCCTTTCGAGTTTGCGAGGGACGATCGAGGTGGAAGGCCGACCATTCGAGCCTGGCGCTCCGCGGCCCCCGATCCGTTTCCGATCGGTGACACCGCAGTATTTCGAGACCTTCGGCATCCGGACGGTTCGGGGACGAACATTCCGGGAGGCAGATCTGGCAGGCGAGCCGGCCGCCGTGCTCAACGAGTCCGCCGCGCGTGCGCTCTTCGCCGGAGAACGCGAGCTCGGAGGCCGCCTTCGGTTCGGCGGCCTTCCCGCCGTGTCGCCGATCCCCGGCTTTACCCGCGAGAACCCGTGGTACACCGTCGTCGGGGTGACTGCGGACGTCCGCAACGCTGAAGCCCTCACCGACCAGCCGAACCCCGAGATCTATCTTGTGAGGCGGCCGGGGAGGTGGGCAGATCTTCTCCCGGTGCCACCGAGAGGCACGTTGTCGCTTCGCACGACGGCGCCGCCTGCCGAGGCGGCGGCTTTCCTCAGGCAGATCGTCGCCGATCTCGATCCGAAGCAGCTCGTGACGATCCAGACAAGCGACGATGTGCTGGCGACGTTGACCGCGCAGCCGCGTTTCGTCGCTTCGCTGCTGACGGCCTTCGCCGCTCTCGCGCTGTTGCTGGCCGCTGCTGGTTTGTACAGCGTGGCGGCGTACCTCGTGACGCAACGCCGTCGCGATATGGCCGTACGCATGGCGCTCGGCGCCGCGCCCCGCGACATGGCGGGGCACGTCGTCGGCGAGGCCGGACGATGGATCATCGGCGGTGCGGTGGCCGGCTCCGCGCTCGGCTGGATGGGGACGCGTGCGCTGCAGTCACAGCTCTATCAGGTGGAGGCGCTGGACCCCTGGTCGTGGATGGGAGCGCTGCTCGCGCTCGCGCTGGTGCTGGTGATCGCGGTCTTCAGGCCTGCGTATCGCGCCGCCCACATCGACCCCGTCGCGGCGCTGCGGGCCGACTGATCGAATTCTGATCACTGATCAGCAAACGACAGCGTGCCGGCCAGAAACATCGCGCGAGGGCCAAAGCCCATTTGCTCGTACAACTGTCGCGCCGCGGCATTCTTCTCGCCGACGAGCAGCGTGACGAGCCGCGCCCCGCGGCTTGCCGCCAGGCGACACGCCTCGTCGACGAGACGGCGGGCGACGCCGTCACGGCGGCGCTCAGGGTGCACCGCGACCTGTGCGAGATGAACCGTGCCTGGTGCGAGCCGTGTGGCGAGCACGAGCGCCTGCATCGCCTCGCCGGACTTGATCACGCGCGTGATCGACGGTTCGAGCACGCCGCAGCCGGGGCGTTCGACCAGCCCGCGCACGTAGTGCTCCCATTCAACCTGCAGCCCTCGCGGGGCGAAGTGGCGGCCGCCCGCGCCATACGCCGCTTGCAGCAGCACCGCGGCCGGAATCAGCAGGTCTTCCTGCCACGACGTCGCTTCGGGGGTTCGGCTCTCCCCAGCCGCCACGGGACGCGCCAGGTAGTGATAGCGCTCGCAGGTGAACCCGCGCTCGCCAAGGACGGTCTCGAGCCCTTCCGCTCGCATCGGCACGAACGTCGACATGCGCGCCGGCTTGGCTCCGGCTGTCGCGATCGCCAGGCTCGCGTCGACCAACGCCGCCGTGACGCGCGGTTCCTCGGCGACGATCCCGCCAAGATGAAACGTGTCGCCGTCGGGCATGCAGTAGCACCACCCGCACGGTGTCTTCTGGTTGTCGAAGGCGATGCGCCCGGGCAGACCCCAGGTGACGCGGGCCTGTTCGATCTCACGCCAGGCGGTGGAGGCATCCCAGGCGAGCTCGCGCACCCAGTAATCCTGTTCGCGCGCGTAGAGCCACTGCGTGTCCGCCGGGTCGGCGTCACGCCAGTCGCAAACGTTCATCGAGCGTTAATCAGTCTCTTCCTCACCGACGCCAGGCGGGCGGGAGTGGCAGCCGCCGAATGATTCGCTTCGCGGATCTGATCGTAGATCTCCTGTCGATGAACGCGAACCTCCGGAGGGGCGACGATGCCCAGACGCACGCCGTCACAGCCGACCCGTAGGACGCGCACCTCGATGCCGTCCCCGATCATGATAGCGTCGCCGCGTTTTCTCGTGAAGACCAGCATACTGTCCCAATACGTCGCGATCTCAGGCTCGTAGATTACACAGAGGCAACGGAGGATTCATCACACGGGGGCAACGGGGGCAACGGGGACAACGGGGACGAACGGATGCGCCACGTCAGCGGCCGGCTGAACCGACATCGCGCAGCCGGCCGCTGGCGTGGCGAAACTCCGTTTTGAATCCCCCGTTATCTCCGTTCCCCCCGTGTGATCAATTTCCCGTTTCCCCCGTGTGATCAATTTCCCGTTGCGTTCACCCACTACGTCCTTCCATCGCCGTTCAAGAGTTCGATGGAGATGTCGATTGCCGGGGCGAGCAAGAGGGATTCCGCGTTCGCGCTGCGCGTGGTTGCTCGTGAGGACAAGGATTTTGCGAGCGCAGCAGCGCCTCGATATGCGCGAGCCGCTCTTCGATCGCCTGCAGGCGCCAGCTGATATCTGACGGCATCGACGCTGGCTCGCGCGCGCCCATCTGACGCGAGCGCTCGCGGTTCTCCGCTTCGAGCGCCATCCGATCGCCAATTCTGCGCAGGATGACCTCGAGTTGCCCGAGCGCGAACGGCTTGGCCAGATAGTCGTAGGCACCGTCACGAACGGCACGCACGGCGGAATCGAGGCTGGCGTACCCCGTGATCATCACCACATAGGCCGACGGGTTCGTTTCCCTGGCCGCCCGCAGCACATCGAAGCCGTCCGCACCATTCAACTGCAGGTCGGTGATCACCACGCTGAACTGGCGCGGTCCGCGTGCAATTGCGGTAAGTGCCGACCGGCCGTCATGGGCCGTGGCGACCGTGTACCCCTGAGCCTGGCAGAACTCGGAAAGCAGTTCCCTGGTCTGGACCTCGTCATCTACAATGAGCACTTCCGCTTTGGGCGAGTGTAGTGATGGCATTTGGGTTGCGCCACTCCACGGACCGAGACACGTTCCGTGAGTCGATCAATCGGCACATCGGCTGAAAACTGCACTAAACAGTTAACCAGCACCCCGGGATCTCCCATTCGGTGCTCGTCGATGGTGTCGCTCAGCCGGCACCCTCGACGACT
>Ga0207428_10002096_pt1 | contig 20101 bp, 11 predicted proteins | sample RhiMethybrSRZTD1_FD_187600 | JGI IMG/M metagenome (GOLD analysis project Ga0207428, IMG submission 187600) | Populus rhizosphere microbial communities from Tennessee, USA - Rhizosphere MetaG P. TD hybrid SRZTD1 (SPAdes) (version 3) | ecosystem: Host-associated > Plants > Roots > Rhizosphere >...
TGGGGCAATGGGGCAATGAGGCAATACAAGCGCTTGTCTTAGCCGACCCAGTCAATTCGCTCCCTCGGCGATCACGAACTAATCCGAGACAGGTGTTTCGTTTACCGCGGGACTGTTCGTATTGCCCGTGAGACAAGTGTTCGTATTGCCCGTGAGACAAGTGTTTGTATTGCCCCATTCACGCATTGCCTCATTGCCTCATTAACAATGGGACTCTGATGAGCTCCTCTCATGCGTGCGCAAACGAACATTCATTGGACGCCGCGCGATGAGGGCGTTACGATCCGCGCATGACGCAAGCCGCCCACGCCGCAGACCCCAGATATCCAGTCGGCAAATTTGCACGATCGGCCTCGATCACGCCGTCCGTGCGGCACGAGTGCATCGAAGAGCTGGCGCGACTGCCCGAGCGGATCGCGGCGGCCGTGCGCGGGCTGACGCTGGATCAGCTCGACACGCCGTACCGCGACGGCGGCTGGACCGTTCGGCAGGTGGTGCACCACGTTGCAGACAGCCACATGAACGCGTTCATCCGGATGCGTCTCGGCGCGACGGAAACGCACCCGCAGGTGAAGACCTACGACGAGCAGGCCTGGTCAGAGCTTGCGGATTCGCGCACGGCCCCGATCGATCTCTCGCTGACGCTCCTCGACGCGCTGCACCGGCGCTGGGTGATGTGGCTGCGGCTTCTCGACGAGCCGCTCTTCGCCAGGACCGTGCAGCATCCCGAGTGGGGATCGATCTCGATCGACGGGCTGCTGGAGCTCTACGCCTGGCACAGCCGTCATCACGTCGCGCACATCACTGAGCTTCGCAAGCGGCAGCAGTGGTGAGATGACGTTCGATCTGGACAAAGCTTCACCGCGACAAAAGCTTCACCATGAAGAGGTTAAGAGGTGAAGAAATCCTTTTGGGGAAAGACTGCTTGCCGTGATTCTTGTCCGGGGGTTAAAGCGCCGCTTGGGTGAAGGACGGTGCTCCTGACGAGGCAAGACAAACTTCACGATCTGTCACCGGTCTTGACGCGGCAAGCCGTCTTTCCCCAAAGAGTTTTCTTCAACTCTTAACCTCTTCATGGTGAAGCTTTCGGTGCGGAGCGCGGAGTGCGGTGTGCGAGGTGCGAGTGCTTCCGAGGGGCCCGGGGAACCGAACCCCTCGGAAGCGGCATGGCGCAGACGGGAATCGCGGAAGAAACCGAGCGGGGTGCTGATGCGGCGTAGGGAACGGCGTCGCCGCGACCTCAGTCGGCTTGCGTCACTCGCGAGTGGCGGCTGATTCAACGGACCCGGATGCATCGCTCCGACCGATCCGATGACATGATCAGCGGCACCCCCGACGCAGCAAGCCGGCCCTCTGCGCAGCTGCCACCTGTGCCCGACGGCCACGACTGCCCTCCGCAGCCATGCCGTCAATCGAAAGAAGCAAGGCCGGTGCCGCAAAAAACACGTCGGGATCGCTTGCGCAGCCACTGACGTGACGCGCGATTTTCCCCACGCGTGGGAAATCTTCCCGATGCACTGCGTCACGCCCGGGCGTCTCCGATCGGCCTCGGTCCGCCAGTTTTGCCGATATCTTGTGACGATGGATGTCCCGTCCCTGGAGCGGTTCCTGCGGTCACGACTGGTCGGGCCGCTGCCCGGCCCGGCGGCCCAGCTGCGATTCGCCCCACGGCCCATCCGTCACGGGTGGGAACCTCACCTCGAGCCGGAAGGCTCGCGTCAGGCGGCCGCCCTGGTCCTGGTCTATCCCGGCGCTGACGGCCCAGCCGTGCCGCTGACCGTCCGCCGGGACGACCTGCCGCATCACCCGGGACAGATCAGCCTGCCTGGAGGACGCGTGGACACCGGCGAGCAGCCAGAGGATGCCGCCCTCCGTGAGGCGTTTGAGGAAATCGGCGTGCTCCCCAACGAGGTGCGGCTGGTCGGGCCGCTGTCGCCATTGTGGGTCGTTGTGAGCAATCACGTGGTGCGGCCGTTCGTCGCGATTGCCGACCACCGGCCGGCGTTTCAACTGGCGCCGCGCGAGGTGGCCGAGCTCGTCGAGGCGCCGATGTCGGCCATCCGCGACATGGGCCGATTAGGCTGGACACGGCGCGCGCGCGAGGGCATCGTGATCGACTATCCCTACTTCGAACTGGCCGGACGCGAGGTCTGGGGCGCGACCGCCATGATCCTGGGCGAGTTCGCCGCGTTGTTTGCGCCGGAATTCGCGCCGCCGCCGTTTTCCTGAATCCGGTGTCTTAGCTCAAGGGGGACACTTCTTGGGCAGTGCAAGGAGTCGTCGTCATGCGTCGCGTTTCCGGGGTCGCCGCCATCCTGACGGTGTTGGCGTCGGTGCTCCTGCTGGCCCAGTCTACCGGGCTCTCCGTCCTTAGCGCCGGACCCACTGGCGAGATCCGCCAACTCCAGGACGCGAACGAAATCCGCATCATCTTCTCCGATCCGATGGTCGCGCTCGGACGCATCCCGTCGAATCCGACGCCGCCCTGGATCCAGATCACGCCGGCGATGAAAGGGCTGTGGCGCTGGTCGGGCACGACGACGCTGATCTTCACGCCGGATCCCGCCGCGCCGCTGCCGCACGCAACGCGTTACACGGTGACGATCGACACGAACGCCGCCAGCGTGTCGGGACGCCGGCTGCCGAAGCCGTTCGCCTTCTCGTTCACGACGCCGACCGTCCGGCTGACGACCGCGCGCTGGCTGCGGCAGGGCGGCCGGTTCGACGCGCCGGTGGCGCTCGCGCTCCGATTCAATCAGCGCGTGCGTCCGGCCGACGCGCTCGCGCACGTCACGGCCGCGTTTCAGCCGCACGAGTTCGAGGCGCCGTCCTTCTCCGCCGCCGAGCGCGCGCGCCTCGCCTCCTCCGACCCCGACGGCTTGAAGCGATTCGACGCGAAGGTGGCCCTGGCCCGCCAGACCGCGGCCCGCCGCGACGCCGTGCCGCTGCGTGTGGCGACCGACTGGGATCGCAAGCGGTTTCCGCCGAACGATCAGCAGGTCGTCCTCGAAACGGTCGCGGCCCCGCCGCCCGGCGCCTGGATGCAATTGACGATGGACGTGCGCATGCCGAGCCCGGACGGGCCCGAGCTGCCGCCGACCGCGCAGACGACGACGGTCGAGCTGCCGAAGATGTTCTTCGTGATGGGCCCGCACTGCCAGGCGCGGTGCGATCCGTCCGACTACAACCCGATCGTCTTTACCGAGCAGGCGGACGCGGCGAGCTTCGCGCGCGCGCTGACGGCGACGGACATCACCGACGCGGCGCAGAGCCGCGACGTCCAGAAGACCTCACGCGTGATCGAAGCGAATCGCGACACGTCGATCGCGCACAACGTCGAGGACGCCGGCTTCGAACGGCAGCCGCCGGCGCGGACCTGGGCGCTGCGGCTCGATCCGGCGTTCGTCGCCACCGACGGACAGACGTTGGGATATCCGTGGATCGGCTTCGTCGAGAACTGGCACGAGCCGGCGTTCACCAGCTTTGGTGACGGCCACGGCGTGTGGGAAACGGGGAGCGGCGCGCAACTGCCGTTCTACTCGCGCAATTTCCTCACCGTCAGCGAGCTCGTCGAGAAGCTGACGGTGAACGACCTGATGCCGCGGGTCCGCGAGCTCGAGGACGCCGACTTCCGCCTGATGCCCGCCGGGGCCGGCCGCCTGCGCAAGCTCAACGTCACGCCCGACCAGATTCAATCGCACGGCCTGGATCTGAAGTCGCTGCTGTCGCCACAGGGAACGGGACTCTTCTGGGCCGCGATGGCGCAAGGCGACGCGCTGCCGCGCACGGCGGTGCGCGAGCGCACGCGCTCGACGGTGGTGCAGGTCACCAACCTCGGCATCACGGTGAAAGACAGCCCGCACTCGACGCTCGTCTTCGTCACGCGCCTCGACAACGGCCAGCCGGTCGGCGACGCGCGCGTGACGATCATCAACACCGACAACAAACAGCTGTGGCGGGGCACGACCGACCGGCAGGGGCTGACGCTCTCGCCGGCGCTGCCGCTCCGCAAGCCGAATTCGCCGTACCGCTTCTCGTTCATCGTGACCGCGGAAAAGGACGGCGACATCGCGTACGTCGGATCCGACTGGAACGAGGGCATCCAGTCATGGGACTTCGGGCACTCGTATCAGCTCTGGGAAGCCACCGACGTGCTTCGCGGCTCGATTTTCACCGACCGCGGCGTCTACAAGCCAGGCGAGCAGGTCCACATCAAGGCGATTCTCCGCGCCGACACGGCCGACGGCATCCGTCTGCTTCCGGCCGGCACCAAGGTCGACGTCGTGCTGCAGGACGCGCGCTCGAAGGAGCTCGACCGGCGCACGGTGACGATGAACAAGTGGTCGAGCGCGGAATGGAACTGGGACATTCCGGCGGAAGCCTCCCTCGGCAACTACATGCTGCAGGCGAGGGTGCAGGGCACGGCGAAGCCGGAGCGCACCGACGTCACCGAAGGGGAATACGACTACGAGCCAGAGCACCTCCGCCGGGTCGACGGCTCATTTCTCGTTGCCGCGTTCCGCAAGCCCGAGTTCCGGGTAGACACGACGCTCACCGCCGAGCCGGCGCTCGCGGGCGCGCCGCTGCACGCCTCGGTGAGCGCGAAGTACCTGTTCGGCGGCACGATGAGCCGCCGCCCCGTGACGTGGTCGGTGACACGCGCCCCCGACGTCAACATCCCCGCGGCGATCTACGAGAAGTTCCCGCGCGAAGCGTTCCGGTTCGGTTATTACCCGTCCAGGAACGGCGCGAACGACGGCCGCGTCGCCGGAGAGACCGCGGCGCTCGACGTGAACGGCGGCTTCACCGCGACGGTCGCGTCCGAACGCGACGTGGACTACGCGGTTCGCTACACGTTCGAATCCGACGTCGAAGACATCTCACGCCAGCACATCGCGAACCGTTCGTCGCTCACCGTGCATCCCGCGCCGTGGTACATCGGACTGCGCCAGCCGACGACGTTTGCCGACGCCGCCGCCGGCACCAGTCTCGACGTCGTCGTCGCCGATCCAAAAGGCAATGCGGTCACCGGGATCGACGTCACCGTGTCGCTCCAGCGCATTCAATGGAACTCGGTACGCCGGGGCGAGGGGAGCGGCTTCTACACCTACGACACCGAACGCATCGAAGTACCGGCCGGCGAGTGGACGATCAGGACGTCCGACAAGCCGGTCACGATCAAGATTCCGGTGCCCGAGGGCGGGTTCTATCAGATGCGTGCGACGGCCAGGGACGCCGAAGGCCGCCGGACGCGCACCGATGCGTGGTTCTACGCGCTCGGCCGCGGCTACACGGCGTGGGAGCGATTCGATCACAACCGCATCAAGCTCGAACCGGAGCGCAAGACGTGGAAGCCCGGCGAGCGCGCGCGGATCATGGTGCAGTCGCCGTGGGAAACGGCGACCGCGCTGCTCACCGTGGAGCGCGAAGGCATCCGCCGCGCGGAGCAGTTCGCACTGACGTCCACGCAGCAGACCGTGGAAGTGCCGATCAGCGAGGCGGACATTCCGAACGTGTACGTCTCGGTGATGCTCATTCGCGGGCGGACGTCGAACGATCCGGGCGCGGACGGGAACGATCCAGGCAAGCCGGCATTCCGGATCGGCTATACGGAGCTGGCGGTCGAGGACACGACCAAGCAGCTCTCGGTCAAAGTCACGGCCGACCGCGAAGAGTACCGGCCGGCGAACCGCGCGAAGATCGACGTCGCGGTGACCGACAAGGCCGGCCGTCCGGCGGCGACCGAGGTCACGCTGTGGGCCGTGGACTACGGCGTCCTGTCGTTAACGGATTACCGCCCGCCCGACGTGGTGCGCGCGGTCTACCAGCACAAGTCGCTGCAGATCTCGACGGAGGACAGCCGGCAGCGAATCATCAGCCGGCGCGTGCTCACGCCCAAGGGCGGCGCCGAGGGTGGCGGCGGCGGGATGGAGGCCGGCGTCCGGCGCGACTTCCGGCCGACGGCGTTCTGGCTCGGCTCGGTGGAGACCGACGCCAGTGGCCGCGCCACGCGCGACGTCACGCTGCCCGAATCGCTGACCACGTACCGCATCATGGCCGTGGCCGGCGACACGGCATCGCGATTCGGCGCGGGCGACACCGAAATCAAAGTCTCGAAGCCGGTGACGCTCATCGCCGCCTTCCCGCGCTTCCTCACGCTCGGCGATCGCGCGTCGTTCGGCGCGGTCGTGACGAACACGACGGCGGCCGGCGGCGGCGCGACCGTCACGATCCGCAGTCTCGATCCGGCGATCCTGCAGTTCGGCACCACGGCCTCGAGCACGGTCCAGCTCGGCGCCGGTGCGTCGGACGCGGTGCGCTTCGAAGCGGTCGCCCGTGCCGTCGGCAGCGCGCGCGTGCAGATGACGGTGCGCCTCGGCTCGAACACCGACGCCTTCGAGATGGCGATTCCCGTCAACGCACCGGCGCGTCTCGAGACGAGCGCCGCCTTCGGCGACACGTCCGACAAATCGACGGAACGGCTGATGATTCCGGCCGGCATCGTGCCGACCGCGGGCGGCCTCAACGTCGAGCTCGCGTCGTCGGCGCTCGTCGGACTCGGCGAAGGCGCGCGCTACCTCTCGGACTACCCGCACCTCTGCGGTGAGCAAAAGGCCTCCGCAGCGCTTGCGCTGGTGCTGGCGGCCGATCTCGGCAACGCGTTCAGCATGGGGCGGATCGCGCCGGCGGACTATCGCAAGCGGGCGACGGCGCTCTTGAGCGACCTCCCGCGCTATCAGTGCAGCGATTCGGGCTTCGGCTACTGGCCCGGCTGCCTCTTCGGCGACCTGTATCTCACGAGCTACATCCTGCACGTCATGCACGTGGCCGACGGTCTGGGCATTGCTCCCGATCCCGACGTGGTCACGACGGCGCTCGATTTCATGGAACAGAAGATGAAGCAGCCGGCGCCGCGGCAGGTGCAATGGCTGCCGGCCTGGTCGGCGACGATGGCGTACGCCGCGAAGGTGCTGACCGAGCACGGGCGCAATCAGGACTCGAACATCACTCGTCTGGCCGGGACGCTCGATCAGCTCCCGGTGTTCGGATTGACCTACCTGGCTGACGCGATGGCGTCGTCGAAGACGCGTCATCCGCGGTACGACGAGGTCATCCGGCGGCTGTCGAACGCGATCCGCGTCGAGGGCGACCGCGCGCACGTCGAGGAAGTGGACACCGACGAGCTCAAGTGGCTGTGGAATTCGAACGTGCGATCGACGGCGCTGGTGCTCGGCGGCACGGTCCAGCGCGGCGACAACCCGCAGTTCGTACCCGGCCTCGTGCGATCGCTGCTCCTCGCGCGGCGGAACGGACGCTGGGGTAACACGCAGGAGAACGCGATGGCGCTCGAGTCGCTCGTCGCCTACTACAAGAAGTTCGAGGCGGAGGCGCCGAATCTGTCGGCGACCGTCACCCTCGGATCGCGGCAGGTCGGCTCGGCGGCGTTCCGCAACCGTTCGGCCGCGCCGCAGAACGTCCGGCTCGCCATGCCGGATCTGCTCCGCGAGGTCGCGGCCGGTACTGAGGCGGATCTGCTGCTCTCGCGCGCCGGTACGGGCAAGCTCTTCTATGCCACGCGACTGCAGTACATCCCGTCCGAGCCGCCGCCGCCGAGCGACCAGGGCATGCGCGTCGAGCGCCGATTTGAAAAGTTCGTCGAGAACGGCGAGAGCCCGGCGGCGACGACGTTCAGCGCCGGCGATCTCATCCGCGTCACGCTGACCGTGACGCTGCCGAAGGAGCGCCGCTACGTCGCGGTGACCGACGCGCTCCCGGGCGGCGTCGAGGCGGTGGACAGCTGGTTCCGGACCACCGCCACCGACCTGGCGAAGGAGGCCTCGACGCAACCGGTGGATGCGTCGTTCGAAGCGCGCTGGCGCCGCGGCGGCTTCGACCGCGTCGAGAAGTACGACGATCGGGTGCTCATGTACGCGACGCGATTGAGCGAGGGCCGGCACGAGTTCTCGTATCTCGTGCGCGCGACGACGTCGGGCACGTTCAACGTCGCCGGCACCTGGGCGGAGGAAATGTACGCGCCCGAGGTGAACGGGCGCAGCGCGCCGGAGAAGATCGTCATCAAGTAGCAGAGGCAGTTGGAGGGGCGGGCTCGAGCCCGCCTGACGCAGGAGGGGCGGGCTTGAGCCCGCCTGACGATGGACACGACCATGGCGGTCATCAAGACGGTCTATCTCATGTTCGTTCGCGGGTTGCGGGCGATCGGACGGCGCTGGCGGTGGATCGCGGCCGGCGCCGTCCTCGCCGCCGTGTGGGTGCGGTTCGGTCCCCTGCCGGTCGGCCTGCTCACGCCGGATCCGCGTCCATCCACGATCGTGGCCGACCGTCACGGCACGGTCTTGTACGAGACCCGATCGCCGTCGGGGCTCCGCAGTCTCCGGGTAGATGCGACGACGCTGCCCGAGCCGCTGGCGACGGCGACGATCGCGGCCGAAGACGCGCGGTTCCGGCGCCACTTCGGCGTCGATCCGATCGCGGTCGTCCGGGCGGCGTGGCGGAACTTCCGGACCGGTCGCGTGAGCGAGGGCGGTTCGACGATCACGCAGCAGGTGGTCAAGCTCCTGCTCGCGCGGCGCGACGGCGCGACGCCGAAACGGACGTGGACGTCGAAGATCTCCGAGGCGATCATCGCCCTCAGGCTCGAGCAGCACCTGACGAAGAATCAGATCCTCGCGCTCTATCTCTCGCTCGCGCCGTACGGCAATCAGATCGAAGGCGCCGAGCGCGCGGCGCAGGCGTATTTCGGCCGCAGCGCGACGACGCTGACGCCGGCGGAGGCCGCGTTCCTCGCGGCGCTGCCGCAGCAGCCGACGCGGTACAACCCGTGGCGCGATCCGAAACCGGCGCGGGCGCGGCAGGCGCGCATTCTCCGCGCCATGCGGGACCGCGGTTGGCTCCAGGGCACCGACTACGACACGGCGCGCCGCGAGACGCTCGCGTTCAGCCGCGAATCGCGCGGGGCGCTCGCGCCGCACTTCGTCGAGCACGTGCTCGCCGCGACACCGGCCGAGCGGCCGCGACGGATCGACACGACGCTCGACGCGCCGCTCCAGCGCACGGTCCAGGGCATTCTCGCCGCCAGTCGCGCCGGGCTCGATCGGCACCGCGCGTACAACGTCGCGGCGGTCGTCCTCGACAACCGGACCGGCGAATGGCTGGCGTGGGAAGGATCGGGCGACTACTTCGACCAGCAGCACGGCGGCACGATCGACGGCGTAACGACGCCGCGCCAGCCGGGATCGGCGCTGAAGCCGTTCACGTACGCTGCCGCATTCGAGCGCAGTTATCACCCGGGCCGGGCGGTCGCCGACGTGCCGTCGCAGTTCCCGACCGCCGATCCGGGCGTGATGTACAGCCCGCGAAATTACGACGGGCAGTTCCGCGGCCCGCTGCTGGTTCGCGCGGCGCTGGCCGGATCGGAGAACGTGCCGGCGGTCGCCGTCGCGTCCGACATCGGCGTGCCGGCCGTGCTGCGCATGCTGCGCCGCTCGGGGTTCACGACGCTCGATCGCACGGCCGCGCACTACGGCCTCGGGCTCACGCTGGGCAACGCCGAGGTGCGACTCGACGAGATGGTGGCGGCCTATTCGATGATGGCGCGCGGCGGCGCCTTCCTCGCGCCGCGATCGGTCCGGGCCGTGGACGGTCGGCCGGTCGCGGCGGCGGCGGCGACTCGCCTGCTCTCCGAACGCACGGCTTTCTGGATCACCGACATCCTGTCCGATGCCGAGGCCCGCGCGTATGTGTTCGGCCGCGGCGGCAGTCTCGAGTTCCCGTTCACCGTCGCCGCCAAGACTGGCACGTCGCAGGCGTACCACGACAACTGGGCGATCGGCTACACGGCTGACGTCACCGTCGGCGTCTGGGTCGGCAACTTCGACCGCACGCCGCTGGCCAATTCTTCGGGGGTCACCGGCGCCGGCCCGATTTTTCACGAAGTCATGATGGCCGCCGTCGAGCGGGTCAAAGGGTACCTGCCGATCGACGAATACACGCCGATCTCGGCACCGACCGCCGACGTCGAGCGGGCCACACTCTGTGCGGTCTCGGGCCTGACGGCGACCGGCGCCTGCCCGCGGCGCGTGACCGAGTGGGTTCCCGCCGGCGTGGCCATCGACGACTGCACCTGGCATCACGCGACCGATCACGGCGTCCTGACGGTGTGGCCCGAGCCCTACCGCCACTGGGCACGCACGGCCGGATTGCTGAACGACAGCACGCCGGCGCCGGCGGTACGCGCCATCAAGGCGACCGCGGCTGCGCCTGCGACAACCGCCGGGACTCTTCGCGCATCAGCCAATCACCCGCCCCTCTCCATCGTCGCGCCGCTCGCCGGCGCGGTGTACTTGTTCGACCCGACGCTCCGGCCGGAGTTCCAGACGCTCCCGCTGCGCGCGCAGGGCGCCACCGGCCGGCTCGAGTGGTTCGTCAACCAGACGTCGATCGGCACGACGCGCGGCGACGAAACCATGCGCTGGCCAATCAGCCGGGGGACACACGAGATTCAGGTACGAGACGGGGCAGGACGGTCGGCGGAGACGAAAATCGTCGTGAGATAGTGGCGCGGAATTCTTCGTTCAAGAACCAGCCGGGCCGACGATGGCGAGGGCGCGGAGGGGTACGCACCGTACCGCACATACCTGCAGTACCTGCCGTGCCCCGCGTACCGGTACGTTCTGTCGCGGCCTCTCATCCTGCCGTGCCCCTGGCCCGCGCCTTGTCGAAGCTCGGATTGGCGTCGCGCTCTCGGGCGCGGCGGCTGATCGCTGCGGGGCGGGTGGCGGTGAATGACCAGGTCGTGACCGATGCGGCCGCACGCGTCGTTCTCGGGCGCGCTCGCATTGAGATCAGCGGCGCGCCGGCGACGGTCACCAGTACCGAGCGGCGGCTGATTGCGTTTCACAAGCCGCGCGGCACGGTGACGACGCGGCGCGATCCGGAGGGCCGGCCGACCGTCTTCGACGTGCTGGGCGACGCCGGGCGCGGCCTCATCGCCATCGGCCGCCTCGATCGCGCCTCGACCGGGCTGCTGCTCTTCACCAACGACACGCAACTCGCCCACCGGCTGACCGATCCGGCCAACGGCGTCCTTCGCCGGTACGTCGTGACCGTGCGCGGCCGCCTGAGCCCCGACACTGCCGCCGAGCTCGAACGCGGCATCGAGGCACGAAGCTCAACTGGCGCGGTCGAACGGCTGCACGCGCAACGGATCGAGGTTCGCAAAGCCTCGGGCCGCGAAACTCACCTCTTCGTCGATCTGACCGAAGGCAAGAACCGCGAGATTCGCCGGTTGTTCGAGGCCGCCGGCCACGAGGTCACGCGCGTCCACCGGATCGCGTTCGGGGAATTCGAACTGGGCGATTTGCAACCGGGAAAGTGGCGAACTGTGGACTACTGACCTTCGATCCACAACACGGACGGCACGGAGGGACGGAGAACACGGACCCTTTTGGTTAATCCCTAGCTAGCGTCTACCCCACCATTCTTCCGCGCTCTCCGTGGTTTCTCCGTGATGTCCGTGTTGTGGATCGAGAGCCCTAGAGAATCTCGCGTCCGTGCTTTCGAATCCACCGCTCCGCCTCGCGCCACCAGGCACAGACCGAGGCGACTTCGCGCCAGAAGCGGCGCGAGTGGTTGGGCTGGCGCACGTGCATCAGCTCGTGGAACAGGATGTAGTCGCTGACGCTCGGCGGCATCTGCACGAGCCGCCAGTTGAGCGTGATCACGCCGCGCGAGGAGCACGCGCCCCAGCGCGACCGCTGGTTGCGGACGGCGACGCGCGCGATCGTGACGTTTGTCTCGCGCGCGAGCGCGAGGCAGCGCGGCGGCAGCTCCCGATCCGCGAGCGTGCGCAGATGCGACTCCACCACCGTTCGCACATCGTCATGCTGTGAGGAGCGGCCGATCCGCTCGGATCCGATCACGATGTCGGAGCCGGTGACCGCGAGGCTGGCGAGCTCGCCACGGAACCGCACGCGCGTGCCGGTCGTCCAGGGCGCGGCGCGCTGATGCTGGCGCGCGGTTTCGCGTGCGATCCACGGGGCCTGCCGCGCGGCGAACGCGAGCCCGCCGGCAATCGACGCGCCGCGGGGCACGGTCAACCGCACGCCGCCGTTGGCGATGACCCGCACGACGTAGCGGCGCGCGAGCCGGTGGCGCGCGATCTGGACCGCGACGTCGCGGCCGTCGATCTGAATTCTGCGCTCGGCCTGTGTCGGCGGCGGCGCGCGCGGCCGCTGCACCGGACGCGTCGGCGACGCCGGACGGCCCGGCGACGGCCCTGGATCCCACCACGGCAGTGGCAGTTGCACGGCACATCGTACTGCTCTGTCACCTTCTGACAAAGCGGCGTATTATCGGTGGCTTGCTGCTCTTCCTGTTCACGTTCGCGCTGTCGGCGATGATCAGCGACGCTGCCGCGCCCGCGCAGCGAGCGCCGACGTTCGCGAACGACATCGCGCCGATCGTCTACGGCAACTGCGTGAGCTGCCACCGGCCGGGCCAGGCCGGCCCGTTCCCGCTCCTGTCGTACGACGACGTCAAGCGTCACGGGGACGAGATCGTGGATGTGACCGTCGGCCGCGAGATGCCGCCGTGGCACGCCACCCGCGCCGAAGGCTTCGCCGAATTCCGCGACGAGCGCCGGCTCACCGAACAGCAGATCGACACGATCCGCAGGTGGGTGGACGCCGGCATGCCGAGCGGCGATCTGAAGCAGGCGCCGATGCCGCCGACGTTTCCCCTCGGATGGTCGCTCGGCATCCCGGATCTGATCCTGACCATGCCGCGACCGATTCCAGTCCCGGCATCCGGGTCCGATCTCTTCCGGAACGTGACGCTCTCGATCGACCTGCCGATCGATCGCTGGATCACCGCGATCGACTTCCAGCCGAGCGCGCGAAGCGTCGTGCACCACGCGCTGTTCTTCATCGCCCCGTCCGACGCCAACGTGCAGGACGACGACGTCGTGCCGGGCCTGGGACGGACGTTGAGCGCGCCGGTGCCGCTGCGTCCCGGCGCGCGCCTCGGCGCCGCCGACGAGTCGTTCGGCGGGCTGGGTGGTTGGGTCCCGGGCGTCACCCCGCGGTTTTTTCCCGACGGGATCGCTCAGCCGCTCCTGAGCCATTCCAACGTCGTGATGCAGCTGCATCTGCATCCCAACGGCAAAGCGCAGGTCGAAGACGGGCGGCTGGCCATCTATTTCTCGAAGATCCCGCCGCAGAAGTCGCTGACCGGCATCCAGGTGCCGCCGGCTTTCGGATTCGCCATCGGCATCGACATCCCGCCCGGGGACGGGAAGTACGTCCTGCGAGACTCGTTTGAGCTGCCCGTGGAGGTCGAAGCGTACGGCGCGCGCGGGCACGCGCACTATCTCGGCCGCGAAATGAAGATGACGGCGCGCCTGCCTGGCGGCCAGACACGTGGCTTGCTCTGGATCGCCTACTGGAACTTCAGCTGGCAAGACACGTACTACTTCAAATCCCCGATCCGGCTCCCCAAGGGGACGACGATCGACGTCGAGATCAAGTACGACAACTCCGCCAGCAATCCGCGGAACCCGCATTCGCCGCCGGAACGGGTGACCTGGGGCCGCGAATCCACCGACGAGATGGGCAGCATGACGCTCATCGTCACGGCGCCGAACGAGACGGACAACCGCACGCTTCGGGCCGCGCAAGCCCAGCACTTCCGCCAACAGCTGCTCAAGCGCCTCCAGCGGTAACGGGGTACGACGGGATCTGCGAGGTCCGGAACCCTCACGTGCCTTTTACCCCACCTTCACCGCCATCATCGTCGCATCGTCGAACGGCTCCTGTCGTCCGCGGAAGGCGTTGACGCCGGCCTCGACCATCTTCAGGATGTCGTCGGCGCCGCCAACGGGCGACATGAGCAGCGCTTCGAGCCGCTCAGCGCCGAACATGTCGCCGGCTTCGTTCTCGGCTTCGACGCAGCCGTCGGTGTAGAAGAAGATCACGTCGCCCGCCGCCAGTTGCACGGCCTGTTCTGTGTGCCCGCGCCCCGCGAGCAGCCCGACCGGCAACCCGGTGGACTCCATGCGTTCGAGTCCGCCGCCCGGACGGAGGACGAACTGCGGGTGATGCCCCGCGTTGACGAAGCGCAGCCGCCGCGTCACCGGGTCGAAGATGCCGAGGAACAGCGTCGCGTAGAGCGGACCCGGCGAGTTCTCCTCAATGTCCAGATCGATCGCCTCGGCGATCGCGGAAAGATCCTGGCCCAGCGCGAGGCGCGTGCGCAGCGACGCCTGGATGTTCGCCATGAGGAGCGCGGCGCCGACGCCTTTGCCAGAGACGTCGCCGACGAGCAGCGCGACCTGGCCGCTCGCGAGCTGGAAGTAGTTGAAGAAGTCGCCGCCCACTTCGCGGGCGGGCACCGAGACGCCCTTGATTTCGGTGAGCCCGAGCCTCAGCGCCGCGTGCGGGAGCATCTCGTTCTGAATCTGGCGTCCGAGCTCGAGCTCGCGCTTGATCCGTTCCTGCTCGACGGCGGCATGCTGATGGCGTTCAACGTCTTCCGCCATCAGGTTGAACGCCACGGCCAGGCGTCCGACCTCGTCCTGTCCCTTCACCGGCACACGCGCGCGATAGTCGCCTTGCGCGATTCGGCGTACACCTTCGCTGAGCGTCGTCAGGTCGCGCGTGAGCCGGGCCGACAACGGCACGATCCCGATGAGCGCGATCGAGATGAAGAGCAGCCCGATCCCGGCGTTCCGCGCGGCTGTCCGCCGGAGCGTCGCCAGCGAATCGCCGACCGGCCTCGCGATGCCGAGCTTCAGTCCGGAGCCGGACGGATCGGGCGTCGTCACGACGATCCAATCCGACAGCCGCAGCGTCGCCGGACCGTCAGGCTTCGCGACGGCCCCGAAGGCCTCGACACGCGCGCGATCGGCGTCGGTGCGAGTGTAGAGCTGGCCGTTGCGGCCGACGGCGAACGGCACCTCGCCGCCGTCACTCCGCGTCGTCGAGAAGACGGTGGCCAGCACGTTCGGCATGTTGATCTCGGCGTTGGCCTGCCGGACGATCTGCCCGTCGCGCTCGACCATGACGTCGAGGCGGCTGCCCGAGAGCGTGGATTTGCGCTTCGCGGCCGTGGTCGTCTCGGCCTTCGCCGTCGTCGTGACCGGTGGCTTCGCGCCGGATGGCGAGCTCGCCTTGGCCGAGCTGGACTGGGCGCTCGCGCTCGAGCTCGATTGACCCGTCGCCTTGCCTGAACTGGATTGCGAGCCGGCTTTGGCGGACGTCGATTTCGCATCGGACGGAGGCACCGGCCCGATTCGGGGCGTCACGGCGGTCGGCGCGGGCGCCGGGACCGGCGCCGTCACCCGCGTCCCGGCGTTCTGGGAGGCCTTGATCTGCGCCTCAGCCGCTTTCTGCGCTTCGGCCGCGCGCTTCTGCAACTCCTGCGCGCCGAGCTGGATCCCCTGCACGATCCCGAGCATGCGCTGATTGACTTCCTCAGCAACGCGCTGCCGCTGCTCCGGCGTGAGCGCCTCGGGCCGGCCCTCCGGAAGAATCTGCCTGAACATCTCGCGGCGAATCGGCCCGAGATCGATCATCAGCTTCGTCTGGTCATCGCCCGCGGTGATAGTGGGCGCGCCGGCCGGATTGGGAACAGGCGTCGTCCCTGGCGGGACCGGAACGGCCGGCGTGGCAGGCGTGGCGGACGGCGGCTTCACCGGAGCCGGAGGCGGCGGCGCATTGGGGGCGGGTGGCGCATCGCCGCGGCCGGCGCCTTTTCCACCATCGCGGCTCTTCCCGCCGAAGCTGTCCGAGCGCGGCGGCCGATCGCCGCGGCCCTGGAATCCGCCGGGTCCGCCGGGCGGAGGCGGCCCGGGCGGTGACCCGGGTGGCGGCGGCGATCCCGGCGGCCCGAATCGGCCTCGTCCTCCGCCGCGCAGCCCCTGCAACTCGACGTTGTTCAGCAGCATCGCCGCCTCGCCAAGCGACCGCGCGATCTGGTTGCGCAGCGTCGTCTCCGCCGTCAGCACGACCGCCGGCGTCGTCGCCGCCACCGGACGCGACTCCGCTTCGCGCAACGCCGTTTCCAGCTCTTGAATGTCCATCAGGTGCTCGACGCGCTGCGACAACTGCGCGGTCACGAGCTGCATCCGCTGGCTGAGCTCGCCGGCCAGCAGGTCGGCCTCGCGCTCGGCCGCGACGCGCAGCGCCTTTTCGTTGCTCTGGTACGTATAGAACGTGACGGCCGCGAGCGGCACCACGGACAACACGAAGAACGCCACGATGAGACGAGTCCGCAGGCTCATACGTCTGAATCCCAGGCCGATTCGATCCTACGCTGGACCGAACGTGACGACGAGCGGCGCGTGATCGCTCGTGCCGAAGTCACGTCGGGACACCGATGAGGACGCCCGCGCCGCCAGCGGCTGACTGGCGAGCAGGTAGTCGATCCGCCACCCGATGTTCCGTTGGCGAAGATTACGCCACGGGGGCCACCAGGTGAAGAGCTCGTTGTTGTCCGGGTCGAGCGCCCGTCCGACATCGACCAGTCCCGCGGCAAAGAGGCGCCCGAGCCGCTCCCTCTCTTCAAGACGCGTCCCGATCTGGTTCGGTTTGCGTTCCTTCGGATGGACGTCTCGCTCCTCACGGGCCACGTTCAGGTCTCCACAGACAAGTAGCGCCCGGCCGCTCGCCTGCGTTTCAGCCGCCCAATCGGCGAACGCATCCATGAACCGCAGCTTCGCTTCGTAGTCCTTGCCTCCATTTGGGACGTAAACCGAGGCCACCTGGATAGCTCCGAGGTCGGCGACGACGACGCGCTGTTCGACATCAAAAGACGGATGAGTGAAGGCCGGACGTTCCGTGAAAAAACTGTGACGGACGAGAACCGCGACGCCCGAGTAGCCGCCGGCGCCATGCCAGAAGGCCCAATGGTCGGTCGCGGCGACGAGCAGTTCGGGCACCTGGTCGGGCGCCGCCTTGATCTCCTGCAGACAGACGACGTCGGGGCACTCGGCGGCGAGCAGCTCGTCCAGTTGGGCGTGGCGCGCCCGGATGCCGTTGACGTTCCAGGTGATGATCTTCACGGTGGACTCATGCCAGCGCGCGCAGCCCGCGCACGAGCCGCGCGAGCCCTTCGTTGACGGTGGCTTCGTCCAGCGCGCCGTACGAAATTCGCAGGTAGCAGCCGCCGGCCGCGCCGAACGCCGATCCGGGAATCGCGGCGACGCGATGCTCGCGGATGAGCCGTTCGACGAACGCCATCGAATCGAGCGCCGTGTGCACCTTCACGAAATAGTAGAACGCGCCCTCCACTTCAGGCGAATCGCAGGGCACCGAGGCATCGCCGAGGGCCTCGAGAATCCGGCGCCGCGTGCGGTCGAGCCCGCTCAGGTGCGCCCGCGCGTAGCCGGCGCCGACGCGGAGCGCCGCGAGCGCCGACGCCTGCGACACCGCAGGGGCGCAAATCAGCATCGTGTCCTGAATCTTGTTCACCGCCGTCCACAGCGACTCCGGGATCACCATGTAACCGATCCGCCAGCTCGCCATCCCGTACGCCTTGGACATCGAATACAGCGAGATGGTGTGGCCGTCCGCACCGGCGATCGATCCCGGCGAGAAGTGCGTCGCGCCGCCGTACGTGAAGTACTCGTACGCTTCGTCGTGAATGTGAAACAGCGCGCGCTCCCGGCAGAGCGCGTTCACGGCGCGAAGCGCCGCCTCCGGGTACACGGCGCCCGTCGGGTTGTTCGGTGACACGGTCACGATCGCACGCGTCCTCGGCGTCACCGCGCGGCGGATGGCGTCCAGATCGAGCTGGTAGCCGGAGGTGGTCGGCACCGGCACGGCGCGCGCGCCGGCCATGACGATCGCCATCTCGTGGTTGAAGTAGAACGGCACCGGCAGGATCACCTCGTCGTCCGGATCGGTGATGGCGAGCACGGCGTTCATGAACGCGAGATTGCCGCCGGCAGTCACGACCAGGCGGCTCGCCGGCTGGACGATGATCCCGTTTTCACGTGCGAGCTTCTCGCTGAGCGCGTCGATCACTTCCGGCAGACCTTCTACGGGGCCGTACCGATGATCGGCCAGCGTCCGGCCGAACGCATGCGCGGCGGCGATCGCCTCTGGGGGCGGACCGTATGCCACAATCCCCTGTCCAAGCGAGATCGTGCCGGGCGTCTCCGCGATCCAGCGGCCGACGACGGGGATGACTGGTGTCTGAACGGCGGACAGGCGCCGCGACTCGGTGATCACTTGGCGAGCGGCTCGGCGACGACGGCCAGCCGGGCGGGCGACGAACCCGCGCGACCCGACGCGGACGGCCACACGGCGAGCCGCGTGACGCGGCCGACGTGGGCCGAGAGATCGCCCAGCTCCCTCCAGGCACCGGCAGTCGGCCCCCAGATGAAGAGCTTGGCTCCACGGGCCATGATGAGACGGCCGGCGGCGTCCCACGCGCAATCCTCGCTCGCCGGATCGGCGGTCTCGACGATCGCGCTCGTCTGAAGGGTCTTCGGATCGAGCTCCTTGATCACCCAGCGGCCGCCGGCGGGCTTGCTCACGTAGCTGATCGTGCCGGTCCGAGGCCGGCGAAGGAGCGAGCGGCCGATGCCCGAATCGATCGTCTCCGCGCGTCCGGAGGCGGTATCGGCGATCTGCAACGTGCTCGGCTGCCCCTGCCCTCCGAGAACGAACAGCGCCAGATGCGTCGCGTCGATCCAGACGTGATATCCGACGGGTTTGACGTTCTCGAGCACGAGCCGCGGGTTGGACCCGTCGAGATCGAAGCGCCAGAGCCGCTGCGTGCCGTCGGCCTCGACGCGGATGACCGAGAAGCCTTTTCCGTCCGGCGTGACGAGCGGCGAGTACTCCGACTCGTCCGTACGCGTGAGCTGCGTCGACGATTGGCCGGCGACATCGTAGCGGAAGATGTCCGTCTGCTTGCCGTCACGATTCGACGTGAACAGCACGGCCGATCCGTCCGGCAGAAAACTGGGCTGATTGTCGTAGCCGGGATTGTTGCTGATGTTGATCGGCGCCGCCGCGGCAATCGACGCGCCGTCCGCCGAGAGCGAGGTCAGATAGATCTCGGTGGGCGGCGGCGCCTGCGGCGGCGGCGCGGCCGGCGTCTGTGCCAGAAAGAGGATGAGCAACAACAGTGGCGTCGTTTTCATCGGGTACCCGTGCTCAGAGCATACAGTGCGATGGATACCGCGGTCGCGACGTTGAACGAGTCGAGCGCCAGCTGCATCGGAATGCGCACGCGGCGATCGGCGGCCGCCAGCGCCGCCGGTGAGAGCCCGTCGCCTTCCGTGCCGGCGACGAGCGCGAGCCGCTCGGAGGACAGCGAAACGGCCGCAGACGGCAGCGGCTCGGCCGACGCCTCCGGCGTCAGCGCCACGATCGTGAATCCCGCCGCGCGCAGCTGGTCGAGCATCCCGGGCCACGGCGTGGCCTCCGCAAACGGCAGCGCGAGCACGGCCGCCATCGAGGTCCGCACCGTCTTGCGATAGAGCGGATCGGCGCAGCCCGGACTGAGGAGCACCGCCCGCGCGCCGAATCCGAGCGCCGATCGAAAGATGCTGCCGACGTTGTCGGGATCGCGGACCGATTCGAGGACGATGAGAGGGTTCCGGGGTTCCGAGGTTCCGGGGTTCCGGGGTTCGGTTCCGAGGTTCTTCGTGTCGCTGAACCGAACCTCGGAACCCCGGAACCCCGGAACCCCGGAACCCGCGAGATCCAGCTCTCGCCAATCTCGCATCGCAGGCCGATCCGCAAAACCCAGACAGCCCTGATGAAAGTTGAATCCGCTGAGCCGGTTGAGCTCGGCGGGGTCGAGCAGCTGCACCACCGGACGCCGCGCCGGCTCGACGCGCACGAGGTCGTCGCGGAGCGCACGCTCGGCGGCCTCGGTCAGCAGCAGTTCGCGAAGCCGCCACTCGGGCAGCGACAGCATCCGCCGGACGACGAACCGGCCCTCGGCGACGACCGGCTGAGGATCACGGGCCGAGAATTCCCGCAGCACTCCCGCGCTCACGAGCCGGTCCACGAGCGCGGAGTTGCCCGGCTTGTCCACTGGTCCCAGCCGCTGGTCTAGACCTTCGTCA
>Ga0207428_10002099_pt1 | contig 20088 bp, 23 predicted proteins | sample RhiMethybrSRZTD1_FD_187600 | JGI IMG/M metagenome (GOLD analysis project Ga0207428, IMG submission 187600) | Populus rhizosphere microbial communities from Tennessee, USA - Rhizosphere MetaG P. TD hybrid SRZTD1 (SPAdes) (version 3) | ecosystem: Host-associated > Plants > Roots > Rhizosphere >...
GAAGGCGTCGTCGGTACGTTCGTGTTCGCCCCCCACGCGCGAACGGTACTACGACCTCCTCGGCCGTCGAGGGAGGTCGGGTTCGACAACGCCATCTCCAACGGGTATTCCTGGCCGCATGACTCCACCCGACGAGCTCTCGGAGCAGGACCGGACCACGAAGGATCGTCTGGACATCCTCACGCAGGCCGTCCGGCGGCTCCGCGGACGACAGTGGCGGGTCGTCCCTCATCCCGGCCCGATCGGGGGAGAGCAACACGTGGCGGGCGGCAAGTCGGGCGCGCTCCGGGCGGCGATTTTCGGCGTGAACGACGGCCTGGTCTCGAACCTCTCGCTGATCTTCGGCGTCTCGGGCGCGGGCGTCCGCAATTCCGTCGTCATCGTGGCCGGCGTCGCGGGCCTGCTCGCGGGCGCCTTCTCGATGGCGGCCGGGGAGTACATCTCGGTACGGGTGCAGCGTGAGGTCTACGAGCGGCTGATCCACCTCGAGGCGCACGAGATCGGCTCGGACCCGGAGGCCGAACGGCTGGAGCTGGCCGAGCTCTACGTGCGCAAGGGCCTGCCGAGAGACCTCGCCGACCGGCTCGCGACCGAGCTCATGAGGGACCCGGAGGTGGCGCTCGAGACCCACGCCCGCGAGGAGCTCGGGCTCGATCCGCGCGAGGGGCTCGGGTCGCCGTTCGCGGCGGCGGGATCGTCCTTCGTGACGTTCTCGCTGGGCGCGTTCGTTCCGCTCCTGCCGTTCCTGGTGTCCTCGGGCGCGCCGGCGGTCCTCGCCTCCGCGATCCTGTCCGGCATCGCGCTGTTCGGCGTCGGGTCGGCGATGTCGTACCTGACCGGACGTCCGTGGCTCCTGTCGGGATCCCGGATGCTCGCCGTGGGGGCCGCGGCCGCCGGCGTCACGTTCCTCGTCGGCAAGGCGCTGGACGTCGGGGTGCTCAGCTAGGAGCGACCTCGGCCGCCGCGGCGGCGTCGACGACGACGAGTTGCTCCGCGGTCGCGACCCGGCCAGCCGGTATCGAACGGTCGCCCGCGAGCAATCGCGGCACCAAGGGCGCCTTGTCGCTGCCCGTGATCAGCCAGAGGGCCCGGCCGGCTCGGTCGAGGACGGGGTAGGTCACGGTCATTCGCCGGAGCCCGCGATACTCGCCGGTCACCGCGACGTCGCGGTCGGTCACGTCCAGGACCGGGTCGCCGGGCACGAGCGACGCGGTGTGGCCGTCGTCACCCATCCCGAGGTGCACGAGCTCGAACGCCTCCGGCAGGGACGCCGCGTAACGCTCGGCCGCCGCCTCGAGGTCGGGTTCCGTCACGGGCATCGGCCGCAGGTCCACCCGGGACGGGATCACTGGCATGACGCTCGTGAGGTTTCGGTCGGGGTCGCCGTCGGGGGCGACGCGCTCGTCCACCTGCCAGATGCCGACCTCCGCCCACGCCACGTCCTCGCCCGCGGTGTATCGGAACATCGTCAATGGGGTCCGGCCGCCGCTCAGGGCGAAGGTGAACATCCCGCGCGCCGCGATCGCCTCGCGCGCCGCCGCGGCGACGACCTCGGCCGCACGCCTCGCGACGGCCTCGGCGTCGGGGACGACCTCGAGGACGCGGCTCGGGGTGGGACTCACGCCTCCTCGAACCCCTCTCCCCCGCCCACGAGGAACTCGAGCGCGTCGCGCAGCGCCTCGTACCGGCGCTCGCCGAGCTCACGCCGCGCGCGCGCCTCGACCGCGGCGACGGCCCTGCGCGCCTCCGCCACGAACCGCCGGCCCCGGGCCGTGAGCCGCACCATCTTCGCTCGCGAATCGTCCGTATCGGGAACGCGCCGTACGTACCCGCGCGTCTCGAGGTCGTCCACGAGCAGCATCATCCCCTGTTTGGTCATGCGCGCGCGGCGCGCGAGATCGGTCAGACGCGTCCCCCATCGACGGTCGATGTGCATGAACAGCGCCGCGTGGCCCGGACGGGCGTCGGGGAACCCGCGCTCTCGCAGGCCGGCGACGATCTCGGCGCCGAGCACGCGCGAGGCCTCGAGCAACAGTCGGGACAGATCCGGCTCCCCCACGCGAGCATCGTCACCCGCGGTGCGGCGAACGTCAACCTCCTTGACCGCCGCTCGGCGGTACGCTGCCACGATGACGGTCGAGGTCCGTCCCGCGCGGCCGGAGGAGTACGAGGAGACCGGCCGGGTGACGGCGCTCGCGTATCGCGAGTTCGCCGACGGCGACTCGTGGGACCGGTACCTCGAGCTGATCGCGGACGTCGGCGCCCGCGCGGACATCGCCCTCGTCCTCGCGGCGTTCGAGGAGGGTCGGGTTCTCGGGAGCGCCACCTTGGAGCTCGACCGGCGGATCGAAGACGACGACCCGGCCCTTCCGCCGGAGGAAGCGGAGATCCGGATGCTCGGCGTCGACCCCGATCGGCGAGGCCGTGGCGTCGCGAGGGCGCTCATGGACGCCTGCTTCGCATGGGCCGCGAGGGCCGGCAAGACGCGGATCCTCCTGCACACCACGCAACGGATGAAGGTGGCGCAGGAGATGTACGAGGCGATGGGGTTCGAGCGGCTGCCCGACCGAACGTTCCCCGACGGCTTCGTGCTGCTGACGTACGGGAAGGCGATCGAGCCCGAGACTCGCGAGCCCTAGCCGCTCCCTGTCCGGACGACCTCGCCCGTCGCCATGATCACGCCGTCTTCGGTGACCGCCTCGACCAGGCCGCCGCGGAACTGCTGCTCGTACAGTCGCGCGTACACCCCTCCGCGCCGGAGCAGCTCGGCGTGCGTCCCCCGTTCCACGATCCGGCCGCGATCGGCCACGAAGATCACGTCCGCCGACAGGATCGTCGAGAGCCGGTGGGCGATCGCGATCGTCGTCCGACCGTGCATCAGCGGCACCAGCGCTGCCTGCACCAATCGCTCCGACGTCGTGTCCAGCGACGAGGTCGCCTCGTCCAGGATCAGGATCCTCGGGTCCTTCAGGATCACGCGGGCGATCGCGAGCCGCTGCTTCTCGCCCCCCGAGAGCTTGTACCCGCGTTCGCCGACGATGGTGTCGTAGCCCTCCGGGAGCTCCGCGATCCGCTCGTAGATGTTCGCGGCGCGCGCGGCCGCGTCGAGCTCTTCCTCCGTGGCGTCCGGCCGCCCGTACAGGAGGTTCCTGCGTATCGTCGTGTGGAACAGATAGGTCTCCTGCGTGACGACGCCGATCAGGTCGCCGAGCGACTCGAGTTTGAGGTTGCGCACGTCGACCCCATCGATCTTCACCGCGCCCCGCTGCACGTCGTACAGGCGAGGGACGAGGTAGGTCATCGTGGTTTTGCCGGCTCCCGACGGCCCGACGAGGGCCGCGAGCTGGCCCGGTTCGATCGTGAGGGAGACGTCCTCCAGCGTCCATTCCCTCGGCGCCTCGTTCGCGAGCTCGAGGTCGCCCGGGGAGACCGGCCCGGCCCGCTCGCCGGCCGCGGTCTCGTACCGGAACCACACGCCGTCGAGCTCGACCCGACCGAGCACGCGGTCGGGGGCGATCGTGACGGCATCGGGCGAATCCTCGATCTCGTGGTCCAGGTCCAGGTACTCGAAGATGCGGTCGAACAACGCCATCGACGAGTGGACCTCGGTCGAGACCTGCAGCATCGAACCGATCGGGAAGAACAGGCGCGACTGCAGCGTCGTGAACGCCACGATGGTCCCCGCGGTGATGGTGCTCCCCGTCGGGTCCCGGCTGATCACCCAGGCCGCCACAAGGTAGACCAGCGCCGGCGTGATCGAGAAGAACGTGCCCACGATCGCGAAGAACGATCGCCCGATCATCGTCTGGCGCATCTGCAAGCCGGTCAGGCGCTCGTTCTCGTCCCGGAAGCGGCCGATCTCGTGACGCTGGCGACCGAAGGACTTCGACAGCAAGATCCCCGAGACCGACAGGGTCTCCTCCGTGACGGCGGTGAGGTCCGCGTAGGTCTTGGCCGTGCTCGTGGCGACCTCCCGACGAGCGCGACCAACCTTCACCGTGAGCCAGAGGAAGAACGGGAGCATGAACAACGACAGCACGGTGAGCTGCCACGAGAGGAGCAACATCGCGACCAGCGTGCTCGCGATGACGACGACGTTCGAAAGGATGTTGGACACCGTGTCGGTGAACACCGCTTGCACCCCGCCGACGTCGTTCGCGATCCGCGACTGGATCTCGCCGGTGCGGGTCGTGGTGAAGAACCGGAGCGGCATGAACTGCAGGTGCGAATAGAGCGCGTTCCGCAGGTCCTGCATGACGCGCAGGCCCACCCAGTTCGCGAGGTAGGTCTGTCCCACGCCGATCACCCCGGTGACGATGGGGATCGCAATCATCAGCGCGACGCCGATGTACACGGTGTCGAGCTGTGGACACGACTGGCCGACGCCGCAGGTGCCGGGCGGGTTGCCGAACAGCCCGTTGTCGAAGATCCACTTGATCAGCAGGGGGTTCACGACACCCAGTCCGGACGTGACCACGATGGCCAGCCCGACCCAGGCCACCTTGCGGCGGTAGGGCCTGAAGGTCCCGATCACGCGCCGGACGGTCTTGGCTCGGATCGGCCGGTCGTCTTCCTGCGCCGGGGCGCGCATGTACCTGCCGTGCATCACCATGGCCCCAAGGATAAGACGCGCGTGCGACGTGGTATTCCCGTGGCTGCGCGCCCTCGCTCGACGCCGACGACCGCTCAGCCTGCGAGCTCGGCCGCGCGTTCGAGGACGCCGTCGAGCATCGGCGGCGTCAGCCTGCCGGTGAAGGTGTTCTGCTGGCTCGGGTGATACGAGCCCAACAGCACGAAGGGCCCCACCGTCGCCTCGGCCGCGTGGCCGAACCGAGGCCGAGGCCTCGCCGGGTGCCCGAGCGCGGACACCGCACGGAGCGCCCCGTCCCACGCGAACGCCCCGAGCGCCACGAGGACGTGGAGCCGCTCGAGCGCGGCGATCTCGCGTTCGAGGAAGGGGAGGCACGTGTCGCGTTCGGTCGGCGTCGGCTTGTTGCCCGGTGGGGCGCATCGGTTGACGGCGGCCAGGTACACGCGGATCAAACGGAGTCCGTCGTTCCGCGACACCGACGTGGATCGGTTCGACAGGCCGACGCGATGCAGCGAGCCGAACAGGAACTCGCCCGAGCGGTCGCCCGTGAAGATCCGGCCGGTCCGGTTCCCGCCGTGCGCGGCCGGCGCGAGCCCGACGACCAGGATCCTCGCGGCCGGATCGCCGAACCCCGGGACCGGCCGACCCCAGTAGGTCTGGTCGGCGAAGCGGACCGTCTTCTCGCGCGCGACACGCTCGCGCCACTCGACAAGCCGGGGACACGAACGACAGCCGACGATCTCTGCACCGATCCGCTCCAGGTCCCCAGCGCTCATCCGCGCAGCTCGCGGAAGCGCGCCGCCGCCCGTTCGAACGCGTCGAGCGGCGCGAGCAGGTCCCCGATCAGACCGATCAGCCCCTCGAACCCCTCCGGCTGGGCACCTTCGGTCCGCACCCGGTCGGCGAGCGCGAGCGCCTCGTCGAGACCCCGCGAACACACCTCCCACTCGGGCTCGACGTCCGGCGAACGCCAGGCGTCCATCCCCTCGCGTACCTCGCGCAGCCCGGCCTCGAACTCCCACAGCGTCTCAGCGAGCGGGCGGCCGGGCAGGCGAGTGCCGGGCACCGACCCGGTGAGGGCGGCCGTGGCGCGTTCGAGCGGGGGCAGGAGGTCATCGAACGCGCTGGCGGGCCCCTCGAGGTGTTCCGGCAACCGTCGGCGACGCAGGCTCACGGACCGACGTGGTCGGCGAGCACGGCGAGCGCCATCCCGGGGTCGTTGGATGCGACCGCGTCGAACCCACGATCGAGCAGCATCCGAACCGTCTCCGGGTCGTCCACCGTCCACGTCCCCAGACGAAGACCCGCCGCGTGCACCTCGTCGACGAACGAGGGTCCCGCCGGGATCGAGGCCCGCGTGCCGGGCAGGACCATGTCGTGCCCGGCGGAGGCCGCATAGGCGAGCGCCTCCCGCGGTGGGACGAGATCGGTGGTCAGGAACCCGGTCGGGACGTTGGGGGCGACGAGCTTTGAGGCCGCGATCGAGGATGGGTTGAACGAGACCACGAGGACGGCCCCGTCGAACCCCTGGCGCTCGAGCTCGGCGTGGACCGCCTCCACGATCGGCTCGCCGGTCGGCTCGAACGCCGGCTCGCCCGGGATGTTCTTGATCTCCGCCGCGATCGCCGCCAGACCGCTTACGCACCGCAGAACCTCGGCCAGCGTCGGCACGGGCGTGGGCACGGCCTCTGTACCGGCGTTCAGCGAGGAGAGCTGGGCCGCGGTGAGCTCGTGGACCAGGCCCCTCCCGTCGGTCGTCCGGTCGACCGCGGGGTCGTGGATCACGACCGGTACATCGTCGCGCGACAGCCGGACGTCGAACTCGACCATGCCGGCACCGAGCCGGATCGCCTCCTCGAACGACGGGATCGTGTTCTCCGGCCGGGTCGACGAGGCGCCGCGATGGGCCACGACGACCGGGAACGCGCCGTCCGTGAAACGATGCTCCCGCGCCATTCAGACGAGGCTCGAGGGGCAGAGGTGGTTCACGGGGCAGACCTCGCACTTGGGCTTGCGCGCCACGCAGACCGCTCGGCCGTGGTCGATCAGGACATAGGTGAAGTCGAACCAACGCTCCCGAGGGATCCGTCGCATCAGGTCCTGCTCGATCTTGTCGGGATCGGACTCCTGGCTGAACCCGAGGCGGTTCGCCAGCCGCTTGACGTGGGTGTCGACCGCGATGCCCTCGACCTTGCCGAACGCGTTACCCAACACGATGTTGGCGGTCTTGCGCGCTACGCCTCGCAGCGTGATCAGGTCCTCCATCGTGTCCGGCACCTGCCCGCCGTACACCTCGACGATCCTCCGGCACGCCTCGCGGATCGACGTGGCCTTCTGGTTGAAGAAGCCGGTTGGCTTGATGTCGGCTTTCAGCTCGTCCTCGGGCACCTTGAGGTAGTCCTCCGCGGTTCGGTACTTCTGGAAGAGGGTCTCCGTCACCTCGTTGACCTTCTCGTCGGTGCACTGAGCGGACAGGATCGTGGCGACGAGCATCTCGAGCGGGCTCGAGAAGTTCAGGGCGACCTTGGCATCGGGGTAGGTCTCGGAAAGGATGCGGATGATCTGCGGGGCGCGTTCCTCGATCGGCGCGTCTCGCCCGAGACCCTTCGACCGCTTCCGGGCGCTCACGCCGCCTCGTCGGCCAGCGGCAGCGACAGCTCGATCTCGTCGCCCTCGGCGTATCGCGTCCACTCACCATCGCGCAGGACGTGGACCTTGGCCCGACCGATGACCTCCCAGCTCCGGCCGTCGCCCACCATCGCGGTGTCCTCGTCCAGCCCGATGAACGTGTCGCCGGGCTCCACGGATCCCGCGATGAAGGCCGTCGCGCCGGGGATCCAGGTCTCCACGATGTCCCAGTGCGGCCCGAACAGCGTGTCGCGCACGTACCCGATGCCCGGGGCCCAGATCGAGTCGAAGTCCTGGCTGTCCGAGTCGTACGTCTTCTCGGTGAGGCACGCCACGCCCGCGCTGCACCCCGCGTACGGCAATCCAGCGCGGATGGCGGCCTGCAGGGCGGCCCAGAACGGCGTCCCGACCACCACCTGGGCGAGCCGCGCCGGGTTACCGCCCGAGAAGAAGATCGCCGAGGCGCCGTCCAGCTTCGCGGCCACCTCCTCGCGATGCGCGTCCTCGCGGGTCTTGAGCGGGAGGATCTCGGCCGCGATCCCGAGCGAGCCGTAATGCTCGAGACCCTTGTTGGCCCAGCCGTCGTACGACGCGTCGCCCTCGTGCGCGGACGCGGTCGCGCACACGAGCACGGGGCCGGCGGGGGTTCGGGACCGCGCGAGCAACCACCGTTCGACGGGCTCGGACCACGGGTCGAACTCGCCGGAGCCGAGGAACCCGAGCGAGATCTCGCTCACGTTCGCTCCTCCCCCGGTCGGAACGCCTCGACCGACATCTGTCTCCACCACAGCTCTTGTCCGACCGCCTCCACGATCGCCTCGACTTGGCTCACGTGCGCGTTGATCGCGTTCACCTTCAGCGCCAGGATGTCTCCGGACATCTCGTAGTAGACGGCAAGCTCGTCGCGCGGAGTGATCGGTGGGGTTCCCGGTCGGAAGACGTTGAACGGCTCCCAGACCGGGAGGATCTCGGACGCGAACTCCGGCGTGACCGTCGCGTACAGCACCTTCGAACCCGGCTTGCCGACCTCGTGCAGCGCCTTGGTCGCCCAGGCCGAGACGTCCTTGTGGGCGGCGTGCCCGGTCATCCCGTCGGGTCCGAAGGTGAGGATGGTGTCCGGCTGGACGTCGGCGACGATCTCGCGGATCCGGTCGTAGCCCTCGTCGGGCAGCCCCGTGTCCATGTCGACGTCCCGCATGTCGAGCCAGACATGCTCGGTGACACCCAGGATCTGCAGGCTGGTTTCGAGCTCCCGGGTCCGGACCTCGCCCATCGACTCGGGCGGCCACTTCTCCTCGTCCATCGACCCGCCCTCGCCTCGGGTCGCGGTCACACAGACGACGCGCGAGCCGTTCCGAACGGCGCGAGCCATGATCCCCGCCGTGAGGTACGCCTCGTCGTCGGGGTGCGCCCACACGCCGAGGATGTTCCCGAGCTCGTCCATCATCCCCCCTGGCATCCCCCTGGCATCCCCCCTGGCGCCCGCCTCGCCGCACGGTGGTCCAGATCACGGTCGGGCGCCGTTCCCGGCGATGCATCCTAGCGTCGCGGGCATACGAAAGAGACGGATACAGGAGAACGGTCCGGGAACCGGACCGTTCTCCGATCCCACGCGAGGGAGGGTGCGCGGGATGCCTGGTGTGACCGCGCGTCAGGCGCGGTCGTTCCGCAATCGCTTGCCGCGGTAGTTCGGGAAGACGACGTCGGCGTGCTGCCAGCAGAAGGCGCCCTCGTTGTAGACCGAGAGCGTCGTCCGGCATCCCTCGTGCCCGCAGACCCGCCCGCGCTCGAGGGTCCTGGACGGGGATGGCAGGTTTCCGGGCCGGGATCCCTTGGTCACGTTCCCGATTCGACGCTCGCGCGTGAGAGGTTCGGTCCCCCGATGAGGTGTCCCTGGCAACGCCCGGGGTGAGCGACCGGAGGGCTAGGAAGGGTGGGCGTGGGGTCGATCGAGCAGCGCCCGCAGCCGGTCGACGAGCTCGGGTGGCACCTGGTCGCATCCGCACTTGGACCGCAGGACCTCCGTGAGCCGGCGCTGGAACTCGGCATGACCGCTGCAGGAATCGCAGCCGCCCAGGTGGTGCTCGATCTCGACGCGCATCGAAGCAACGAGCTCCCCGTCGAGGTAGAGCTCGATCTGCTTCAACACGTGTTCACAGTCAGTCGGTGACAAGGCCTCGCTCCCGTACCGTTTCCCACAACGCCTTCTGCAGGGCTTTCCTTCCCCGGTGCAGACGGGACATCACGGTCCCGATCGGGACGTCCATGATCTCCGCGATCTCCTTGTAGCTGAACCCCTCGACGTCCGCGAGCAGCACGGCCATCCGGAACCCCTCGGGCAGGTCCTCCAGCGCTCGCTGCACGTCCTCGTCGGGGATCTTCTCGAGCACCTCGGACTCCGCCGACGCCTCGACGTTCGAGGCCCCGAGCTTGTCGTACAGGTACCAGTCCGACGTGTCGTCGTCGGGCACGGTGAGGGGCTCGCGCTGCTTCTTTCGGTAGGAGTTGATGAACGTATTGGTCAAGATCCGGTAGACCCAGGCACGCAGGTTCGTGCCTTCTCGGAAACCGGAGAACCCCCGGTAGGCGCGGAGGTACGTCTCCTGAACGAGATCCTCGGCGTCCTGAGGGTTCCGGGTCATCCGCAGGGCGGCCCCGTACAGGTTCGGCAGCAACGGAAGGACCTCGCGCTCGAACCGCTCACGAAGTGCGGGATCCTCCGGAGGCGCCACCGGGCTCCGCGCCACCGCCGATCCTCCTTTCTGCTCCCTCGGCCTGTTCCCTTGGCCCGCTTCTTGGGCCGCGTCTCGCTCCTGCGTCTTGGCCCGGCTCGGTGGCCGGGCGAGCCCTCAGTATCCCGCAACGACCGGGACCTCCAACCCTCCGCATGTCGTTCGGCGAACTTCGATGGGAAGATGGGAGGCCAGTGGCGAACAACGACGGCAGACGCGGACGCTGGCAGGGGTTCGATCTGGGAGGTGGAGCGCCCAGCGGACCTCGTCGGATACGCTCATCGCCGTGGGTCTGGGCGGTGGTTTTCGTCCTGATCCTGCTCACGTTCCAGTTCCTCACGTCCCCTCGCCCCCACACGATCGACTACTCGAACTTCCTCCAACGGGTCGAGGCCGGCCAGATCGTCGGGACGCTCGAGATCAGCCAGACCACGGTCTCCGGGCGGTACGAGGACTCGACGGGGACGGTGGAGTTCAACACCACGATCCCCCCGATCCTGCAGGGGACCTCGACGCTGACCGACCAGCTCGACGCGGCCGGGATCAACTACACGGGCGAGACCCCCAGCGGCCTGCAGACCATCCTGCTCGCGTGGGTCGTTCCGATCCTGCTGCTCGGATTGGTCTGGTTCTTCCTCGTGCGCCGGATAAGCGGCGCGCAGGCGGGAGCAGCACTGAACCTCGGCCGGAACAAGGTCAAGATCTACGACCGCAAGGAGATGAAGACGACGTTCTCCGACGTCGCGGGGGTGGACGAGGCGAAGGAGGAGCTCAAGGAGATCGTCGAGTTCCTCCGCAACCCCAAGAAGTACCAGCGGCTCGGCGGCCGGATCCCGAAGGGGGTGCTGCTCCTCGGACCTCCGGGATGCGGCAAGACCCTGCTCGCCCGCGCGGTCGCCGGCGAGGCCAACGTGCCGTTCTTCTTCATGTCGGGCTCGGAGTTCGTCGAGATGTTCGTGGGCTTGGGCGCCGCGCGGGTCCGCGAGCTGTTCCAGCAGGCCAAGGAGAAGGCTCCCGCGCTGGTGTTCCTCGACGAGATCGACACGATCGGTAAGGGCCGGGGCGGGGCGCTCGGGGCGGGGTTCGGCGCGCACGACGAGCGCGAGCAGACGCTCAACCAGCTGCTGGTCGAGATGGACGGGTTCGACTCCCAGAAGGGCGTGATCATCATGGCGGCCACCAACCGCCCCGACGTGCTCGACCCCGCGCTCGTGCGCCCGGGCCGCTTCGACCGGCAGGTCGTCGTCGATCAGCCCGATCTGCGTGGTCGCGAGGAGATCCTCAAGGTCCACGTCCGCGGCGTCGCGCTCGACCGTCACGTCGACCTCCGCGTGCTCGCCTCCCGAACGCCGGGATTCACCGGGGCCGACCTCGCCAACGTCGTGAACGAGGCGGCCCTGCTCGCCGCCCGTAGGGAGCGGGAGGCGGTCACCATGGTCGAGCTCGAGGAGGCGATCGATCGGACGGTCGCTGGTCTGGAGCGCAAGAGTCGCGTCATGTCCGTGAAGGACAAGGAGCGGGTGGCGATCCACGAGATGGGTCATGCGCTCGTCGCCCTGACGGCGGAGACCGCCGACCCGGTTCACCGGGTCTCGATCATCCCGCGCGGCGCGGCGGCGCTGGGGATGACGATGCAGCGACCGCTCGAGGATCGATACCTGCTCACCGAGCCCGAGCTGAAGGACCGACTCGCGGTGCTCCTGGGCGGGCGCACGGCGGAAGAGATCCTGTTCGACCAGGTCGTCTCGACGGGAGCGCAGAACGACCTCGAGCGCGCCACCGAGATTTCCCGGGCCATGGTGACCGAGTACGGCATGAGCCCGAAGATCGGCCCGGTGTCGTTCGGCCACGACGGGTTCCGTCCCGGCGCCGGGTTCCTGTACCCGGGCGGCTCACCCGAGCTCTCGGACGACCTCTCGGCGCTGATCGACGAGGAGACCGCCCGGCTCGTGAACGAGGCCCACGCCCGCGCGACCGAGGTACTCACACGATACCGAGGGCTCCTGGAGCAGCTCTCGAAGATCCTGATCGTGAACGAGGTGATCGACGGGCCGGACCTGCAGGCGTACTTCGACGGGAGCAAGCCGATCCCCACGCCCGAGGAGCTCGAGGCCAAGATCCACGCGAACGACCACGCGGCGGCGGCCGCCTCGAAGGGGCCGGACATCGTCTTGCAGCCTGGCCCCTCCTAGCCGACGTCCGGCGGCCGGACGAGCAGGTCGTAGCGGTCCCGGAACCGCTCGAGGAACCGGTAGTAGTTGCGCTTGGAGAGCCGGTCGCGTTCGGCCACGGGGGTCGCGTGGTACATCCGGTGCTCGTGCCTGACGACCGGCGCGTCGACACGCAGGGCGCGCAGGCCGGCGTCCTTGATCCGGAACGAGTAGTCGATGTCGGCCGTCCGGTACCAGCGGAACCTCTCGTCGAACCACCCGACGTCGCGGATCACATCCCTGCGGAACGCCATCAGGTACCCCTCGATCGCGTCGACCTCGGGTCCGTCGCTCTCGTGGAACTCACGCAGGTCCTCGGTCGAGATCCCGAACGGCCCGCAGACGCCGACGCTCGGGTCTTCGAGCGCGGCCTCGAGCGGCGCGAACACGTCCCCCGTAGGTTCGACCGATCCGTCCATCACGAGCACGGACCGGCCACGCGAACGTTTGAGCCCGGCGTTCAGTGCGGCGCCCCATCCCGTCCCGGCCTCGAGCGGGAGGACCTCGACCTCCTCCCCGTAGGACGAGGGCTCCGTGTCGGTGACGTCCGCGACGACGTAGCGCACCTCGCGGCCTCCCCGGTTCGCGCGCAGGCCTGCAAGTGCCCGCCCGACGTCCTCGGGCCAACCCTCGACGACCCAATGGACGCTCACGTCGGCTGTCGCAGGCTCGTCGAGCAGGCTCTCGACGTCGTGCGCGGCGATGCGGTGGGGTTCGGTGACTGCCAGCGGCTCGAGCGACGGGCCGTCCGGACCGTCGATCACCGAGAAGCCCAGCCCTGCGATCCGATCGCGGAGCGCGTCCGCGGCGGCGAAGTCCTTGGCCCTCCGGCGCGCGTCGCGTTCGGCCGCGAGCGCGCGAATCTCGTCGGGGACCTTGGTCATGGCCTCCGCCCGTGCGGGTGGACTAGACGGGCTCCTTCGAGACCGAGCGGAGGCGCCCTGCCACGGCCTCCAGCGTCCTGAGGGCGATCGCAGGGTGCTCCATAAGTAGGCCTCGGAAGACCCAGCCGGTGATGCCGACGAGGCGGACCGGCGAGAGGGCCGTCACGGTTGCGGTCCTGGGACCGCCGTCCAGCAGGGCGACCTCCCCGAAGAAGTCGCCGGGCCCCAGGCGCGCCTTGGTCTTGCCGCCGATCGTGACCTTGCACTGCCCGTCCAGGATCAGGAACAGCCCGATCCCCCGCTCGCCCTCGCGGGCGATCACGGTTCCCTCCTTGTGCGAGACCTCCTTGGAAGCCCGGGCGATGATCCCGAGCTCCCGCTTGGAGCAGCCGGAGAAGATCGGCACGTTGGCGAGGTTGTTCGCGACGCTCGGGGCTGCCACCTCCTGCTCCACCTCCTGCTTCGTTCGAACCACGTCGAGCCCGGCGGGGGACGCGATCCTATCGCGATCCGATGGGGGGGCGCGACCGCTAGGATGCTGCCATGAGCGAGCGAAGACGTTTCGCCGCGATGGTCGTCCTGTTCCTGATCGGGTTCGGACTCATCGGTTTGGCGAGCACCGTGGATTCGAGCTGGCCGCTCTTCGTCACGGTGATCCCCTACTCGATCATCCCGTGGCTCGTCGTTCACGCGGACGACCCCACGGCCCCGCCCACCGAGGGCTAGTTCCCCCGAGGGCCTCGACCGGGCCTGCAGACCCGTTAGGTCCAAAGGCCTCCCCCGTCGACGTCGAAGCGGTCGCCGTTCGTCCGGGGCCGCCGGCAGCAGAAACGACTATCCGTCGGATGCACGACCTACGACGTGTCCCCCAGGATGAACCTCCAACGACGGGGGCCGCCATGGGTATCCAGCGGAAAAGAGAGGAAGGGCCCGGAAGGCGAACGCCGCGACCGTGCCGCACCACGGGCGCCGCCACGCGTCGCCCCGGTCTCGTGGGTGCGCTGGCGGCATCGCTCCTGCTCGGCGCCCTGATCCTCCCTCCCGAGGCGGCGACGGCATCGCCGGATCAGCTCGTACCGGTCATCGTCCGAGGACAGAGGGGATCGGTGGACGTCGCCGAGCGTCTCGTCCTGGATGCCGGCGGAACGGTGGGTCGCCGCATCTCGATCATCGACGGGTTCGCCGCCGAGGTCCCCATCAGCGAGCTCACCGAATTGGGTGGATCGCCGGCGATCGTCTCCGTCACCCAGGATGCCTCGGTCCGCTTGCTCGGCAACGTCGACGGCATAGATCCGAACAAGCATCCCGGTTCCTGGCTGAAGGTGGCGAAGAACACGAAGCTGTACGAGATGTGGCAGCGGGGTTGGACGGGCGAAGGCATCGACGTCGCGCTGATCGACTCGGGCGTCGCCCCCTTGCCGGGCATCGACGTGCAGGTGGTCAACGGCCCCGACCTCTCGTTCGACTCGCAGGCACCGAACCTGACCGACATCGACACCTACGGCCACGGTACCCATATGGCGGGACTGATCGCGGGACGCGATGCTGCCATCCCGCCGGGCAAGGAGGATGAGGAGGTCGATCACTACTTCGTGGGTGCCGCTCCCGGCGCTCGCATCGTCTCGATCAAGGTGGCGGCGAGCGACGGCGCGACCGACGTCTCGCAGGTGATCGCCGCGATCGATTGGATCGTGCAGCACCGCAACACCGATGGGCTCAACATCCGGGTCCTCAACCTGTCCTTCGGTACCGACGGCACGCAGGACTACCAGCTCGATCCGCTGGCGTACGCGGCCGAGGTCGCGTGGCACCACGGCATCGTGGTGGTCGTCGCGGCGGGCAACTCAGGGTTCGGCACCCCTCAGCTCAACAATCCGGCGTACGACCCCTACGTGATCGCGGTCGGTGGTGACGACACCAGGGGAACGGATGACCCCAAGGACGATGTCATCCCCTCCTGGCAATCGCGGGGCAACGCGCTCCGGCACCCCGACCTCGTCGCCCCCGGCAAGTCGATCGTCAGCCTCCGCGATCCCGGCAGCTTCGTCGACGAGGCGAACCCGGGCGCCCGCGTCGGAGCGACCCGGTTCATCAAGGGCAGCGGCTCTTCGCAGGCGGCCGCGATCGTTTCGGGGGCCGTGGCGACGATCCTGGAGCAGCATCCCGAGCTCACCCCAGACCAGGTGAAGGCCCTGCTCATGCAGACCGCGGTGCCGCTGCCCAACGCGGACCCGATCGCGCAGGGCGCGGGGCTCATCAACCTGCACCGCGCGAGGGAGGCCAAGACCTCGACCGTCGCGGACGCCGTGCAGACGTGGCCCCGATCGACCGGGCTGGGGTCCCTCCAGCTGGCCCGCGGCTCCGTCGTCACCGAGGACGACGGCACCGTCCTCGAGGGAGAGCAGACGATCTTCGGGGACACCTGGGATGGATCGACCTGGGCGTCGAGTAGCTGGGACGGGACGAGCTGGTCCGGCGGGGATTGGACCGCCAGGACCTGGTCGGGAGACTGCTGGTGCGGCTCGAGCTGGAGCGCGCGCACGTGGTCCGCTCGCACCTGGAGCGGTTCGTCATGGGCGGCCCGGTCGTGGAGCGCAAGGACCTGGTCCGCTCGCACGTGGAGCGGATCCGGGTGGTCGGCTGGCTCGTGGGGCGCGGACGACGCTCCGTCGGCACTGTCCTCGGGGGCCTGGGCCAGCACGCTCTGGGGGGACTAGATGCTCCGCCGCTTGTGTGGCCGTCCACGCTCGCCGGAGGCGGGCGTTTGGCTCCTCACGGCGGGCCTCGTCGCAGCGAGCGTCCTCCTGTGGTTCGGGGTGCGAGGCGAGGAGCCGCCGTTCGCCGGCGATTCCCTCCCATGGTGGGTGCTCGCCGTCTCGTTCGGAGTCGCGGAAGTGTTCGTGGTGCACATCCGGATCGCTCGGCACGCGCAGACCTTCTCGCTGGCCGAGATCCCCCTCGTCTTCGGGCTGGCGTTCGCGACCCCGGGAGGACTCGTGCTCGCCGAGACGGTGGGCGTCGGGATCGCGCTCGCGGTCCATCGCCGGCAGAGGCCGCTCCGAGTGACCTTCAACGTCGCCCAACGTGCGTGCACGACCTTGCTCGCCGTCGTCTTCGTCGCGGTGTGTCGCTCGGTACTTCCCACGGGGTGGCCGTCGCTCTGGGTGTGCCTCTTCGGCGCGACCATCCTCGCCGACCTCGTGGGCGCGATGCTGATCAACGTGGCGATCGGACTGTCGGACCGCAGGATCAAGCTCCTCGACGAGGTGATCGGTCTCGGCACCTTGCTCACGGTCGAGACCACGGCGCTCGGGATCGTCGGCGTGATGGTCTTCCTCCAACACCCTGCGGCGGTCCTCCTGGTCGTGGCGCCCGTTGCGATGACCTACCTCGCCGGCAAGGCGTTCACCGATCTCCAGCGAAAGCACGACGATCTCCTCCAGCTCCAACGCGCGACGGGGCTCGCGCAACGATCGCTCGAACGCGGGGACATGGTCCCGGTGCTCCTCCACCACATGCGGGAGATCTTCAACGCCGATATCGCCGAGCTGATCCTGTGGCCCGAGGGCCGTGACCAGCCCCCCGTGCGCTGTCAGGTCGGTCCGGGCGACCAGGAGATCGCCTTCGAACCCGTGGTCCTGGATCCCACGGAGGGCGTCTGGGCCCGCGTGGCATCCGAGCGCGAGCCGGTGCTCCTCTCGCGACCGATCCGCAACGAGGCGCTCCGGCGCTTCTTCGGGGACCGGCGGATACGGGACGCGATCGTCGCGCCACTGTCGTCGGACGATCAGCTGCTCGGCATCGTCACCGTCGCCGAGCGGCTCGATGACTTCAGCACGTTCGATCAGGACGACCTCGGGCTGTTCCAGACCCTCGCCAATCACGCCGCCGTGGCCGTGCGGAACTCGCTGCTCCTCGAGCGGCTCGAGCGCGCGCTCGCGCACGAGACCGAAATGGGCCGGCTGAAGGACGAGTTCGTCGCGACGGTCTCCCATGAGCTCCGAACCCCGCTCACGAACGTCCAGGCGTCCGTCAAGACGCTCCTGCGACGGGATGTGCGCTTCACTCCGGCAGAGCAGCACGAATTCCTCTTGGCCGCGGACCGACACACCGAACGCCTCAAGCGCCTCATCGAGGACATCCTGTTCGCGGCGCGCGTCGAAACCGAGGAGCCGCTCTCCAGGCCGACGCAGGAGATCGGTCTCGCCGGGCTGATCGCTCGCCTGGTCGAGGACGAGGCCTACGGCGAGGGGCGGGAACGCATCGACGTGGTGATCTCGGATACGGTGCCGCCGGTCCGGGGTATCGAGGAAGACGTCTATCGCATCCTTCGCAACCTCATCGATAACGCCCTGAAGTACTCGCCCGAGAAAGAGCGGGTCACGGTCATCGTCGGCGTCGACGCCGATGGCGTCGTCGTCCGAGTACGCGATCGAGGGCAGGGGATCGAACCCGACCAACGGGACAGGATCTTCGACCGCTTCTACCAGGTCGATCAATCGGACACGCGGCGGGTCGGCGGCGTCGGGATGGGCCTGTACATCTGCCGGCGCGCGGCGGAACGACTGGGGGGGCGCATCTGGCTCGAAGAGTCCGATGCTTCCGGATCGGTCTTCGCCGTTCGCCTTCCGACCGCCGATCGCACGGGTCACGAGACGGCCGACACCGTGACCGTCATCGCAGGTGTTTGACCTCACAACCTGGAGGACGCATCCATCGTAGACGGAGGCTGCTCCACATCTGACGAGACGGCGGTCTGACCGTGCGGCGCGGGGTCACGATCCACGCGAAGACGATTCGGCTAGAGCTGCTCAATGTGAAGGCCGACCTCCGGCGCAAGCTCGAGAACTGGTGGCTGAACTGGACCACGTGTGCTCTCGACGTGCATTGGGTCGGCGGTCTCGGCGTCACTCCCGGACGCTAGACACGCTGAGCCGGCGCCGCACGGCGAGCCGGCCATTTGAGGCGGTGCGTGCATCCGCCGCGGCTCTGGGCCCGCATCGACCGGGTCGCCGGATGTCGATGATGGGGTGCTCATCTGTCTCCGCCTCCATTGGGTCTTGCTCGTGCGGTCAACTGCCGGGTCGTGAGCGGGATTCGGCTTAGGTCCTTTGTTGGGGTAGGCCGAGAAGCCTACATCGGCTACGGTGCCTAGAAATGACAATTCCTTCGAGCGCCCAAGGCCCGACGAATGAGATGAGCTTCGATCAGACCGATCGCCCAGCCTTCCGCGTGGTGAGACGAGGGTACGACCGGGTCCAGGTCGACAAGTACCTCGACTCCTTGGAAGTCGACGATCGACGGCGGGCGAAAACGGCCTCCGAAGACCCGGCGAGCCACGCCCGCTACGCCGCCGTATCGGACCACGTCGCCCAGGTCATGCAGGCCCTTGATGACGAGGTCGAGCGGCTCCGTGTGCAGGCCAACGAGGAGGTCGAGCGGATGCTCTCGGAAGCGCGGGCCGACGCCGATCGGATCCACCAAGACGCCGAGAGCAGAGCGAACGAAGTCCGGAGCTTGGCGAACGACGCTCTGCAAGAGGCGCGTCAGGCCGCCGACGTGATCCAGAACGACGCCAAGAAAAGGGCCGAAGCGACCCTCGCAACCGCCGATAGGTTCCTGAACGGGGCGCGGCAGCAGGCCGATCGGGTCCTCTCGGACCTCGAGCACCGGCGGCGTTCGCTCTATGGCAAACTGAGGCGCTCGCGGAACGCGGTCGACGAGGCGCTAAGAGATCTCGATTCGGAGATCGACGAGGAGGGGTCAGCCAACGAAGTGATCCTTCTTCCCGAGGACGACGGTTACGAGAAAAGCGTCGACGGGTAGCGGGGTCGGCGGCTTCCAGTCAAGCATTGCGCGCCGCTGTGCGTGCCTTGTCACCTTCGATGCGCACGACAGAAGAGCGCGTGCACATGCGCGTCGCCGCCGACGTCGGCACCGCGGCGAGCTGCTCCACGTCGTCATGCTCCCGGACGTCGACCGAGCGGACGCGATTCGCGTCTTACTCGGGGAACCCGAAGACCCGAGTTTCGGGGAACTTCTCATTTGCTGTGAGGAGGACCGGACGCCGGCGGTGCGGTAAGGATGTTGCGAGAGGACGACGGTCAGCCCGAGCAGAACTCGTCGTTCATCTTCGTGACAGCGTCGCCAAGATGCACTCCTCTCGGCCGAATCGAGTATGACTCTGTGCACCTTTCATCTGGCAAATGCCTGTGTTGTCAGCCCGGATCACCAAGATGAGAGGGGACGCGCGCGGCCAGATGAACTCGATCGACGGCTCCAGGCCCGCCTAGACGCCCTAGGGCCGGCTCCCCGCGCCGAACTGCTCCACGTCCTCATGCTCCTGGACTTCGACCGCGCCGACCGGATCGGCGAGTTCGCAGAGCTCTCGATCGACCGCGAGGAGGATCGGACCCTCAGGGTCGTGCTGGTCGGGATGTTGCGGGAAGCGAGATGAGCCTTCGCGGCCACCGGGCGCACCCGGCGCCCGCGCCGCACGGCGAGCCCGCGCTCTGACAGCAGAAGGGTCTGCTGACGTCTGGAACCGTGGGTCAGAGTGGTATGCGTCCGCCTCGAATGAACGAGCAGTTAGGCCGGCGTCTTCGTTTCTAGGAATCGTCGGCGGCGCGGCGATGTAGCGCGCCGTAACGTACGCCTCCGCACCGAACCGTTGTAGGTAGTCGTCCCACACCCTCGCGGCCACTTCGTTTGGCGTGAGCATGACCTTCCTCTCAGTTCGAGTCTGGTGGTCCCTAGGTCCCACCGTGAAGCTATGGAGGAGTAGTGCGCGATACATCGTCCGGCGCGCGTAGGCGCAAGAGTGCGGATGGCGGATGGCCCCCGTATCCGCTGCACGTCCTGACGCTCCCTGACTTCGAGGCTCGACGCCCAGAGACAGCCGCATAGGTATAGGTTGTCGGGCTTGGTCTCGATGTGAGGGAGGATCCCGTGCGCCGATTTCTCGTCCTGCTGGCTCTCGCGGCCTCGACCTACCCGCTTCAGGTCCTCCACTCCGCAACCGCCGGCGGCGATCCCCTGATCAC
>Ga0207428_10002100_pt1 | contig 20075 bp, 25 predicted proteins | sample RhiMethybrSRZTD1_FD_187600 | JGI IMG/M metagenome (GOLD analysis project Ga0207428, IMG submission 187600) | Populus rhizosphere microbial communities from Tennessee, USA - Rhizosphere MetaG P. TD hybrid SRZTD1 (SPAdes) (version 3) | ecosystem: Host-associated > Plants > Roots > Rhizosphere >...
TGTCGGCGGCGGCATGGCCGGCGCCATTGCCGCTCAGACCCTTCGCGAGGAAGGCTTCGACGGGAACATCACGCTGTTCGGCCAGGAGCCCAACGTTCCGTACGAACGCCCGCCCCTGTCCAAGGACTACCTCCAAGGCAATGCTGAGCGCGACAGCATCCTCGTCCACCCAGAGTCCTGGTATGCCGAACATGCCGTGGAGTTGTCTCTGGGCGGTACAGTGACCTCGCTCGACCCGGCCGCGCGGAGCATGACGAGTGCCACCGGCACTCGTCAGCGCTACGACAAGCTGTTGCTGGCCACCGGCTCCCAACCACGCCGCCTCAGCGTGCCAGGCGCAGATCTGGGCGGTGTCTACTACCTGCGCAACGTCGAGGACAGTGACCGGATCAGGATCGAGTTCTCCCGTGCGAAACGAGTTGTGATCATCGGCGGGGGCTGGATCGGGCTGGAAACTGCCGCCGCTGCCCGCGCCGCAGGACTCGACGTCACAATCCTCGAGGGAGGTGAAATGCCGCTACAGCATGTCCTCGGCCCCGAGGTTGCGCCCCTCTTTGCCGAGTTACACCGCGGCCATGGCGTGGAACTGCGCTACCGGACCACGGCAGTCGAAATGACCGGGAGTCGCGGGGCCGCGACCGGTGTCATGCTGAACGACGGGACCCGGATTGACGCAGACATGATCATCGTTGGCATCGGGGCCATCCCCCGCACGGAGCTCGCCGCAGCAGCCGGTCTCAAGATCGACAACGGTATCGTCGTCGACGAGCACCTCCGCACGTCCGATCCGGACATCTTCGCCGCAGGAGATATTGCCAGCGCATACAACCCGCGGCTTGGGCGACACATCCGCGTCGAGCACTGGGCCAACGCACGGCGTCAAGGTGCCGTCGCCGCCAAGGCGATGCTCGGTCAAGATGTGGTCGACGTACGACCGTCGTACTTCTTCACCGATCAATACGACCTCAGCATGGAATACACCGGTGACATCGGCCCGGCGGGCTACGACCGGGTGATCTTCCGCCGATACGCAGACTCAGGTCAGGTGATCGTCTTCTGGCTCTACGAGCAGAGGATCCAAGCCGGCATGAACATCAACATCTGGGATGTTGCCGAGGACATCGAGCGACTGATCCAGTCAGCACGTCCGATCAACGCCGACGAGCTCGCTGATCCGGCTATCCCGCTGGCGAGCTTGCTCTAACAGTCCGCCGAGCGGCAATCTCATCCGGGCGATGGAGGGCGGCCTACCTCCGGCCCGGTCGAGTGACCGTCGGCGACGAACTGGGAGCGAACGGGCGTACGGCCTCAGCCACTACTGACCGGTACGCCGAGACCAGCACCTCTGTCGATTTCTTCCAGGTGCAGGGAAAGGCTGGGGGGTCACGTAGTTCCCCGTTGAGGTAGGCGGGGACGTAGGCGTAGGCGGCGATCCGATCGCCCGCGGCCGCGCGGTACGGACCCTGTGGCCCCTGCTCATCGATCATTGTCTGTTGCCCCGCACGTCGATGGCGAGACTGATCGCGAATGCGATCACCACCGCGGCGCCGCCGAGGACGGCGACGACGTGGTCGTCCAGAGATGTGGTAGTCAGCAGCACGACGGTGAACGAAAGGGCCAGCACGACCGCGACGGCGATCTTCCAGTCGTCACCGATGATGAAGTCGTACCAGAAGGACCCGAAGGATTTCAGATACTTCACGATGATCTACCCCTTAACGGTCGTCGCGGGCTGGGGACGCGGTGCGCGCTCGCGGAGAACGATCACATAGGCGCGGCTGAGGATGAACCAGACGGCGATCAAGACGAGGATCGCGAGGTCGCCGCCAGGCCACTCGATGCTGCCGCCGCCGGCGCGGAAGATGCCAAGCCCTTCGACGGCCCAGAAGGTTCCGAAGGACGACAAGAGGAGGGCGACTCCGTACTTGAGGAGGTTCTCGTTGATCATCGATAGTGGGCGGCGGACCGCGATCGCGACGATCAGGACGACGACGATCGCTGCCGCAGCCGCCGCGCTGGCGGCCGGGATGTTGTGTGCATTGAGGCCGAAGGTGAGAACGATGAACACCACTTCCATACCTTCGAGAAGGACTCCTTTGAACGACACGATGAACGCGAACATGTCCCACTGGCCGGACGTTGACTCGGCGGCCCGGGCCGCTTCAACCTCGTCGCGGTAGATCGCGTCCTCGTCGTGGATCGCCTTGCGGTGCGACGAGCGCAGGATGGCTTTACGGAGCCACTGCAGCCCGAAGATCAACAGCAGGGTTCCGATGATCAGCTGCAGGGCGGACGCCGGTAGCCAGGTCGTCAGGGCATAGCCCGCGAGCGCCGTCACCAGCGCCAGTACCCCGATCGCCGCGCCCACCCCGGCCAGCGTCGATCGCCAACCTCGGGTGAAGCCCATAGCCATGACGATGGTCGTGGCCTCGACCATCTCAACCACGCACGCGACGAAGGTGGCGAGAACCAGCCCCCACAACTCAGCGCTCATGCTGCCTCCCTTCGCTCGTCGGGTCTGCAGGGCCTTGACGTTCCAGCGGGATTGGGTGGCGCGCCGACAGGCGCGGTTCGCAGGCTGTGGCCGGCGCCTCTGGCCGCGGCTCTCCGAGGATGTATATGGGCGCAGCCTGGTCGTCGGCCGATGAGATCAACCTGGGATGTGCGCGGGTCCGGGGTTGCTGATTCCCCCAGCCGCCGACTCGGGCTCGCAGTCTCATACACAATCTCCGTTTGGGCAGATCAAGCGCTTATTAAGAGGTTAGCCACGCTATGTCCGGTGCGAGGCATCAGTGTCATGTCGGAGTCCTGTCAGCTGAGCAGTGGATCGACATGGATCTTGGGCCCGGGTCCGGCCGTCTTCGGCCGTTCCCCGGCGAGCACGGCGCTGACCTGCTCGAGGCCGACGGTAGCGGCAACAAGCGGCCGGGATCGACGGCACCGCCGGCGTACGCCGCGATGGTGGCGTCGAGGGCAGGAGAGCCTGACAAAACGCCCACCGCCGTGACGTCCTTGATAGCTAAGGTCCGGGTGTCGACATGGCTTGGGTTGCCGGCCAGGCCGATGTAGACCACGCGCCCGGCCGGCTCGACCAGGTCGAGGGCCAGAGCAGGAAGGTGCGCGGCGTTGGAGGCATCGATTACCGCGTCGAAGGGCTGGTCAGGAGGTTGTCCGCGGTCCATACGTGCTCGAACCCGAGGCTGCGGGCGTACGCGAGGGATTCCTCGCTTCGACCCATCAGATGCACCTCAGCGCCGGTAGCGCGCGCGAACATGGCGGTCAACAGTCCGATGGTTCCCGGGCCGAGCACCAGCGCCCGGTCTCCAGGGGTGAGGGCCGCAGCGTGTGCGGCACGAAAAGCGTTGCCGCCAGGCTCCACCAACGCACCGAGCACGGGGTCGACTGAGTCGGGCAGTGCGTGTAATGACGTGGCCGGTACGGCCAGCTGCTCGGCCAGGGCGCCGGGACGCCCGCCGCGTACGCCGACCTCCTGCCGGTTCTCGCAAACGTGCTGGTAACCCTTTCGGCACCGGCGACAGGTGCCGTCGCCGAGCATGGTGTCGCCCATTACGCGGCGGCCGACCCACGCCGGGTCAACCCCGTTCCCGACGCTGGCGACCGTCCCCGCCCACTCATGCCCGATGCGTATCGGGTAGGACGCGTGCCCCTGGTGAAGGTAGGCCATATCCCCGGTGAAGAACTCCACATGGGTGCCGCAGACGCCGACTCGCTCGACGTTGACGACGACCTCGCCGGGTGCCGGCATCGGGGCCGGCGCCTCCTGCACCTCGCCCTCCCCGGCCCGGTCAGGACGTACGCGCGCATGGTCCGTCTGGTCATCGCAGTCATTATTTCGCCGCCAGCGAGCCGTTCCCCGCGCCTCGACGAGCCGACCCTCCTCGACTAGGAAGGAACCATGACCTCGTCGAACGACGGAAGCCGGCTGCGGAGTTCCCAGTGGTATGCCGGCGATGATCGCAACGCCTATATCCACCGTGCGTGGATGCGTCGCGGGGTGCCCGGCGACGCGTTCACCGGCCGACCGCATATCGCAATCGCAAATACTGCCTCGGACCTCACCCCGTGCAACGCCCACCTGACCGAGGTGGCCGCGTCGGTGAAGAACGGTGTGTACGAGGCCGGCGGCATCCCGCTCGAGCTGCCGGTGGTGTCGCTGGGCGAGACCTTGCTCCGGCCCACCGCGATGTTGTGGCGCAACATGGCCGCGATGGCCACCGAGGAGATGCTTCGGGCCAACCCGATCGACGGTGTGGTGCTGCTCGGTGGCTGCGACAAGACCATCCCGGCCTTGCTGATGGCCGCCGCTTCGGTCGACCTGCCCGCTGTCGTGGTGCCCGGCGGGCCGATGCTGACCGGCACCTTCCGCGGCGTTGTCTTGGGATGCGGCACCGACGTCTGGCGGTTGTCGGAGGAGGTCCGGGCGGGCACCCTTACCGCGGAGCAGTTCACCCGCTCGGAGTCGGCCATGATCCGCAGCCGGGGGCACTGCAACACCATGGGCACCGCGTCCACGATGGCGCTTATCGCCGAGGCGCTCGGCATGGTTGTCCCAGGTGTCGCCGGGACACCTGCGGCCGACAGTCGACTTCTCGAAGCCGCCCACGGGACCGGACGGTTGGTTGTCGAGATGGTCGCCGCCGATCGGCGGCCGAGCACCTTCCTCACGCATGCTTCGTTCGCCAATGCGATCGTGACGATGGCAGCTGTAGGCGGGTCGACGAATGCCGTGGTGCACCTGCTGGCGATTGCCGGTCGGCTCGGTATCGACCTGACACTCGATGATTTCGATCGGATTGGCTCACATGTGCCGCTGCTGGTCGACCTGCAGCCGGCGGGCCGGTTCTTGATGGATGACTTCTTCCGTGCCGGCGGGCTGCTCGCAGTTCTGCGGGAGGTGCGCGATCTGCTCGACCCGACGGCCGTTACCGTCACTGGGCGTCCACTCGTCGACTACCTGGACGCCGCTCCCATCTGGGACCCCGAGGTGATCCGGCTTCGACGCGAGCCGCTGCTAACCGAAGGCGGCATCGCGGTGCTGCGCGGCAACCTCGCCCCCGCCGGCGCCATCATCAAACCCGCAGCCGCCTCCCCGCAGCTCATCCAGCACCGCGGACGCGCTCTGGTCTTCGACAGCATCGAAGACTTCCACGTGCGCATCGACGATCCCGAACTCGATGTAGATGCCGACACCGTGCTGGTACTGCGCGGCTGCGGGCCCAAGGGCTACCCCGGGATGCCAGAAGTCTCGAACATGCCACTGCCGAAGAAGTTGCTCGAGCACGGCGTACGCGACATGGTGCGCATCTGCGATGGCCGGATGAGCGGCACTGCCTATGGAACTGTTGTTCTGCATGTCGCGCCCGAGGCCGCGGCCGGCGGACCGCTGGCATTGGTGCAGACCGGAGATGAGATCACCCTCGACGTACCCGGCCGGAGGTTGACGCTAGGAGTATCGGAGGAGGAGCTGCGGCGTCGCCGGCCCAACGTCGCCACCCTCGCGGGCTTTGCCAATCCCGTACGCGGTTGGGAGCGGCTCTATATAGATCACGTACGACAGGCCGACACTGGCGCCGACCTCGACTTTCTTGTCGGCTCCACCGGACATCACGTGAGCCGTGATTCCCACTAGCAGCCGGATTCGTATTTGAACGGAACCTCCGAGCTGACTCCAGCGTGGCTAGGAGAGGCGCGTCAACCTGAACATCGGAAAGACGCGAGATGTCTTCGTCTCGTACGCAGCGAATCCCGGTCGTAACTCGACGAGCCGACGCCAGAGCTCGTTGCGCTCCTCTCCCGTCACTTCTGTCGCAGCGACCGGGAAGGTCGCGGTTCCGACCTCGACCGCGATACGAGGGTGTTTCTTGAGGTTGTAGTACCAATCCGGGTTCGTCGGAGCTCCCCCCTTGGTCGCCGCGATGATCATGTCGTCCCCGTCGGGCAGATAGCTGAGTGGGTTGACACGCTCTGTGCCGGAGCGCGCCCCGATGTGGTGGATGAGGATCATGTGCGCACCCGCGAAGTAGCCGCCGACCTTGCCTGCGTTCGCGCGGAACTCTTCGATGATCTTCTGATTCCAGTTGGTGGGTCCACTGGACTCGCTCATCGGGACGCCTCCTGGCTGCTGGAGTGACGGCCGCTTCAACCTACGCCAACGCCGAGCTCGCCACTGCGTACGGCCTCGGCTCACGTCGGCAAGGAGCACGCCGAGACCGCGGCGTGCTCGCCCGACGGCTGGGAATGCACCCAGTCGCCACCGAGCTTGCCCGTTGCGCTCTCGGTGACCGGGGTGGCGCGTGACCTGGCGCCGGGCCTGGACCTCACGGCATACCGGCTGGTGCAGGAAGGGCTCACGAATACCCTGCGGCATGCGCAAGATCCGGGGCGCGCCGAGGTGGTGATCAACTACGGGACGGACCGGATCGAGCTGGCTGTGCGCGACGACGGTCAGGATCCGGTGGGCTCGGCTCGGAGGGCAGAGGTGGGCAACGGACTCCTGGGAATGCGGGAACGCGTTGCGGTGTACGGCGGTTCGCTCGTAGCTCGGGCGAGGCCGGAGGGTGGCTTCGAGCTGGTCGCGACGCTGCCGTTGAGCTCGACATGAGTGCCGCCGACGGTCACCCGGCGGCCTCGATGGGAGTACTGATCGTCGACGACCAGGCGCTGGTCCGGACCGGCTTCCGAATGATCATCGAGATCGAACCGGATCTGCACGTCGTGGGTGAAGCCGTGGATGGTGACGAGGCTGTGGCACAGGTGGCAGCGCTGCGGCCGGATGTCGTCCTCATGGACGTACGGATGCCGGGAGTCGATGGGATCACAGCAACACGACGGATCATGGCCGACGCCTCGTGCGGGGTGCGGGTGGTGATGTTGACGACCTTCGACATGGATGAGTACGTCTATGAGGCGCTGAAGGCTGGGGCGAGTGGGTTCCTGCTCAAGGACATGCAGCCTGAGCTGCTGGTGGCTGGCATCCGGGCAGTGCACGCGGGCGAGTCGCTCCTCGCCCCGACCGTGACCCGGCGGATGATCGAGTCGTTCCTAGACCGGCCACGGGCCGTCGACGCGGGTGCCCGCGAGCGGCTGGCGTCACTGACCGCCCGGAAACGGGAGACCCTGCAGCTGCTGGCGCGTGGGCTGACCAATGCGGAGATCGCGGCCGATCTGTATGTGTCCGAGACCACGGTGAAGACACACGTCAGTCGTGTGCTGATGAAGCTCGGCCTGCGCGACCGCGTGCAGGCCGTGATCTACGCGTACGAAACCGGCGTGGTGAGCAGCGGGCCCAGCTAATGCGCTCCGCGCGAACCACCGAGTTGCCCCGGTAAGTCGTCGTCTTCGGCCCCGCGCAAGCTGCCCCGGAGCCTTGACCGCTGAACAGCGTCCACGCGCTCTCGACGTCCAGCTCAGCGACGACCGAAATCCGCATGCTCGAAGAGAGCCGTACGGTCCACATTTGCCGACAGGCCTTTAGCAGCCATCGATGACATTCGTCGACCGCGACGGCACTGGCTCCACGCCCGCAACGCAGGCCACCTTCCACTCTGCCCTCACCCAGCTCGGAGACAGGGCTACGTACTTCTATTCGGGCTCCGGAAAGTACTGGTACGACCTCCAGGCGAACATTTCGCGTCGCGCCAAGGATCAAGCCGAGCGGATGCACCGTGAGGACGTCTGGGCCGAGATCGTCCGGCGGCTTGCAGACCAGGGCCGCAGCCGAGGCGCCTTCGCCGGCGTCTACGTCTTGCCCCGAGGAGACCGGCGACATCCCCGACACCGATGAGGCCCGGTTGATCATCCTGCACCCCAAGGCGACGCACAAGCGGAACCTGTCCGAGTCGACCGCGATGGTCTTCGCGCAGAAGGCCACCGAGAACCGCGGCACGGCCAACCGGGTGAACCGCAACATGCTGGTCTATTTGGCTGCCGACGATGACCGGATGGCCGAGCTCGACATCGCCGTTCGCGACTACTTGGGCTGGTCTGACGTCTTGGCGAAACAGGAGGATCTGGACCTCACCCAGAACCAAAAGAATCAGGCCATAGAAAAGCAGAGACAGGCCGGCGAGACCGCGGCAGCGCGGCTCCTGGGGACCTACCAGTGGGTCCTCGTTCCCGAGGGTCAGCCAATCACGATCACCGCGACCAAGGCGGAAGGCCAGGCGACGTCCCTGGCCGAACGCGTCTCCAAACGGCTCAGCAGCGATGGCGCCCTTTCGGCCGAACAGGCGGCCGCCGCCATCCGCCACGTCCTCAACACGACGGCCAAGCCGCTCTGGGTTCCTGGGCATCTCACAGTCGGTGACCTGTGGCGGCTATACGCCACCTATGCATACATGCCGCGGCTGCGAGACCGTTCGGTGCTGATCGCGGGCCTCCGCAACCCACCTCTGCTCTGGGAACACGACGGCTTCGCATTGGCCGATGGGTACGACGCGGACGCAAAACGCTACCGCGGGCTCGTGCTTCCGTCAGACGACAGTTTCCAGATCAACATCACGGACACGACGCTCGTGGTAGTCAACGACGAGATCCTTGCGCATCTCGCATCTTCGCCGAACGTCAGACTTCGGGTCACCATCGAGATCGAAGCAACAATGGACGCCGGATTCGACGAAAGCAAGATCCGCACCATCTCCGAGAATGCTGATGTGCTCAGATTCGATGAGTCCGGCTTTGAGGAGTCATGACGTCCGCCAACCTCTCCGACATCACCCCCCAAGGAAGGTTCCTGCTCGCATCTGAGCCTGCACCGTCCACGCCCCTAGGTCACCGACGCGACGTGGCAACCAACCGCGATGACGTGCGTCGATTGAGGGGGTTGGGTTCGACTGAAATCAGGAGGTCCATCCGGTCGAGCCCCGGGAACGATCGTTCAACCGCACGGCGGGCTGCGGCCCCCAGCGAAGCGAGGACACGCGGAGCGGCGGCGGGGTGCGCAGCGCCGCCTTGGATCACACGAGGCAAGTTCGGCAATGCCACCAATGACCTTCATCCGGGAAACTCGCCGGCACCGGCAGCGGCGGCCCCCGAGAACCGATGTCACAGGAGAAGCGAAAGCTCAGCCGGCCGTTCGCCTCCACGCCGCTGCCCGCGCCCGAGACGCTGATAGACCTGGGTACGAGGAATGCTCTCGCACCCGAGGAGTGCGCCGCCGGCAGCGCACAACGCCCAGATGGGACCAACGACGTTGACCGTTTGTGGAGAGTTTCGGACCTTAAAGTTGGTGTAGCCGGCGCCCGCGGATCTGCCCCGAGCAGAGCTATCCATTAGGAGTCGAGAGAGAACTGCATCGAGTGGCTGGGCACCGCTTCATCAGCGGGCTAGGCATCTCGAAGCTGTACGGCTCGCCGTCATTCTCTCGCTCGAGAAGTGGGCGAGTTGGCTCTGCGTAGCGCGTCCTGATTGACGACGGCATGCAGGTTGGTCAGCAGCCCGTCCTCTATCGAGGCGGTGATGGTCGCGTACGGCCGCCGGTGCAGAAATGCCAGGAAGGCAACACCCGACGCGGCGGGTGCGCTGACCAGGGTGACGTTGGCGCCGAAGTATCGCAACAGTGACCTGGCGATGCGGTCGGCGCCGCGCTGAACCTGCTGGCTGCTGCGCCGCGGCCGGAGCTGTGGCGGATCGCCGACGGTGAAGTCGGCCACACCCCAGGCCTCATCGTGCAGCACAGCGGTGAGCGCCTGGAGGTCGCCGTTGGCGCAAGCTGCGAGGAAGACGTGTGAGATCTTGTGCAGCTCGTGGTCCAGCATCTCGCGCTCGGTGGTATGGGGGCCGCTCGCCACCTTGGCACGGGCCCGCTTGGCCAGCTGACGGCAGGTCGCCGACGGCTTGCCAAGGATCTCTGCGACCTGGTCGAAGGGGAGCTGGAAGACGTCGTGCAGGACGAAGGAGACGCGTTCGGCCGGGCTGAGCCGCTGCAGCATGATCAACAACGCTTCGCTCACCTCCTCGTCCAAGGTCACGCGGTCCGCGGGATCGACCACCGTCTGCTGGCCGAGGCTGAGCGCACTGTCCAGCCATGCGGTATCGCTCGGCCGCTCCCGCCGGTTCTGCGCGGAGCGGATCCGGTCAAGGCAGAGTCGGCTCGTCACGACGGTCAGCCAACCGCGAGGATCCCGCACCTCACCGGGCTCGACCAGGTCCAGGCGTAAGAACGCTTCCTGGACCACGTCTTCCGCCTCGCCGATATCGCCCAACATCCGATAGGCGAGGTCGATCAGGTACGCACGGTCCGCTCGCCAAGCCGCCGCGACGAAGTCACTTGCGCCCGAGAGATCGATCATCGCAACTTCCTGCGCCGTCCAGATTCCCGTCATACACACCAGGACGAGATAGCACCTCCCATCGTGACAGGCACCCGGCGGGCGACCCTTCTTGGCGTCCCATCACGTCGGCCCTGTCACTTTCTGGCGGGCGCTTCCGTCCTTTGCTACGAACACGCCACCTCAAAGGAGTTGACATGATCTTGATCACCGGAGCGACGGGCAATGTCGGACGGCCTCTCGTTACCCAACTGCTCGCCCGCGGCGCGAAGGTCCGCGCCATCAGCCGGCATCCAAACACCGCTGGTCTGCCGGACAGAGCCGAAGTCGTCGAGGCCGACCCGAGCCGGCCGGACTCCCTACATGGATGCTTCGACGGCGTCACCGCGATCTTCCTCAACGCCCGCGCCGTCAAGAAGGCCGCATCGAAGGTCTTGGCCCTCGCGAAGCGCGCTGGCGTCGTACGGGCCGTCGCTCTTGCCGCCGGCAACGTCGACGAAGACCACGCCCGGCAACCCTCTCGCTGGCGCGGCGACTTCAACGCCGAGCTCGAGCAGGCCGTGATCGCTAGCGGCCTGGAGTGGGTGAGCCTGCGTCCGAACGAGTACGCGTCGAACTTCCTCGGCCTGTGGGCCGCGCAGCTGCGCAGCGGGAATGTGATCCGCGCACCCTACGGCGGCTCGCAGCACTCGCCGATTGACGAGCGTGATATTGCCGCGGTCGCCGTCGAGGCGCTGCTCACCGACCGGTTCCTCGGACAGAAGGTGCGGCTGACCGGGCCCCGGTCTCAGTCGGTCCGCGAGCTCGCTGACACGCTGGCCCAGGCTCTCGGGCGCCCGATCAGATTCGAAGAGGTTCCACCGGACGTAGCCCGCCAAGCGATGCTGGCTCAAGGCTTCCCTGAAGGCTTCGTCACCGGGTACCTGCTGCTGCAAGCGGAGGCGGTGAACCGACCCGCTCCGGTCACCCATACGGTCGAGGAGATCTTGGGCCGCCCAGCGACCGACTTCGCGACCTGGGCCGCTGACCACGCCGAGGCCTTCCGGGAGATGGCCGCGTGAAGCTCGCGCTGCTCGGAGCCACTGGTGGTGTCGGCCGCGAAATCCTCAACCAAGCGCTTGCTGCTGGTCATAGGGTCACGGCTGTGGTGCGAAACCCGTCGAAGCTGCCGGCGGAGGTCGACGTCGTACGGCATGACCTGGCCACTCCGGACCTCGAAGTCCTTGCCGCCGCGATGCGCGACGTGGACGCGGTGATCTCCGCGGTCGGTCCCCACCGGGCAGCCGAGGCCGGGATCGTTGCACCAGCCACGGCGGCCATCACGCATGCCATGGACTGTGCAGGCGTCCGCCGCCTCGTGGTGATCAGTGCTGCGCCCGTCGGCGTTGTGGCTTCGACCCACCAACCGCATCCGCCTCGCTACGACCCAGGCGACGACCTGCTGATGCGCTACGTCCTCAGCCCTCTCATCCGGCGACTCTTTGGCCCCCTCTATACCGACCTCGCCGACATGGAGGATCAGTTGCGCGACGGGCGTCTGGACTGGACCTCGATCCGGCCACCGCGGCTCACGAACGGACCGCTCACACGCACGTACCGGACTGCGATGGACCGCAACGTTCGCCACGGCCTGTTCATCTCGCGGCGAGACGTCGCGCACCTGATGCTGACCGTGCTCCAACAGCGTGAGACCGTACGCCACTCCGTCGGCGTCGCATATTGAGGTCGGCCGATGGAAACTCAACCCGCAACGCCTCTAGCAGGGAATCCGTCACGCCCTGCCACATACAAGTTAGTGATGCGGAGTGTGACTCCCCAGGGCTCAGACCACGGTGTTGATCTTCATTCAGTTGGCCAGCGCTTACTTCTGGGAGAAGAGTTGGCAGAGTGCGCTGGCATACGCCTCACGCGAGAGATCACTCCGGAGCGACGTTGAACAGTTCGGCGTAGTTGCCGGCGAACAGGTCATGGCCCTTGATCTGAGCGGTCTCCTCGGCGCCGACGAAGCCGCGGCCGGGGAGCTGCGACACCCCGCCCGTCGGACCAAGTGGCAACAGGATGACTGGGGGCGCTGGCTCGTACGTGGCCAGTTCGTCGCGGCCTTCGATGAGCGCACGAATGTTGCCGGCAGCAACCTGTGCGTGCCGGCCGGCGGCACCACCGCGCTTGGATTCGGGGATCGCAGTGATGTCGCCGATGGCGAACACGGTTTCTTGCCCGGCGAGGCGCAGTTCCGGCGTCACCTCGAGATGGCCATTTGCCAGGCGAGCAGCGGCTAGCTCCTCGCTCAGGTACTCCGAATTCGGCACGATGCCGTAGCAACGGAACCAGATGTCTGCGGTGATCTGCTGACCCGATGTCGTGACTGCGGTGACCGTGCCGGCCACACCGGGTGGGGTCTGTGGTTCCTCGACAAGTTTGGTGCCCAGCAGCAGGTTCACACCGAGTTCACCGAGCTGGCGGCGCAGCTCGTCGCGTAGCTCAGCGGTGTATTGCCCGGAGAGCACGTCGTCGATCGGATCGACGACAGTCACCTCTTTGTTCGGCCAAACCGCCTTGATTTCACCGCTCAGTTCCAACCCGACCGGCCCAGCGCCCAGCAACAGCACCCGGTCAGCCTTCGCGAGCTCGGACCTAGTGGTTGCGATCTTGGTCTTTGCGGTGGCCGCGTCGTCCACATCCATCTTCGCTGGGAAGGGGTACGACGAACCTGATGCCAGGACGATGTAGTCAGCGGGGATGCGCTCACCAGAACCGATGGTGACAGCGCCGGCCTCTACATGTATGGCTCGGTCCTGGATGACCCGACCGCGGGTGAGTAAGCCCCCATAGTGAAAGAAGACGCGATCGGTCCATTCGTGGTCGACGAGCCCGCGTAGCGCGGCGATGTTGTGGACGAACGCGTCCTTGGGATCGATAAGGACTACGTCGGCGATATCGTCAAGAGCTTTCGCGGCTGCTGCGCCACCGTACCCTCCGCCGATGACTACGACTGTGGTCAAGTTCGCTCACTACTCCCTAGTTCGTGGCACGTACGGTCCGTACCACGAACAAAATAGTTGGCATTACGAACTGTGTCAAGCTACGCTCAGTCAGCATGGAAGGCGAAGCTAGCGACTCGGCCGACTTGGCTACTGCGCTCATCCGGCTCTGCTTCGTCGTACAGCGAATCTTCGGCGACGCTAGCCGCCGCTACGGTCTGACGCCGCAGCATGCTCAACTACTCGGAGTGCTTACTCCCGGGCCGGTGGGGATGGCCGAGCTGGGCGATGTGCTCAACCTGGAGAAGTCCAGCCTTTCGGGACTGATCGACCGGGCCGAGGCTCGCTCACTCGTTGCCCGGGTACGCGACGAGACCGACCGACGGACGTGCCATGTCTCGCTCACAGAACCTGGAACTGAGCTGGCCGCACGCTTTCGTGACGATGTCTCCAGCGAGCTGAATGCCCTTGCCGCAGACCTGCCAGAATCCACGAGGCAGCGGCTAATCGCTGCCCTGTGGAGGATTCTGAGCGGACAAGAGGTGTCAGCGATTTTCAGCTGCAGCCCGCAGGCCGCCAACACCGGATAGGGCCGCAGCTCAAAGCCGCCGCGGCCGCACACCTTCCTTTAAGCAGATTCCTTTAAGCAGAGTCGGCTGCCCGCGTCTCGGCCCTGAGCGGCTCGACTCCACTACCCACCTCGCCGAGCTTGCTGACCTGCTCGTTGAGAGCGTCCAGGACGGCCTGGAACTGCACTTGGGCCACCTTGGCGAACATCCGGATGTACTCCACGTCTCGGCCCGACGCATCCTCGTTGCTCGCCCGCTCTGCAATCGACGTGGCCCGGCTGACAGCTCCTTTGGCAGTCACTTTGGCCTGCTCCATGATGTCGCGCTGCTGAGACCGCGCCGTCAGCAGCAAATCGCGGGCGGACTGCATCGCTTCGTCAATCAGGGAATCAGCCAGTTGTTGAGCCTGATTGAGGACTGATACGGCCTGGTCGGTGGCGTTCTCCATCGGGTCGGACCGAGCCCCGTCGAGCTCTGACCGAGCCTCATTCAGCTCTGACCGAGTCGCGTCGATGTCGGCCCGTGCGTTGTCGAGCTGGCCGCGTAACGCTTGGTTTTCCTGGGTGAGGACCGCGACCTGGGTCTGGACGCCTTCCAGCTCGTCCGCAAGGCCGGTGAGAAAGTGTCGAACCTCCCCAGGGTCGATACCGCGGAGCCGGACTGTGAAGTTCTTACGCCGTACGTCGTGCGGGCTGGTTCGGGCGCGCGGTAGCTCAGTCCTGCTCATGGTATGTGCCCCCGCCTGTTAGCGGGTCTCCATTGCGTCATGTAACTCCTCCGTCGGCGACGCCGCTCCCTGAAAATCGAACTGCTCACGCCGGATCGATTCGGCAGGAACGCCAGCGTCCTCAAGCTCTTGCACGCTATACCGAACCATGTCCGGCGAGCCGCACACCATGGCAATTCGGCCCGACCAATCGCCGGATTTCGCCGCCACCGTGCCAACCAGTCCTTTGGCCCCGTAGTACGTGGGATCGTCGGAGACCACCGGGGTGTAGTCGAACCAAGGCTTGCGTGCCAGTCCACGGAGGTGTTCGTGGTCGTACAGGTTCCAGGGCATCCGAGAGCCGTGGAAAAGGTGCACCCGCGGACCGTAGCCTGTGGATCGCCAGCCGCGCTCGATCTCTTCCAGTACCGCACGTAGCGGAGCTAAGCCGGTGCCTCCCGCCACCATAAGCAGGTCGGGGACGTGCCCATTCTCGGGCAGAGTAAGCTGCTCGCCGACCGGCGCACCCATCTTGATCGTGTCGCCCTGGCTGAGCCGGCGGACGACGGCACTGGAGACCATGCCACCAGCCACCGGCTGGATGTGGAACTGCATACGTCCAGACTCATCCGGAGCATTGGCGGGACTGAAATAGCGCCACAATCGGGGCCGCTGTGGAATCTCCACGGCCACCGACTGCCCCGCGCGGTACGGGAATGGCTCCCGAGGCGCAACCTCTACTACGGCAACCTCGACAGAGCGCCGCTCGACGCTTATCACGTCGGCCTCCCACGAGGCGGGCGCGATCTCTTCGTGTTGCTCAGCAGCCGCCACCATGACCTTGGCAACCAGCCCGTACGCCTCTGCCCAGGTATCCGCGAGATCCGGTGTCCACGAGGGACCGAGGAACTTCTTCAAGGTCGCGAGCAGACTAGCCCCGACCGCTGTGTAGTGCTCAGTTATGACTGCGAACCGGCGGTGGTCACGACCCAGCTGCTCGAGAAGCGGTATCACTCTGTCGATCTCGTCGACATTGGTGATCACCGAGCCCAGAGCAGTCACCAGCTTGTCGCGCTGACCCGACATTTGGATCGGGAACATGGAGCGCACTTCAGGGTGGCTCAAGAACAAGTGAGAGTAGAAGTACAGCGGGACATCGTCGCCTGCTGCCGCGACCTTCCCCCAACTGGCCTTCAAGGCGGCGGTGTCCATTAGTGCTAGGGCGATCCAGATTCCACGATGTCGGGTTCGGTGCTGGCGACGACCGTGATGGCCCTGTCGACGATGTCGTCGGGCACTCCGGCATCCTTCATGGCATCGGTCAGATGCCCGGCAACAGCGGCGAAATCATCGCTGCTTATGCCGAGGCCGTCGTGTGCCTCGTCCAGCGGCCGACCGTTGTAATTGTCCGGGCCGCCGAGCACTTTCGTCACCAAGAGGACCTGGTGGCGCTTGAGTCGCGCAAGATCAACCTCTTCGAAGTACGGCGCGAGCTGCGGGTCGCTGAGAACACGTTCGTAGAAGTCATTCACGACAGTGCTCACGGCAGGCCCACCGCCAACAACCTCGTAATCACTCACAGCCCTGCCAGTCGTTTGTTCACTCATGGCTTGCTGATCCTTCCACCCCGAGAAGCGAACCCCCCGAGATAGCGAACGGTAACAGAAAGATTACTAATGATGTAAGGAGAGCCAGCAAAAGTTTGAGCGTTCCAGCATTTGAGCACACGACTCCGCTCCTTGTGGTATCAGGCCAATGGTCGGGGCTGAATCGCGATCCCCTCTCTCACAAGGCAAGCGGCCCACCGCAGCATCCAAAATGCAGTGGAGCGGTCGGCGGGCGGGCGGTGACACGAAAGCTCATCATATAGTGCGCCTAAGTATCAGATAGTGGGCCTCAGTGGACGTGAACCACTGACCTCTGCCTCATCAGGGCGACTGGAGCGTATCGCTAGCAAGATCAACAACGCGCTACACCCGAGTCTGGTGCATATGCCGCCGACCAGCGGGAAATCACTAATGCATGGAATCTGACGCGTCCGCCATGCAGCGCATGAAACTGCGAGCATTCGACCTCAGCGACCGAACAATTCGCCGGGGGCGAGCGTCCGCCGTACGCCGGGTCGACCGACTGCGGCAGCGGGCATTCATGATCGCCCAGTGCTCGATAACGGCTGGCTTGGCATGGTTGCTGGCGCGCCAACTCTTCGGTCATCAGCTGCCCTTCTTCGCGCCAATTGCCGCGATCATCACTCTGGGTCTGACGTACGGCCGGCGGCTGCGCCGAGGCGTCGAAGTAGCGATCGGCGTCGCGGTAGGCGTCGCAGTAGGCGATCTCTGGTTGGTGCTCTTTGGTACTGGCGTATGGCAGATCATGGTGGTCTGCGCGCTCGCGATGTCACTCGCCACACTGCTGGGAGCCGGTCAGCTCATGATGACTCAGGCGGGCGTCCAGGCAATTCTGGTGACAGTGCTGTCACCCAATCCCGGCCAGGCAGTCAACCGTTGGCTTGACGCGGTGATCGGCTGCACGCTGGCGCTGGTGGTGGCCACGGTGGCACCGAGCGGTCCCATACGTAAGCCTGGCGAGATGGCCTCCAGAGTGGTGGCTGAGATGGCCGCAACGCTCGACGCGGCGGCTGCGGCACTCGCGGCAAATGACGAGGACGCTGCTGACGCGGTGCTCGACCGAGCCCGTGCGGCCGAGAAGGATCTGGCTGATTTCGATCAAGCTGCGGCAGAGGGACTCGCCGCTGTTCGTCACTCCCCGTTCCAACGCCGCCACCTGCCGGTAGTCGGTGCGCTAGCTGATCTGTACGAGCCACTCGATCATGCCAGTCGCAACTTGCGGGTGCTGGCTCGGCGGTGTGCGGTCGCGGTATGGCGAGGTGAACGGGTGCCAACGGCGTATCAGGATCTGATCCGCCAGCTAGCAGAAGCATGTCGATTCATCGCCGCAGAGCTGGGAGCACATCGTCTTCCGACAGCTGCGAGGGATCGGCTGCGAGAGATTGGCGAGGCCAGCGCCCACCTGCGGCTCACGCCCTCCATCTCGGCCGTGGTGATCTTGGCACAGACACGCTCCTTGGTAGCCGACCTGATGGGGTTGACCGGCATGGATTACCTGGAAGCGCGAGAACTCGTTCCGGAGATGGACTGAGCCACGTGAGGATGTGGCTTTCGGTGATTCGCGCGTTCCGGTGCTCAGATATCTGACGAGGCGCGGCCATCGCCCCTCAAGCGCGACAGAAGTGCTGCCCGTGTCTGGTCGTCGCCGGCGATCACAACGACAGCGAGCACGATCACGACAGCGGCAACAATCTTGACGACAAACCCGAAGCCACGACGCCTTTTGCCGCTGCTTTTACCGTCAACCACCAATGCCCCAAGCTCCTCTACCATCGAAGGCTGAACTGCCCTTGTCTCGATACGCGTTACAGCGCAGGCAGACTTGGTATTACTCGTGCGTCTCGGAGTTCTCGCGATACTCCCATTTATGGAGTCGCAAGCGGCACCTCAATGGTTTCGCCATGACGGTGATTGTCCTCGTCGTCAATGACCACGGGAAGGGATTTTTGTGAGGGGCACAAGTTGGCAAAACCAACAGTGCACTAATGGTCATCCAACGCGGCGACACGTTGAATGTTGACTTGTTGCTCGAGTTCAAGCAGAGCGCGTTTGCGGTCCAGGCCGCCGCCATATCCGGTCAGACTCCCGTTCGCGCCGATCACCCGATGACAGGGAATGATGATCCCGATCGGATTGTGGCCGTTGGCCAGGCCGACCGCGCGTGAGGCTCCGGGAGAGCCGATCTGCTCAGCGATTTGACCATACGACCTGGTTTCCCCGTATGGGATGGTCAACAAGGCTTCCCATACGCGTCGCTGGAAGTTCGTCCCGACCAGCTCCAGCTCCAGCTCCAGCTCGAGGTCGAAATCTCGGCGCTCGCCGGCGAAGTAAGCCTTGAGCTGCTCGACTGCCTCTGGAAAGGCAGTGTCGTCGCGCTCCCAACCGCCATGACTCGGTTCATACGTCTGGTCGACCATCCTGAGATGCATCAAGCGGCCATCTTGGCCGGCCAGAGTCAAAGGTCCGACCGGATTATCCATAGTTCGGAATTGCATCGGCGACATCATTTCTCCTTCCGTGGCGGCCAATCGTTGACAGAGTTGTCGAGCGCCGTCCACAGATGTTGAGTTGCGTACGACCGCCACGGACGCCAGCGCGAGCTCCGAGCAGTCAGGGCACGAGCGTCCTCCGGCAGCCCCAACTGCTTGGCTGCCAGCCGTACACCAAGATCAGTCGCAGGGAAGGCGTCCGGGTCGCCAAGACCACGCATAGCAATGACCTCAGACGTCCACGGTCCGATGCCGGGCAGTGTCGCCAGCTGCGCCCTGGCGCGATCCCAGTCGCAACCCGGGTCTATGACGAGACGGCCGTTGGCCAGCGCATCGATCAACGCAACGATGGAACGCTGTCGAGCCTTGGGGAACGCAAGATGCATCGGATCGATCCCGGCAAGCTCTTCGACTGCGGGAAAAACATGAGTCAAACCGCCTGCCACGTCAGTAACGGTCTGGCCGTACGCGGCAACAAGCCTCGCGGTGTGCGTACGCGCTGCCTTGATCGACACCTGCTGACTCAACACCGCTCGCAACGCCAACTCCGGCTCATCGACCGTACCTGGGATGCGCTGTCCAGGCGCTTTGGCAACCAGCGCGCGCAGATCGGCGTCGGAGCCAAGCGCGTCGACCACCGCCTCCGGATCGGCATCAAGATCGAGCAGCCGGCGACAACGAGCAATAGCCGCGGACACGTCCCGGAAATCGTCCACCGCCAGCAGGCAGCGGACATGATCAGGATTGGGCGTCAGGCTGACGATTCCGCTTCCGTACGGGAGTCGTAGCGTGCGCCGGAACGCGCCATCACGCACCTCTTCGCAACCAGGCACCGCGGTGGCAGCCAGATGGCCGAACACACCCTCGTACGCGAAGGGCGTCCGTACTGGCAGCCGCAACGACAGGCTCCCGGTTACGGTCGGGGCATTGCGTCCCAACCGAGCCTTCGCGCGCTGTCGGAGGGAGCTCGGGGTGATCTCGAAGACCTCTCGCACGGTGTCGTTGAACTGGCGGATGCTGGCAAAACCAGCAGCGAACGCGACATCGCCGAATGGGAGGTCGGTGGTTTCGATCAATATCCGAGCGGTCTGCGCCCGTTGAGCACGAGCCAGCGCGAGTGGACCGGCGCCAAGCTCAACCTGCAAGAGACGCTCGAGCTGGCGGGCGGTATAGCCGACGCTGGTCGCAAGCCCGGTGACGCCAACGCGATCGACGATGCCGTCAGCGATGAGCCGCATGGCACGAGCCACAAGATCACTACGGGTATTCCATTCAGGCGAACCCGGTGACGCATCCGGACGGCAGCGCTTGCAGGCGCGAAACCCGGCGCGCTGGGCCGCCGCAGCGGTCGGATAGAAGCGGACATTACGGGCCAACGGCAGTTGGGCCGGACAGCTGGGTCGGCAGTAAATC